>Ga0126373_10000250_pt1 | contig 35485 bp, 24 predicted proteins | sample PanSoiMetPlot_11_FD_92545 | JGI IMG/M metagenome (GOLD analysis project Ga0126373, IMG submission 92545) | Tropical forest soil microbial communities from Panama - MetaG Plot_11 | ecosystem: Environmental > Terrestrial > Soil > Tropical forest > Bulk soil | place: Panama | collected 2016-02-17 | reverse complement strand
TGCAGCGCGTCGCGGCGGGCGCGATCAAGTAGGCTGCATCATTCTGGGCCGTGGAGAGAACGACCAGAAGGTGCGGGAATGGCTGAGTACAGCAGCCACCGTGCCGGGTTTCATCGGTTTCGCGGTGGGCCGAACGAGTTTCTGGGACCCTCTTGTGCAATGGCGCGCGAACCAGATTACTCGGGACTCCGCTGTCGCGGAGATTGCCCGTCGCTATCGGGAGTTTGTGGGCATTTTTGAGAATGCCGGCGACAGGACTCGCGCTGCCTGAGTCGATAAAGGAAATTCGCGAGATGCGAGACGACGTCATAAAAATCGCCCCGTCCATCCTGGCAGCAGACTTCGCGCGTTTGGGTGAACACGTGGCTGAAGCCCAGCGTGCTGGTGCTGATCGGATTCACATTGATGTGATGGACGGACACTTCGTCCCTAACCTCGCGATCGGGGCACCGATTGTCGAGTCCCTGCGGCGGGTCACCTCCCTGCCGATGGAGACGCACTTGATGATTTCGGACCCGGACTCTTTCCTGGACGAGTTCGCCGCGGCTGGGTCCGACTCATTTCTTGTTCACTGGGAGGGCAACAACAATTTGCACCGCACAGTGCAGCGCATCCGGGCTTTGGGCAAACGCGCCGGAGTAGTCATAAACCCGGCCACAACGGCGGCCATACTTGAGGAGATTCTGCCGGATCTCGACCAGGTATTGGTCATGACCGTCAACCCGGGGTTTGGACACCAGCATTTCCTGCCGTCAACGCTGCCGAAGATCCGGCGAGTCTCGCAAATGATCAAGCAGATGAAGCCCGACTGTGAGTTGGGAGTGGATGGAGGCATTGATGATGCAACTGCGCCGCTGCTAGTGGTGGCAGGGGCGAACGTACTTGTGGCCGGATCGTCGATCTTTGCCACAAGCCGAGGGGTGGAGGCCGCGATCGAGTCATTGCGAGCAGCGATCACCCAGGTGGCGCACTGACCGGCAATTTGTTTTCAGAAAAGGAGGGCTTATGCAACTTGGAATGATAGGGCTGGGAAGGATGGGCGCCAACATGGTGCGGCGACTGGTCAAACGAGGTCACGAATGCGTGGTGTTTGACGTGTCATCGAAAGCCGTGGTCGAATTGGCGAAGGAAGGCGCGGTGGGTGCAACTTCGCTTCCGGACTTCATGAAAAGGCTCGAGAAACCGCGGGCGGTGTGGCTGATGGTTCCCGCGGCAGTCGTCGATAAGACTATCGCTGACCTGCTGCCCCACCTGGAGACGGGCGACATCCTCATCGATGGCGGAAACTCTTATTACGTTGACGACATTCAGCGCGCACGGGACCTTGCAGCAAAGCGAATCCACTATGTGGATGTGGGCACCAGCGGCGGCGTTTGGGGCCTGGAACGTGGTTACTGCATGATGATCGGCGGCGAGAAGGAGGTGGTCGAACACCTCGATCCGATCTTCTCAACGCTCGCCCCCGGTATAGGCGACATCCCGCGCACGCCCGGCCGCGAAAAGCATGATGGCAGTGCCGAACAAGGCTACCTGCACTGCGGCCCAAACGGCGCCGGACATTTCGTCAAGATGGTCCACAACGGAATCGAGTACGGGATCATGGCGGCCTACGCCGAAGGGCTGGCGGTGCTGCGTTCCGCGAACGTCGGAAAGCGGGAGACGAAGATTGACGCTGAGACGACGCCCTTGCGCGATCCTGAACATTACCAGTACGAGCTTGATCTGCGGAACATTGCGGAAGTCTGGCGACGCGGCAGTGTGATCGCCTCCTGGCTGCTGGACCTTACGGCCACCGCTTTGCTCGAGGATCCGACCCTTTCGAAGTTTGCCGGGCGGGTGTCGGACTCCGGCGAAGGACGCTGGACGATCAAAGCCGCAATCGACGAAGCGGTGCCCGCGCCGGTGTTAACCGCATCTCTGTACGAACGCTTCAGCTCACGTGGTGAAGCGGACTTCGCGAACAAGCTCCTGTCCGCCATGCGTTACGAGTTTGGCGGGCACTTGGAGAAACCAGCAGGAAAATCACAGGCTGCGTGAGAAAGGGATATCTATGACCAACTCGCACTCGGACGCGCTCGTTTTCTTCGGTGCTACGGGCGATCTTGCTTACAAGAAGATCTTCCCAGCACTGCAGGCGATGGCGAAACGCGGACACCTGCATGTACCGGTCGTCGGTGTAGCCAAGGCCGGATGGAACCTCGATCGGCTTCGGGCGCGTGCCCGGGAAAGCCTGGAGAAGCACGGTGGGGTCGACGCCGTGGCATTCGAAAAGCTATCGAGCTTGCTGCGCTATGTCGACGGCGACTATCAGGACCCCGCCACGTTCGAGGCCCTTCGCAGGGAGCTCAAGGACGCGCACTGCCCCGCTCATTACCTGGCCATTCCCCCGGTTCTGTTCGAAACCGTCGTGGAACAGCTAGCGAAATCGAATTGTGCCCGGGGTGCGCGGGTCATCGTCGAGAAGCCATTCGGGCACGATCTTGCGTCGGCGCAAGATCTCAACAAGGTCTTGCTTGGGGTCTTCGACGAAGCGGACATCTTCCGCATTGACCACTACCTCGGTAAGCGCCCGGTGAACAACATGTTGGCGTTCCGCTTTGCGAATACTTTTGTTGAAGCGTTTTGGAACCGCACCTACATCGAGAGCGTGCAAATCACCATGGCGGAGGACTTCGGCGTTCAAGGTCGAGGGGGCTTCTACGATCAGACAGGAACCATACGCGATGTAGTGCAGAACCATCTTTTTCAAGTTCTTTCTAATTTGACGATGGAACCGCCAGCAAGATTGGACAGTGAGTCCGTGCGCGACGAGAAAGTAAAGGTGCTGAAAGCGATTTCACCCATCGAAGAGAAGAATCTCGTACGCGGGCAGTTCCTCGGCTACCGCGATGAACCTGGCGTAGCAAAGGACTCGAAAACGGAGACCTTTGCTGCGCTTAGGCTGGAGATCAATTCCTGGCGCTGGAAAGGGGTTCCTTTCTACATCCGTGCCGGAAAATGCTTGCCCGTGACTTCCACGGAAATTGTCAGCAAGTTTCGCAAGCCTCCTACATTGATTCCCGAAAGTGCCTTGACGGAAAACCATTTGCGGCTCCGCCTCAGTCCCGAGGTCACCATCGCCATGGGAATGATGGTACTGGGTCCGGGCGAGGGCATGGCCGGCCAGGCGATCGAGATGGTAGCCAGCCGGTCTCCGCGGGCGGCCGATATGGATGCGTACGAGCGAGTGTTGGGAGCGGCAATGGAAGGAGATGCTACGCCGTTCGCGCGAGAGGACTACGTGGAGGAAGCATGGCGCATCGTCGATCCGGTGCTCAAGATGAGCACGCCGATTTACCAGTATCAGGCCAATACCTGGGGACCACGTGAGGTTGAACGAGTGACACCGATGGCAGGCTGGAGCAATCCAACCAGCCACGAAGCGTCCGCGGTCGCAAGCGCGGCGGCGGCGTAAAAACAAGCCGTTTACCTCTTGAGTCCGCAGTGCCGGGAGAAGGCTTAATGAGACTTGAAGTCTATAGCGACGCTGACGCGGTCGCCCAAAAAGCTGCGGCATTCGTGGCGGCGGAGGCGAGAGCTGCGGTTTCCGCTCACGGCTCTTTTGTCATGGCCGTCAGTGGCGGGCACACTCCATGGCTGATGCTGCGTGCTCTGGCAGATGAAGACGTGCCGTGGGACGAAGTGCGCGTGGTGCAGGTGGATGAGAGAGTTGCACCTGCTGGAGACCCGGACAGAAATCTCACGCACCTACTTGAGAGCCTACTCGAGCACGCCCCTTTGCACGCGGAGCAGATCCACGCAATGCCTGTTGAATCCAGCAACCTGGAGGCGGCCTGTGCGGAATACGCACTGACTCTGCGGGCCATCGCCGGTTCGCCGCCTGTGCTTGACCTCGTTCACCTGGGACTTGGACCCGACGGCCACACGGCTTCACTCGTGCCCGGGGACGCGGTCCTCGAGATAAAAGATGCAGATGTTGCGCTCACAGGACTCTACCAGGGGAGGCGGCGAATGACGCTGACCTACCCGATTCTCAATCGTGCTCGCCAGGTGCTGTGGCTCGTGACCGGAAGCGAAAAGGCGGCGATGCTTCCTCGATTACGCGTGGGCGATGCTCAGATTCCGGCCGGCAGAGTTCGCGCGGATCGCGCCCTGGTATTGGCGGATCGAACCGCAGCCGGCCGACTAGATAGCGATTTGAAAGCAGAAGTGGCTTGAGTCGAGCGCGAAGGCAATAAGCGGACGGCACATCGCCGAAGTCGCGCGAGCCAATAGAAGGAGGGCACATGCGCGTTGGAATTGCCACCGATCACGGCGGGTTTGGGTTAAAGGAGGAATTGCGCGGACGACTCGCGGCAGCAGGTCATGACGTTGTCGAATTCGGCGCCTTCAAGCTGGACTCAGGTGACGACTATCCGGACTTTGTTGTCCCCCTCGCCAGGGCTGTTGCGGCGGGCAAGGTAGAACGCGGCGTGGCGGTTTGCGGCAGCGGTGTTGGCGCGACAGTGTGCGCCAACAAGGTTCCGGGAGCCCGCGCATGCCTGATCACGGACCACTTCTCTGCCCGGCAAGGGGTGGAGGATGATCACATGAACATCATCTGCCTGGGCGGCCGAATCACAGGCCCGATGCTGGCTTGGGACCTTGTCGAGGCCTTCCTAGCTGCCGAGTTCAGTCAGGCAGAGCGTCATCTGCGACGCTTGGGCAAAGTCGCTCGACTGGAAACGGTGACCGCCAGCCCGGTCGGAGGAGAGGCCGCCGCGATACCGGCCTAGCCATCGTGCGCTGATTGAAGAGTCACCCATGAATAGGGGCACATTCACGAAATGGCAGCAGGGACAGCCGGAAGACGGGCTCGCCGAGTCCATCCGCCAGGCCGAGGGTAGTTGTCGTGAGAGGAATTGGAAGCGGTGGGGCCTACCTGCCGGTGCGCTAGTGGGGCACGGTGGGCGAAGACTACTTCCCTGGCTTCTCCGTAAATTCGGCTCCGGCCGCTCGCTCCCAGCTGCTGGACCGGTGCAATCTGCTATGGCAGGCACAACATGAACATCCGTGACCAGAGGTCTAGGAGGCAGTCATGAGTACCGCGCGAGGGATTGTTGAGAATTCGATCCCGGCACAACCCGATCAGCTGTGCGTCAATACTATTCGCACGCTCTCAATGGACGCTGTGCAGCAGGCCAACTCGGGACATCCAGGCACGCCCATGGCCCTCGCGCCGCTCGTCTATACGATCTGGAATCGCGCTCTCCGCTTCGATCCAGAGAATCCGATCTGGCCCAACCGTGACCGTTTCGTACTGTCGAATGGTCATGCGTCGATGTTGCTGTGGTCTGTTCTCCATCTCACCGGGGTCCAAGCCGTCAATGGCAGCTATGAAACGCTGGGAAAACCCTCGGTTACGCTCGACGATATCCGTCGTTTTCGCCAACTCGACAGCAAGGCCCCAGGCCACCCTGAGTACCATTGGGTATCAGGTGTCGAAACCACGACCGGTCCCCTCGGCCAGGGTGTAGCCACAAGCGTTGGCATGGCGATCGCTGAGAAGTGGCTCGCCCACCACTTCAATCGGCCAAACTTCGAGATCTTCGACTACAACATTTATGCCGTTTGCGGCGATGGCTGCTTGATGGAGGGTGTTGCATCAGAAGCCGCATCGCTGGCCGGACACCTGGGCCTCGACAATCTCTGCTGGGTCTACGATAACAATCACATTACGATCGAAGGCAGCACGCGCCTGGCGTTCACTGAGGACGTGGAGACGCGATTCCTCGGGTATGGATGGAACGTCCTGCGCGTCGGCGATGCAAATGACCTCGAACGCATTGAAAACGCGCTCGATATCTTCCGGAGGACGAAGGGCCGTCCGACATTCATTGTGCTGGACAGCCACATCGGCTACGGTGCGCCACACAAGCAGGACACTGCTGCCGCCCATGGAGAGCCACTAGGTGACGAAGAGATCCGGCTGGCTAAACGCAGCTATGGGTGGCCCGAGCAGAAAAAGTTTTTCGTTCCTGAAGGAGTTTACGAGCACTTCGCAGCAGGCATTGGCCAGCGCGGCGCCGCCGCCCGGCGCAAGTGGCTGCAGCTTTTCGATGCATACCGGGCCAAGTACCCTGACCTTGCCACTGAGATCGACCTGCTGGAGCGGCGCGAGCTTCCGGTGGGATGGGATCGTAACCTCCCTGCATTTTCAGCCGACCCCAAAGGCCTTGCAGGCCGCGAGGCTTCGGGCAAGGTGTTAAACGTACTTGCACAGAACATACCGTGGTTCCTTGGTGGCTCCGCGGATCTCGGTCCATCGAACAAGACTACCCTAACCTTCCCTGGCGCGGGCGACTTTCAAGCCGACAATCCCGGAGGAAAAAACCTGCACTTCGGTATTCGCGAGCACGCGATGGCCGCCATCGTCAACGGACTCTCTCTATCGAAGCTTCGGGCCTTTGGAGCGACATTTTTCATATTCAGCGATTACGCACGGCCGGCGATTCGGTTAGCCGCGGTGATGGAGTTGCCTTCTCTTTTCGTGTTCACCCATGATGCGATGGGTGATGGCGAGGACGGTCCTACCCACCAACCGGTCGAGCACCTTGCATCCTTGCGTGCAATTCCGGGACTGGTCACCTTGCGCCCGGGCGACGCCAATGAGGTAGTCGAGGCGTACCGCTATGTCATGCAGCGGCGCCACGAGCCTGCCGTGCTGGCGTTATCGCGGCAACCTCTGCCCACTCTTGATCGCAGTAAATATGCACCCGCATCCGGCGTCGCGCAGGGGGCCTATGTGCTCGCAGATTGCCCCGGCGGAAACCCCGAAGTGATCATTATCGCTTCGGGCAGTGAGGTCAGCCTTGCAGTCGAGGCCCACGAGAAACTGCTCACCGAAGGCATTCGTTCACGCGTGGTATCGATGCCGTCATGGGACATCTTCGAGCACCAACCGCAAGCCTACCGGGAGAGCGTGCTGCCACCGAATGTCACAGCACGGGTCGCCGTGGAGCAAGCCTCAACGTTCGGTTGGGAACGATATGTTGGCACCTCGGGTCAGGTCGTGGGCATGAACACCTTCGGTGCTTCGGCGCCGCTGAAGGAATTGCAGAGAAAGTTCGGGTTTGAACCCGACCATGTGGTTGGTGCTGCCAAACAGCAACTGACAAGGAAGTGAGTGCCGCTTTTTGGTGCAAGCGACACCAGGTGCAGCACGCATCTGTTTGTTACTGCCTGCTCTGCGAGCACGAGCCCTCGCTCTAACGATGCGATCAGGAGTATTCAACTCCGGAAACAGTAGGTTTGCTCCGGTCCGTTGAGGCTGCCATCACCGGAACATTAGGTTATTGACGTCAGCTACGTACGGACTTTTTCCCATTGCTGATGGACACGGGACTCGTCCGATTACCAATCGCTCCATCACGTTCGGTGAGGTCTGGTGGGACAGCCGCTCGATGGACTACGGCCTTTCGCCGCTCAAAATCATCATCAACGAGGGCTCGAAGAAGCGTCCTGGAACGTTGCTCCGTGCTTGCCAGTCAAAACTCCACAAACAACATGTGGATTTTCGGAATCCCTAGCACCTCACCGACGTCTTGCAACGAAGATAACTGATTCCAGATAGCCTCGCTGGAGGATCAGTTCTCTCCGCCATCTGCCCGCTGGTAGGCAGCCACCAGCCGCGCCACGGTGATGGCGACATAGAGCACTCCAGTTGCAGCCTCTAGCACCGCCAACACCCGTGCGAGCGGCGTGGCCGGAACGATGTCTCCGTATCCCAGCGTGGTCAGCGTAACGAAACTGAAGTACAGATGAGAAGCGCGTGTCATTCCGGTGGCTGCCAGCAACCCAGCTTCCACGAAGGATCCGGGATGAATCGAGTCCACGCAGTTGAAGACCGCAAAGTAAAACATGCCCAGCAGAAAATAAAGACTTACGGACACATACAAACGGCCTGTGGTAATCCGCCCGGGCCGGCCAAGGTGCATGAAGAGAATAACTGAAACATAGCCGAAGAAGAGTGCCATAAGCGTCCAGGCTGCAATCCACAAGATCCGGATGGGATGGTAGATGGCCGCAAGGGTGACGGAGAAACTGCACACAGTCAGAGTCATCGATGGCAAACGCAAGGATTTTTTTTGAGACAACTCAATCGTGGCCGCGGCAAAAGCCCCATATAAGGCAATGACGAAGATGCTCTCACCTCTGCGGCCCTCTGCCGCGAATGGGCTGACCAGCAAAAGAATTAGAAGAGAGACCAGCAAGATGAGGCCGCTTCGATCTTCCCTGGACGTGGGCATCTGGGATTCACCCCAAGGGCTGCGCCTTTGCTTGTGCGCGTGTGCTTTGGAGGCGCGAACTCCCTGTAATTGAATAGCGGAGTCCGGCTGCGACCGAAACTCCTCCATTTTGTACCAATTCAGTTCCGAGAGAAAGGAGGCCGCGTGTTCCGCGCTCTGCCAACGCCCTGAATCAACGAGAGGACTTCGCCAGGCTTGGATTCCTCGTGCTCTGTTTTGGAACTCTCGTTCGTCTCTTTTGCTCGCGTCAAACTCTCCTCCTCGAGAATTTGGCCTTACGCCAGCAGCTTTCCGCGCTGAAACGGCGTTGCCCGCGCCCAAGGGTAAATCTGTTTGAAACACTCTTCTGGTTGCTGGTTCGTCGCTAGTGCTCAGGACGGTGGTACGTGGAACGGTTGGCGATCGCTCGCTCGATCGACAGACGACTTACGAACGGCTACTCTCAAAACCCACAGCTCAAGTGTCAACAACGTCTTAGGAACGTGTGTCGGACCATGAGCGCAGTGGCGGAGGAGGGGGGATTCGAACCCCCGAGACCCTTTCGAGCCTAACGGTTTTCAAGACCGCCGGTTTCAACCACTCACCCACTCCTCCGCGTTGGCATCAAACAAGTCAGCGAAACATTGCCGCGTCTGCTACTTGTGCTGTGCGGGATATCGCATCTTCGAGCTCTGATAGATTATATATATCATCTGATCGGCCTCTGTCAACCCTCGGCCTTCGATCATCTCCACGCCGCTTGCAGGTAATTCACAGCTTAGACGTTTAGCCCATAGTACGCTTAGAGACGGCAAACGCTCATCATGTCCGACCGCTACGAGCGGGTCGAATTACGCAAGGAGTGGGCTAAGAGAGGAGGGGGTTGTGCTTCGAACTTCCGGATAAAAAGTGCATTATTGGGACGGCAAAGGTTCTGGATTTTGGTCTGGCAAAGCGGACCTGTCGGAGGAGGCCATACGTCTCACGCGGATTGTGTACGACCGGCAAACGGATAACACCGAACTTTCGGGACTGCTGGCGCTGATGCTATTGACCGATGCGCGAAGCGCAGCGCGAACCGGACCCAACGGGGAGCTGATCCCGCTGGCGCAACAGAACCGGGCGCTCTGCGACCGGCAGCAGATCGCTGAGGGAATCGCGCTCCTGTCGACAGCGCTGCCCAAGGGCTCGGTTGGACCGTACCAATTACAGGCCGCTATCGCGGCCGTGCATGACGAGGGGGCGTGCGCCGAGAATACCGACTGGCCGCAGATTCTGGCGCTCTACGAACTTCTCAAACGCATGTCCGATAATCCGATGATCCTACTGAACCACGCCGTCGCCGCGGGCATGGTGCACGGACCCAAAAAGGGGCTGGAATTGCTAAGCGTACTCGACTCCGATACACGGCTTGCCGAGCGTCACCGTCTCGAAGCCGTTCGTGCCCATTTGCTGGAAATGACCGGCGACCACCCGGGGGGCGATCACGCACTACCAGATTGCGGCCAGCGCGCGACCAGCATGCCCGAGCGGAATTACCCGATTACGCAAGCGGCCAGACTCAGCGACTTTCTATCCACCGATCCACGAAGCGCCTGATTAGTTCGGTCGGGTACACGCCGAGTGGCGGCGTATAAGATATTGCGGTTTGCTGCAGGAAAAGCCGCCTCTCGGGAAGTGGCGCCGCCAGTCGAACCAAGGATCTGCGGCACGAAGCTCGTTCGAATCGCGCTACACTTGATTCCCACATGCCAACTGGCTCCTTTTTCGAATGGCTCACCAAGACTCCCTGGGCCAAAGCCATGAACGGACCGGAATGGGCCTTTCCGGTGGTAGAGAGCCTGCATTTCATGGGTCTAGCGCTGTCGGTTGGCACTATTGCAATCGTGGACCTGCGCCTTCTCGGAATCGCGATGCGACGACAGAGCGCCAGCGAGCTCGCGGCCGATCTTGATAAATGGACCTGGATTGGCCTCGCACTGATGTTAATCACCGGCCCGCTGATGTTCTCCGCCGACGCGGTGAACTATCACTACAACCCGGCGTTTCAGTTCAAGATGGTGTGCCTCTTGCTGGCCCTGGTGTTCTACTTCACATTGCACCGCTATGCCACCCGCTCCACGACCCAGTCGCTCCTCGCGAATCTGGCCGGCGCAGTGTCGCTGGCACTCTGGATCTGCGTGGTGGCGGGTGGAAGAATGATCGCGTTCGTCTGAGGAAAGCATGAACATCGTGTCCGCACTCGAATGGGTGGAAAGCACGGGTCTGAGCACCGCGATCCGGGAGGGTGCGCTGCTATATCCGATCATCGGTGGCTTTCATTTGCTGTCTATCGCGCTGTTTGGCGGGATGCTGGTGATGACGGACCTGCGTCTTTTGGGCTGGGCCATGCAGCGGCGCACCGTTTCCGACGTCCTCGAGCAATTCCGGGCTTGGAAACGTGCTGGTTTCGCACTGGTGGTTTCGAGCGGTCTGCTGCTGGCGTGGGCTGAACCGCTGAAGCTCTATCGGAGCCCATCGTTCTGGGAAAAGATGGCGCTGCTGGTACTGGTAGGTGTACATGCGCTGGTATTCCGTCACGGGGTTTACGAAAACGCGAAGGCTCTGGACGCAGGACTCACCCCACAGGCCAAGCTGGCCGCCGCCCTGTCACTGACGCTGTGGGCAGGACTGATCGTCACCGGACGTCTCATTGCGTTTGATGCTTGACGGGCTCCGCCGACTCTGATAACTCTCGCCCACGAAATGCCTCGAGAACTGGGAATGAAACATACCTGGCTGACAAGGACGTGCGTAGCTCTGGCTGCCGCCATAGCGGTGGTATGGTGGGCCCCGCCGGGGTTGGCGCATCACGCGTTCTCCGCAGAGTTCGACGCCAACAAGCCCGTTCACCTGGAAGGCGTTGTCACCAATGTGGAATTCATCAATCCACACGCGTGGATCCATATCGACGTCGAGGGCACCGACGGCAAGGTAAGCTCGTGGATGATCGAAGCTGGCAGCCCCAACGTGCTTCTTCGGCGCGGATTCACTAAGAACACAGTGGTGCCCGGAACGCGGGTGGTGGTGGACGGGTACCAGGCAAAGGACGGTTCATTGCGTGCCAATGGCCGCGATATCAGGTTGCCCGACGGGCGCAAGCTGTTTCTCGGCTCTTCCGGAACCGGCGCCCCTTACGATGAAAAGAAGTAGTTGCGTCGATCCGGGTGTAAAATGGCACCATCGGCGCGCGAACCCTGTGATCGCAAAACGGGAGTCTCCCCCGGCAAAAGGGGATCCGCAAAAATGAGTCCGCTGGAAGTCTGCCGCTGGCTCGAAGGTACGCGCGGAAGCATCGCGCTTCACGAATCGATCTGGGTGTATCCAATCGTCGAGTCAGTACACGTCCTCACGCTGTGCTTGTTTCTTGGACTGACGGTCATGATCGACCTGCGACTGCTGGGAGCGAGCCTGTCGGCGACGCCGGTTTCACGGGTCATCCGACGTCTCGGGCCGTGGATGCTGGCTGGGTTCGCTGTCATGGTGGTGAGCGGAGCCATGCTGTTTTACGCTGCTCCCGTCAAGACTTACTTAAATATCTTCTTCCGGTTGAAGATGACTTTCCTGCTTATGGCCGGTCTCAACGTCGCGGTGTTTCACTTCACGACATCGCGCACCATGCCTCGATGGGACCTGGATATGAGGCCGCCGATCCGTGCGCGCCTGGCTGGGGGTGTGTCGCTGGCGCTGTGGGCGGCCGTCGCAGTCTGCGGGCGCATGATCGCCTATAACTGGTTCGACAAGATTCCTACGGCCCTTACGCGGTGAAGCCTATGTCCGTCCTGCCGCTCTTCACCTGGTTCGAACACTCCTGGATCGGTGAAGGCATTCGCGCCTCTCGCTGGCTTTTTCCGGTGATCGAATCCGTGCACCTTTTGGCCCTCGCGGTCATCGGGGGATCGGTGCTCGTGGTGAACCTTAGCCTTCTCGGTATGGGTCTGGGGCGTCGGTCGGCGGCGCGGCTTTGGCACGACACTTGGCCCTGGTTCGCGGGCAGCCTAGCTTTGATGCTCGGATCTGGCTTCCTGCTGTTCACTTCGGAAGCAGTGAAGCTTTACTATCACGAGGCCTTCTGGGTAAAGATGAGCGCGCTGCTGCTCTCGCTGGTATTTACGGCAACGGTCCAGCGCCGGACCGCCTTGGCGGATCCGGACCGGGTGACGGCTTGGCGGAGTCGCGCCGTCGGCCTAGTATCGCTGCTGCTCTGGTTCGTTGTCGGCGCGGCCGGAAGATGGATCGGGTTTTCCTGACTGCCGCGCCTCAGGCACATCTTATCCGGGTGCGAGGCTGATTCGGTCCGTTCGCCCGGCTGGTGAAGGAGTTCTCGATGCGAAGGCGGTCTTTATTCTTGGCTGTTGGAGCGGTGCTTGCCCTTGAATCTTCCGCCACCAGGCCCGACGCCTGGCGCGCGCCACGCGGCGCCGATGGTCACGCCGATCTGAGCGGTATCTGGGAGGCCCTGAACACCGCCAACTGGGATCTGGAGGACCACTCGGCGCACGCTGGCACGATGTGGGAAACGGGCGCGATCGGCGCCGAACCCGCCGGCCTGGGAGTTGTCGAAGGAGGTTTGATTCCTTATCTTCCGGCGGCGCTCGAAACGAAGAAAGCAAACTTCTCCAACCGGCGCACCAACGACCCGGAAGCCAAGTGTTATATGCCCGGTATCCCGCGCGCGAACTACATGCCCTACCCTTTTCAGATCGTGCAGTCGCCGAGAGGCGTATTGTTCGTCTACGAATTCGCGAGCGCGAATCGCTTCGTCAACGTGGGCAAGCCGATCGCGGCTGTGTCCGATAGCTGGATGGGCACAAACAACGGGCGTTGGGAGGGAGACACGCTGGTGGTGGACGTGACCGGGCTGAACGGTCTGGCGTGGTTTGACCGCGCCGGAGACTTTGCCAGCGAGAATCTGCGCGTCGTCGAGCGCTTCACGCGCACCGACCGCGACCACCTGCAGTACGAAGCCACCATCGAAGATAAGACGGTCTTCAGCCGCCCGTGGAAGATCAGCATGCCGCTCTACCGTCGTGTGGAGACGAACGCTCGGCTTTTGGAATTCAAGTGCGTGGAATTTGCCGAAGAGCTGATGTACGGCCAGTACAAGAAGAAGTGATCGACGGATCGGTCGAGGCGCTTGCGTTCCGCGCGGCACTCACTTTTCGGCCGCCTTTTCTGCGGCGCGGGCCTCGCTGAGGACATTCGTCATCGCGTAGTTGCCCTCGTGGCAGGCGTACTCGAAAATCTGGTAACCGGGCTCGCGGTTTATGGGGAATGCGACGGTCCAAGGAGCGGTGAAGATCTTTGGATCGTGCACGGTCACTTCGTACTGGATGGCGCGGTCACTGGTGCGTTTGAATCGTTCGACCAGACGCAGATCATCACTGTACTTGATGCCTTCTCCGTTTTCGCCGATGCCGAGCCTACCGCCAATGAAATTTGTTGTCTCGACCACGAGCATGTCGCCTTCCCAGTGTCCGCGCGAGTCGCCCATATACGTGCGAATTTCCTCCGGTAGGTGAGGCCGGGGGTTGTCGGGCGGGTCGATGGGAACGATGCGAGACTCGTGGATGATCTCATTGCGAATCACAACCAGCCCGGGCGCCTGGAGGATCTCCGTCCCGTTTCCGTAAAGCACCGGGAGCATGGAGCCCAGGACGCCGCGCGTAATGCAGCGGGCGTGCATGCTCAGGTCTTCCCATGATTCCGGCTGGGTTTTCTTTCTGGCAGCGGCAATCGCGTCCAACCGCTGCTTCAGGCCTTGCAGCGTCAACGGCGGAAGGTGACCGCCTTCGGGGTCGACGATCAGAGACGTCTGGCGCGAGGTTTGCCGCGCATACTCGGTCCAGTTCGAGGAATACGGTTCGGCATCCACGCCCTGGTGCTCTTCCCAGTAGCCGACGTGGGGGTTGGCGCCGGCCTGAACGCTCCTGGAGATCTTGCTATTCTCCTGCGCCCGCTCGGCGTATTCTTCGTCGGTAAGCAGCTTTCTGTTACCGTATCGCTTTGGCCGCTCGAAGGGCACTCCGATCGAATCGTCGCTGGTCCAAACGCCCTGGAGGTCGGGATCGCCCCATTCGGTTCTTGGCCGGGTCCAGTTGCTGGCTGCGGCCTTTGTTTGTGCGACGGCCGTTGCAGCCGGCATTGCGCACAGAACTGCCAAGACCAACGATAGGTAATCGTGCCGCAGGGGACCAGCCCTCCTACGCAATTCTGCGTCGCTTATTCGGCCTTCGCTTGATTAGATTATCTGACTGCCTTCATGCAAATTCAATGGTGTGGAGTGGAAGGTTGAACCATTATCGTACGGAGCAGGTAACGCTGCTGCCGAGCGACGAGGTCCTGGCAGCAACCCACGATTGCCGCTGAACTGTACAACCCTTCCAACGCAACTTTCCGCTTTACCGCAAGTCTGAACGTAGAGCGTGACCAGGGCGCAGGAATTGTGCGCTTGCCCGATGGTATGGTTCTCGTGACTGCCGACAACCTGCTTCCAATGCAAGCAACGGGAAGACGCGGGATTCCCTTGCAATGCGACACATCTCAAGCATTGCCGCACGATGAAATTTCTCGCCGAGCTGCGCACTGTAAAGGAAAAGGAATAAGAAGTGCGAGCACAGCGCGTGATCAAATGACTGGTCGGCAAACGGTAGCGTTGGAAGCTGGGCGTCTACGTAGCGTCCTTCTGCCTTTCCGGCAGGGTAATCGTTCTGCTTCTTCATTCATTCGCGGTCGACCCACTCGTTGGCGAAATCTCGATCCGTCGAAGTTTTTGGCGATGAGCTTTCGGTACCACGCCAGCAGCGTATTCGGCTTCGCGACAACCGCCAATTCTTCCAAGGCTTTCCGTCCGAGCCGCTGAGCGATCTCAGCCAATGTCGCCTTTTCACCTACCGAAAGCAGCAGTCGACCCTTGATCTGGCCTCTCAGGGTCCGGTTCTCTGCCCCAAGATATTCGTTCCGCAATAGGAGTCCTTGATTGACCGTTCCGGTGACGTAGGCCACCATCCGCGCCCAAAGCATGGATTCCCCCTGGATCTACAACCCGTGAAAGCGAGATTGTAGATGCCGTTTTTCAGTCGGAGAAGTCCAATCGAGGCGAGCCCGTGGAAAGCTGCAAGTTACGCTATTTCAAGTCGTTTGAGTATTTTGGCCATACGGGGACAAAATCCAGAACCACAACCGCATAACGCCCTGCACCGAGGGACGGGTCAATTATCTGACCTTCTCCGCGAAAAGCAACTGCTTGGCTGGAGGGGAAACACAACAGCCCTGTTTTCGCTTGCCCTGAATCAGCGAGGATGGCAACTCTCCGTCGCCGTGTAATGAAACGAATCATAGACTCAAAACACTATTCTGTAACTGTCTGCGCGTGGCCGGCGGCCGCCCAGCCCTGCCGGCCCCATCTTCATTGGAGTCGAACTGTACCGTCTCTTACGACGGGAGGCTGCTTTTCAAAAGATTACTGTGACATTCGAGCGCCAAATGAGAGAATTAATCAAAGGCATTGCGGCACGAGAAACGATGCAAACTGAACGGCGGTGTGTCCGAAGGAAGAGGCTCGGCGGGATTTCCTACCTCGAGTTTGAGGCAGGGAGAGGGGGAATTGTACTCGATGCATCGGAGAAGGGACTGGGGTTCCGGGCGGCCGACGCGGTTCAGGAACTAGGCCCAAGCCGGATCCGGATCTGGATCTCTCCTCGCCCCGACGAACGGATTGAGATCACCGGCAACGTGGTATGGACGGATAGCTCCAACAAAACCGGCGGTTTGCGTTTCATTGAGACAGGCGCAAACAGCTCCAATCAAATTCGCACTTGGCTGTGGCAGCCGAGTGAATTGGAGGTATCTCCCAAAGTCCAACAGTTTCCCCGGCCTGCCAGGTCCACGCAAAAGCCGCCCGAGGTGCGGCATGAAACCCGCCACAATGCGAACCTTCCGCGGTCGCCAGTGGCATCACGAGCAAAGACGGAAGCGGGACCGGTAGGGCCCCGTCCAATTCCAGGTTTGCCTTCTCTTTTTACTTCGAACTTGCCAGGCCAATCACGGGATTCTCAAACCGCTCAGCGGGGAATCGCTTATCGGCTTGCGACAGGATTCTTTATCGGTGTGCTCGTGGTGGCCGTCGTAATGCTCTTTCAGATGTTTCGTCCCGAGGTGGGGGCTTCGCTGATCCATCTGGGAGAAAAGATCATCGGTATCGACCCGCAACGGCAGACGTCGTCTCCGCCACCCAGTTTGTCTACAGTTCCAGCACGCCCCTCGCCGTCCACCGGAGCGAAGCCAGCTGTGCTTGGAAAGGAGGCTTCAGGCGACTCCGCCCTGCCGCCGGATGCCTCCAGACAGGTCAATTCGCAGAGCCCAGGTCTTGCAATTCCGACCACCAACGAAGCCGCGGACCGTTCGCCGGATCGCCGGTCGAATTCGGCGCAGGACAGAAGCGTGGACGTAACGCGTCTTTGGTCGGCGGTTGCTTCGGGCAACACCTCCGCGGAAGTCGAACTGGCGCGACTCTATTTGAGGGGAGACGGAGTTCCCCGAAACTGCGAACAAGCAAAAGTCCTTCTGCGGGCGGCCGCCAAACGTGGAAGCGTGGAAGCTCGAAAAGAATTGCAGGGACTGCAACCTAGCGGCTGCCCGTAATTTTTGCGAACTCACTTCACGTTGCGGTTGAGCGTGACGCTCATGTGTGCGACCGGACAAAAGCGGGTGCCTGTCACCAAGTGGCGTAAAACAGGCTTAAACAGAGCAAATCCAAAAATAAGAACTCTCGCTATCTCACGGCTTGCAAGGGATTTACCGGGGACCAGACCCTCCAATCTATTTTCAACGCTCCCGTGAACGCAAGACCAGTGAGCGATGACTCTTTAGGCCCACCAGTATGGAAAGTCACTAGGATTGCCTCTATTCTGTTCGCTGACTTCAAAGCAGTGTCGTTCAGCGCGTGTTCTGGCAAACACAACGTGTAAAGCAATACACGAACGGAAACTGTGGGAAGGCAAGAGAACCTCAATTCCATTGAAAAAATGAGAGTGGCCCGTTATCTGCGGTCTAGTCACGCGAGCCAATAGTTTGTTGTTTCCGAAGGAAAGTTATGGGGTGGCCCCAAAAAGCCTTCGTCTGCCTGGCAGTAGGTGCGGCAATAGTTGCGCTTGCGGCCGGGGTTGTGGGCTGGCGAGCATCGCTGGCGCTGCGGCTCTCAAGCGAAGAGGTGCGGGCAGAGCGCGAACTGCGCCTTCTAGTGCGTCCTCTGGAAGTGCCACAGAACGCCGGCTTTGAAGCGGTGAGCGCGCCTGCAACCTTTCTCCAGGCAGCGCGCTTCCAGGAGCATCTTTATGTTGCGAGTCCGGGAGGGCTTCTGGAATACGATTCCCGGGGCACTCCGCTCCGGCAGTTTTCCGTTGGGCGGGATCTTCCCTGCTCTCCTCTGGTTGCCCTGGCCACCGGGATGTTGGCGGACTCCCATGAACCGGAGCTCCTGCTAGCTACCAAGAACGATGGTGTGCTGGCCTTCAACGGCCATAGCTTCCGCCAGATTTATCCCCAGGGTCCCGAAGCCCGCGCCATCACGTCAATTCTCCCCGTCAATTCTGGGCATCTGCTTATCGGAACCAAGAAACGGGGTGTGCTGTTGTACGACGGGAGACAGATCACGGCACTGCACCCAACCTTGAGCGGCCTCTATGTCCGGGCGCTGGCCGGAAGCGAGTCGGATTTGTGGGTGGGCACCTTGGATCGAGGCGTTCTTCACTGGCACGCCGGAGCGACGGAGGCATTCGGGGAAGGTGAAGGGCTGCCCGACCCGCAAGTTGAGGCCATCGTTGCTTCGGACGAGAAAACGTACGTTGGGACCGTGCTGGGCGTGGCGGAGTTCGATCGCGGACGATTCTCGCGGGTCTTGGCCCCGGGAGTCTTAGTGACTTCTTTGCTCCCGCGCGGCGACAGCCTGATTGTGGGGTCCGAAGACCAAGGAGTGATTTCCGTGCCGTTGACCGGTCGTCGTCTGGCTGTGAGTTCCGGAGGCGCGCCGGAATTGTCAGAGGTGCGGCAGCTGCTCGATGCCGGCGGTTCCGTGTACGTGCTAACGCGGAACGGGCTGTTTCAAATGAATGCGCGGGGGCTTGGCTGGAAACAACTGCTGCAACCCGGCCCGGCGCTTCTGAGTGACCGCAACGTATCAGCGCTAGAGATGGATGGCCGCGGGCGCTTGTGGGTTGGCTATTTCGACCGAGGGCTGGATCTCCTGGAAGTAGATGCCCAGCGACGCACGCACGTCGAGAATGAGCATGTGTTCTGCATAAACCGAATCTGGTCGGATGCAAAAACCGGAACCATCGCAGTGGCCACGGCGAACGGGTTGGTTCGATTCGGAGAAACGGGTAGGCAGGAGCAGGTGTTGACGCGGAGCGACGGGTTAATCGCCGACCATGTTACGGATGTCGTAGCTTATCGCGACGGTCTAGCCATTGCCACGCCGTCAGGGTTGACGTTCCTGGATGCGAACGGTGCGCGAAGCATGTACGCATTCCAAGGACTGGTGAACAACCACGTCTATGCATTGGGCGTTTCGGGAGACCAACTGCTGGTTGGGACGCTTGGAGGCTTGTCCCTGCTGGGCCAGGGAGAAATTCCCGTCAACTACACGTCTGGAACGTCAGGTTTGAAACATAACTGGATCACCGCAGTACTTCGCGTAGGCGAGGAATGGATGGTGGGAACCTACGGGGCAGGAATTCTAGGGCTGGACCGGGCGGGCCACTTCCGGAGTTTCGACAACGCCTCGGGTGAGGTCGTGGTGAATCCCAACGCCATGCTAGTGACGCCGCGACACGTGTTGGCGGGAACACTCGGCGAAGGATTGTACCTGTATGACCGGGAGACCCAGCGGTGGACGGCGATTAAGGACGGACTGCCGTCACTCAATGTGACGGCCCTGACCCGCAGCGGCGATATGGTTTATGTCGGAACAGACAACGGACTGGTCCGAATCGAGGAACAGAAGTTGCACCCATGAGCAAAACATTAGGCGCATTCCTGTTGTTGCTTGCCGCACCGGCGATTTTGCTCGGCGATGGCGGGGTCTTGATCCCACGCGATAAGGCGCAACCGGACCCGGCGATTCTGTCTTTGGAAGAGATGGAAATTACCATTCGCATCGACAACGGCGACGCGCGGGTTTACGTGCGGCAGGTCTTTGCGAACCACACCCCGGCGATCGAGGAAGGCAATTACGTTTTCGTGTTGCCCACGCGCGCAACGGTCTCGGATTTCGCCGTATGGGACGGACCTGCACGAATTCCCGCGGTAATTCTGGAACGCAAGCGGGCCGAGGAGATTTATAACCAGCTGAAGCGACAGTCGATCGATCCGGGGCTGCTTCAAATGGGCGAGCGCGGCGCGGAAGAGGCGAAGAGAAGCGCGGTCTTCAGCGCCAAAATTGTGCCGATTCCGGCGTATGGAACAAAGCGGCTGGAATTTGAATATCACGAAGCCATTCCCGTGGAGAACTTGAAGTCCTATTTTGCGATACCGCTGCGGCCGGATGCGTATCAGGCGCAGGCCGCACGGCACCTGTGGATTAATTTTGAGCTCCGCTCGGAGCATGCGATCGCAAATTTTCAGGCTACGGCGAAAACGTTTCCGCTGACCTTTGATGAGAAGACCGCGCAGGTGGTGCGAGGGCATTTCGAAGGGCAGAACGTAAATCTAACCGAAGACTTTGTGGCCACTTACGAAATGGACCGGGCGGCCAGCGACACCCTCCAAGTGCTCGTCCATCGGAATCCGGTTAGCGGGCAGCCCTCGCCGACAGAAACTACTCCGGTCCGAAGCATGAACGAGCCGGGATTCTTTGCAGCGGAAGCTTTGCTTGGAATGAGACAGCGAACGCCCGCTGCAGAAACTGGCGGGGACCAAAACAGCGGGCCTGCGAAGACCGTCCTCATTTTGTTTGACACTTCGCTGTCGATGCAGTGGGAAAAGCTGGAGCGCAGCTATCAGGCACTAGAAACCTTGCTGCATGCACTTCACGCGACCGACAGCTTCAATCTGCTCTTGTTTAACAACCGGACGCAGCTTTTCCAGCCCGCGCCGATTGCTGCAGACGGTCGAGAAATCCAGCGGGCGTTGGATTTCGTGCGAGCAAGCCGCCTTCGTGGGGGAACCGACCTGCAGCAGGCTTTAGACGCGGCTCTCTTCGAATGTTCGGGAACCGTGAGGGGAAATCCTTATTTGGTGCTGTTCAGCGACGGCGGCGCTACTCGCGGAACGATTCGAAACGGCAGGCTGGCCGCGTGGTACGAAACGAGTTGGAAGCGTTTGCCGGAAGCGCGACGCCCCAGGACGTACATTTTCGGGGTCGGAGATGACGCCAACCTTCCCTTGCTGAAAATGCTGGCGCGGCAGGACGGTTTGCTTGAAAGCGTTCTTTCAACCGAACCGCTGGACTTCAAGCTCACCACCTTTCTTTCGAAAATCGGCAGAAGCCCGGTTGGCCAGCTACGCCTGGAAATTTCGCCGGAAAACGCCGTGGACATGGTCTATCCGCTCGAGGATGCGGCGTTTTCCGGGTCGCTTGCAACGTGGGTGGGACGCTACGAGAAGCCACAGCCGGATGTTGCTTTCACGGTGCGCGGAGTGAGAGACGGCACACCCCTGGAAATGAGCCGGAGGGCCAACCTGCCTAAGGAGTCGACAGAACATCCTCAATTGCCGAGGCTTTGGGCACGCGCACGCGTGGATGCCCTACTCGAGAAGATCCAACGAGAGGGAGAAGATCCGTCGAGCGTTGACGAAATCATCCGCCTGGCGCGGCGATACAAGTTTGTGACGCCGTACACCTCGTTCCTCGCCGTACCCCGCGCACTGTTAAGGCCCAGGGTTATCCGGCCAGGAGATCCGGTGCTCCGCGTGAAAGCGGATGAATCGATTGTCTCCGTGGTGGCCCTGTTTCCTTTCGGACTGGTGCAGAAGCTTCGGTATCTTCGCGACGAGGATACTTGGCAGACGCGCTTCTTCGCGCCAAGCGACCTGCAAGACGGAACCTACCCGGTGCGGCTGGTATTACGTGACCGGCTAGGGCACACCTACAGGGAGTCAAAAACATTTGTGATCGCGAGCAAGCCTCCCGTCGTGCAAATCAAGCTGGACTCGAAACGGTTCCGGCGCGGCCAGATCCTGGACTTGAAGGTATCCGCGTCGGAAAGCACGCGCACGCTGGTCGCGCGCTTGGACGGCGCCGCGCCGGTCGAGTTGAGATGGGACGCTCGCGCCGGGGCAAACACCGGGCGCCTGCTCGTTCCGGAACAGGCGATCCCCGGAACTTACAAGCTCACTGTCACGGCCGAGGACATTGCGCACAACACAGGGTCGCAGGAGGTGGACATTGAAGTCGTTCCGTAAGTTCTCCTCGAAGACCTTCGTCCGCCTAAGCGCCTTCGGCTTCGGGATTGTGGCCGTCGGCTGGGCCCTAACCGCCAGCGGCGCGCTGCCAGATTGGATTCGAAACACCGAAGCCCGCACGGAAATCGAAGCGGCGTTCTTCCGGCTGATGTCGCTGCCGGGCGGAGACGTTTCATTCCGCCGTCCGCCGCGCGAAACGCGTCCGGCGCTGACAGAACTAATCCAGAAACAGCCAAAAAGTGTGGAACTGTATTCGCTACGAGCGCTCGAAGACGAGCAACAGCTTGATTTCGCCGCTGCCGAAGCAGACTGGAAGCTCTATGTGGAGGGTTCTCCCAGCAAGACTGCCGCGCAGCTCGCCCTAGCCGATTTCTACAACCGCCGCCTCAGGCCCGAAGATGAAATCAGGGTACTGTCGGCCGTCGCGACTCGACCTGCCCAGGCAAACGAAAAGTTCACTCCTACCAACGAGCAGCGCTCGTGGCAGACCTTCGAGCGCATCTTCCGCATCATTCACGCGCAAGCTTTCCCCAAGGAAGTCTCGACTGCGCAATACCGGGCGTGGATCGCGCGCTATCCCTATGAGGAAGCGCTCTACGGCCGGTTTCTGGAGTATGTCATTTCACAGCAGGAATTTGAGGCGGCGAACCAGGTGATCGCCGAATACCGCAAACAGTTTCCTCGGGACGACATCTTTCCGGTGAAGGCGAAGGCCCTTGTGGAATACCGGCAAGGATCGCTGGAGCAGGGATTGGCGGTCTATGAGAAGAGTTTTCAGCCCCTGTGGGCCCCGGAGCTGGTCAAAAGCTACTTTGACCTACTGGCGCAAACGCATGGGCTGAGGAAATTTCTTGACGAGGCGCGCGCTGCGGCCAACTCGAATCCCAACGATTTGAACGCCACCGCACGCATTTTTTACTACTACCAGCAGCAAGGAAAGCTCGACGCGGCCGAGCAGGCCGTTGCCAACTTCCGCCTGCACAAGGATGCCTCAAAATCGGCGTGGAGCGCGCAGGAACTCTACGTCTCGGCGAGGCTGCTCGAGGAAATTCATAATTATCCGGAAGCGGCTCGCTACTATTTCGCGCTGTACAACGCCGAGGGCATGAACGATGCGCAAGAGCGTGCTATCAGCGGGCTTGCGGATCTGTTGTTAAGCGCACCGGAGACGCCCATCCGATTTGGCAGCGGCGAGCTCTCGATGTACAAAGACATCGCCGCGTTTGACCAAGGGCCCGGTTATTTCAACGGCATCCTCTCGCTGATTCTGAATTCGACCGGGCCGGCTTACGAATATCCGCATGAAGAACAGCGAGCGGTCTCCTATTTTCATCGTTCCCGAGCGGCAGAACTGCTGGTCCTGCTGGATGCGAAGTTCCCCAATTCGCCACATCGGGCAGAGTTGCACGCAAAGCTGCTGGAGTTTTACTCGAACTGCGGCGAAAGCGAGGCGGTGCTCAAAGGCGGGAAGGAATTTCTTGCGGCCTTTCCAAAGGCTCCGCAGCGCACGGACATGGCGCTGCTGATGGCGGATGCCTACGCGCGCACGGGTCGGACGCAGGATGAATTTGCCATCTACGACTCGGTTCTTCGGGAATTAGCGGCCAAGGCAGAGCGGATGCCGCTCGGGGAGCGCACGACGGCGACGGGTGATTCGTTTCCATCTACAAACGAGCCGGAGGGGCGGGGAGAGGAAGAGAATCCCGAGGACCCCGGTACGAGAACGGCGGGCCGCGTCCGGGAGCTGCAATTCGAGCGGCTAGCCTCTCAGAGAAGAGCATTTCAAGTAAAGGCTGCCGCCGTAACGACCGAGACCGGAGCGCGATCACCGGAATACGCTCGCGTGCTGGAACGCTATCTCGCACGGCTGGTCCAATTGAAGCAGATTCCCGCGGCGTTGGACGTGCTGCGCCGGGAAATCGAACACAATCCGGACGACCCCGGGCTGTATGAAAGACTGGCCGTTTTTCTTGATCAGAATCGATTGGGCACGGAGCTCGAGGAGGTGTATCGCCGGGCGATGGCGCGCTTCTCTGACTGCACTTGGTATCACAAGCTCGCGCGTTATTACCTCCGCGAGCGCCGAGACGCGGAATATGAAAAACTCACCCAAGAAGCGGTGAAAGTCTTCAAGGGCACGGAACTGGAAGCCTATTTTGAAAACGTAGTTGGCGGGAGTCCCGCGCTCTATCTCCGCGTGAATCAGTACGCCAATGCGCGATTCCCGCACAATCCCGTTTTTGTGCAAAACCTGCTTGGCGCTTACCGCAACCGTGCCACGTGGAATCCGGCGGCGTGGGAGGCGCTGCTACGCCAGCACTGGTTCGAAGAGGAGTCGTTCGGCAGCCAATTCTTTGAGTTTCTTTCCAGCTCCGGGAAACTCGAAGCCGAACTGCACACGTTGCAGCAAACCGCTCCCGCCGACGAAAAAAGCGGCTGGGAGGAATTCGTTCGTGGGAACCCGGCCGCGGGAGAGTTCCTCGCCGAAGCAGATCTGTGGCGCTCGCATTTTGAGGAGAGCGCACCCGTGCTCAAAGCGCTTGCGGAGGAATATCCCGCGGATCAGGAGTTGGACCGCAAGGCTTCCTCCGTGTACCGCTCGCTCGCGTATTTCGAAGCGGCGAAGACGGAGATTGCGGTGAAAATAGAAGCGAACTTGCTGGCCGCAAACCCAGGCAGCGCGGAAATCCTGACGCGCATCGGCGATATCTATGCGGACCGCGATTTGTTCCGAGAAGCCGCACCATACTGGGGGCGAATTCCGAGAGTCGCGCCCGGAGAATCCGGCGGCTATCTGGAAGCGGCAACGATTTACTGGGATTACTTTGACTTCGAGAACGCGCTGCGTTTGCTGGAACAAGGCCGCAAGAAACTGGGCCAGGACACGCTCTATGGGTACGAAGCGGGGGCGATCTTCGAAAACAAGCGCGATTATCCGCGAGCGATTCATGAATACGCGAGAGCCGCGTTGGGTGCGGGGCCCGAGTCCCCTGCGGCCAACCGGCTGCTCGAATTGGCTCGCAGGCCAAAGTTCCGAGAACTGGCGGATGGCGAGTCGGAGAAACTGACGACGGCATCGAACTTCGCCATGCCGACGGTCGCCTTGCGCGTTCGCGTGCTGGAAGCGCAGGACCGCGAGCCCGAGCTCGCCAGCTTTCTCGAAACCGTTCTCAACAAGACAACTACCATCGAACAAGCCGCAGAAGTTGAGGGGTTGGCCCAGCAAAAGTCTCTCGAGTCGGTGCGCGAGCACGCCCTGGAAAAGCAAGCGGCCCTGGCGAATGATCCGGTAACCAAGCTGCAACTGCGCTATGCGCTCGTCCATCTTTACGAGGCTCGCAAGGACTTTGCTTCGGCGCAAAAAAACATAGAAACGCTCTACCGCGAAAACCCGAGAATACTCGGCGTGGTGCGCTCGACGGTGGATTTCTACTGGCTCGCGAAGCAGTATCCGCAAGCCATCGCGGTACTGCTCGCGGCCGCCAAGGACGCTTACCCTGCGCTGAGCGCGCAATTCTCCTTTGAAGCCGCACGGAAAGCCACGGAGGCGCGACAGTTCGAGCAGGCGCGGGAGTTGCTCGGACAGCTCCTCAAGGAGTCCCCCTACGACAGCCAATACCTTGCGGCAATGGCCGACACGTATGCGCAATCCGGCGACCAACAGGGATTGAAGCAGTTCTATCTGGACAAGATTGTACTGTTCGGCAAAGCGCCGCTCTCCACGGAAGATCGCAAGACGAGAACTGCGGCGATGCGGCGCGGATTGATCCCCGCACTGACACGCTTGAAGGATTTTCCGGGCGCCGTCGATCAATACATAGAGTTGATCAATGTCTATCCGGAGGATGCGGCACTCGTGAACGATGCAGCGCTGTACGCACTGCGGTACAAACGCCAGGCCGAGCTTGTGGATTTCTACAGCAACACCGTGCAGCGATCCCCGAGGGATTATCGCTGGTCCATGGTTTTGGCACGCATCCAGACCAGTCTTGAAGATTTTCCCGCGGCCATCGACACCTATGGAAAATCGATCGCCGTCCGGCCGGATCGCGCGGACCTGCGGATTGCCCGAGCGAGCCTCGCGGATCGGTTAATGCGTTTCGACGATGCGGTCAGCGATTACGAGCGCATCTATCAACTGGCTTACAAGGATCCCAAGTGGATGGAAAAGGTTGCCGAGGTGCGCGCGAGGCAAGGCAAAGCAGACGATGCCGTGGCCGCACTGAAAACCGCGCTGATCGACGTTGGCCCAGAGCGGGCAGGAAGTTTCTTTGAGATGGCCAGGCGTCTCGAGAATTGGGGAATCCTGCCGCAGGCTCGAGAGTTCGCCGAAAAGGGCGTAAGCCTAGCCGGCGGTGATTTGCTTGCTTCCGCCGATCATCACGATGGAGCAAAGCTGTACGCGCGGATCCTGACGCGGCTGAGGCAGCAGGACAAGGCTTATGGCACGCTTCAAGCGGCGCTATTGGCAGCATCTTCGCCGCTTCCCGTCATTAAAGAGCAAGTCGCCAAGCAGGGCATCGCCGCAGTCACCGACCAACAATGGCGCCAGCGAACCGCGCAAATGCGTATCGAGACTGCGCGCAGCGGAATGCGCGACGCCTTGGCGGAAATGGGAAGTACTGTTCGAAGCTACTATACGCCCGAAGAGAAAGCGACCTTTGCGCAATTCGCGCAATCGATTCGCGCCCCGATGAATTTCGCCGAAGTCAACTTGTTTGCCTACCCACTGATACAGAACGCCGGCCTCGCTGAGGTGGAGGCGCGATGGCGGTACGAAGTGATGATGACGGCTTCCGAGCCTGCGTCCGCGTTACTGACGCAGATGTCTGCGTTCGTTGAGCTCCAGCGGCGCCGGCTGAAATTCGCCGAGCTTGGCCCGCAGTTGGAAAAGTTTGCTGAGCGACTCAGTCCAGCGCAGCGAACGCCCGTTCTACTGGCAGCGGCGGACTCCTTTCGCGCGGCCGGCGACGCCGGAAACGAGCTGCGCTTACTCTCGAGCGTGGCAACACCCTATCTCGGCGGCGAACATCTCGAAAGATACCTCGAGTTACTGTTGGTCTGGTATCCGCAGCAACTGGTTCAGATGGCTTCGAATTGGACGCCCGTGGGCCAGCAGGTCGCCGATTTCGTGGTTGCGAATGGCGACGCCGCGCTCGCTAGTGCCGTGATCAATGCGCGCGGGAATTTCCGCCCCGCGGTTTGGACGAAGAGCTATACGGCGCTTGCCGGAGTTTACTTTGGAGAGACAACGCCGGAAACCAAAACTGCTTTTCTTGGTGCTTTGGGCGACCAGGCGATTGGTGAACGCCTGGGCAAGCAGGTGAACCGCAACGACCAACTGGCTGGTGATGTCTGGTTTTATTACGGGGGCCGCTACGGTGAGTATTTGGCGACCACCAAGCAAAATGACGCGCAGGATTTCCTGCCGGCCGCGTTGGAGCAAAGCCCCGGAACGGCGAATGGTTATCTTGAGCTAGGCGATTATTACGCTGAGAGCGGGGACACGCGAGCAGCCATCGCCGAGTACAACCACACGCTGGAGTTGCAGCCGGAGCGAGCCGATATCCACGACCGTCTCGCGGTCGCATACTTCAAGCAGGGCGCGCGCGCCCAAGCGGTTGCACAATGGAAGCTAGTTTTCGGAGCGCTGCTTCGACAAGTGAACAGCAGGCGCGTGCCCGAAAGCTTTTGGACGGACTTCGCGAGGGCTTGCGATCACGTTCGAACGCAGCGCGTCTTTGCCGAATTGAAGCCGGATATGGATGTACTGCTGCGCGCTTACTTGCGCCTCAACGGCAGCTACCGCTCGAACGCCATACTGCAAAGTGCGTTCCGCGCTGCGGGCGATCCAGTAGCCGGAGTGACGTGGACCATGGATTTGTCAGCGGCGGCTTCCGAGCCAGTACAAGTCTTGGCGGACGTTGCCTTTGCGCGGTGGATTCCGGTTGAGCGGCGCGGCCCGATTTATCACTACATCCTTGAGGCCAAGCAGAAAGCGTTTGAGAAAGCGGAGGGGCTCGCAAGAGAGAATGCCCTTAGCGAATGGACTCGCTGGCAGCTCAACTGGGCAAGCTATCTGGTTCAGACCAAACAGTGGAAGCAAGCGGCGGAATTCCTTGCTTCTCTTTCTCCAGAAACACACAAGGACCAAGCAGCTGAGCTCATTCCCCTGGAACTACAGATTGCAACCGAGCTAGGGACCCTGGACGAGAAGATAGCGGGATACCGCGCCGATCCCTCGAACGCACCAGCCGCGGAAATCCTCCGCACCTCGGCCAGAAAACTCTTTGAAGCAGGCGATAAACAGTCAGCGCGAAAACTGCTCGAATTTGTATTTGTGCGTGAACTGGAAGAACACCAATTGGTGGCTTCCAATTTTCTTGCCCTGGCCGAGATTCGCATTGCCGCGGGCGACACGCCCGGTGCATTGGAATTGCTCCGGCGCCTCGTCGTGGCACTGGAGAATCCTTTCGTCAATCTAGATTCTGCTGCTGCGCTTTTGGAAAAAACGGGGCACCACAAGGAAGCGGTGGAGTTTCTCGAGCCATTGAGCAAGGCAACTCCCTGGGAGCCTTCTTTCCAGTTGCGGCTTGCGAAAGCACAAATCGCTGCCGGCCTCGACCAAGCATCCGGGCAAGCGACGTTGGTGAAACTTGCTGCGAGCCGACAAACGCCTTACGCCACCAGGGTGGAGGCGGCCAAGGCCCTGGCAGGGGCGCGGGCAAAGTCCGATTTCGGTAGTGGAGAGCTGACGTTGCTGGCGCGTGGTTCTCGCGGAATAACCCCTGAGGAAACCGAGCAATTGTTTTTTTATGGCGCCAGACTCAGGGCCGCCGAGGCCACCGCGGATCCGCATCGGAAGCTGCAACTGCTTGCGAGCGCCCTTGCGGACATTCCCGCCCGTGATGACGCCCGCATACCGGCATTCCACGCAGCGACACGCTTGAAGCAAAATGAATACGCGCTCGCGATCATCGAGCCGCTCTTGCGTCAACAGCATCTGCTGCGCGCCCCGGTCCGGGAAACCGACGAAGAAGAGGAAATCATCAGCGCCGACGAAACGCAGAGCGACACCGGGGGCCATGAGGCAGAATCCTGGCGGCCGGTGATTGCTTCGGGCGAACTTTCGCCCCTGGAACAAGCGCAACTTGCTGGTTCGGTGGGAGAAGTGATGACCGAGCTGAATCGCCTTGCAGAAGCGCTTCCGTATCTGCAACTGGCCCAAAAACTGGAAAAGACTCCCGCACGAGTGAAGGAAATGCGATCTGAAATCGCTAATGTGAGAATGCGTTTGCGGCGGCAGCATCTCAACGCCACGAGGCAGCCGATACTGCACGCGGATTTGGAACAGGATCGGCTGGTGCGCCCGCGACTGGTCGCCCACCCAGCTCCTGCCGCCACGGCGAATTCGAAAGCGAGCGAAAAACCATGAAGCATGGACTGTTCCTCCTGCCGATGGGCGTAATTTGCCTGGGCGCGAGTTGGGCGGCTTTCCAAAGCACGCCGCCAGAAGTGCCGCCCTTTTCGCGGTACTGTCCTGAGGGGGCTCTGCTATACGTGCAGGCGAAAGATTTTTCTTCGCTCCTTTCCGAGTGGAATGATTCACCGCAGAAAAGGCAGTGGGTGAAAAGCGCGAACTACGAAGTCTTCTCGAACTCGCGGCTTTTGCTGCGGCTGAAAGGGGCGAGCGATCAATTCACCGCGGCGGCCGGCCTGCCGCCCGATGCCAACTTTCTAAAGCAAGCAGCAGGAAGGCAGAGTGCGCTGGCGATCTATGACATCGGCAAGCTGCAGTTCCTTTACATAACGCAGCTATCCTCGGGCAGCTCGATGGAATCGGCGCTCTGGCGGTCGCGCAGCAGATTTGAAACGCGCAACGCCGCAGGGACCACGTTCTTCTTCCGGCGCGACCTGGAATCTGGAGCAGAGGTAGCGTTTGCCGTGAGCGGAGATCATCTCCTTCTGGCCACGCGAGAGGATCTCATTGCTGGCGCTCTCGAACTTATGGCTGGAAGCAAGGGCCGTTCGACCGAGGCGGAACAGTGGTGGGCTCAATCCGTGGCCGCGGCCGGTCCGGCTGGTGATCTGCGCATGGTTTTGAACCTGGAGAAGATTGTCCCAAGTCCTTATTTCCGCTCGTACTGGGTTCAGCGGAACATCGCGGAGATGAAAGAGTACTCGTCGGCCGTCTCCGACTTGTTCCGTTCCGACAAGCAATATCGGGAAGAGCGGGTGCTGATGAAAAAAGTTGTGCCCGCGGGAGGAACTGCCGAGAACGATGGAGCCGCTGGCGTCGCCGAATTGGCCCGCCTGGTTCCCGCTGAGGCCGGCATTTACGAGGTGAAAGCGAATCCGTCCCCCGCGGACTGTTTTGCGCTCCTCGAAACCAAGATACTGGCGCCCGATCTTGGTCCTCCCGCCGCCGAAAAGCTCGCTCCGCAGGTAGCGCTCACGAACGGCGAGACCGGGAGTGGCTCGGACCTAGAAACCCGGATTGATCAGGCCGCCGTGCCACAGGCCGTCCTAGGTGACACTGGGGCACCCTTAAAAGACCTGCTCCGGAAAAATCGCGTGCGCGCACTGCTGCAGATACAGGCGACCGAACGCGATAAGGACGGAGTTTTCGTTCGCTTCCACTCTGCATTCGGTTTGCTGAATGAATCGGATTGGAATGAAGCTGCGGTGCGCGCATCGCTCGTTGACACAGCGAAGCCGAGCCTGACTGCCGGAGGACTGGGAGTGGAATGGCAGGGGCGCCAAGGTACGCAAGAGCTCAATGGGCTTTGGGACCTGATCATCGCCGTTCGCGGAAAATATCTGTTCGTTTCGGAGCATCCCGCCTTGGTGGATGCCATGCTCGCGGGCATGAACCGACCGGTGGCCTTGAACCCAGCTCTGCTTGTCGGCGGATTTGACCACGGCCACGAGCGCGAAAATTTTGCGCGTATGACCGGATTGCTCGACCGGTCGGGCAACGACGCAGGCGCTGCCCCTCAAATGGGGCACACGCCGGAGTTCTTTTCCGAGAATCTCCGGAGTCTGAGTTCGACACTGTCCGATGTGGCTTCTGAAAAAATCGTGGTTCGCGACGCCGGAGACAAAGTGCTCCAAACGGTCACCTACGAATGGATTCACTGAAAAAACTCGCTGCGCTCGGTCTCCTTGCTGGTTTGTCGTCACTCCAGCTGCTGGTGTGGGCGGGAATGCAGTCCCCTCAGCTGCCGGAACAAGCTTCGGTTCCCAAAACTCTCTTTTCGCAGTCAGCGATTCGCATCTTGGACAGCGAGTTCCAAGATCCCGGAATCTCCTATCTCTTGTACGACGCCAGGACGCAAGTCTTGCTTTCCTCCCGGTGGGAAGATGCGGCGCAGCCTATCGCGCTGGGGTCTCTAGTGAAGCCGTTTACGGCGCTCGCGTACGGAGAAGCGCACGCCTTTGCCTATCCAACGCACGTCTGCAAAGGAGAAGCCAGCGGGTGCTGGCAAATTCACCCACACGGAGAGGTGGACATCGTGTCGGCGATAGCCGTTTCGTGCAATTCGTATTTCCGCGCGCTGGCCGCGAATCTGAAGGGCGAACAAATGCTCGGTACAGCCAGCGCCTTCGGCCTAGACGCTCCGAATCCAGAGTTAGCGGGTGACAGTTTGATGGGGCTCGGCGACCAGTGGCGGGTTTCTCCTTTGCACATGGCGCGCGCTTACTTGGAACTCTATCGCAGGCGAGACCAACCGGGCGTGCGGGAACTCCTCCTCGGCATGGCACAATCGGCGCGACGCGGTACCGGCGGAGCCATTGGCCGCGCTTTGCAACCTACGGAGGCTTTGGTGAAAACCGGAACGGCGCCATGCACGCATATCCATCCTGCCCCTGCGGACGGATTCGTGGTTGCCCTGGTGCCGGCGAATCAGCCGGAGATTCTGCTCATGATTCGTGTGCATGGAGTTGCCGGAGCGACAGCCGCAATCACTGCCGGCCGCATGCTGAAGCGCATGCAGGAGTAGTAGCGTGCGAGGAAGAACCCTGTTGTGCGGTTTGCTGTTCCTACTCGCTGCTCCCTGCGCGTTCGGTCAGCAAATCCAAGTGGGGGTGCTTGGCCTTTTTCATCCTCGCGAAATCACCTTGAGCCCGGCCGGAAGAGAGGCCATCGTCGTCACCGCGGGCGACCAAGTGTTTGTGCTCGAACCGGGTACACGCGCAACCATCGCGCGGATCGAAATGCCAGCGACTGACTTGCTTTTCCAGTTGCACGGACGGCTGGTTCGCGCTGCCGAAATCCATGCTACCGGGCGCAACCGGCAGTCTGCCGCTTTTCTTCTGGGAATTCCCGGGAAAATCAGCAGGCAATATCAGGGAACGCTGAACGTCAGAGCGATGAGCGCTGAAATCGCGCCCATTGTCACGATGGATTTGGAAACGGCGGTGGCCTCCGTCGTCGCCGCGGAATTAACACAGGACACGCCGCTAGAAGCCCTGAAAGCCCAGGCGATCGCGACCCGCTCGTACTTCGTGGCGGGAAAAGGCCGTCACCATCATTTTGACTTTTGCGATGCCACGCATTGTCAATTCCTTCGCGAGCCGCCGCCCTCGGACAGCCTGGCTCAAATGGCCACATCGGCCACGCGGGGTCTGGTGCTCACCTATGAAGGCAAACCATTTGCCGCAATGTTCACGCGAAGTTGCAGCGGCCACACGCGAACTCCCGCCGACGTCGGCGTGTCTTCCGGCAGCTATCCTTATTATTCGGTAGTCTGCGACGCCTGTTACACGTCTCCGGTGCGTTGGACCCGCAGAATCTCAGAGCAAGATATGGGGCGCCTGCTCGGCAAGGGCGAGGCAGGGCGGCTCGCAGTCAACCGGACCCTCGGCTGGAATACGGTTCTAAGCAACAATTTTGCGGTACGACGGGAAAACGGCGGGGTGGTCCTGGAAGGAACCGGTCACGGCCATGGAATCGGACTTTGCCAGCGCGGCGCAAGGGCCATGGCGGAAGGCGGCGCCAGTTTCCGCGAAATCATCAGCCATTACTTCCCAAATACCAGTCTCGACAGTCTGGATACCTCGACGGGCTACTAGCTGCCTGTTCGGCCTGCCACTCGCAAGTTCCAGGTTTCGCTGTGGTCGGATTGGCCTCGGCTGCTTCGCTGTACATGCTGCCTATTTACACGGAAGACGACAAATGCGAGGTCGAATGCGCATATCCGAACCTAATCCTTCCGACGCTTAGCGTTGTAGCCGACCATCCAGTGTGGCAGCGAACAATCCTGATTGCGCATGGCGTTCTGCAAGCGCAGCCTGGGGCAGCGTGAGGTACGTGCCGTCGGGCTGTTGATGGTTGCGCCGGTGATCACGGGCATGTTCTTCTGACCAGAAGAAGACGGTCTGGTTTCAATAATCGTGAATGATGTTTGCGCCGTGAAAAGTGCCCCAATCTATGTCTGGCTCGAAGAGCAGTGGCAACGCTCCGCGCGACACAGCCCGGAAGCGCAAATGTTCATCGACCTCCATCGCAAGCGGCCGTGAACAGTGGTGGCATTCGGAATCTATGCGAACGCTCAGCTTCTCTCCTCTTAGGCATCCTTGCACGAAGGACGTGGCAAAGGCATCTTCCGCTCAAGCGCCAAAAATCTTCTCTCCAGTTGAAAACGTCAGGCGGTGCGGGGTCTCGGACGTGGTGACCGGGAACGCCCAACTCACATTCCCCTCAGGGTCGCGCACCAGGAAAAACAGGTTTTTTTCCAGGTCCGTGAGGATGGCCACACATTTTGGAGAGTGAGGCCGGTAACCTGTGCAACTTGCACCGGCGAAAGCGGCCGGTCCTGTCTCGGAAGCTCGCGGACTGCGAAGTCGCGTACCGCGTGGTGGTTCCGCGACATGAACGCCAAACGCGAAGCCATTCGGGCAGGAAGAGCTTTTATGCTTTTTTGGAAGGCATCATCCGGCACTGAGTGAATTTCTCGGCCGACGCCTGTCAAGACATGCCCGCTCACTGCGATTACCTCCTATCCTTGCATCTGATTTTATCGGCGGCGTTCCCCCGACTGGCACCATCAGCCGGTTGTCGCGTTGGGTCGAGTCCTTTACGGTTTGCCGATTGCGACGCCAACGCCACAGCCGCGGAAACCTCAGCGCCAAGTTTTACATGCCGCCCACCGATTTGGAAGATGTCGGCCGCATTTGCCTTTTCCTGGCCAACCCGCCGCCTCTACGTTGCCATCTTCAAGGCCGCACGACCGCCCGTCGCCTAATCTTCGCAACGTTTGGACCGGCTGGGTCAGAAGGTGACCTTAAACCTCCCGAATGCACTCCGCGGCGGCGCGACTGCGGTACCTGAAAAAAGACTCGCGAAATTGAGCACGTTGAGGCGGTCTGTCAGATTGAAAGCCTGAAGCTGTAGCGCCTGCGCTGCTCCCGGTGGTAAACTTCACCAGCGTCCAGAGAGAAGTTCGGTTTTACGCGTCCCCGCAGCAAATTCACTTCGTTCAATATCGCGGGACCGTACTGAGTCAGCAGGAAGGCCGGCGATGTATCACCGGCCTCTGGTGGTAAGCCGCTGCCGTATGTCCCTCCTATCGACAGCCACAAGCGCCGAGTCGCCTGGAAGCGCACGCGTGCACGTGCCGTGTTGCGTTGGGCGTTCGGAGGAGTTAGTCGCGGGTCGCGGCACTTGCTGGAAGCAGATCCCTTGCAAATCGATCCGAGGGCTCATTGGAAGGTTTGTGGCGTTCGAGCCTGGGCAGCGCGGCAATTAATCTTCGGGTGTACGGATGGCGCGCTGAATTGAAAATGACCTCGGGCACGTCACACTCCACAATCTCGCCCTCGCGCAGGATGGCCATCCGGTGGCAAAGCGCAGCCACGGAAAGAAGGTCATGCGATATATAGAGGATAGCCATGTCCAGTTCTCCGTTCAGCCGAGCAAACAAAGCCAGGGTCTCGGATTGGGTGATGGTGTCCAGCGCACTGGTCGGCTCATCGGCAATCAGCAACGCCGGCCGGTGAAGAATGGCCATGGCGATGATGACCCTTTGTCCCTGACCGACGCTGAGCTGCGAGGGACGCCTGGCCAGGAATTCCTCGTCATCCGGCAAACTCACGCTGCTTAACACCGGACGCACGGCCGCCATGCACTCCTGTTTTGTTCCTTTTGCGTGTGCGAGCCAAGCCTCTCTCAGCTGGGTTCCGATGCGAAGCGCAGGATTCAAAGAAGTTAGGGGACTCTGCAACACGACGCTCATTTGCCGGCCGCGCATCTCCCGAAGCTGACTTTCCGTTTTCTCGAGAAGATTCTCACCCTGAAAAAGGACTTCGCCTCGGACTTTGGCTCCTCTCAGTTGCAGCAGTTGCAGCAGCGCCAGCGCCAGCGTGCTCTTCCCGGAACCGCTTTCGCCGACGAGCCCTAGAATCTCCCCGCGGCGAATCTCCAAAGCAATATCTCTGAGGACCCCGGGTTTGTTCCGATAGTCCACAGAAAGCCGTGCGGAAAGCAGCGGCGCGGAAGAGCTCACCTCTGGGCTCCCAGGTCCGGCGCGGGCCCTAGCCGCAGCGTTTCCACGTTCCAGAATCCCGGGGGATTGAGCACCACAGGCGCTGCGCCAGCAACACTCGAAGAGACAGCCAGGAGCACGTCTTTGTTAACGAGATAGATGAAGGGTTGCTGCTCGGCGACAATCTGTTGGACACGGTCGAACTTCGCCTTTCGTTCTTTGTCCGTGGGAGCGGCGGCCTGCTCACGCATCAGCTTGTCGATTTCGGCTTCCCACGGCGTGGCCGGAGCT
>Ga0126373_10000249_pt1 | contig 35523 bp, 38 predicted proteins | sample PanSoiMetPlot_11_FD_92545 | JGI IMG/M metagenome (GOLD analysis project Ga0126373, IMG submission 92545) | Tropical forest soil microbial communities from Panama - MetaG Plot_11 | ecosystem: Environmental > Terrestrial > Soil > Tropical forest > Bulk soil | place: Panama | collected 2016-02-17 | reverse complement strand
GCGGATATGTCGCTGACCTCTACCTCGAACCGGCCGGCGAGATCAGTGAGCGCCAGCCTGACCGGCTCGGCCGGGCAATACAGCTGGTGACTTTCGACAGCTCGCGAGCAAGCCTCCCCCACCGCGAGCCGGACTTCGTCGAGCAACGACTCTTCGACGCCGCTGCGCCTGGCGACAGCTGTGGCTACAAGACGCGCCGTCCGGACATGGGCAGGCAGCGGAGTGAAGCTCAGTTCGACTGTTGCCATCTCGATGCCGCCGGTCCGGGGTCCGCCTGTCTACTTCTCGGCGCGCCGAGCCGCGATGGCCTCGTCAACCGTGTCGTGGATCCCGAACACCTTGGTCAGGCCGGTAATCCTGAAGATCTTCAAGATTCGCTCTTGCGTGCACACAAGATCAAGCGAGCCATCGTGCGCCCGCACCCGCTTGAGACCGCCCACGAGCACACCAAGCCCAGTCGAGTCGAGAAACTCGACCTTCTCCATATTCACTACTAGCTGGTAAAAGCGGCTGTTCACCAGTTCGATCAGCAGTTCACGCAAGCGCGGGGCGGTATAGACGTCGATCTCGCCTTCAACGTCGACGATTTCGATGCCGTCCTTGGTGTGGTGGTCCAGCTTCAGGTCCACAAGTCCTCCCACATGTCCTCCAGCGCCCGCGACTTATAAGTCGGGCAGAGCCGTCCCCTGCCGCGCATTCAACCACGCTCTGACGTAATTCCTATACCAGATCACAGTCGCAGGCATCTTGCGGCGTGCGACACACTGGGATCCGATGCCCACGGTACCGCCGTTGCTGCACGGCGAGCCGCCTGAGCCAGGCCAGCCCGGACAGCCCGGCCAGCAGGCCCGGCTAGATCGGGATGTACCGAATCGGGATGGCTTCGGTGTGGTCTATGACGGGATGGCCACCGCGCGGATCTTGGCCGCTGGCGCCAGGGCAGGGCGGCTGACCTTCCAGACCGAGCTGGCAGGCCAGGCAGGCGAGCACACGGACTGGCCGGCCTGGGTACCTGCCGAGCTGCGCATGGGTTTGTCAGCTCTCGGAGTGCAGGCGCCGTGGCGACATCAAGCCGAAGCCGCTGACCTCGCGAGATCCGGCCAGAACGTCATAATTTCCACCGGCACAGCTTCGGGCAAATCGCTTGGATATCTGCTGCCAGCATTGACGGCGGTGCTCGAGGGCGGCACGGCCTTGTACATCGCGCCGACCCGGGCGCTTGCGGCCGACCAGCTGAAACTGGTGCGGTCGCTGCGCATCAAGGGTGTCCGCGCCGCTGTTGTCGATGGCGACACCCCTTGGTCTGAGCGCAGCAGAGCCAGGTCTCGCGCTAGCTACCTGCTGACCACACCGGACATGCTGCATCATTCCCTGCTTCCGTTGCACGCGAGATGGAACGGGTTGTTCCGGCGACTGCGTCTGGTCGTGGTCGACGAGTGCCATACCTACCGCGGCGTCTTCGGCTCGCATGTTGCTCATGTACTTCGCAGGCTGCGCCGCGTCGCTTATCACCACAGCGGCGCTGAGCCAGTGTTCGTGCTGGCGTCGGCCACTGTCAGCGAGCCCGCGACCTGCGGCAACCGGCTAACGGGACGCGAAGTTCGAGCAGTCAATGCTGACGGAGCCCCCCGAGCCCCGATGACGTTTGCGCTCTGGGAGCCGCCTTTGACTGGCGCTCGCGGCGAAGCGGGTGCTCCTGTGCGCCGGACGGCAACGGCCGAGGCGGCCCAACTGCTCGCTGACCTTGTCATTGCTGGCGTGCCTGCGCTGACCTTCGTACGTTCCAGGCGCGGAGCGGAGTCGGTTGCTCTCGCGGCCCGCCGGCACCTGACTGAGGCCGATGCCACCGAGCTAACCGAGCAAGTCGCTGCCTACCGGTCTGGCTACCTGCCAGAAGAGCGTCGTGCGCTTGAGGAAGCGCTGCGTACGGGTGCCATAACGGGGCTTGCCGCCACATCAGCTCTCGAGCTGGGCGTCAACGTGACTGGCCTGGACGCTGTATTGATGGCCGGATGGCCAGGTACGCGGGCGGCGCTTTGGCAGCAGGCCGGCCGCGCGGGGCGAGCGGGCCGCGATGCGATCGCCATTCTGATCGCCCGCGACGACCCGCTTGACACCTATCTGGTACATCACCCACAGGCGCTGCTTGGCTCGCCTGTGGAGGCCACGGTCCTGGACCCGGACAACTCCTATGTCCTCGCCCCGCACTTGTGCGCTGCGGCAGCCGAACTGCCTCTCACCGAGCACGACTTGGCTAGCTTCAGCGAGACGGCTGCCTCGCTAGCGGCCAGGCTGGCGGTCGACGGGATGCTGCGGCAGCGCGGCGGACGCTGGTTCTGCACCAGGCACGGATTCACCATGCGGACGAGCTTGCGGGGCACAGGTGGCGCACCAGTTCGGATCGTGGAGTTGACCACTGGCAGGCTGGTCGGCACCGTTGACGAGCCATCGGCGCACTTCCTCGTTCATGACGGCGCGGTCTACCCGCATCAAGGTGACATGTACCTGGTCAGGAAGCTAGATCTGGAGGAACGAATCGCGCTAGTCGAGCTGACCGATCCCGGGTATTCGACCGTGGCCAGGGAAATCACGAGCATCGATGTCGGCGCCGAACTCATCCGGGCGGACTGGGGGCAAGCCGAGGTGTGCTTCGGTGAAGTACTCGTGACCAGGCAGGTCGTCTCCTACGCCAGGCGGAGCGACCAGACCGGCATGCTCGTCGGCGAGGATCTTCTGGACCTACCGGAGCGAAGGCTGCCGACCAGGGCAGTCTGGTGGGCTATCTCATCAGCGCAACGAGCCACGCTGGCCGCGGCCGGAGTAGATCTTCCTGGCGCCGCGCACGCAGCCGAGCACGCCGCGATCGGCTTGCTACCTCTTGTCGCCGCCTGCGACCGATGGGACGTGGGCGGCGTCTCCGCCGACCTCCATCCGGCAACAGGCAAGCTAACCGTCTTCGTGTACGACGGTCATGCAGGCGGAGCTGGATTCGCGGAGCGCGGGTTCGGCGCTGCTCGTCAGTGGCTGTCGGCGACTGCCGACGCAATCTCAAGCTGCGAATGTACGGCCGGCTGCCCATCCTGCATCCAGTCGCCGAAATGCGGAAACGGCAATCACCCGCTGGCCAAGCACGACGCCGTGACACTGCTGCATACCTTGCTGGCAGGAGCCCAAAGCACTAAGCCCGAGGAAGCATTGGCGAACCCGTCCTCGGGACGTCAGCCTGAGCGAACTGAGAGCTAAGCAAAAAGAAATGGGGCGACCCCCGTCGGGGGGGAGAACGGGGGTCGCCAGGGACGGTCCGGCTCCGGGGGGGCAGAGCCGGTTCCGTTACACGAGGAAGCCTAGTTGCAAACGGGGCAAGTTACCAGCCGGTCATGCCGAACTGATAAGGGATGTGGTGTCTTCTCTTATGCTGCCCGACTGTGGCGGCCCCGTCGAGAGATCTGCGAAACTGCACCCGCTTTCTTCCGTTAGCGCATGCCGCGGCCCGTTGCGGCTACCGGATGCAGCGCGGCATAGGTCGCAGGTGATCGATTCAGATAACGAATCGATCACGTCGCGGTCTTTCCAAAGCTGCGTCATGGAAGTAGAAAGGAATCACGGACAAGCAAGTCCGGACACGGCAGCCGGGTACCCACGCGCGACCAGCCGCGGGAGGCGTGCCGTGGCAGGCGAACGATAGCCGCCGAGGCGCCGGTAGCTAGGGCGCAGGCATTGTCCGCCTACCACGGCAGTGAGGGTGCACGCTTGGTAACCCGGACTGAAGTGTTCACGCGACGGCGCCCCTGACCGGGGCGCCGTTTGCATGTGCGTTAGGCGATGCTTCGCCCCGGAAATACCCCAAGACCGCACCAAGGGATACGCCTTGGGTGCCAATTACCCGATGCCGGCTCCTGAGGCTATTGGGTATAAGCAAGACTTTGAGTTAACAGTGTGGAGGAGAAGGAGGTACTCATGGCCGAACCCGCGGTCAAGCGCACGTCCTCCAACATGACCGATCAGTCGATCGGCGACTTGGTTTCCGTGGCGGCCAGGGACATCTCACAGCTAGTCAGGTACGAGCTCGACCTGGCAAAGCTAGAACTCAAGCACGATGCCAAGAGAGTAGGCATCGGGGCAGGCCTGCTGGGTGTAGCGCTATTCGCGGCGTGCTTGGTGCTCATGCTGCTGTGTTTTGCATTCGCTTATGGGCTGAACGCGCTCGGCATCTGGCTGTGGGCGTCGTTCCTGATCGTGGCAGGAACCTGCCTCCTTCTGATCGCCTTGGCCGCCCTCGTCGCTTACCGAATGGTCACCAAGCTTGACGGCATGAGTAAGACAAGACGCAGCGTTTCCGACGGTCTTTCGATGCTGCGGCGCAAGAAGTCACCGCCGATCCAGGCCAATGCTGAGGCCAAAGCCGATAGCACATGACCGGCCGCGGCAATGCACCTATTTATCTGAGCGGCCCGTGGTCGCATCGCTCGGTCAGCGCGAACGGCACCCGGTTCCACGTAGCGGAGAGCGGAGACGGCCCGCTGGTCTTGCTGCTGCACGGGTTTCCCGAATTCTGGTGGGCCTGGCGCCGTCAGCTCAGCTCCCTGAATGAGGCTGGATATCGGGCTGTCGCCCCAGACCTGCGAGGTTACGGCGGCAGTGACAAGCCACCACGTGGCTACGACCTGGTTACTGCCGCGTCGGATGCAGCCGGCCTCATCAGATCCCTGGGCGAAGCCAATGCTGTCGTTGTCGGGCACGACTGGGGCGGGCTGATCGCCTGGACGATGGCGGCCTACCACCCCAAGGTCGTCAGGCGGCTGGCGATCGTGTCGATGCCGCACCCCCTGCGATTGCGTGCCGCCGCCTTGTCCAACCCGTTCGCACAGGCAAAGAGCATGAGCTACGCGCTCGGCTTCCAGCTGCCCATGCTGCCGGAGCGGCGGCTGCTACAGGACGGCGCCAAGCGGGTGGGACGGTTGCTGAGTACCTGGTCTGGCCCAGGATGGCCAGATCCCGAGACGCAACGGCGCTACCAGGAAGCCATGCGGGTCCCGTCTGTGGCCCATTCCGCGCTTGAGTATCACCGCTGGTATCTGCGGTCGAGATTCCGGCCTGATGGCATCGCCTACACCCGGACGATGCGCGCACCCATTCAAGCCCCCACTTTGCACTTGCACGGCGCCCTTGACCCATGCGTGCTCCCGAACGCCGCCAGAGGATCCGGAGTGCACGTTGAGGCGCCTTATCGCTGGCGCTTGCTTGATGGCGCGGGTCACTTCCCGCATGAAGAAGTGCCCGAGCGCTTTGACCTGGAACTTAGGTCGTGGCTGGCGGACCCAGAGCCGGAGCGCTGAATGCCGGGCGCACTTAGTCCAGACGCCGGCATGGATTGGGACAGAGACAGAGACGATGCTGGGCGGGCGAAAAACGCCCGGCCACGGGACTCGCTTGGGCGTCCGCTCGCCAGGGACGCGACAGGTGAGCAGATGGTTTCCTATGACGAGCCGCTGCCACCAGATCAGGCACTGGCCACTGCGCAGCGACTGCTCGATACTGACATGCCCTTCCAGGCGCACGAAGTCCTTGAGGCCGCTTGGAAGGCGGCCCCTCTCGCCGAGCGCGATCTCTGGCAAGGCCTCGCGCAGCTAGCTGTCGGCATTACGCATGCCAAGCGTGGTAACGCACGCGGGGCAGCGGCACTGCTCCGGCGTGGCGCCGCGCGGCTGGCCGGATATCCGCCACTCGGCCCGCACGGGATCGACGTAGCTATGCTGCAAGCCCGCGCCGAGGAGATCGCTGCCCAGGTCGAGCACGAGGGACTGGCTGGAATCGACGGGACCAGCTTGCAGGTCCGCCTGGTTTCCGAGCGGGACCTGCGGGGCTAGCCGCCTTGCTGGCAGGTCTGCGTCGACTGTGGGGCGCTGCGGTGCTCCCCTTGTGTGACATCGCTATGCACCTCGTCGGCCGTGAGCGCATAGCCGGTGGACGGATTTTGTATCGAGGCAGCGAAAACTACGCCGTAGACCTTGCCGTTTGTGGCCAGCAGCGGCCCGCCTGAGTTGCCAGGCTTGACACTCGATTCGATCGGATAGATCCGCCGGTTCACATTGTGGTTCTGGTAGATGTCAGGGCCATAAGCATTAATCGCGCGCCCGACCCGCGCCGGCACTGCTGTCAGGCTGTGATTGAGCGGATAGCCGACGACGACCGCGTCGGCTCCAAAGGAAGCGGGAGCCGCGGCCCATTTCAACGGCGGGGCGTCTAGCGTCGGCACATGCAGGATCGCGACGTCCGTCTGCGGGTCGTATAGCACGACGGTAGCGTCGTGCTGGACGCCGCTAGGGGTGATTACCCGGGGGCCCTCGGTGACGCCGGCCACAACGTGCGCGTTCGTCAGAACATATTGCCGTGCAATGACGAAGCCCGATCCCTCGATCTTGAGGGAGCACGAAGGCGCAACACCCTGGATCTTGACAATGCTTGCGTCGTCGTGCCTCACTGCCTGCGCGTTCACTATGCTCGCGCTGGGCTGCGGCAGCCTCAGACTGCTCTCTGCTCCCATCGCGCTGAAGACTTGGGTGTAGAACCCGCTGGTCATGAGCCGTTTGATGCCTGGGAAGAACGGCAGGGTCAAGGTGTTGCTCGGCATGAGGCCATCGACCGTACGCAGCACCACGGAGTCCTGGACCTGACTTGACACAGTCGGGAAGGGTGAATTGCTCACGAACGAGCCGAGGAGCCAGGTAACCAAGAGCACTGCAACGACGTTGACGACGGCTCCGCCGAGGGAGTCGACAACAGTCGCTGGCCGTCCTATCAGCCTCGATCTCAGGGCGACCCCGAGCCCCGAAGCGATCAGCATGCCGAGCACGGCGATGCCGAAGACGACAACGATCGCGATGAAAGCTTGCCACTGCAGGCTCTTGGCGAAGAGGCGTGAGATCCCGGGGGCAATGTAGGCTCCGGCTGCCACGCCGACGACAAAGCCAACAAGGCTAAGCACGCCGATGATGAAGCCCTGCCGATATCCCGCCACCGCGAACGCCGCGATCAGCGCGATGAGTATCAGGTCAAGCAGGTCGCCGGGCACACCCACAACTTATAGTGCGCTGACCTTAGCCATGACCGTTGTGAAACGCGAGCCATTACTTATATTCAGGCGGCCAGCCCGCTGGTAGTTCATCGGCGCTGAGCGCGGTCACCCTAGCCGTGTCCCACGGGCGTTCCCAGCCGCCAATCGCGAGTATGCGGTCCAAGAGCAGGGCGGTAAATCCCCAGACCAGCATTCCGGCGACGCGAAACGCGTACCCAGGTTGCCCAGCCGGGTATTGGATCATCAGGCGATTTGCTGGCTCGGTGAGGTCGGCGATAGGCACTCGGCGGACGGCGGCGATCTCAGCCGGATCTCCCGGAGCAACCGGTACCGGCGAGCGCCACCAGCCGATGACGGGAGTCACCCTGAAGCCGCTGCGCGGGATATAGAGGTCTGGCATTACCGCCAGCACCCGCACGCCCGCTGGATCGACACCGGTCTCCTCGGCTGTCTCGCGTAGCGCCGCGCCGACTGGCCCGCCGTCTGCAGGGTCGATCGCGCCGCCGGGAAAGGCAGGCTGACCAGCATGATTACGCAACTGCGCCGCCCGCTGGATCAACAGCACATCTGGCCCGGCCGCTCCCTCCCCGAACAAGGCGAGAACGGCAGAAGGCCTGCCCCCGCCCGGAGGCGGCTGCAACGGCAGCGGGACCGGCATGTGCGCTGCACCGGCCACGAGTCTGCCCAGCCAGTCAGGGAACTCCCCATCCAGGTCCTGGGCCATCGAGTCTCCGGTCAAGAAAACGGCCCTGTCTTGACCAACTTGCGGGCGGTTGCCTCGTCGGTCGGTCCGATGCCGAAAGACGGGCAGAGAGCAGCGATGCCACACGCGCCGCACGCCGGGCGGCGGGAATGACAGACTCGGCGGCCATGCCAGATCAGCCGGTGCGACAACATCGTCCATTCCGACTTCGGGAAAAGCGAACCCACCTGGGTCTCGATCTTTTCTGGATCGTCCGATACCGTCCAGCCGAATCGGCGGCTCAGCCGGGCGAAGTGCGTGTCCACTGTGATGCCGGGCACCCCGAAGGCGTTGCCGAGGACCACATTCGCCGTCTTACGGCCAACCCCAGGCAGGGTCACCAGGTCCTTCAGCCGACGTGGTACCTCGCCCCCGTAGCGGTCACATAGCGCCTGGCCGAGGCCAATGAGGCTGGTGGTCTTGGCCCGGAAGAACCCCGTCGGTTGGATAATCTGTTCCATTTCACCGCGATCCGCGGCCGCATAGTCGGCGGCGGTGCGGTACTTGGCGAACAAAATCGGCGTGACCTTGTTGACCCCGCGATCAGTGGTCTGGGCGCTGAGTATCGTCGCGACGAGCAACTCGAGCGGGCTAGTGAAGTCCAGCTCGCAGTGTGCGTCTGGGTAGAGGCCGGCCAGCTCTCGATTTATCCGACGGGCCCGGCGGACCTGTGCAGTCCGTGACGGCGGTGGTTGCGACACCCGCTAAGCCTATGCAGCCGCACTGCCAGCGCAGGCAATCCGCCGCCTCAGCCACCTAGCCAGCCGCGCCTGCGGAACAGAATGTAGAGCCCGAGTACCGCCAGCAGCTCCGTGCCGACGCCAAGAACCAGGAACGTGGCCAGCCTGCCGAGGTGGCCGACTAGCCAGCCGAAGTTCTGCCCGAAGAAGCCCGTCAGGAAGGACAGCGGCAGGAAGATCGTGGCGATGATCGCCAGCTGCTTCATGACCTCATTGAGGTTGTTCGAGACCATCGACAAGTAGGCGCTCATCGCGTTGCTCAGCAGGTCGCGGTAGCTGTCGATCAGGTCACTGATCCTGATCAGATGGTCGTACAGGTCCCGCAGATACGGGTCGCTCTCTGCGGTTGTGCCTGGTAGATCCACCATGCCAGAGACGAGCGAGGCCATCATGTCACGCTGCGGCGAGACTATCTTTCGCACAGTTACCAGCCAGCGTTGCATAGTGAATAGCTCGGCAAGCTGTTGGTTGTCGGGCTTGCCAAAGATCCGCTCCTGCAACGCGTCGATGCGGTCGTCGAAGTCGGACAGGGTCGGGAAGAAGCTGTCGATCAGGCTGTCGAGCAGGTGATGCAGCAAGATCAGCCGGGTTGGCCTGCCGCCAGTGGGCAGTTGGCCGCCCGGTTTGGTGAGCCGCCCACGAAACTGGTCAAGCGCCGGGCAGCCGTCCTGGCGCACCGTGATCAGGTAGTTCTCAGCGATAAAGAAGTGAACTTCGGTCAGGTCCTGACCATTGGCGCCTACGCCATAGCTGACTAGGTAAACGACGTTACCGAAGTCTTCGGCCTTTGGCCGTTGGCCAAACTCCGTGACGCCCGCGATCGCCAGCGGATGCAACTGGAAGACGTTCTGCAGCATGTCGATGCTGTTCGCGTCGGCCTGGTGCAGGTCGAGCCAGAGCAGCTTGTCGTCGGCCAGGGCCCGCCTGACAGCCTCGGTCTCGGCGGGGGCTGTTGAACCGTCAAGAAGCAGCAGCTTTGCGTCCACGCCCGTATAGTCCCAAAATCTCCGTCCTGGGCACACGGCACAACGGAATTATTACCGCGCCGTGACCTGCGGGTTCGTGACTTGTGCCCGCGTTCGCAGGCTAACGGTCAGCCGGTGACTGGGCCGAATCGGCACGGCCTCAGCCGCGCCCAGCCGTCAGCCGACGACTCGCCCAGCCGCCACCACCTCCTCCGCACACCGCGCGCGAGGTAGCCAGCCGATGCGGCCGGGTACAGAAGGCGGGGGGCATTCATGATGGTGACAGCGGCGGCGAGCGACTCCGGAATGGCGTCGTTCAGCTCCGCCATGGACCACGTTGCCCAGGCTTTTGAAGCCCTGGGGGCACTAATCCTGGTCGTTGGCGTGCTCTGGTCCGCCGTGCTGGCAATCCTTGCCTGGCGACGCTCCCGGGAACCCGGCCGCGGCTATGACGCGCTGCGGCAAGCGTTTGGCGGCACGTTGCTGCTTGCCCTCGAGGTCCTGGTTGCGGCGGACCTGATCCGTACTGTTGCGGTCTCGCCGACGCTGACGAACGTCTTGGTGCTTGGACTGATCGTGCTGATCAGGACGTTCCTCAGCTTCTCGCTCGAAATCGAGATCGACGGCGTCCCGCCGTGGCGGCGGGCGCTCACTAGCGGTGCCAGCACGATCAAACGCGCTACCGCCACTGCGCTCAGTCCCGGGCCGGCAGATTCGGACTTACCGCAGACCGGAGAACAGGTCGTCTTCGGGGATCGGTGCGCCCGTGGAATCGAATACCCGGATGAAGTGCTCCCTGCCAAACGCAGCCTCGGCGATTTCTGCCGGAATCTTGCTGAACCACGAGTCCTCGATCTGGCTAGCGTGCGACAGCAGGGCTTCGCGTTTGCGTTCCAGTACCGGCCGGATGTCGATCGAAGTGGTGATTCGCCGCTCGGCGGCCTCTGCCTGCTGACGCATCTCGTCGGTGAACTCGCGCTCGTCGGGCACGTCGGCACCAAGTTCGCGCAGTGCCTGCCAAACCTTGCGCCAGTCACTGCCGCGCATCGCAGCCTGGTAGAACTTGGCCGGGATGCCGCTCTTCCCCACCGCGGCAGCCGCTGCCAGGCTGGCATGGACGTGATCAGGATGCTGGTACATGCCTTTGTCGTCGTAGGAGATGACTACCTGGGGGCGGTAGGTATCAATCAGGCTGGCGATCCGGTCGGCCACGACGTCGACCGGCACGTTACAGAACGCATCCGGGCGGTCCTTGTACTCCCAGTCCGGCATACCCGAGTCGTGATAGCCCAGTAGTTCAAGGTGGCTGACTCCAAGGATCTTGCAGGACTGCCGCAACTCAGCGAGGCGCAACTGCGCCACCGCCTGCTCGTCATGCCCGTCCTCGCCTGGCTTCACCTGCCCGGGGGCGTCGCCGAACTCTCCGTTGGTGCACGTAACTACGACGGTGCGCACTCCGGCATCGGAGTAGAGCGCGAGCACGCCCCCGGTGCTCGATGCCTCGTCGTCGGGATGGGCGTGAACGGCCATCAAGGTGAAGTTGTCTGCCATGGCTCCAGCCTGCCGCATGGGTCTGACGAACGCACATCGGGCCGACGAGCGTTGCAGCTAAACGCTTCGCTCCGCAGCTAGCTGCCCCGACTTCACGGCAGCCTTGAGTCCGGCATAGTCGCGCTCGTTCCGGTCGGCGTACAGATTGGCGAAGTCAGCGACGGCGGCGTCGAAAGCGGCCGATCTTCCCAGGTACGCGCCGATCGCGATCCGGTCGCCGGACCTGGCATGTGCTCTGGCCAGCGTCCGACCGCATAGGGCGGCATAAGCGCGAAGTGTCGCTGGACGCATCTGACCGGCCGGAAGGGTGAATTTCCAGTCACGAAGCTGGCGCAGGTAGTAGTCGGCGGTAGGTGAGCGGTGCCACCCAAGGAACATGTCGCTGGCAGCTTGCATGAGACGCTGCCCTGCGACTACCCGCTGGCCCTGATTGCCGAAGGGACTCGGGCCAGCGAAGTCGCCGAGCACCGACTGCTGTGCCTCTTTGATCTGCAGGAAGAGCCGATCGGAGCTGTCTCTTCCCGTCAGTACGACCATCCAGCAGCGCATTCCGACACTGCCGATCCCAGTTACCTTGCGGGCGATGTCGGCAATATCGAATTGACTGATGAGGTAGCTGCGGTCGTGCTCGAGCGTCTGCCGGTAGCCGGTAACGATGTGGCTCAGCTCGGCCATCGTCACTTCGGGCTCGGGAAGGTCTGCGACCGGGACAATCAGCGGCGGCGCACCGACGATCTCGAGCTTGCCGCTGGTGTCGGCGACCAGTTTGCTCAGTTCCTTCGGCTCGTCGTCGGCTACGTCAGGCTCATCAGCAGCCGACAGATCAACCCCCGCGAGCGCGAGCTCGCGCTTGCTCAGCAGGGCCTTATATCTGTCAGCCAGCTCGTCCACTTCATCGTGGGAATACCAGACCTCCAGGTTGCCCAGCCCGGCCAGCGTGCGCATTGTGAGCCGGTAATGCCGGACAGCCTCGGTGAGCACACGACGGCGTTGCGCGGCTGAGAAGTCGCTGCCACGCCCGGCGATCTCCAGACTTGCGGCGAGCCTTTTGACATCCCATTCCCACGGGCCCGGCTGAGTCTCGTCGAAGTCGTTGATGTCGAAAATCAGCCGCCGCTCAGGCGAGGCGAAGATGCCAAAGTTAGACAAGTGAGCGTCGCCGCACACCTGCGATATGAGCCCGGTCGCCGGAGTGGTTGCCAGGTCGCTGGCCATGACTAGGGCAGCGCCGCGGAAGTATGCAAGGGGTGAGGCCAGCATCCGTCCGTACCTGATAGGCAGCAACTCGGCGAGCCTGGTCTCACCTTGCTGGCGGAGCAAGCTAACGGGATCTGCCCGGTCGGACGGCGCATCGAAGGTGGCGTGAGATTCCCTCGGCACTGCTCGCCGGGCTGCTTTGCCCCGCGCCGCGCGAGCCGCGGGTGCTTGCGCGTCCGGCTCGTCGAGTCTGGCGTAGTTATCGTCAGCGAGGGTCATGGAGTTTGCCCAGTTAGGTCGGCGGGGCCGACGACCCGCCTCCGGGACTCGCGTCTTCGGGGCCGTCGGGAGACGGCTGCGGCGGCCCGATCCGCCCTGGCCGCCAGAGAATCCCGAGCGTCCCCTGGGCAGCATGCATTCCGGCAGTGCCGCCGCCTTTGCCGCGCAGGACGTAGGCGATGCCCACCGCAATCGCGGCGCCGATCATCGGCCCAAGCAAGTACGCCCACCACGAATTCCAGTTACCGAGCACCAGAGCCGGGCCCAGGGATCTCGCCGGATTCATCGATGCGCCGCTGACAGGCGCGCCGAACAGTCCGGCCAGAGCGATGTAGCTGCCAACCCCAAAGGCGGCGATCGGACCGAGTGCTTGCGCCCCCGAGGCGGTGCCGAGTACCACGCTGACCAGGCCTGTTGTGAGCAGAATCTCCCACGCCAGCGCAACGCCCGCCGAGATCCCCGGCCCGGGCAAGGTCAGGCCAGCGCTGTCTTGCTTGCCGATCAGCGCGATCAGGAGCAACGTCGCCAGGATCGCGCCAGCTACTTGCGCCACTATGTAGGGCAGTACTCGCCGCCAGGGAAAGTCGCCACGCAGTGCGAATGCCACACTCACGGCTGGGTTCAGGTGCGCTCCCGAAACCGCGCCCATGAACAAGATGACCGCCATCACCATGAGTGCAGGAGCGACCTCTCTTGCCGGACCCGGCACGACGTTGCCGCCAAACCGCGCGTTGACCATGCCGCCGCCCACCGCGACCGTCACGAGCAAGAATGTGCCGAACAATTCGCTGAACAGGCGTCGCCACCTGTAGGACTCATCCCAGAAGTCGAACTGCCTGATAATCGAGTTCGGCGCGCCGAAGGACCTTAGCGCGACATCGATGTGCTCAGGGACTGAGGGCGAATGTTGTCCTTCTTGGCTGCTGATTGCGAATCCTCCTCATTCGTGTTCAGGCAGCCTATGACGCAGCACAGCCATGCCGATAGGCATCGTGGCCAGGCGACTTGCGCAAGTCGCTCCGTCCTGCCTGAACCTGCTTAGCGTGCACGCCGTTCCGGGAGCGGGGCCAGGCTCCCAACGCAAGGCGGTTAACCATGCCCAGCTTCGCCCGAACGGCCACTGGCCGGCTTCTCCTCACCGCTGTCCTCTCCCTCGCTTTAGCGGGTGCCTCGGTCTCATGTGCTGCGCTGGCTTCAGCCGGCATCAGCCGCCACACTCCGACCGCGAGCCAGGCCGCGACTGCTACGGGCCACGCCGCTACAGGAACTGCCGTCGTGGTGAAGGTGCGCACGCGTGCTCACTTCGGCCGGATCCTCGTAACTTTGCGCGGCCGAGCGCTGTACTACAAGCCGCGCGGCTCGTGCACTGCGGCGTGCTTGTCAATCTGGCCGAGGCTGGTCATGCCCGCCGGGAAGACCAAGCCGCTCGGCGCGCGTTGCCTGGGCACCGCACGGATCGGCACTGCCGGCCGACTGCAAGTGACCTATCACAGGCACAGGCTGTACACCTTCGCCGACGACACTGGCACCAGCGTGACGGGCAACAATGTCGACGGCTTCAAGGTGGCGAAGGTGATCAGCTGCGGCTAACCATCTGCCATCCGATCCAGGATCTCGGCAACTAGTTCCATCGACGTGTGCGGATGCAGGAAGGCGAATCTGGCCACGGTTTCGCCTTCCCACGTCGTGGGCGGCAGGAAGGCAACTTGGTCATCGAGTAGCTTGTCGGCCCATGCCGTGTAGTCGTCTGGCCGCCACCCAATTCGCCGGAAGAGCACCACAGACAGGTCAGGTTCACGGATCAGCTCCAGATACCGCCGGGACCTGATCTCCGCGGCCGTTTGCTTAGCCAAGCTGATGGCAGCCTCGATGGCTTCGCCGTATGCGCGTACGCCATGAACGCAAAGCGAGAACCAGAGCGGCAATCCCCGCGCCCGCCTTGTGAGGTGGTAGGCGTAATCACACGGGTTCCACTCGGCCGGCTGATCGTGGATGACATCGAGGTAGCCCGCGTCTTGCCGGTGAACCGACCTGGCCAATGCTGGCTCTCGGTACACGAGCGCAGCGCAGTCATACGGTGCGAACAGCCACTTGTGCGGGTCGAGTACGAGCGAGTCGGCCTGCCCGATGCCGCTGTAAGCGCCCCGGACGCTCGGCGCGAACAAACCCGCGCCGCCATATGCTCCGTCGACGTGGAACCAAAGGTCCCGCTGCCGGGCGACCGCGGCGAGTCCCTCCAGGTCATCGATGATCCCGGCGTTGGTCGTTCCCGCAGTGGCGACGACGGCGGCAAGTGAACCTGGATCGTCGTCGGTGTCAATCGCGCTCCGTACGGCAACGCCTGTGAGCCGGTGCTCCGCGGTGGGCACAACTAGTGCGTCCATCTCGAGCATCCGCAGCGTATTGCCAACCGAGGAGTGCGCATCGGCCCCGACGACCGCACGCAGTCGTCTATGTCCTTGTCCTTGTCCCCTCGACTCGGACTTCCGCTTCGCGATTTCGCGTGCCACTGCCAAGGCGGACAGGTTCGCCGCCGAACCACCGGAAACGAAGCAGCCACCAGCTCCGGCTGGCATACCTGCGCGATCAGCGATGAGGCGCAGCACCTGATTCTCGGCGTGAACTGGCCCAGCGGCCTCCAGCCATGAGATCCCTTGGATGGACGCACAAGAGACCAGCATGTCGAAAAGCAGCGACGCCTTCGTCGGGGCCGCTGGGATGAAGCCCAGGAATCGCGGGCTATCGGCGGAGATCACCGCTGGTGCAAGAATCGCCGCCCATGCTCCGAGGACCTGGTCCGGGTCATGCCCGTCTTCACCCAGCAGGCCATCAATCGCAACGTCAAGCTGAGCCGGATCCCGCGAGCCTTTATCCAGCGGAACCGGATCCAGGCGGAGCCGGTTCTCCGCGTATGCGAGCACGGACCTGATCATCTGCTCGGTCTTGGCGTCGACGCTGTGCATGTCCCAAGAAGTTAGCGCAGTGCTCTTCACAGGCAGCGAGGGCAGGACCTCAATTAGCCGCGGCTAAGTCTGGAACGATCCGTAAGTTATGTCCGCTGGCTTCGGTCATCGGTCGGCTCCTCTGGTGCTGCCACCCAAGCCGAGAACACAGGCAATGCATTCCATAGGCTTTGCTGACCAGCTTGGCCGCTTACTACCTCGTCCAATGTGAATGCGACCACCGCGTAAGGGTGGCCGAATCGCAACTCCGCGACCCTGCGCCTGCGAGTACCCAATCGTGCCGACAGGTACACCGCGGCCGCCGTGACGGCTGCGGCTTCGAACCCTGTCCTTGAATACCGAGCCTGGACTGCCTGCTGAGCATCCCACGGATCGCGTCCGTCGGTCAGTGACCGAACCAAAAGGCCGAACCCGAGCGCGGGATCATGCAGGTCATGGAGCGACTGCGCCGACCATGCGGGCAGCAAGGCGACGCACGCATCAGACTCTGTCGATGTCTCTTCCCGTAGCAACCACAGCCGGCCCTCGCCAAGAGGCAGGTCGGCAAGGTCGCGCCGTGGCAAGTCCGCACCGAGCGCCACCGCCATGCCGATCCTGTGCGCCGCAGCTATGACCTCGGACGCTGGAATGTCCGGCTGTGCCGCGACTGAGATCACCAGGAGTCCTTCGACAGCGGCGGCAACATGGACTGCTACCTCGCCAACGTCGGGCGTGCTGCAGATGAACTGGTCATGGTCGCGGTTCCGGTCGTCTTCCGGCGTGCGCAGGACCCGGGTTACCTGTGCGGCCCACGGACTCATCGAGCCGAGACTTGTCGCTGGCGCTAGGTCGAACGGGGTCCGCCATGACACTTTGGTTGCAAGCGCCGTGGCGAGAACCAGGTACAGGCTTTCGTCCCAGCGCACCGGAAAACTGTCGATGAGGCCGAGCGTGTGGTCGTGCGCCCAGCGATCAAGCCCGGCCTGATCGGGGAGCGCGCCAGTCGCAACTTGCGATGGCAACGTTGTGCGAAACTTCTCGAACCGCTCGTCAAGCGGAGCACCGTTGGCGGTCCACACCGCTGCGGCGTTCGGGACTAGGTGGTGCGGATGCTTGATCAGATCGGCAGCCGCCGCGGCCGCCGTGCCTATGTCGCAGCCGAGAATCTCGGTGAGCCCTTCACGGTCCGCACCATCCGCGGCCGGAGCTGCCAGCGCGAGCAGCAACCAGGCGCCGAGTGGCGATGCGGCGTGATGGACGGCGCCGATCTCGGCATGCAGGAGGCTCGCGTACCTGGCAACACTGCGAGCTGCGACTCCGGCGCGCGACGGCATCAGTCTGCGGACGATGCCGAGCCTGCCGGGGCCGGGCGTCCTGGCACGGACTCGTCCTGCCGGGGCCTGCCGAGCAGAACGAAACTGAACACGCCGGCCGCCAGGACCAGGATCGCAGCCAGGAACAACGCCGCGTGCAGCCCCGACTGGAACGCGCTGTAGGCAGCTTGGATCACTTCCTGGACGAGCTTGGGCTGGCCAGCCCCAGCTCCCCCGCCCGGATTCTTACTGCCGCTGGCCGGGGTTAGCCCCGTCTCGACACCGTGGATGACTAGCTGCTGGATGCTCTTGGGCAGGCCAAGCGCCTGCAGCTTGGACGCGATTTCCGAGTTCAGCTTGGCGTTCACCAGCGCACCCAGAATGGCAACGCCTGTGACTGCGCCGATCTCCCGGCTGGTGTTAGTCGCGGATGCGGCCATGCCCGAGCGCTCCGGCGGCACCGCAGACAAGGCCGATGACGTTGCGGGGACCACGGTTGTGCCAATCCCGATGCCAGCTAGCGCTAGTGCCGCAGACAGCGGCAGGTACGACGGGTTCGGGTTGATGGAGAAGGAGGTGAGGAACAGCCCTGCACCGAACATGACGCAGCCGATGAAGATCGACCAGCGTGCGCCGACCGCTATAGTCCAGCGTCCAGCAACCACCGCGGACACCACCATCAACACGGTCATGGGCAGGAAAATAAGGGCTATCTCGTAGCCACTGTCGCCCACCACCTCGGCCAGGTAGAGCGCGGTGAAGAAAAAGACCGCGAACGTCGCGAAGTAGGCACAGAAGGCCACGACGTTGGCGGTTAGGAACCGTGGCACCTTGAGGAAACGCAGGTCTAGCAGCGGATGCGGGGCTCGATACTCCCACCAGAAGAACGCCACGATGGCCGCCACGCAGACGCACAGGAGCAGGACCACCAGGACCGAGCCAAAGCCCGAACCCTCACCGCTAATGACAGCGAAAGCTAGTGCCGTAATCGCTGCAGCGCCCAGGACTGTCCCTGGTATATCCACTCGGTGGGCGTCCGGATCTGAACTCTCGGGCAGCACGAGTGCAACCGCAAGAAGGGCCACAGCGCCCAGAATGAGGTTGAACCAGAAAATCGCCCGCCAGTCCCAGTAGCCGATCAGCCCGCCGCCAACGACTGGACCCAGAGCCAGCGCAACGCTGGAGACTGCCGTCCACACGCCGACGGCCTTAGCTCGAGACCGCTCTTGTGTATAGATGTGGCGCAACATCGACAGCGTGCCGGGCTCGCTGGCGGCCGCGCCGAAACCCATCACTGCCCGGCCCGCGATCAGCATGTCGACGTTCGTCGCAACTGCCGACAGCACCGATCCGCCGCAGAAGATGACGATCCCGATCACCATGACTCGCTTACGGCCAAATTCATCGCCGACCATGCCGAAGGCGAGCATCGCTCCCGCGAATGTCAGCGCATACGCGCCTACCACCCACTGCAGCGCAGTGACGCCAGCGTGCAACTGCTGCTGCAGATTGCCGAGGGCGACGCTAACGATTGTGTTGTCGAGGAAGGTCAGGAAGAGAACCAGGCACAGCACGGCAAGAGCGAGGGAGCGGCCCCCGTATCTGATGGGGGCTGCCTCACCCTCTGTCACGTCTACCGAGCTGACCATATGGCTACGCTGACTTGCAGGCTGAAGGCAAGCCAGAGGTCTTGCCTGCGTTCTCGATGATCAACAGACCGCAGAAGCTCTTCACGCCCACCTTCCACGTGCCGCCCTGTTTAACCGCCACGCCGAGCTGGCCCTTCAGCTCCGGGGTACCGCCGACCAGGATGTCGTACTTCACAGCGGCCCGAGTCGGTGAATTTACTGTGACTTGGGTGACTTTAGCGGTCGCAAGGGCTGCAAGGCCAGAGCCGGCCATTGCGTGGATTGTTGATGCGAACTGCTGTCCGTTCTCGAGCAGAGCGATTCGCTTGTTGACAGGCGTCTTGTTGTTGAAGAACGCCTCCCAGTTGGCCTTGATAGTTGCTTGGTCGGCCGCACTGCCAGTCCCGCCTGTTGACGGAGGCGATGTCGTTGCGGTCGTGGGAGAGGCCGGACTGGCGGTGGGCGAACCACCTGAGCCGCTGCTGCTCCCGCATGCCGTAACTGTCGCAGCAACGGCGATCAGTGCGCACACCCCAACCATTTGCGAGATATGCCGAAGAGGTTTCATAGAGCTATCCTCCAACCGTTAGCCAGGTGGCGTCATCCCGCCCCATCCTGATCTTCCTGTCCGGCTGCTGCCCTTCCAAGATGGCGCGCATGCCATGCTGCTGGCGTGTCTGATCTCGAAGCTCTGCGGGACCGAATGCGGCAGTTCAGTGCCGAGCGCGACTGGAGCGGATTCCACGATCCGAAATCCGTCCTGCTCGCCCTGGTGGGCGAGGTAGGAGAGCTTGCCGAGTTGTTCCAATGGCTTCCTGCTGCCACGGCTGCCGACCTGGCACGATCCGAACCGCTGCGGACCCGGGCAGGCGAGGAAATGTCGGACGTGCTTCTTTACCTGATATTGCTCGCTGACGTGCTAGGCGTTGACTTGGCCGCGGCGGCGAACGCCAAGCTGACCGATGCTGGACGGCGGTACCCGCCACCCGGTGGTCCGCCCTGATAGCCAGCCGATGAGTCGTCATGATCCTGGGCCGACACCCCATAGCGAATTCAATTCCCGGTCGACGGCCAGGCGCAGGGGCGCGAGCGGCGCGAGCACAGGCTGTGACGGCTCCGCCTGAGCTACTTCGCAGTGCGCTAGCGCGCCTTTGCCAAGGAACCTCGTCAGCTGGGCGTAGCTGTGCCTGTCGTCGGTAGCCATACGGTGATGGTGCATCCGCAGCGGTGCATACAGGTACAGCCTGTCGCGCGCTCTGGTGACCGCGACGTAGAACAAGCGCTGCTCTTCTTCCAGACCAGATGGGCTCGTCAGCGCCATGTCGCTCGGTACTGCCCCGTCGACCAGTTGTGGCAGGTGCACAACTGGCCACTCCAAGCCCTTTGCCGAATGAACAGTGGATATGACCAGGAAATCATCATCCAGCCGCGGCCGGCCGGCGAGGTCTGAGGCTGAAACCGGCGGGTCCAGCGCCAGTTGCACAAGCGCGTCGTGCAGCGACGGGCTTGCTGCGGCGGCGTCGGCGAGGCGTTCCAAGTCCGCATAGCGCACTGCCGCATCGGCATAACGAGCCTCCAGCGGCGGCCGCATCGCGGCCAGGATTGTCGCTGCCCGGTCGGCGGTGCCTTCCTGGGCCGCTGCCTCTGCTAGCAGGCTGACCGTCTGAGTCAACGCCAAAGCAGCGCGCCGCGGAAGCGCACTCTCTGCCTCCGGCCAGCGCGCGAATACGCCAGGGTCGCCAATCTGCAAGGAATCAATGACGCGCCGTGCGAGAACTGGACCGACGCCCTCGTGCAACCGCAGCAATCTGAACCACGCAAGGTCGTCAGCCGGGTTTGCGACCACTCTGGCCGCCGCAAGAAAGTCCTTGACGTGGGCTGCCTCGGTGAACCGAAGCCCGCCGTACTTGACGTAGGGAACGCCGCGGGCCGCCAACTCAATCTCCAGCAGGTCGCTGTGATGAGCAGCCCGCACCAGCACAGCCTGCTCTTGGAACTGCACCCCGGCTTCATGGTCGGCCAGCACTCGTGCGCATATCTCACGTGCCTGAGTTGCCTCGTCGTGACAGCGGACCAAAAGTGGCCGCTGGCCAAGTCCGCGCTCAGCAGCAAGCTCAAGCTCGAGGCCTGCGGCCTGCGGGCGGATGACATTGGCAAGGTGCAGGACCGACTGGTGTGACCGGTAGTTGCGGTACAGCCTGATGATGTCCAGGTCTGTGTAGTGCTGACCGAGCGCCCGCAAGTGCTCAGGGTCTGCGCCGCGAAACGCGTAGATCGCCTGAGCGTCGTCTCCAACGCATGTTAGGCCGCTCCCATCTGGGCGGAGGAGCCGGACAATCTCGGCCTGTACAGCATTCACATCCTGGTACTCGTCAACTAGCACGGCGTCAAAAAGGCCGCGCAGCGCGACGCCAGCCGAGGCGTCTGCAAGCGCTGCGCGCCACAGCAGTAAGAGGTCGTCAAAGTCGACCAGGTTGTGCCGACGTTTGTAGCTCACGAAGTCGGTAAACAAACCGGCCAGTTGTTCGGTGAACGGCAAGCACCACGGGTACCCGGTCGCAACAACGTCGGCGAGCTGAGTGTTCGTGTTCACGCACCGGCTATAGATCTCTGCGCATGTTGCCGCACGCGGGGTGCGGCGGACGGTGCCGACAAGGCCGTGCGCGTCGCGCAGTGTGTCCATCACATCTGCAGCGTCTGCTGGATCGATGACGCTGAACTCGGGCGGCAGGGCGAAGGCTTCGGCATTAGCACGGATAATCCGGTGCGCGACCGCATGGAACGTTCCACCGCAAATCCGCTCTGCCGGGTTCCCGTCCGGCGGTTGCGCTCGGGCCAGCATGTCGTCGGCCGCCCTGCGGGTAAAGGTCAGCAGCAGAATCCTGCCCGGCGTTACTCCCTTGCTGACCAGCCATGCCGCTCGCGCCACTAGCGTGCCTGTCTTGCCCGTGCCCGCGCCGGCGAGGATCAGCAGCGGGCCGCCTTCGTGAGTTGCCGCGCGAAACTGCTCTGGGTTGAGCCGGTCAAGGACGCTAGCCTGCATGGACACTGAATCTAGCCAGCACTACCGACAACAGCCCGCATTGAAAGGACAGCAATAACCGTGGCAAACGCAGCACGAGTCGCGCTGGTTACCGGAGCCTCAGCTGGAATCGGCCGTGCGTGTGCTGACCGGCTCGCGGCCGCTGGCTGGACTGTCATCGGAGCGAGTAGGCGCGGAACCGGTGCCAGCGACGCGAAAAACTGGACGGGCGTGGTCATGGATGTCGACGATGACGCGGCTGTCGCAAACGAGGTACACACCGTCGTCGCCGAGCATGGTCGCTTGGACGCGTTGGTTGCTGCGGCTGGCTGGGGTGTGGCCGGGGCAGCCGAGTACACCAGCATCGACGAAGCCAGAGCACAGTTTGAAACGAACTTCTGGGGCTGTGTACGCGTCGTGCAGGCGGTCCTGCCGCAAATGCGTCAGCAGCAGCGCGGGCGCATCGTGCTGCTCAGTTCACTTGGCGGCGTGATCGGCATTCCGTTCCAGGCGTATTACAGCGCGAGCAAATTCGCGCTCGAGGGATTCGCCGAATCGCTCGCATATGAAGTCGCGCCGTTTGGGGTCGCGGTGTCGCTCGTGCAGCCCGGCAACATCGCTACGGACTTCACTGCTAGCCGCAAGATCGCTGCGGCGGCGGCCACTGACACCGCCTATGCCAAGGCCATGACCAAGGCCGTCGCTGTCATGGAGCGCGATGAGGCCAACGGGGCGCCGGCGGACCAAGTCGCCGAAGTAATCCAGCGGATCCTTGAGGCGCCACGACCGCCGCGCCGGATCTCAGTGGGCAAAGCCAGCGAGCGCATAGGGCTGATGGCGAAAAGGCTGCTCCCGTTCCGAGTGTTCGAAGCTGCGGCTAAAGGGAGCCTGGGAGTGGATTAGACCCCGTTCCCGTGTTCCTAACTTAAATACGTGCGTGCATGCTAGATCGGAACCCTCAGCCCGAGCCCTCCAGGGCTTCAGACATCAGTGGGGTGGCCGGATGCACGCGTCGTCGTTGGCCGCAGCGCTGGATCGCATAGGACAGGTCCAAGCCAAGCTGCCCGGCGGGGTAGCGGCTGTCATCGCGCTCGCCGCCCTCGGCGCGGCGATCTTGCCTGACCTGTGGCTGGTCACCAGGCATGTCACGGTGATGGCACACGAAGGAGCGCACGCCACGATGGGTTCGGCCATGGGCCGGCGGATCACAGCAATCAAGTTCAGGCCAAACGCTGATGGAATCACCGAGACCAGTGCGGGCAGCGTTCCGAGCTCGATCGCCATCGCGGTCAGCGGCTACCTCGGACCAAGCCTGTTTGGCATCGCTGGAGCCGAATTGATCAGCGTAGGCCACATCGTCGCAGTACTGTGGGCCGGACTTGTGGCGCTCGTCCTGCTGATGGTGCCGCTACGCAGAAGCTTCGGAGTCGTGACGGTAATAGCGGTCTTTATCCTGCTCTTGGTAGTGGCTCGCTATGGCACGCTGGGCACTCAGGTGCTGACCGCGTATGGGCTCACCTGGTTCATGTTGGTGTCAGGCGTGCGCGAGGTTGCGGGGCTCGGCGGCCGAGCTGGGGACGCCTACATCCTGCACGGGCTGACACGGGTTCCGAGGGGCTTCTGGTCGGTGGTCTGGCTCGCTGGGTCGTTGCTAGCGCTGGGCTATGGCGCCAAGCTGCTGCTCTAGCCGAGCTGCTCTAGCCGAGCTGCCCTCGCCCAGCTGCCCTCGCCCAGCCGCTCCAGCCCAGGAACACTGACCCCTGCTACCAGCCCAGTTCGCGCAGCCGCTCGTCGTCGATGCCGAAGTAATGGCCAACCTCGTGGATCACTGTTCGGCGCACTTGCTCGACAACCTCGGTCTCGCTGTTGCAGATCGCGCATATCGCAAGCCGGTAAATCGTGATGCGGTCGGGCAGGACCCCGGCGTAATTCGTTGTCCGGTTGGTCAGCGGGATGCCCTGGTACAGCCCGAGCAAGCCGCGCGGGCCGGGTGCATGCTCGACGAGGACGGCCACGTTTCTCATAAGTTCGCTGAATTGTTCTGGAAGCGAGTCGAGTGCGGCCGCGACCATCTGCTCGAAGGGCTCGGGGTCGACGCTGATCACGTGCCTATTGTCGACGTGATGCCTAGCCTGGTCGATGTGAGGACGGGTAGTGGCAGGCGGGAGCGGCCGACAGCGGCAGACATGGCGGCAGCGCGTGATCGCAACATCCCGGATGTGGCGGCTCCGGGAATCCAGGTGCTGTTTGCTGGCATCAATCCAGGCTTGTACTCAGCCGCGACCGGGTACCACTTCGCCCGCCCGGGAAACCGGTTCTGGCCAGCGCTGCACTTGTCTGGCTTCACGCCACGCCAGTTTCGCCCTGACGAGCAGCATCTGCTTGTGGGTCTTGGACTTGGCATCACGAATGTGGTGGCGAGGGCAACGGCCAGGGCTGACGAGCTAGACGCTGCTGAATTGCGAGCGGGCGGGCAAGCCCTGACTGCATTGGCCGAGCGTCTGGAGACGAGATGGCTCGCGGTTGTCGGCGTCACCGCGTACAGGGTTGCCTTCGGCCGCCGGCACGCGTCGATCGGCGCGCAGCCTGAACGGCTTGGCGGTGCGAACGTGTGGGTGCTGCCCAATCCGAGCGGTCTCAATGCATCGTGGCCCGTGCCCAGGCTGGTGCAAGCGTTCCAGGAGTTGCGAGCAGAAGTGCAGCTGAGTTTGCGCCGGTGAGCCGCGCGGCTAGTCGGGCCACGTCCCGATCACGACCGTGGCGCTCAGCTCATCGGAACTCGCGATGCGCGCCGACAGGCCACCGGCGCTCACTGCCGCCGACGTGAGGGCGGCCTGCCGACCGCTGGTCTCAATGAGCAGGCAGCCGTCTGGCCCGAGCCATCCTGGAGCGCCAGCTGCGACCTTGCGGTGCACGTCGACACCATCCCCACCGCCATCGAGTGCGACCCGTGGCTCATGCAGCCGGGCTTCAGCTGGCAGCAGCTCGATTTCATCCGTCGGAACGTAAGGCGCATTGGCGATCACCAGGTCGACCTGCCCGCGCAGCCTTGCTGGCAGCGCGGCATAGAGATCGCCGAGGTAGGCACGACCGCTCATGGAGGCGAGGTTCGACTTCGCACATGCCACGGCGGTGGGGTCGATGTCGACCGCGTGCAGCTCTGGCGGATTCGCTTCTACTCGTGCCAGGGCCGTTGCGACCGCTACGCCTATCGCGCCGGTTCCGCAACACAGATCCACGACGACCTTCGGTCTGTCCGCGGTTCGCTGTCTGGTCAAAGCGATCGCCCGGGCTACGACAAACTCGCTGCGCCGACGGGGAACGAAGACGCCCGGCACCACGCTGATATGAAGGCCGCAGAACTCCGCCCAGCCGACAACCTGCTCTAGTGGGAAGCCATCTGCCCTCTGTTCAACCATTGTGTCTAGCTGCGCAGCCGAACTGGCCGCCGCGATAAGCAGGTCCGCCTCATCCTCGGCGAAGACACAGCCAGCTGCCCGTAGCCGGGCTGCGATATCGATGCGCGATGACTTCAACGTTTACCCTTCACGGCAATAGCCTCGCGGAAATCGTCCAGGCATTTAAACCCCGACTGCCGTGTCAGATAAGGCCGATCCTGTCTCGCCAGTCGGGCGGGCGGTCGCGACTCGTCAGGTCCTTCTCATAGGTCCAGAATGCCCGGCCGATCGTCGCATTCACCGTCCTGGAGAAATATGACAGCGGGCCCACCCAGCCGAGTTCCGCGACGGTGAAGCCTGCGTCGCGAAGATCCGTCAGGCATCGCTTGAGCAGCACAGCGCCCACGCCCAGACGCCGAGTGCTTGGGTCAGTGCCAACAGGACCGATCTCGTTCCGGCGCCCTAAACCGTAGGCGCAGAATCCGATGCACTCATCCCCACGAAGCGCTATATGCGTTCGCGCACCGTCCGTGTGCAGGCTCGAGATGACTTCGTCGACCCAAACCGGTATCCATCTCGGCGCGAGAGAAGTCCGCAAGATCGTCTCGTCGCCGGGCTGCGCCGGGCGGATGACGAAACCAGCAGCGCGGAGTCGCTCTTCGTCCTCTCTGGTGTCGAGGGGCGCTGTCAGCAAGTCGATATCCATGTTGACCTCGCACCCAGTGCGCCGGTAGCCAAGATCCTCGGCCATGCAGATCGCGGCGGTGTAGTGGATGTCGATGCCAGGCCATGCAAAGTATGGTGCGTTGCCGGTGAGGTTAATGATCTTGCAGCCGGTCCTGCGGAGCAGTTCTTCCATCTCGGCAACGAGGCGGCGGCCTACGCCCTGCCGCTGGCTCCTTCGGTCCACGACAATCAGGTCGATGATCCCGGCGGGGCTTTCGAGGTCGTGTTGCGCAACCGAGCCGATGCAGACGCCTACAAGCTTGGATTCATCTTTGGTCGCCACGAGCGCTTCATGAGGACGGCGCATCAGTACTTCAGGCAGCCTCCTCGCGTCGTCATCGAGGACGAGTTCCTGCTCGCACAGATGCGCGACAGCAGCCATGTCATCGACCGCCATGCGCCTGATGTCCACCTCAGGCATCGATAGGTCCTTGGTATGTGATTGCTCGTGCGATCGCACGCCGATAATGCTCCGACAATACGGGCAATGCAGGCGCGCTTAGAAGTCGTTATTTGCGGAGCTACGAGGGGAACGCCGTGCGGAAAGAAGGCGGGCAAATTTAGCCGCGGTGGCCGGACCGCCCAGCAACCTCGCTCGCTAGAGGTTGGCGACGAAATGGGACAGCGAGGCGGCGGCGTGGCTTATGCCGTTGGCTGCGCCGTGGAAGATCGCGGCGGCGCCGCTGGGGTGGTTGAACATCATCCAGAGGATGAACAAACCCAGGGTCCAGCGGATTGTTCGGGCAATCATGATCGCGCCTACTCCATGCGAGCTGACTCACGGCCGCAGGGCTCACGTTTGCGCAGAGCCGCGTGAGCACTGGCTTTAGTTGTGCCGAGGCGGGTCTAGGTCGTGACCGCATCGATCGTTGTTTCCTTCCCGCCAAGCTGACCCGCGATAGATGGCTGGTCCGCTCTAGACAGCTTCTTGACGGCCGCTTTAAGAAGGCACGCCGGGAACGCATCGGTCCCCGATGTGCGGTGACGGCAATGGGCGACGAAGTACGACAGACCGCCGATGTGCTGGAGCTACCCGCTTCGCCAGGCAGACAGCCCGAGCCACACCAGCACTGCGACAGCTAGAACCGCGCCGGGCCAAAGTCCCTTGGCAAGCAAGAAGATTGATCCGGCGGCCGCCGCCAGCTGACCGACGTCATCGATGAGCACCCGCGAAGTGCTCGTCGACGACTCAACCCGCAGGTGAATGCCAAGCCTCACCATAAGCAGGAGCAATGCCAAGCTAATGCCGAGAAAGGCAGCTGGGACTGTATTGCCGGGCGGATTGCCATCAGTCCAATGGAAGTTGCCGCCGAGTTGTGCGCCAACGATCGACCGGCGCCAGACGGTAATCGTCCGCGCAGCGCCCGTTCTCTCGTCGGCAAGAGCCGCGCGGGTTTCTGCAACGGAGTTCCCGTCGAATTGCGCCCAGCCCTTGATCGCGCCGTCCTGGGTGACGTAAGAGACCGTAGCGCCGTTCGCATCGTTCGCCGGAGAGCGCACCGCATGGACCACGGCTGTGAAGTCTCCTAGACAGGAGGCTAGGTTCGTCTCGCCAACGCACGCAGGAGCATGGCGGAAAGCGCGAGCAGGAGGACCGTCCTTGGTGGTGAAGAACACACCGAAGCAGACGGCGGTTAGAAGCAACGCAAGGACTATGTCGTGGCCGCGGGCGCTTAGCACACGAGGCACTCTGGACGCCTGCAGGGGCGTCTGCCGCTCGGCGGCCAGGCTCGCCGATTCCGACCGCCTGGCCCTGGTCAGGATCGCCCTTTGCCCCGCCGGTTTGAAGGGCAGTTGCAGATAGTGGTGGTTGAGTTGGTGCGCATCATCCGCCCGCCCTAGCGCACGGGCCAGGTCAGCATCAGGTCCTAGCGGTCGGCGCTTTATCCGCACGCCGTTCGCAAGCCACGCCACCAAGCCCATGACCACGATCAGCGCCGACCCTGTGGCTATCAGGTCGAGCTGGAATGCGGCGGGCCAGGCGCGCAGGGCGATTCCGCCCCACCCCACGACGATCCCACCGAACAGAAGCGATAGCGATGAAGCAACGTAGGCCGGGGTATTCGGCTGCGCCGCGTCTTGGCTGACTCTTCGTCGGATCCAGAGGGCCGAGGCGGCGAACACCATGGCCAGGCCGCCACTCATCAAGCTGTAGCCGAGTTCTCGGCCGAACTGCGTATCGGGGACAGTTGTCGTGAACTCCGAGCGCCCATCTGTCTCGACCTCTACCGCGACACCTCGCCACGTGGTCACGACGGCGGGACTGGCGTCCACGGCGTGCTGAAGCATCGGGCCATCTGAGCTGAACGACAGACGCAGCATCCCAGATGCTGTCCGCACGTCGAGCGCGTAGTCAGCGCCCTGCTCGGGGTCCTCGGTGACCCCGGCGACAGAGCCGTTGACGGCACGCAGGCAGCTGGCGTTGCCGGGCGCGCTTACTGGGCATGCGCGAGCTCGGCGGTATGCGGACATCTCCGTCGCCTGCTGGATCGCCAGGATGCCGAGCGTCGCGGCGACGCACAGCGAGATCCCGCTGAGCGCGAACCAGAACCATGGATTGGACCGCACAGCCGATGCCCCCAACACGAGATGATCGCCTGGACTGTACAGTCTGCGTTGCCCTTATGGGAAGGTTTGTCCGCAGGCAAGGGCCCGCCACCCTCCCCTAGGTGACGGGCCCCTTGGTCGCCCCGCTCGTCTGCCAGTTAGACGCGGTAGCCTGGCTGGCCGTTTACAGGATGAAGCAACCGAAATCAGATTCTTCCTACCCGGAGCGGGTTTCACAGCGGGAACCGCCGGGGTTGGCTCGGCCGCACTCGAGACCTAGAGGGCCGTGACGTGAGCAGGAGTGGCATTCGGCGACCATTGGCCACCGTGATACTCGAGCGCATCGACAACTGAAGCCAGCGGCGCGTTGATCTTGTTAGAGAACGCGGTAGCAGCGTTGTAAAAGCCACCGTGAATGTCCACAAAGACAGGTGGCGCCACGCCGTCTGCAGCAGTAGTTATGGCATAAGTCGGCCAGGTGCCGCTGCCATCTGCTGGTATCCCGCTGTTCACGTGAACGCCGCAGCCAGTGAACACGGCGCCAACTGGTCCGGAAAGACGAATCCCACTGTTGGGTGCTCCGGACGTGCCATCGCCCTGGAAGACGCAGCCAGTGCAGTACACCACGCTAATCCGATCGAGGATCGAGTTGGCGATCTTGATGCCGTTGTCGCCGTTGCGCTGAGTGCTGCAGTTGCTGAGCTGCACCATACCGAGGTACTGGCCGCAGGGAACATTGACGTAGAAACCGTTCATCCTTGCCAGGTCGCCACGGCAATGCGACAGCCGCGTGTCGCCACCTCGGCCAGTAATCGAGATGCCATTGCCACCAGTGCTCTGCGTATGAATGTGCTCAATCGTGGCGTCACCAGCCGACAGGATCACACCGCCACCCATGGTGGCTTGGACGAGGCCGCGAGTAATCGAGTTGCCTTGCGGTCTTGCGCCAGCCGGGTCAGCGACTTGGTTCACGCCGATAGAGCGTGTGTTCGCGATGCTGGCAACAATGAAGTCGTGCAGCGTCCATGCTCCGACATGGCCGTAAGTAGCAATGCCATGCATCAGGGTCGAGCGTGGCAGATTGCCGCCATCGACATTGATGTTGACAATGCCGCCTCTGCTGAGTTTCTTACCGGCCGCCACCGCATCGACCAGGATTGCTGCAGACTGGTTCGCGCCGCCCTTGGCCCAGGTGCTGAGCGGCTTGAGAGTCGCACTGCTGTCGTTATCGTTACCCGCGCCGCCCATCGTCGCTTTTAGCCCATGGGGGCCGACAAGCCATATGTCATTCCCAGCAGACACCAGCGGCGCGCTCGTCGCGTACACACCATACGGAAACTCGACAATGCCCCCATTGGGAAATCTGTGCGCGGCCCGGATGGCGGCGTTGATAGCAGCGGTGTCGTCGGTCGCGCCATCACCTCTTGCCCCGCCAGCGAAAGCAGAGTTCTTGACGTTGCAGATATAGCCCTTCTGGTGTAGCAAGCCGAGCATCTCCGCGATTTTCGCGTGATCGGCGGCATGCCTGGCGTCGGAATCTGCCCGGTCGTTGGACGGAATGATGTCGCTCACTTCGCCTCCTAGGGCTGCCGGTCCGAACTGGCAAGGCCGTTGGGCACGGTCGGTGCCGGTCAGGGCCAGGCTAGGCTGTCGGGGGTGTCCGCCAGGCCGAGGCAGGTGTTCGCTTTCTCCGGGATCCTGAACCGCCCCCCAGGTGAGAAGAGTGACCCCGCCTTCCTTGAGTACGCAGTGAGCCTCGCCGGCGACGGTAAGAAACGGGTCTGCTTCATCCCTACGGCAACCGGAGATTCGCCATCCGCCATTGCAGCGGTGACTGAAGTCTTCTTAGGGCGTGACGACGTCGAATTCAGCGTGGTCACGCTCTTCACCCAGCCGAGCGTTCCCGATGTCCCGGCGCATCTACTAACGCAGGACGTTCTGTTGGTCGGTGGTGGCAGCGTGGTGAACCTGATGGCGGTGTGGCGGGCGCATGGGCTCGCCCCCGTGATGCGGGAATGCTGGGAGGCGGGAGTGGTTCTCGCAGGATGGAGCGCGGGCAGTCTGTGCTGGCACCGTGGCGGGCCGACCGACTCATTCGGCGATTCCCTGGCCGCTTTCACTGACGGCCTGGGCTTCTTGCCTTACAGCAACGGAGTTCATGACTCGCTCGATGACCAGCCCCGCCGGCGTGTCTACCGTGAGTACGTAGCCAACGGCATACTTCCTGCCGGGTACGCCACCGAGGACGGCGTCGCGCTGCACTACATCGGCACCGAACTACATGAAGCTGTCGCCATGCAAGACGCTGTCCAGGCCTGGTGGGTGGAGCCGTCTCCCAACGGCGGCTACCGAGACGAACCCATTTCTCCACGCAGGCTCTGACGCGCAGCGGCCCTTGCGTTCGGCGTTCTGGCGCCGCATTGTTCTTCAGCTTTATCGGGCCTACTATTGCCTCGGCTCAAAGGTGAGGCGGCATTTGTGGCAGCGGATGATTCACTATCTGGCAATTCGGCGCAGCCACCGACTCCTGACGAGCCGACCGCACTCTCGTCCGACGGTGACCGTTCGATCAGCTGTCAGGACCTGACAGGCAATACGGGCGATCTAGTTGCCGAGCCGCCACTCAGCACCACGCCAGCATCGCGACCACGCAACAAGACATGGCGTGGAGACTGGCAGATCGCGGTCGTTGTCGCTGCCGTCATCGCAGTCCTCGCCGGAGTCCTGTGGTTGCACAACAATTCTCACAAAGCGCGACGACCAATCGCTTTGCCGAACACCTTGTTAAGTCTCAATCGGGATACCAGCCCGGCGGCCGTGCAAAGTGCGCAGAATCTCGTTGCCAATGAGCAGGCAAATGTTGCAGCGCTTGGCAAGCCGGTGGCGAGTCTCTATGGAGACACCGGAACGGGCGGGTTCTCGGTACTCGTCGGCACACCGTGCGAGGGTGGCTCTTGCGTCTCTGAATCGTCGCAGCAGGTCGTCCAGGACGAACGGGCGCATGGCCATGCCGACGCGGCGACGTTCCCGCCTGGTCCAGCCGGAGGCATTCTGATCTGCTTCTCGATTCCCGGAGACGGGGGCAATGTCATCCAGTGCACGTGGATCGATCAGGTCACTGAGGGCGCAGTCGTCTTCTCTGGCGGCTTCGCGTCGAACCTTGCAGATGCGGCCACGAAGACCAGGCAAGTGCGGGACGCGATCGAACACTGACGCCAGTAGGGCTACATTCACACGGTGTCTTCGCGGGGATTGTGCGAGGTGTCGCCGTATCAAGGGGAGGCTGTAACTGGAGCTACGAGGCAAATGCGACGTGGCGGTAGCCGGTGGAATGCGATAGCGTCACGCAGCAAGACGGGGGTCCGGCCACCTGGCGCGGTGCGGACTGTGTGCCGCATCGCGCCAGGTGTGGCCGGGCACAATCAGCGGTGGCTGACGGCTGATAGCTATACGCCACTCTTCTGCTGCCGCCGCCTGCCCGGTTTTGCAGACCGTCACCTAGCCGTTCGGCCACGGGACCTCGGTGCCCCCGGCTGGATTCGAACCAGCGGTCTCCACCTTCGGAGGGTGGCGCGTTATCCACTGCGCTACGAGGACTTGCGTGCCAGGTGGTGGAATCGAACCACCCGTGCCGAAGCGACGGTTTTACAGACCGCTCCCTTTGCCACTCGGGTCATCCTGGCGGGGAGGACGACGGGATTCGAACCCGCGAATGACTGGCTCACAACCAGCCCCCTAATGCCGTCCGGTTCGTCCTCAGTGCGCAATCGAGGATTCGAACCTCGGACCCGCTGCGTGTGGGGCAGCCGCTCTTCCGCTGAGCTAATCGCGCTTGTGGGACGACAGCGCCCGGCGTGCCGTCCCTGGTGCGCCCAGGAGGAATCGAACCTCCATTTCCGGGTTCGTAGCCCGGTGCCCTGTCCGTTGAACGATGGGCGCGTGGTGGTCGCTGGGGATCGAACCTCCGGCCTTCTGCGTGTCGAGCAGACGCTCTGCTGACTGAGCTAAGCGACGACGGCGAGACTGACGGGACTTGAACCCGCGGCCTCCAGGTTGACGGCCTGGCGCTCTAACCAAGTGAGCTACAGCCCCATGATCTTGGGCTCCCCCGGCTGGGATCGAACCAGCGACCGTCGCCTTAACAGGGCGCCGCTCTGCCGCTGAGCTACAGGGGAATGAGTGCCGCGCTTTGTCGTCTGTCTCGACCCTGGCGCGGGCCTTCGTTCTAGCACTAGCATTCCGGCCATGACATTTGGCGTGGTCGCGAAGCGGGCAGCGAATGCTCTCATCACGGACGCTGAGGCTAAGCTTCCTGCCGCCACCCCGAGAGCCAGGCAACTGGATGCCACGCTCGACCGTTTCAAAGGTGCTCATGGCGGGCTATGGGTTGGTGGCAGGGCCACACTCACCACTGAGTCAATATGCTTTCGTCCTAACGCCGTTAACCGAGGGCTCCATACAGGAACCTTGGACATCGAAATAGCCTTGCGTGACATTGTCAATATCGAATTCCTGCCAGCGTTCGTAAGCGGCGTGATCGCGATAAGCACCCGGCAATCGGTCGTGAAGATCAGATGCTTCCGCGCCGCCGCATTCGCTAGCCAGATCGCTAGCCAAGCAGGTGTCGTTCTCGCGCGGCGGGGAAGTGGACGCCTTCGGATGCGGCTCGGTGGTGAATGAAAAGTGGTAGCGGGGACGGGATTCGAACCCGTGCATCTCTGGGTTATGAGCCCAGCGCCTTACCAACTTGGCTACCCCGCAGCAGCCCCAGCGGGATTCGAACCCGCTCCTACGGATTGAAGGTCCGCGATCCTACCCATAGACGATGGGGCCTTGTTGCGTAGCCTCACGGGGGGTCGAACCCCGAACTGCTGGCTGAGAACCAGCGATCTTGCCATAAGACGATGAGGCCGTGCGCCGCGAGGGATTCGAACCCCCGTTAACCGCTTAGAAGGCGGCTGTCCTGTCCGCTGAACGAGCGGCGCGAAAGGTACCGGCCAAGGGACTCGAACCCAACTTCACTCCGGGTAAAAGCCCGGTGCCCATTCAGTCGGGCGCGACCGGCATGGTTGGCTCGGGTGGACTTGAACCACCTACCTTCTGCGTATCAGGCAGATGCTCTGACCAGGTGAGCTACGAGCCAGCGGAAGACGGAGGACCCGACCCCCAGACCGTTTCCGGTCCCATCCCGCTTCGAACGGGCGGCTGCGCGCCTGGCAGCTTCATCATCCAGAGCGGACGGCGGGAGACGATCACCACTCCCTCACGGGAGCCAACCGACTTCCAATCGGTGCCAGCACTCCTGTCTGGTTCACCGTCCTCGAGGCGGAGAGCGGAGCATTCGAAAGCCATGCCCTCGCGGACACGATCCGGCTAGCAACCGGTCCCGGCGCGCCTGTCCGGTTCACTCTCCAAGCGGCTGCTGGCACGTAGGTCCTCAGAGTCGGCATTGAATAGTCACCTTCGGCTATTCGCCCGATGCCTGGCCTCTGCTATCACGAATGCGAGCAGCAGGACTCCGATGATGCCGACGTTGATGAGTACCACTGTGGCGTTGGCGTTGCCCTCCAGCGTTGTGACCACCACCCCAAGACACGCTCCGATAAGGAGCAGTCCGCGCGTGGAGGTCGGTAGAGCCCACCACCATTTGGCCCCTCTCCTCACGAGACCAGCTTGCGCCCGTCCAGGATCGAGGACAAGGGCCAGCATTTGCGCGCTAACCGCCATGAGGAAACCGCACGGTTTGAACGCGCCTTGCTGCACACCCGCCAGTACCCTCCCCCGGACTCGAACCGGGACCCACGGGGTCTGAACCCGCTGGGCTCTGCCAATTGGCCTAGAAGGGCTTGGAGCGGCTGACCGGGATCGAACCGGCGACCCCAACGTGGGCGACGTTGTGCTCTGCCATCTGAGCTACAACCGCTCGGAGCCTTCGGGCGGACTCGAACCGTCGGCCTGCTGCTTACCATGCAGCCGCTCTAACCGCTGGAGCTACGAAGGCGGGGTTGTCCAAGCTGACCGGGCTGGAATCGAACCAGCGACGCCGTGATTCAAAGTCACGGTGCCCATGCCATCAGAGCACCGGCCATTGTGAGCCTCCTGCCGGATTCGAACCGGCAACCTTCTCGGTACAGGCGAGTTGCGCTGTCCAGTTGCGCCAAAGAGGCAGGGGTGGTGGAATTGCCGCAGAGGCGGGGCGGTCACCGCCCGCCATGCTTTGCCTATGGCTTGCCCCACCCGAAGGTGCTTCGCGGGGTAGCTCCTTGCGCCGAGCAACAGGCGACCGATTGGCCGCGGCACTTCCTGTGTCCTCCGTGCGATTCGAACGCACACTGTCACGGCCCTCAACCGTGTCCCTCTACCGTTGGGGTACGAGGACGAGCGAGCCCCTGACCCGAATCGAACGGGTGACCTGCCGCTTACGAGGCGGCCGCTCTTGCCGACTGAGCTACAAGGGCATGGCTACCAGGGCTGGAATCGAACCAGCGTGCTCCTGTTCCAGAGACAGGGCGGGATGCCAGCAACCCTCCTGGTATTGATCAAGGCCAGGCCGCGCCGTCGCGCTTGGTTCTCTTACCTGCGCCGTCGCGCTTCGGAGTCCCTGTTGATTCAGGAAGAGCTGGACAGGGATAGTACGGGCGGCGGGATTCGAACCCGCACCGGGTGAGGTTTGAGCTCACCATCTCTGCCGTTGGATTACGCCCGCTTGGTGCGCCACCTCGGCCTCGAACCGAGAACCCGCGGATTAAGAGTCCGCTGCACGTCCACTTGTGCTTGCAGCGCTTGGTCGGAATGGCCCGGCTCCAACGGCGGCCTCCGGTCCGCCAGACCGGCGCTTGAACCTCCTGAGCTACATTCCGCTGCGAGCCGTGCCGCGGAATCGAACCCGCATCCGTCCTTCGTGACCTCCGCTGGGTTCGAACCAGCGACCTTCGGTATTTCACACCGACGCTCTTCCAACTGAGCTAGAAGGCCATGAAGCCAGGCGTTACCGCACCGGTCCTGGTGGACCCGTTCCATACCCACGCGCCCTTGTAGGAGGGGCTGACTTGACTACTTACCTGGCTGTGTGAGTCAGGGCGGCGGGCACTCGAACCCGCGATGACCTGCTCCCCAGGCAGGTGGGGATGACCGAATTTCCCTACACCCCAGTCGGGATAGCTGGACTTGAACCAGCGACCTCACGCTCCCGAATCGTGCGCCCTACCAACCTGGGCCATATCCCGTTGCGCGCCCTTATTCAGCCAGTCAATCCCTCGACATCGCGGACCTCCAAGGTCGTTTAGCTGCTTCGCAACGCCGGTGGAGACGGCGGGAATCGAACCCGCTGCGACGACGCTTGCAAGGCGCGTCCGCTCCCTTAGCTGTCATCCCCATGTCCGGTCCTGGCCGCTGCTC
>Ga0126373_10000248_pt1 | contig 35537 bp, 33 predicted proteins | sample PanSoiMetPlot_11_FD_92545 | JGI IMG/M metagenome (GOLD analysis project Ga0126373, IMG submission 92545) | Tropical forest soil microbial communities from Panama - MetaG Plot_11 | ecosystem: Environmental > Terrestrial > Soil > Tropical forest > Bulk soil | place: Panama | collected 2016-02-17 | reverse complement strand
ATTACATTGAGGTCTTCTACAACCGGAGGCGCCGTCATCGCCACTTAGGGGGCGTCAGTCCGGTGCAGTTCGAAGAGGCTAAAATTGGGAACTAGGACTGTCTACAGAAGCGGGTGAACTCCATAGGTTCATAAATGAACATTCCGGAATTGATTGGTAGCAGCTATCAAGCTGTGAGCAATACCGGGTTCCATAGCAGAATGCCCGGCATCTGCGACAATGTTGAGGACCGCGTTTGGCCATCTCTCAACCAGGAGAAAGGCTGCGTCCAACGAGCACGACATGTCGTAGCGACCGTGAATTATTACTGCTGGAATATCTCTAAAACTTTCGACAGCGCTTAAAAGCTGCCCACTAATAAGAAATGCGGAATGAGTCATGTAATGCGCTTCTATGCGCGCCAAAGCTAATGTTTGTTTCGTGACGGGAATTTCAAGCTGATGCCTGGGTAAGAGCGTGTCGCATCGAATCTCGTATTTTCGCCATGCAATCGCTGCCGGCATGTGGATTGCGGGGTCTGGGTTGTTCAATCGTCTCGCATAAGCGCCAAGCAGGTCATTTTGCTCGCTGACAGGTATTTGGGACGCAAATTCGCGCCAGTAATCAGGAAATACGCGGCGGCGTTCGTAGAACCACCAAATAAGATCGCTTGGCCGGCACAACCAAACGCCGCGCAGGATTAGCCCGCCGCATGAATCACGATACGCGGCTGCATATGCCAACGCGAGTGTTGAACCCCATGAACCGCCAAATACGAGCCAGCGCTCAATCCCCAAATGCAATCGGAGAGACTCGATATCCTTAACCAAATCTTGTGTAGTGTTGTGCTCAATACTCGCGACTGGACTGGATCGGCCTGCGCCGCGCTGATCAAACAAGATAATTTTATAGGCGGCCGGATCAAAAAACCGCCGAAGATTGGGATTGCATCCTGCTCCAGGGCCTCCGTGCAGGTAGACGACGGGGCGCCCATCGGGATTACCACAAACTTCGTAATAAAGGCTGTGACCATCACCTACAAGCAAATAGCCGCTATTAAAAGGTTCGATATCAGGATAGAGACTGTAGGCGTCCATTTGGGTTTTCGTGTCGTCGCCGCTTCCGGTTATCTATTCCACTCCACTCGTCAAGTAAATCAACTCAGACGCCGTCGAGCCGCTGGTTCTGTTTTGTGCAGATATACCGTGAAAGCGTCTGGAGGTTTAATCGACAGTTCAGTCATGATTTTACCGATAGCCCCGCGATGGTATTCACCGTGCATTATTAAATGCATCAACATCTCTATTCGAGACATCTCCCCGGGTTTGCCATCGGTAAACGTAAAGGTGATGTCTTCATTGAAATCTTCCTGTCCTAGCCCTGCGACGTAGTCGATGTACCATGCGTCGCTCGCCCAGATGGCCGCGGTCAGCTGCTCTAATGTCGGGATGTTTGTCGTGTTGGTCGCCTTATATTCGTGAGGCAACCTTCTGAGATTGGCAGCGAAGATCCGATCCACGACATACGTGTGATTCAAAATCGTGATCGTGGCCTGCCGTTCAGCTGAGCGGGCTTGCTCGTCGAACTGACGCATTGCAGTCAGGATCTCGTCGTTAGCCCATGCCTTGTACTTGAACAAGGTCGTAATGAGTCGCCTCTCGCTCACATCGCGATCCTCCATACCGCCGCGGGGTTGTCTTTTATCGTCTCGTATAACGGAGCGCGACGCTGCCTGACTTCAGAGTCTTCGAGTCGACGAGTTTCAATCGCAATCCTTGACTGATGGCGGGTGACAAGCGTCTCCCTTCCCCCGCTATGATCGGCTGAACCACGATGCGGTATTCATCAATCAGATCGAGCGCCATGAGCTGTGAGGGGATATCCACACCACCGGTCAAGATGTCCTTGCCCGACTCCTTCTTCAATTTGAGTATCTCGTCCCGCAGGCCGCTACGGGCGATCCTCGTTTTCATTCCTTCGGCCTTGTCGAGCGTCCGTGAGAAGACCACGATCTGGCCGACGGCGTCGAACGCCTTAGCAAAGTCGATCTCCGCTTTTGACTCAGACTTGGGTTGGTTCTTTGCGATGTCGGGCCAATAAGGGGTCATCAATTGATGAGTGATGCGCCCATAGACGAACGTGCTGACCTCTCGCACGAGCTGCGTATAATATTCGACCACTGTATTGCCCATAGTCTTCGTGTGGTCGCAGCACCCATCTAAAGTAATGTTGATGCTGTAGATTAATTTTCTCATCTGGTTTCTATTAGCTTTGGGTTTCCCTGAGGTTTATCAATCATCGAGAAGCGGCCTATACGCTGCGCCGCGATTCCCGCAACATATTTAGTGCGAGCCCTGTCAAAACAGTCCCCATGAACCAACGTTGCAACCTTACCCAAGCCGGTTTATTTGCCAGGAAGTCTGCGATACTTCCCGCGGTGACAGCGATGAGGGCATTTACGGTCATGCTGATCATGATCTGCAGGATTCCCAGGGCTATGGATTGGCTAAGTACACTGCCATGCGCAGGATTGATGAACTGAGGCAGGAGCGCGAGATAGAGCATCGCGGCCTTTGGATTCAACAGATTCGTCATCAGTCCCATGACGACCAATTTGCGTGGACTGTCGTTGGGTAACTTCTGGACTTCGAATGGGGAGCGGCCACCGGGTTTGAGCGCCTGCCAGGCAAGGTAAAGCAAGTAGCCGGCACCAGCGAACTTTATCGCATCGTAAGCAACTGGTATCGCAATAAGAACAGCGGTGATACCAAAGGCTGCGAACAACATATATATGACGAAACCCAGGCCCACGCCTGATAATGAGATGAGCCCGGCCCGGGGCCCTTGGCTTAGTGAACGCGAGATCAGATAGATCATATTGGGTCCCGGTGTTATCACCAGCCCGAACGCCACCAAGCCAAATGCAATTAATCCATGAGCGGTTGGCATAACAACTAGCACCTCAATCAAGAAATCCCAGAAAGGGGCAAGCGCCCTTTAAATACTGCAATCTTCTCGCGTACGCATACACCCGCCTACTAAATGGAATTGGATGCTCTTTTCCCCTCTTTCTATTAGTCCTTTCTCCAGATCAGCTCGTTTTCCGTAAGCCTTGCCGCCTTTCTTGAGGTCGTCCGCCGTGAGGCCTGTCGGGGTGGGTTCAGCGTAGATGAACATCAGTTCCTTGCGGCCGCTGTCCATTAGGTGCACGAAACGCACTGACATCAGAGAGTCGGACACGGTGTAGCCTTTCGCCGCCAATAGCGCATAAAAGTGCGCGCTATCGGATTCTGGTGCATGCTTGGAGCGAGTTGATGTCACTCCGGTTTCTATGAAGAAATCCATGCCACCCAACGTAGCGTGTCGTGGGGAATCGTAAGTCATCCTGAGATCAGGACTGGAGGGTAGGATGGCCTCGAACTGCAGCCAGTAAAGCCTTTGCACTCCTTTGACCTTGTCCGTGTCGACGAAGACGTGCATCTCTATATCGTCCGCGGAAGCCTGAAGTATCCAGTGGTCAGCGCCGGCATACGTCGCTGAGGCGGGAAGGTCTATTCGTACTGCCGGGTCATGTGAGGAATAGACGTTGTGTCCCTGCACATTGCGCGCAGGCGCGGCAGCCTGGGACGTTGCCGCCAGAATGACGAGAGAGAGCAGGCAAACAGGGTTGAGTCGCTTCATCGATTTACGGCCGGATTGGGTGATCCGTCGTCATGCCGGCAATGGCGTGGGGGACATAGGCTTCCTCCAACATGGCGATTTCTTCCTTCGACAGTTTCAAGTCCACCGACTTGACTGCTTCTTCGAGGTGATGCGGCTTCGTGGCACCGACAATGGGTGCGGTGACCACCGGTTTTGACAAGAGCCAGGCGAGCCCGACTTGGGCTCGGGAGACGTTCCGTGCGCTGGCGACGCGCCCAACGCGGTCGATGACCTCCCGGTCCGCCGCTTCGGACGCCTTGTACAGGCTACCGCCGTAGGTGTCGGTCTGCGCACGTATGCCCGCTTCTTGGGCTTCTGCGCTACGGGCCACCCGGCCGCGGGCGAGCGGGCTCCAGGGTATAACCCCGATTCCCTCGGAAGTGCACAGCCTCAGCATCTCCCGCTCCTCTTCCCGGTAGAGCAGGTTGTAGTGGGGCTGCATGGAAACGAATCGGGTCCAGTTATACAAGTCCGCGAGGTAGAGGGCCTTGCAGAACTGCCAGGCAAACATGCTGGAAGCACCGATATATAGGACTTTGCCCGCCTTTACGACGTCATGCAGCGCTTCCAATGTCTCCTCGATGGGGGTCTCATCGTCCCAGCGGTGGATCTGGTAGAGGTCCACGTAGTCGGTCCCAAGCCGCTTCAGGCTGGCGTCTATTTCCATCATGACAGCCTTCCGGGAGAGCCCGGCTCCGTTAGGCCCTGAGCGCATGCGGAAGTAGAGCTTCGTGGCGAGGACGACTTCCTCACGCTTCGTAAAATCCTTCAATGCGCGCCCGAGGACAATCTCGCTCGAGCCATCCGAGTACATGTTCGCGACGTCGAAGAAGTTAATACCCAATTCGATGGCACGCTTGATGAAGCTGCGTCCCTGTGTCTCATCGAGACGCCAGGCGTTACTCTTCTCGGCATAGCTCATACAACCAAGGCAGATGCGTGAGACCTTAAGTCCCGTTTTTCCGAGGTTCGTGTATTCCATCGCTATCTCCATCCTACCTTTACGCGTGATGCCAAACGATTCATGGTCACATTAGAATCGCTCAAGAAGGTATAGAGCGACCTGCCGTCCACCCAGGCGCATGCCGTGAATCGAGTACGCAACCGGATCGGCGCTGGACCAGCTATAAACGATGCCGAGGTAAGTGCGCCTCTCCACCAAATATTCCAAAGTCGCTTTCATGTCTGTGTAGCACAATAGGTTAACGTGGTCCGCATGCGTAACAGGATTAATGCCGTGAGAGCGCTTGCGTCCCACGTGTAATTCAAGACTTAAATCCGATCCAATCGCAAACTTATCGGAGGCCTGCAGGTACCATGTGCCTGCGCTGTTAACCGTGCCACAGTCATCCATCGAATAGTTGAACTGGATCTGCACAGTTCGCCACCCGGCTTGCACAAAAGGCTGCGAGCAGTCGCTTACGGGTCCTCCCTGCGGTGGTGGCGCGTACTGGCCCGGGAACATAGCTCTCACAAAACCTACGCCAGCCGACCAATCATCCGTTATCACCCACCGATAACCGGCCGTCGCGTCGAGCTGCATCGTGACGTTATCCGAGGGGTACAGCTCGTCATGCCAGCTTATGTTCGAACCCCATAGCCTCGCGTACGTTCCGGACGCGCCGCCAAATTCAATCTCTCCTTGAACTGCAGGGTTTTCGTTCGTCTGGGTCAAACCACGATCGATGTAGTTACTGACGAACTTGACGTATCCCGAAGTAGGCGATACGTCCACTTGATCTGCCCGCACATTCGATGACAAAGGCAATAATGATGAAAGCGTCAGGGCGACAGATGCACGGAACTGTGACCCAGCGTGCCGGGCGAATGAGTCATCACCGACCTTCACCAAAAGATCCTGGGCCGCCGGGTCTCAGGTCGTTTCTTGGTCTCAGCATCGCCGCTGGGCATGAGCTCCGTGCAGTGGCCTTGTACCACGGGTGGATAGGCGCCGAAATAGCGGCACATTGCCTTCCAGAGAGCGGAATGAACCGGCAGTTTGGCGTCTTTCACGCACATGGTCATTCACTCTCCTGGGCGGTGCAGCAACACACCTGCCGCCACCAGCAAGATACCGAGCACATCGGCCGGCGTGGGAATCTGCCGCAGCACCAGCGCGCCGATCACCGCCGCCATCGCCGGCAATATCGCTAGCAGCAGCGCGAACGTGGCGCGTGGCAGCCGCGCCATGGCGAGCTGATCGCAGACATAAGGAATCACCGAGGAGGTGATGCCGACACCTGCGCCCGCCGCGAGCAACAGCGGATGAGGGAATGCGACGGCCGCGTCGCGAATGCCGAGGGGCAGCGCCGCTACCATGGCCACCAACATGGCGGCGCCAAGCCGGTCGATGCCCGCCACACCACCCGCCGCGGCGAGGCGGTGGCCGAGCACGATGTACAGAATGAACAGGGCGCAATTGGCGAATGCGAACAGAAAGCCGAGCGGCGTGCCGGCAAAGCGCAGGGTGGTAAGTACATACACTCCGCCGGTAGCGAGTAGGAGGGCTGCCAGGTTGCGCAGCGTGCGCAGCCCCACAGCAGCCAGGCCGATGGGTCCCAGGAACTCGACGGCGCCCACGGTGCCCAAGGGCAGACGGGCGATGGCGAGGTAGAAGCAGACGTTCATGAGCGCAAGCACTACGCCCAGCCCAATCACGGTCCGCCGCGTGTCGCTTTCTAGGCCACGGTAGTAACGCCAGGGCCGGCGCCAGACGGCGAACACCAAGGCAGCGCTCGCGATACGCAGCCAGGCCACGCCGAGCGGCGCCACAGCTGCGAACAGAAGTACGGCGAAGGCCGGCCCCAGGTAGTGGAACACCGCGCTCCCCAGGAAATAGGCGTGGGGCGGTACCCGGGCCGCTGCAGGGCGGCTCGAGAGTAGGGGGCTGGTTTCGGAGTACATGGGGAGTGCATAATCGCTCCCAAAAGCGGTAGTTTGAATGCCATTCTAGAGACTTAATATATGAAAATTATTCGAATAGAAGGTCTATGTGAAAAATAACCTTCATATCGCAGAACCCCTCCAGGACGCCCGTAACGTGGAGCTGTTGCGTCTCCTACGGGACGATCCCCGCATCAGCGTCTCGGAGATGGCGCGGCGCGTGGGAATGTCAGCGCCAGCGGTGCGCGAGCGCGTGCAACGCCTGGAGGAGGCCGGCATCATCAAGGGCTACCGACTGGAGATCGACGCCCGCGCGCTCGGCTTTCCGTTGGCGACGTTTGTGCGCGTGCGGCCCATGCCGGGCATGCTCCCGAAGATCGCGGAGCTGGCGGCGTCCTTGCCGCAGGTGGTGGAATGCCACCGCATCACCGGCGAGGATTGCTTCATCCTCAAGGTGCATCTCGATTCCCTGGACAACCTAGACAAGATCCTCGACCAATTCCTGGTCTACGGCCAGACCACCACGTCCATTGTGCAGTCCACGCCGGTGCCGCCGCGCCACCTGCCGCTCCCAGGTTGAATCCCTCTCTTGGCTTGCGTCCGATCCTTCTAACGAGGAGAAGCAGATGGTCACTGCAACATGCCATTGCGGACGAGTCTCGCTGGAGCTGGAAACGGCGCCGGAGAAAGTAACGCAGTGCAACTGCTCCATCTGCCGTCGCTATGGGACGCTCTGCGCCTATTACCGCCCGTCCCAGGTGCGGGTTACTGTCAAGGATGGAAAGACCGATACCTATATGTGGGGTGATAAATCCATCGCGTTCCACCGCTGTCCTGAATGCGGCTGCGTCACACACTGGACGGCGGTGGACCCGGCCGACCCTCACGACCGAATGGGAGTGAATGCACGGATGCTCCCGCCCGAGGTGTTGGTGGAAGCCCAAGTGCGCCATTTCGACGGCGCGGTGACGTGGAAGTATCTGGACTGACCCCTAGACGGAACCAGTTGAGTTTTCCCCAAATAATGCGAACTAATTGCACTGATCTCTCAGTCAATAGGCTCCGCAAAGTCACGCAACTGGCCGGTTTGACCAGAGATTTTTAGGGGGACGACTAGGTCAGTCGGAATTAATTAGGTGTAGGTCGCAAAGGTCAGCCAATTTCTCTTGTGAGTAACCGTGCCGCTTTCGAAAAGCACGCACATTCTCAGCGAGAATGGCTCGAAGCGAAGGACTGGGGATTCTTGGCATCTTAAGAGCTATCGTGGGGACAGCCCTATCTTTTTCTACATGATGACTTTGATGCTACAGCTTTTAAGTAGCATTATGGATCTTGTGTAGGCTAAGGCACTTAAGTGAGGCGAGGCACCCATTGGGTGATCCCATCCACAAAATTCGTTGAAAGGGGATTCTGCAACACTCTTAAATCTGGTCCGAATAAGGGTCGTTACAGAATTCTCTTGACCAACTATTCCCAAGGTCGTGGGGTTGTCACGCCCAGACCGAAATACAAGGATTTCATCAATGCATTTGAGGATTATCTCGGGCCACCTCCATTAATCTAAGCGATAAATTAGCGTAGAGGGGAGCACACGGATGTCCACTCGAAACCGGGCCAGAAAAAGCCGACAATGCGCGCCGAGCGAAGGGACACGAGCCACGTATGCCGCGGTTGTTCGAGCATACGAACTACAGCACCAAGAAAATGCTGCTCGTGAGCTACGCTTTTTCGCGATCCAAAAGTCCCTCTGTGATGCAATCGAATTAGCTGCAACCGCCAGATTGCCAAGTGGTGGCAAGCATTCTCATCAGTGGCGTATACCCAATTCTGTACTTATGCGCATCTCTTCCCGCCTTCTTGCCATTGAAGATCAGATCAACCGTATTAGGCGTTTCTATGAACTTTGGAATCTTGTGCGGTTGGAGGGTAGGCAAATAAGAGGAATCGGCGAACTTGCTGTCTACGACACCGCCCATCGCATAGGCGCGTATCTAGGCTTGGAACCCGAGCATGTATATCTCCATGCAGGCACACGGGCAGGCGCAAAGATGTTGGGGCTAAATACTGTAGGAGCCTACCTGGTGCCGCAGGTATTTCCGACCGCGTTAAGGTGTTTGAGACCCTATGAAATCGAGGACTGCCTTTGCATTTACAAGACACAATTCGCGCTATTATCGAATCGGCAAGAGCCGGGAGCTTCTAGACCATGACAGACGTACGCCGCGGCAGAATTGAAAAAATAGCCTTCCTTGGTGGGCTGGTCGGCGCATGCCTGTTTAATACCGTTATCTTCTTGTTCATGTTGTGGCGGTTCCCGCGCTTCATGGAGTCGCTCTTTACTGGCCACCTATTCATGAAGTCGGATCTGACTAACGTCGACCCGACCACTGCTGCAGCAATACATGATTTGGCAGAGAAAGGCGTAGTGACCACACCGGATGAGATCCTAACTGCAACAGCCGACTTCTATGAAGTCCTAGTCATCGTGCTGGTCAGCCTATTGGGTCTGTTTGGAGTCATAGCATTCATGTATGTCAGAGCAATTTCCCGTGCGAACGCAGAAGACGTTGCGCACAGTGCCGGTACAAGGGCGGTGAAAACTCACCTTCGGTCATCCAAGTTCAAGGCCGATTTCGAAAAGGCGCTCGACGAAAGAACGCAGGACTTAAATGAGCGCCTCGAAAGGCTCGATGGCCTCGACGCGCGGCTGCAAAAGATTGAAAAGGCCATAGGAGAGGGTGACCAGGAAGAGAATATCCCGGAAGAACAGCTTCCGGAGCAGAATGGCCCCAACGGAGAAGCCTGATGGCCTTTGTACGTAAAGTCGCCAACAATGTCCAGCGCACATTTGCTGCCGAATCGCCTGCGGGACCAAATACGCCGGAGGCACTGCGAAAATTAGCCCAAGAAAATGGGATCGATACCGCGCCTCTAGATGTTGAAAGACTCGCGGATGCTCTCGGACTGGTCGTGTTATACGAATCCTTGGACGAATCGATCTCAGGGTACTTAGAGAAATCACTTCAAGGTTGGAAAATAGGTGTAAGTGCGTATCAACATCCGACAAGGCAAAAGTTCACAATCGCGCATGAACTAGCGCACTACGTACTTCATCGAGACATGCAAGCGAAATTTGAAGATGAACCGTTTGCCCGGAGAACGGGTAGCGGCAACCAAATGGAGCGCGATGCAGATCAATTTGCTGCGGAATTGCTTATGCCTGAAAAGGAGTTCAAAGATGCAATTGATAAGGGTATCAACACGCTCACCGCGCTGTCAGCAATCTTTGGCACGTCAATGATGGCCGTGAGGTATCGCGCAAAGCTGTTGGGTCTGGTTCGACGCTCCGAGTAGGCGACATGACCATCGGGCGGTTCAAATATTTTCCGCTGGTGCGGACTAGACAAGCTGAGCTGAAAGCGCTCAGTCACATAAATTGGACGAAACTCCCTGGAGTATGTCCGATCGTTGAGTTGACGGCGTCTCGACGCACATCTAAAGACAAGGTAGGCGACATCCAGAAGAACTTGGACGCCCTTGCTAATGGAATAAATCTAGATCGGTTCATCTTGGACGTAACGCTGGAACCAGCGTTCTCGAATCCGCAAACCGTGAGGCTTCTCGATTCCACCGATGCATTTCAAAAATGGCGCGCCTTCCTTCCAAATGTTACATGCAAAGGGCTGATTCCTGCTATCCATATAGCGGAAGATATGAAGCCGGAGGATTTACGTTCTGAAGTGGAATCCCTCGCGGGTAATTATGAATCCCTTGCTGTGCGTCTAGATTACTCAGAGCCGACAAATGCACTTTACATTCACGAAATACTCAAGGTTTTGAATGACCCGAGGCGGTTATGCGTAATCATTGATGGAGGATTTATCCGAAAGAATCGAGCTGCGGATCACGAATCTCTTTTCCGTAGCGCCATAGATGCTACTAAGGTTGTGGGTCATGAGGCGCCAATATTTGTGACCTTAAGTAGCTCCTTTCCGAGTAGCGTTGTGCAGCGCGACTATGGCCGTGACCACGAGGGAGAGTTTCCCTTAGAAGAGATCGTGCTAACCCGCTTGGTCCAAGAGCGCGAGTCGGATGCTGCCGTAGTGCATGGAGATTACGCGACGATTCACCCAATACGATATCCGGAAATATATGGCGGTTGGGTTCCGCGCGTTGATGTACCTCTAAAGGATGAAGTGTTTTATTTCAGGTACAGGCGTGAAGAAGGCGGATACGAATTGGCGGCTAAGCATGTAGTTGAAGACAGGCGCTACAAGAGCATTGGATCGTGGGGAAATCGCCAAATTGAGATGGCTGCTGCTGGTGAGCCGGAGGGTCTAAGTCCATCGCATTGGATTGCGGTACGGGTCAACATTCACATCGAAACGCAAGCTCAGATTAGAAAAGCTACCTAAATCGGTATTTTTCCAAAGGTGATACGGTTAGGTAAAACAGATCGTCGTCAGTAATGTGTGTCCCACGATGCCTGGCGAAGTTTGCAAATCTTGGGCGAAGACGTTCCCTTAGCGCGGAAATGACAAAATCTCGCACAAACGAGGTTTCGGCAAGATCGGCGATTTTCCGCCTTAGGGCATCAACCGTATCCGTATGTTTCCAATCAATATTTGTCGCTTGAGCTAGTCCGCGTAGCTCGCTTCTGACCAGGAACGTAATTAGGAATCTCGTATCCACTGACTCATATTGCTCAGCCCGATTTTTTGTAATTCCGAGCGCGTTATCGAATTCGTAGATTCCAACTTCTCCTGGGACGATATCTCTAACTTTCGACGTTAGTTGGTTGTCACAAACAATGGCCGTACCATCGAAGTAGTCGTTATAGTCCGCCACTTGTGTAGACAACTTCACAAGGTTATCGCGCGGACTCTTTATCTCTATGGCGAGTAGATTGTCGGTTATAACCACTAAATCAACTCGTCGTTTGAAATCGGCGAACTGCAATTCTGATGCGATGACAATGTCATCCCGCTGCGTAGACAAGAAGTATTCGACGACTTTCGCTTTGACGTGATTTGCGTCTGGTATTGTCATTACGTTATTCATTCGCGAAATGTGCCTATTTGTGTTGCTTTCTATGCGCGTATCGCCACAAATCCCACTAGCACCGCCAAAAACACTCCGGCGGCGACAGTGAGTTGTGGGCTAATTACAGGGAGACCCATTGCTGACCGCACGAAATGCTGACAGTTCCAATTAAACACGTCCCACTTCTTATTCAGCAGGCCCCTCGCGCGAGAGAGTACAACCTGCCGCGGAAGGCTAGATACCAAGCCTTGCAAAACATGTGCCCGTCGGCCGGCGGTAAATACGCGCCAAGGTTCTTCAGCACCGCTACCAAAGCGAGCGGAATTGGAAATAACGTACGGCAGTCCGTCTAAGTCCAAAATGTCTGAGACTATCCCTTCGTGTTCGACCCCGTAGATCCAAATACCTACGGGCGTACCTGGCTGAAGGGCCCAAGGACTAACAATCTCGTTGCTCATCGGAATGTCCTTCTCGCATCGTTATGCTATTATAGCATAACTAAATCGCGGCTGTTTGGACACGGTGGCGGACACGCAGCAAACAACCTTTTCGACTGTCCTCGGGTGGGCACTGGGTAATGCACGGACTCGCCGAGGCCTTACGCAGGCTGAGCTAGCGGGGATCATGCGCCTGCCGCAGTCTTCATGGTCGAGATACGAGTCTGGGCAAGCCCTCCTGTCCATCGACCAGCTCGACCAAGCCGCGCGCCACTTGGGTACCACTGCCAATGCCGTCCTTCAGGAAGCAGAAGAAGCGCGTACAACGCTTTTGGGAAGAGGGGTTCGCGTCGACTCGGGAGCTAGACAGGCCCAAAACGATGGCGAGGCATTTCTTTGGGGCGCTGCGCTAGGGGCGGTAATCGCCGCGCTCCTGCTAAGTCGCAGGTAGGTGTTGTTGGTTTATCCGGAGACTGGCGGGGACCAAATTATGGTTCCCGCCAGGTCCGATTTATCGTTACCCTGCCAAGAAGCAGGGGTTTTTGTTTGGCAGGCTGGAAGGGGGATTCGAACCCTAAAGGGTTCGCCGGGGAACTACGCACCACGCTCCGTTCCCCGGTCCAGAACGGCCATCCCAGGCCACCCGCTCGGCGGCTTGCGCCGCCTCGCCCCTTCGGGTGCGTTATTCAATACGCTTCCATCGCATACGGCCGTGCATCCTTGGACGTGGCCCAGGTCTTGTTAGGTTGGGCCTGCATCACGAAGCGCAGCTCGCCGCCCGCCATGATCTCCGCGTGGGTGAGGTAGCTACGGTTGAGCGGCTTGCCGTCCAAGGTCACTGAGCCCACGTAGGGGTGCTGATCGTTCAAGCTGTCGGCGACGATGGTGAACTGTTTGCCGTTGGGCAGGTGTAGCACTGCCTTATCCACGAAGGGGCGGCCGATGACGTACTGGTTGCTGCCCGGCGCCACCGGATAGAAACCCAGGGCCGTGAAGATGAACCAGGCGGACATCTGGCCGCAGTCGTCGTTGCCCGAGAGCCCGTCGGGGGTCGGCGCGTACTGGCTGTCCATGATCTGCTTCAGGCGCGCTTGGGTCTTCCAGGGCGCGCCGGCGTAATCGTAGAGATAGGCGATGTGGTGGCTGGGCTCGTTGCCGTGGGCGTAATAGCCGATGAGCCCGGAAATATCCTCCACGTTGGCGAACTCCTTCGGGTCCACCTTGGCGTCGAACACCGCGTCCAGCTTGGCCATGAGCTGATCGTCGCCGCCGAGTGCGTGGATCAACCCGGCGATGTCCTGGGGCTCGTACCAGGACCATTGCCAGGCGTTGCCCTCGGTGTAGTCGCTGCCGTAGCCCACCGCCGCCGGGTCGAAGGGCTCGTTGAAGCTGCCGTCGGTCTTCTTGGCCCGCACGAAGCCGGTCTTAGGATCGAACACGTTGCGCCAGTTTTGGGCGCGCTTGTAGAACTCTTCAGCCGTCGGCTTTTCGCCCATGCTCTCCGCCATGCGTGCGATGGTCCAGTCATCGAAGGCGTACTCCACGGTCTTGGAGGCGGCCTCCTTCTCCTTGTCGATGGGAACGTAGCCGAGTTTCATGTAGTACCCGAGCCCGTCGTAGGGACCGTAGTTGGCGGTGCTTACCATGGACTTGAGTGCCGCGTCGGCGGAGAAGCCGCGGACGCCCTTCATATAAGCATCGGCGATCACCGCCACCGCGTGGTAGCCGATCATGCACCAAGTCTCGAGGCCGGCGTAGGACCACACCGGCAGCATGCCGTAGGGGCTTTCCTGCTGGAAGGCCACCAGAGAGTTGATCACGTCGTCGGTGCGCCGCTCCGGCTGAACCAGGATCAAGAGCGGATGCTCGGCCCGGTAGGTGTCCCACATCGAGAAGGTGGAATAGAAATCGAAATCCTTGGCTTGGTGCACCGCGTTGTCGGGACCGCGGTAGCGGCCGTCCACGTCCATGTCGAGGGTTGGGGCGAGCAGGGCGTGGTAGAGGGAGGTGTAGAAGCTCTTCTTCATGTCAGGCGCGGCCTGCACGTCGATTGCAGCGAGGGCCCGGCTCCAGGCTTGTTTTGCGTCCGCGCGGACCGCGTCGAAATTCCAGCCGTGAGTATCGGCGTCCAGGTTGGCCACGGCGCCTTCCTCGCTCACAGGGGAAATCGCCACCTTCACCAGCAGCGTCTTGCCAGCCAGGGCGCCGAAGTCGAACACTCCTTCCAGGGCCTTGCCCTCGATCTGGGTGCGTTCCTCGGGCGTGTCCGCCGCCGGCGTGGCGAAGCCCTTGTACACGAGCTCCTCCTGATCGTAGAGCTCATGGCCGGTCAATGGCGCGGAGAAACGCATGGCGAAGTAGAGCTGCCGTCCCGGCGCCCAGCCCCGGGACTCCCGGAAGCCGATGACGGTGCCGTCGGCGCGCACGCGGATGCGCGACCAGAGCACCTTGCCCGGGTAGTCGTAGATGCTGGAGCGCAAGTCCAGGAGCAGGTGGGCGGGTGCGCCTGCGGGGAAGGTATAACGGTGCAGGCCCACGCGCTGCGTGGCCGTGAGCTCCGCGCGCACGCCGTAGTCCGAGAGCATCACCGCGTAGTACCCGGGCTCCGCCGTCTCGCTTTTGTGGTCGAAGCGCGAGCGGTAGCCGCTCTTCGGCTTGTCCTCCTCGCCCGGGTCCAGGCGCACGCCGCCAGCGATGGGCATGACCAGCACGTCGCCGAGGTCCGAGTGACCGGTGCCGGAGAAATGGGTGTGAGAGAAGCCGAGGATGGTGGGGTCGGCGTAACGGTAACCCGCGGCCCATTTGTAGCCCTGGCGGAAGTCGTGGTGCTGCGTGTCGGGGCTCAGCTGGATCATCCCGAAGGGCACGGTGGCGCCGGGGTAGGTATGACCGCCTTCGCCGGTGCCGATGAAGGGGTCCACGGAGCCATAGGCGCCGTCCGTGGCCGCGTAGGCCGACGTGCCGGTGCCGGCCAGGGCGATGAGCATGAGGGCCAGTATCCTGCAATGCATGCGTGTCCTCTCGTGTCGGTGGAACGACGGGTTTGAAGCGGCGCTCGTCACTGAATATAGTACCGCGACCCCCATCACCCCAGGATGCGCGCATGCACGCCGACGGAACAAACCGCAACCGGCTCGCTTTCGGCGTGGTCACCGCCGTGTTCTTCATGTGGGGCTTCATCACGGTGCTGAACGACGTGTTGGTGCCGCACTTGAAATCGGTGTTCGACCTCGACTACACGCGCACCATGCTCATCCAGTTCTGCTTCTTCGGCGCGTATTTCCTGATGTCGCTGCCCTCGGGCAAGGTGGTGTCCGCCTTCGGCTGCAAGAACAGCATCATCCTGGGCCTCGCCGTCACCGGCGTGGGCGCACTGCTGTTTTATCCCGCCGCCGCGGCGCGCTCCTACGCCCTGTTCCTGGGAGCGCTGTTCGTGCTGGCTTCCGGCATCACCTTGCTGCAGGTGGCCGCCAACCCTTACGTGAGCATGCTGGGGGAGCCCCACGGCGCGTCCAGCCGCCTCAATCTGTCCCAGGCCTTCAATTCCCTGGGCACCACTCTGGCGCCCCAGTTCGGCGGCCTGCTGATTCTCTCCGGCGTGCTGGCACCGGAGGCCCTCGCCAAACTGGACGCGTCCCAGCAACTCGCCTACAAGCTGCAGCAGGCCCAGGCAGTGCAGCTGCCCTACATCGGCATTGCCCTTACGCTATTCGTGCTGGCGGCAGTGGTGTATCTCTTCCACTTGCCGGCCATCGACGACATCGAGGCCCACCCGGATGGCGCCCATCCCTACCGCGAGGCGCTCAAGCATCGGCAGCTCTTCTACGGGGTCGTGGCCATCTTCCTGTACGTCGGCGCCGAAGTCTCCATCGGCAGTTTCATGATCAACTACATCTCCCTGCCGGACATCGGCGCCATGTCGGAGGCCCACGCCGCCCGCTACGTGTCCCTCTACTGGGGAGGCGCCATGATTGGGCGTTTCGCGGGCTCCGCGCTCCTGACCCGCGTCGATCCGCGGCGTCTCTTGGCAGCATTCGCCGGCATCGCCACGCTCCTGGTGCTGACCACCATGTTGACGGCAGGCATGTTCGCGGTGTGGAGCGCGGTGGCCATCGGCCTCTTCAACTCCATCATGTTTCCCAACATCTTCACGCTGGGCATCGAGAAGCTCGGGCCCCTCACCGGCCGCGCTTCGAGCCTGCTGGTAATGGCCATCGTGGGCGGCGCCATCATCCCCGTGGCCCAAGGCAGGCTTGCCGATATCTTCGGCGTGCACCACGCCTTCGTGCTGCCCTTCCTGTGCTACCTCTTCATCGTCTTCTACGCCCTCCGCGGTTCCCGGACCGAGCCCGCCCGTGGCTAGCATCACCTGCTTCGGCGAGGCGCTCATCGACATGCTGGCGGAGCCCGAGGGGAGCTACCGTCCCTACGCCGGCGGTGCGCCGGCGAATGTGGCCGTGGCCGCGGCCAAGCTGGGCATGCCGTCCGCTTTCGTGGGCATGTTGGCGAAAGACGCTTTCGGGGATTTCCTGCTGCAAAGCCTCGCGGCGGCCGGCGTCTCTACCGGTTACGTGCAGCGCACGGATGCGGCCAACACGGCTCTGGCCTTCGTCTCCCTGGACGCGCACGGCGAGCGGCGCTTCAGCTTTTACCGGCCGCCGGCAGCGGACCTGCTGTTCCGGCCGGAGCATTTTCAGCAGGAGTGCTTCGCCGCCACGGCGGTGTTACACGTCTGCTCCAACAGCCTCACGGAAGAAGCCATCGCCGCGGCCACCCTGGAGGGCCTGCGCCGCGCCCGGAGCGCGGGCGCGCTCCTGAGCTTCGACCTGAACTACCGTCCGGCCCTCTGGCCCACCCACGCCGACGCGCGCCCGCGCCTGTGGTCGGTGCTCCGGGAAGCGGATTTGGTGAAGCTCTCCGCATCGGAGCTCACCTATCTCGCCGAAGCCATGGGCGGGGAAGCAGCGGTGATCGCGGCGCTGTGGAAGGGGCGCTGCCAGTGGTTGCTGGTGACCGACGGGGCCGCGCCCATCCACCATCACACGCGCCGTTCCTCGGGCAGCCTCGCCAGCTTTAAGGTTGAGTGCGTGAATTCCACCGGCGCTGGCGACGCCTTCGTGGGTGGGCTGCTGAGTTGGTTGGTGAAGAATAGGGTGGATGCCAAGGGACTCGCGGCTTTTCTCGCGGACCCAAAACGCATGAAAGAATGTCTGCGCTTCGCGGCCGCTGCAGGCGCCCTGGCGGTGACCCGCCACGGCGCCTTCGAGGCCATGCCCAGCCGCGCCGAAGTGGATGCCATGCTTGGGAGGCAGGCGTGAGCGCGCCGGATTTCCGCTCGCCGCAATTCCTGCGGTACCACATGGCCCGGATCCTGGCCTTCTACCATCCCCGCGCCATTGATCCCCAGGGCGGCTTCTTCCAGTATTTCAAGGACGACGGACGCATATACGATGCGAGCCATCGCCATCTCGTCAGCAGCACCCGTTTCGTCTTCGATTATTCCGTCGCTTACCGCGAATTCGGAGACATTGCGTATCTCGAGGTTCTGCGCCACGGCCTGCGGTACCTGCGGGAGAAGCACCGGGATGCGAAGACCGGCGGCTACTGCTGGACGATCCGCGACGGCAGGCCCGAGGACCGGACCAACCACTGCTACGGCGTGGCCTTCGTGCTCTTGGCGTATTCCAGCGCCTTGCAGGCAGGCGTCGATGAAGCCCGCGGATTCATGGACGAGACCTGGGAGCTGCTGGAAAAGCATTACTGGGAGAAGGAGCACGGTCTTTACCGGGACGAGGCGACGGCGGATTGGGTGTTCAGCGGTTACCGCGGTCAGAACGCCAACATGCACATGTGCGAGGCCATGCTGGCGGCCTTCGAGGCGAGCGGCGAGCGGCGTTATCTCGATCGCGCCTACCAGCTGGCGGATCACATGACCCGCCGCCAGGCGGCCAAGGCGGGCGGCCTGGTCTGGGAGCATTACGGCCAGCGCTGGGAAGTCGACTGGGAATACCACAAGGACGATCCCAAGCATCTCTTCCGGCCCTGGGGTTTCCAGCCGGGTCACCAGACGGAATGGGCCAAGCTGCTGTTGATCCTCGACCGGCACCGGCAGGAGGACTGGCTCCTGCCCACGGCGCGCCGTCTCTTTGACACGGCCCTGGCCCTGGCTTGGGACCCGCAACACGGCGGTATCTGCTACGGCTTCGCGCCGGATGGGTCCGTGTGCGACGACGATAAGTATTTCTGGGTGCAGGCGGAGAGCCTGGCAGCGGCGGCCCTCCTGGCGCTACGCAGCGGTGAGGCGGAATACTGGAATTGGTATCAGAAAATCTGGGCCTATTCCTGGGAACACCTGGTGGACCAGGAGCACGGCGCCTGGTACCGCATCCTCACCCGGGACAACCGTAAGTACAGCGACGAGAAGAGTCCCGCCGGCAAGACGGATTACCATACCCTGGGCGCCTGCTACGAAGTCCTGAGGGCGCTGGGTCAGGCACGCAGTTGAGGTGGCCATGAAACGCTTGAGTGTCCTTCTTCTTGCATTGCTGTTCAGCGCGGGCGTCCGCGCAGGGGCGGTACCCGAGACTCCCGAAGCCACGGCGGCGCGGGTCAAAGCCGAGTTCCTCCACGCCTGGACCAACTACGAGAAATACGCCTGGGGCCACGACGAACTCAAGCCCCTGAGCAAGTCCTACCGGGACTGGTACGGCCAATCCCTGCTCATGACCCCCGTGGACGCGCTGGACACGCTGGTGCTCATGGGCCTCAAGGACGAGGCGGACAAGGACCGGGCCGTCATCGACAGCCGACTCAATTTCGACCAGGACGTCTACGTCAAGAATTTCGAGATCACCATCCGCCTCCTGGGCGGCCTCTTGTCGGGCTACGAGCTAACCCACGATCCGAAACTGTTGGCCCTGGCGGACGACCTGGGCAAGCGCCTGCTGCCGGTCTTCGATTCCCCCACCGGCCTGCCTTACCAGTACATCAATCTGCACAGCGGCAAGGTGAAGGGCGCCGAGACCAATCCAGCCGAAACCGGCACCCTGATCCTGGAGTTCGGCACCTTGAGCAAGCTCACCGGGGACCCGCGGTTCTACGCGGCGGCCAAGCGTGCCCTGGTGGAGACCTATAACCGCCGTTCCGCCATCGGTCTCGTGGGCGACGGCATCAACGTGGAAACGGGCAAGTGGGTGAGCACCGATTCCCACATCAGCGGCGGCATCGACTCCTATTACGAGTATCTGTGGAAGTGCTGGAAGCTCTTCGGCGACGCGGACTGCCTCGCCATGTGGAAGACCAGCATCGCCGCCGTGGACAAGTACCTGCCGGAGGAGGCGGAGGGCGCCCTCTGGTACGGCCACGTGGACATGAACACCGGCAAGCGCAGCACTACTGAATACGGGGCCCTGGACGCTTACTTCCCGGCGGTGCTGGCCTTCTCCGGGGACCTCGACCGGGCGAAACGCCTGCAGGACTCCTCCTACAAGATGTGGGATCTCAACGGCGTCGAGCCCGAAGTGTTGGATTACAAGACCATGAAGGTGGAATACCCGGGCTACGAGCTGCGTCCCGAGATCGTGGAATCCACCTATTACCTCTGGCATTTCACCGGCGATCCCGTCTACCGGACCCACGCCCTCAAGATGTTCGACGACTTCGTGAAGTGCTGTCGCGCGCCCAACGGCTACGCGGCCCTGAAGAGCGCGGTCACCAAGCAGCAGAAGGACGACATGGAGAGCTTCGCACTCGCCGAGACCTTCAAATATTTCTATCTCATCTTTGCGCCACCGGCGACGCTGGATTTCGACCAAGTGGTGTTCAACACCGAGGCCCATCCCCTGCGCCGCACGCCTCCGTCGCCCGCGTCCTGAATCCCGTTTCGCCCTGTAAGAACGGGGCCGGCAGGCGGGTCCTTCAGTGGATGTTGGCTATTGTCTGACCAAAGGCTAATCTAAACGCCACACGCCGCCCGCGCGGCACTAGGGGTTTGAGTGGGGCCGAGTGCGTCGATCAGGGCAGGAGCCTTGCTCCTGGCGGGGATGCTCGTCCTGGACGGGACGGGGGCCGCTGAATTGCGCGGCCACGTGAAGCTGGTGAGCGCCGACAACCAGACCTCCCTCGCGGACCTCCAGGACACGGTGGTGTTCTACAAGCCGGACGCCCAAGTGCGCGTCAAACCGCTTGCCGGCGACCTCACCATCACCATGCACGGCAAATCCTTCGTGCCCCACGTGCTGCCGATCACCGCGGGGAGCACCGTGCGCTTCGCCAACACGGACCCGATCCTGCACAACGTGTTCTCGAGTTCCGCGCCGAACGATTTCGACATGGGCCTCTACGGCACCGGTCCCGGCAAGACCAAGACCTTCGACCACGCCGGACTGGTGCGGGTGTACTGCAACGTGCACCACCAGATGTTCGCCTACATCCTGGTGCTGGACACCCCGTACTTCGCCGAGGTGAACGAGGACGGCTCCTTCGAACTCGCCTCTCTGCCTGCAGGCCCCGGCGAGGTCACGGTGTGGAACCCGCGCGGCGAGGTCTGGCGCCAACACCTGGACGGGATCGGTCCGGACGGGCTCAGTGTGGAGCTCAAGCTGATCCGCAACGGCGTGCCGGCGCACTTCAACAAGTTCGGCAAGCCCTACGACCCGAACGCCAACCCGGGATATTGAAGCGTGTTCGAGCGACTGAGTTTCACCGCGCGCATCTTCCTCGCTTCGGCGGTGCTGGTGGCGCTCGCGCTCGGCGTGTCGGCGGTGACCACCTACAGCCGCGGCTACGTCATCGCCCGTGGCGCCGCCAACGACAGCTTGGGCCACAGCCGTGCCGAGCAGCAGAACTTCCAGAAGCTGCGCTTCCAGCAGTTGAAGCTCATGTCCCAACTCCTGGCGACGGATCCCGCCTTCCTGAGCTACGTCACCGAGGCGGGCGGCAGCAGCCTGACGGGCTCGGGCACGGTGGACGTGCGCTCCATCGCCGATCTCCTGACCGAGCGTCAGGCGGAGATCGGCTTCGACTTCGGCGTGGTGCTCGACCCGAGCGGGGCCTTGCTCGCTCGCAGCGGCAACGCCAGCGCGCCGCACGAGACACTCGCTTCCGATCCGGTGGTGGCTTCTGCCATGCAGTCCCAGGCGCCGGAGGCGGGCTACTGGTTCCGCGAAGGGCGCGCCTACCAGGTGGCAGTGGCGCCGCTCGCCAACCGCGACGAGCTCGGCGGCTATCTGGTGCTGGGCCTGAACGTGGACCAGGCGTTCCTGCAGGAAGTGAAGCGCGTGAGCGGCGCGGAAGTCGTGCTGCTGGACGGGTCCGGCGGCCACTTCAGCGGCGTGGGTTCCACCCTGGACCCGCAGGAGCTCGACGCCTTGAACCGGGCTCTCGCGGGGATGCACGAGCTGCCCACCGGGGCCTTCGATTTGAGCCTCGGCGGCGAACACTGGCTCGCTTACGCCGACCCACTTGGGGGAGGCGCCGCGCTCACCCTAAGCTCCTTCGACCAGGCCATGGGCGGGTTCCGCTCCATCCTAGCGGACCAGCTCCTGGCGGCGCTCATCGCCACCCTCATCGCCGTGGCGCTCTCCTGGTGGCTGTCCCACCGGGTCGTCAAGCCGCTGAAGGAGCTGGCGGTGGCGGCCCAGTCCGCGGCGCGTGGCGATTTCCAGCAGCGCTTCACGGCGCAGGGCGGCGGCGAGATCGCCCAGCTCACGGAGGCCTTCGATTCGCTGCTCGCGGATCTACGCGAGAAGAGCGAGATCGAGAACTACATGGCGGACCTCGCCAAGTACCAGCCGGACGCGCTGGTGGAGCACACGCCCGGCTTCGGCGGCGTGGCCAGCTCGCCGGAGAGCGTAAACGGCGCGTTCCTAGGGGTGCGCATGCACGACACCCTGGATGCGAACCTAGTGATGCCCGACAAGGCGCTCATGGCCTTCAACCAGCTGTTGCGCAACCTGGAGGTGCCGGCCCGCATCCACGGCGGACGCCTGGCGGCGGTGGCGGGCAACACCATTTTCCTGGTCTTCGACAACGCGGAGGCAGCGCTGAACGCCGCCAGCCTCACCCTGCAGGCCGCCGCCGCCCAAGGCCAGCGTCTCTCCATGGCGGCGGCTCTCGGCCAGATCATCACCGGCGCCGTGGATTGGACCGGCGGCGGCGCGGCTTCGCTGCTCGGCGTGCCGGTGCGCCAGCTGGAGGAGCTGCTGCCGGACGCGATGCCCGGCGTGCTGCTCGCCACCGCCGAATTCGCCAAGGCGGCGGAAGCGGTGCCGGGCGTCAAAGCCTCGGACCTCACCGGCGCCGTGAGCGGCCGCGGGCTGACGCGCCTCGAGCCGCCTTCGCCCCAGCTCACCGCGGGGCCGGGGGACGGGGAGACGCAGCTCGGCACCCAACCGCTCGCGGAAAGCGGCGTGCTCAAGATGCGGGCGGGCCTGTCGCCGGGCATGGTGCTGGGCGGGCGCTACGAGATCCTCTCGGAACTGGGGGCGGGCGGTATGGCTGTGGTCTACAAGGCACGCGACCGGCAGCTCAACGAGGTGGTGGCCTTGAAGACCATCAAATCCGGGGACAGCCAGGACGAGCGTCTCCTGGACGCCATGAAGAGCGAGATCCGCCTGGCGCGCAAGATCACCCACCGTAATGTGCTGCGTATCTTCGATTTCGGCGAGGCGGGCGGCACGCCGTTCATCTCCATGGAATACGTGCGCGGTATGACCCTGCGCTACCTGCTGCAGAACCGCACGCGCGTGCCCTACGCGGCGGGGCTGCGCATCATGCGCCAGATATGCACCGCCCTGCAGGTCGCCCACGAGCAGTCGGTGCTGCACCGCGACATCAAGCCCGAGAACGTCATGCTGGAGCCTTCCGGCAACGCCAAGCTCATGGATTTCGGCATCGCGAGCCTGGTGCACCGAGGCGACGGCGAGGCGGAACGGCTGGTGGTGGGAACGCCGCGCTACGCCGCCCCCGAGCAGTTGCAGGGCAACCTCTTGGACGAGCGCGCCGACATCTACTCCTGCGGCGTGATGATGTACCAGATGTTCACCGGCAAGCTGCCCTTCAACGAGCGCAGCCTGGACCGGCAGGTGGAGCTCAAGCTCAAGCAGGAATATTCCCGTCCCTCCGAGGTGGTTCCCGGTTTCCCGCCGGAGCTGGAGAAACTCATCGACGCCTGCCTGCGGGCCGACCGCGAGCAGCGGCCCCGCAACGCCGAGGCGCTTCTGAAAATCTTGGAGCGCATGCGTGTCTAAGGGTTTCGCTCTCACCGCTGGATTGCTGTTGTTCGCCGCTGGGGCAGTGCGGGCGGACGACCTGGATCTCGGCGCTGAACCCGACCAAGCCAGCGTGGCTTGGTCGGGCGATTTCCTGGCGCGGGAGGATTGGGTCCGGAGCTGGGAGCCTTATGGCGACAACTTCTCGCGCCTCTTGCTGCGCCTGCGCTACGGCCCCACCTGGCAGATCAACGACCAATGGATCCTCGCCGCCGCGCTGCGCGTCAACGAGAGCACTAAGGCCAACGATGACGTGGTGGACGACAACGACAATCAGCGGCTACGGGACCTGGCGCTGGACACGCTCTACGTCCAGTACGCTCCGGCGGAAGGCGACCAGCTGCTCATCGGCCAAGCGGCTTTCCCCCTCACCCTCTCGCGCATGCTTTGGGACCCGGACCTCCGGCCCGCGGGCGTCTCCTATGGATACACCGCTCACCCCGGGGACAACGCCAGCCTGCATCTCGTGGGCGGCGTCTTCGTGGCCCGTTATCTTTTCGGCATCGAGTCGCGTATCTATGCACTGCAGGGGGATTGGCGCTTTAGAGAAGACCAGCCGTTGCAGCCGGAACTGATCCTGAGCTACCTGCACTTCACAGACCTTGATCCCTTGGTGGCGGCCTGTGAGGACCGGGGCAATGCGGTGACACGGAGTCCGCCCTGCAGCGGGTCGGGCCGCGTTGTCTGCGGCTATCTCTGTTACGTGCCGGCGGCTTTCGCCGACCAGTACGAACTCGCCGACTTGCAGTTCGCGTTGCACCGCAGCGGAGACCTGCCGTTCCGGATGCTGCTGGACGCCGACCAGAACCTGGGCGCCATAGACGGCAACGACCGGGCCGGGCGCATCGAACTCGCCCTCGGGGACAGTTTCCACGCCGGGGGCAACGAAGCGGGCTACGCGGCCGAGCGCATGCAGCAGTCCGCGGTGCTGGGGGCATTCAACGACGACGACTGGTGGTTCCACGCCGCTTCCCACGGCGTGATGCTCTGGTACGCCTACGGCTGGTCGGACACGGTGCGCCTGCGGGCCGCCTGGTTCCACGAACAGCCGGATTGGTCCTGGCACCACTGGAACCGGGTCATGCTGGATTTCAGCTGGCGTCTCTGAATCCGCCGCCCCGGAATCGGGGCTGCGGATTTCACGCGAGGGCGCGCAACTGTTGTTGCAGTTCCTCGGGGCTCAGGTGTTCCAGCGGCAGACTCAGCAGCATTTCGACGCGCTTCTCCAGCGCCGTGAATGTCGCAGCGAAAGCCGCGAGCTTCTCCTGGCCGTCGCCTTGCACCGCGGCCGGATCCGGCAGGCCCCAGTGCACCTTCACCGGCGCCCCGGGCCAGAGCGGACAGCTCTCCGCCGCGGCCTGATCGCAGACCGTGATCACCACGTCCATGTGCGGCGCCGCCGCAGCCGCGAACTCGTCCCAGCTCTTGCTGCGCAAGCCCGCGGTCTCGAGCTTGCAGGTGTGCAGCACTTCCAGGGCCAGGGGGTGGACCGCACCCCGGGGATGGCTGTCGGCGCTGTAGGCCGTGAGCCGCCCCGCCGCCCGCGCGTTCAACAGGGCCTCTGCCAGGATGCTGCGGGCGGAATTACCGGTGCATAAAAACAGCATGTTCATGACTTAATTATGCCTCCGGCGGCAATCTGGCCCAGGACCGCCGCCGAATCTGGTCCGTATCGGGGGCCGACAGGCAGTAAACTCGGCATCCTCGGCGGGCACTTTTACCCGGCCCGCCGGTCTCATTGGCTGCATTATCCCCGGGAGACCCTGCATGAAGCTGCGCCTCGCCCTTTTTGCTTTGTTGCTCGTGAACCTCGCCAGCCAGGCGGCCGGTATTGACCCCGCGCTTTATGGCGGCCTGCAGTGGCGGCTCATCGGTCCGTTCCGTGGCGGCCGCGTGCTGGCGGTCTCGGGCGTGCGCGGCGATCCGCAGCATTTCTACTTCGGCTCGGTGGACGGCGGCGTATGGGAGACCCGCGACGCGGGCCGCACCTGGCAGCCCATCTTCGACGCCATGCACGTGGGTTCCATCGGTGCGCTGGCGGTGGCGCCCTCGAACCCCAAGGTGATCTACGTGGGCTCGGGCGAAGCGGACATGCGCTCCGACATCGGCTACGGCAACGGCATGTACAAGTCCACGGATGCGGGCAAGACCTGGACCCACATCGGCCTCGAGGACACGATGCAGATCGGCAAGATCCTGGTGGACCCCTCGAACCCGGACGTGGTGTTCGTGGCGGCCTTGGGGCACGCCTACGGACCCAACGCCATGCGCGGCGTGTTCCGCTCCACCGACGGCGGCCAGACCTGGAAGAAGGTGCTCTATAAGGACGAGGACACGGGCGCCATCGATCTCGCCTTCGGCGCCGACGCCAAGACGATTTACGCGAGCCTCTGGCAGACCCGCCGCCCGCCCTGGAACGTCTATCCGCCCTCCAATGGACCCGGCAGCGGTCTGTACAAGTCCGTGGACGGCGGTGACACCTGGACCGAGATCACCGGTCACGGCATCGAAGCTGCGGGCTTGGGTCACATCGGCCTCGCCACGGCGCCCTCGAATCCGAACATCCTCTACGCCTTGGTGGACGCCAAGCAGGGCGGCCTTTACCGCTCCGACGACGCCGGCGCCAGCTTCTCGCGGGTATCCAAGGACCACCGCATCTGGATGCGCGGCTGGTACTTCGGCGGTATCGGCGTGGACCCCAAGGATCCGGACCTGATCTACGTTTCCGACACTGCCATGTACAAGTCCACGGACGGCGGCAAGACCTTCCTGCCGTTCACCGGCGATCCCACCGGCGACGACTACCACGCCCTGTGGATCGACCCGGACGACGGCAGGCGCATGATTTCCGGCGTGGACCAGGGTGCCATCATCACCGTCAACGGGGGCGACACCTGGACAAGCTGGTACAACCAACCTACCGGCCAGTTCTACCACGTGATCACCGACAACCGGTTCCCCTATTGGGTTTACGGCGCGCAGCAGGATTCCGGCGCCGCCGCCGTGCCCAGCCAGTCCGGCGACCGCTACGACGGCATCAGCATGGAGCAATTCCACGAGTTGAGCGTCGGCGGCGAAAGCGAGAACATCGCGCCGGATCCGGACGATCCGGACGTGGTGTACGGAGGCACCGTGGACAAGCTGGACCGGACCAGCGGCCAGACCGCGGACGTGGACCCGACGCTGGCGCACCCGAATATCTACCGCAGCGAATGGACCCTGCCGCTCACGTTCTCGCCCGAGGACCCCAAGGCCCTGTACTTCGGCAACCAATACCTGTTCCGTACCCGCGACGGCGGCCGGCACTGGGATCTTATTTCCGATGACCTGACCCGCAAGAACCTCACGGTGCCGCCGAATCTGGACGCGGTGTCCGCCGCCAACACCGCTACCGTGGGCCCGCGGCGCGGCGTGATCTACGCCATCGCGCCCTCGCGGTTCGCCGCCAACGACATTTGGGTGGGCACGGACGACGGCCTCATCTGGCGCACCCGCGACGCCAAGCACTGGAAGGACATGACACCACCCTCGCTCGCCCCCTGGTCCAAGGTGGGCATCATCGAGGCCGGCCACTACGATGCCGAGACCGCCTACGCCGCCATCGACCGGCACCGGGTCGACGACTACAAGCCCTATATCTACCGCACCCATGACGGCGGCAAGAACTGGGACCTGATCGCCGACGGAATCCCGGATGGCAGCTTCGTGAACGTGGTACGCGAGGACCCGGTGAAGAAGGGCCTGCTCTATGCCGGCACCGAGCTCGGCATGTACGTGTCCTTCGACGACGGCGAGCACTGGCAGCCGCTGCAACAGAACCTGCCCTTGACCTCCATCCGCGACATCGACGTGCACCACAGTCAGTACAACGACGACCTGGTGATCGCCACCCACGGCCGCGCGTTCTGGGTGCTCGACGACGTCGCCGCCCTGCGCCAGTTGGACGAAGTCGGAGACGTGGCGCTGTTCAAGCCGGATAACGCGGTGCGCCTGCACCTGCCGGCGTTCACCGGCACGCTGCTGCACCGCGACGAGCCGGCGGCTCCCAACCCGCCGAATGGCGCGGTGCTGGATTACTGGCTGAAAGACGTTAGCGCCAACCCGGTGACCCTGGAGTTCTACGACGCCCAGGGGAAACTGGTACAGCACTTCTCCAGCGCCGACAAACAGACGCCGCCGGACCTTTCGGAAATCGACGCCACGCCGGACTGGTTTCCCCAGCCCACGCCGCTTTCCGCCGCGGCCGGCATGCACCGCTTCGTCTGGAACCTGCACGGCATGCTGCCGACGGAGTTGGCCGTGAACCAGGACCAGGCGCCGCCCACCACGGGCGTTTGGGTGCTGCCCGGCATGTACACCGTGAAGCTGACGGTGGACGGCAAGACCTACGTCCAGAAACTGACGGTAATCAACGACCCGAGGGTGAAAGCAAGCCTAGCTGACTTGGCGAAACAACAGCAGTTGGCGTTCCAGATCGACGCCGAGAGACTGAAACTCGCCCAGGCTGCCAATGAAGTGACCGGCATCCTGAAGCAGGCGGAGGCGTTGCAGCAGAAAGCCCCGGCGGAGCTGGCGGCGCGGCTCAAGGACTTCGAGGAAAAGCTCTCCGCCGCCACCGAGCTGCACGCGGTGCCGCCGGGCTACGGCCAGCCGGGCGGCGCGCCGGAGAAGCTGGGCAGCCTCGCCTACGTCTCCGATGCCTTCGACGCGCTGCTGCCTGCGGTGCAGAACGCAGACGGCCCGCCCAGCGCGGATGCCCTCACGGGTTATGCCAAGCAGAAAGCGAGCGCCGACAAGGCCCTAGCGGCCTGGAACAAGACCGAGGCCCAGGAATTGCCGCCTTTGAACGCGGACCTGCAGGCCGTGGGCCTGCCGGCCCTGGACGCTAAGCCTTAATCGCATGAGCGGAGGCGGGTTCAGACCCGCCTCCGCGAGAGGCCTGCGCTATCATGGCTTCCGCATGCAGGTAGCCACCCACGAACTAAAACCCGCCACTGCCCGCCGCCTGTTCCCCTGGCAGATGACGTTCTTCGCCCTGCTCCTGGCTGCGGTGAGCTTGTCCAATACCTACAGCTCGGTGGCCGATCACGTCCGCGGCGGCGGGCACATCGACTTCTGGCGACCTCTCAGTTGGGAATCGAGCAGTTGCTTTTGTCTGTGGCTGCTCATCCCAGCCATGTACTGGTGGCTGGCACGCTATCCCATCGGCGGAGGTACGTGGTTGAAGAGCCTGCCGGCCCATCTGCTCGCTACCCTGCCTTTCTCCTTGCTGCACGTGACAGGCATGGTGGGCCTGAGGGACGTCGTCTATCGCCTCATGGGCGAACATTACGACTTCGGCGCCTGGTGGCCCAACTGGTTTTACGAATACCGCAAGGATTTCGTGGCTTATTGGCTGTTGCTGGCTGGTCTGCTGGCTTTCCGCTTCTACGGACTGTGGATGGATGCACGTGAAGAAGCGGCGAGCGCCCGGTCGGCCGATCCAGCCGCCCAGGACGCGCCGCTGGAGCGCCTGGTGGTGCGCAAGCTCAACCGCGAGTTCATCCTGGACATCGGCGAGGTGGACCGGCTTGAGGCGGACGGCAACTACGTGGTGATCCACGCCAGCGGCCAAAGCTACCGCTTGCGGGAATCCCTGGAGGGCCTGGCGCGGCGCCTGGATGAGCAGCGATTCGCGAGGGTGCATCGGGCCCACGTGGTGAACATCGACCGCATCCGCGAGATCCAGCCCTGGGACCACGGAGACTACCGCATCGTCCTCAAGGACGGCAGTTTTGTGAACTTCAGCCGGCGCTATCGCAGCAAGCTGGATCATCTCTTCCAGTAGCTTTCATCCCCGGGCTGGAGCCGTTCGTCCCAACTGTCCTCCGCTCGTCCCAATTCGGGTGGCGGGACCCAGTTGGGCTGCCTAGAGTGAAGGCCGTCCTGAGAGATGGAGTGGCCGTCATGTTGAAGTCGCTGTTCATGCTCTTCACCCTCGGCGCCGCGGGCGCCGTCTGGGCCGTCGCTCCCGACGCAGGCTGGTCCGCCTACGGCGGGGATCCCGGCGGGACGCGCTATTCGCCACTCACCCAGATCAACCGTGAGAACGTGCGCGACCTTAAGGTGGCCTGGGTGTTCCGCACCGGTGAGCTCGGGGAGGGGGTAAAGGACTGGGACCGTTCCGCCTTTGAGGCGACCCCAATCCTCTACGACGGGACCCTCTACCTCACCACTCCGAGCACCAACGTACTGGCGGTAGATGCCGCCACCGGCACGCTGCGCTGGAAATACGATAGCCACACGCGCCGTGACCTGCATTATTCCGACGGCGTGTCCCGGGGCGTGTCCGTATGGGTGGACGCAGCGAGCCCCTCGAGCGCCCCCTGCCACGCGCGCATCTATGCGCCGACCCTGGATAGCCGCCTCTTCGCTTTGGACGCCGCCACCGGCAAGCCCTGCGAGGATTTCGGCGAGCGCGGGGAAATCAACCTGCTGAAGGACGTGCATTCGGTGGATGCGCCCGACAGCGAGTGGCGCAACTACTTGGTTACCTCCCCACCCGCGATATCGACGACGAGGTCATCGTGGGTTCGTCCATCGGCGACAACCGCGCCGTGCAGCTGGAACTCGGCATCGTGCGCGCGTTCGATGCAAAGAGCGGCAAGCTCCTGTGGAGTTGGGACCCGATCCCGCGAGACCCCTACAACCCCGTATACAAGGAATGGAGCCCGGAAGGGGCGAAGGTCACGGGCGCCGCCAACGCCTGGGCGCCCCTGTCGGTGGATGCGGCGCGGCACCTCGTGTTCGTGCCGACCGGTTCCGCCAGTCCGGATTTCTTCGGCGGTGAACGTCCCGGCGACAACCGCTGGGCTAACTCGCTGGTGGCTCTGGATGTCGCCACCGGCCGGCTGGTCTGGGGTTACCAGCTGGTCCATCACGACCTCTGGGACTACGACTTGGCCTCTCAGCCAGCGCTGGTGGATCTGGTGCACGACGGCAAGCGCCTGCCGGCGGTGATCCAGGCCGACAAGACCGGCTTCCTGTTCACCTTCAATCGGGAGACGGGCATGCCGGTGTTCCCCATCGCGGAGAAGCCAGTGCCCCAGGACGCGGTGCCGGGCGAGATGCCGTCCCTCACCCAACCCTACCCGAGCGCGCCGCCGGCCCTGGTGCGCCAGACGCCGGTGACACCGGAGGACGCCTGGGGTGGCGCCTTCTTCAACACCCACGCCTGCCGCCAGGTCATCGAGGCGGACCGATCGGAAGGCATTTTCCAGCCGCCCTCCACCAAGGAATCCATCATGCTTCCGGGTAATGCCGGGGGCGCCAATTGGGGGAGTCTCGCCTTCGATCCGCAGCGCCAGCTCGCGGTGATCGATACTTTGGAACTGGCCTTCCAGGTGGCGCTGGTGCCGCGCGACCGGCTGGACGCGGAGTTGCAGGACCCGCAATACGACGACTGGGAATTCGGCCGCCAGAAGGGCACGCCTTACGCCATGCGTCGCCGAGTATTCAAGGCCCATCTCGGGATTCCCTGTCTCAGACCGCCCTGGGGGCGGCTCACGGCGGTGGACATGGAGCACGGCACAATCAAGTGGCAGATCCCCTTGGGGGATGCCCCGCTGTTCCACGCGAACATCGGCATGCCGGTGATCGGCGGGCCCATGCTCACGGCCGGCGGTCTGGTGTTTATCGCCGCGAGCTTGAAGGACGATCGCTTCCGCGCCTTCGACGTGGACACGGGCAAGCTCCTGTGGGATGACAAGCTTCCGGCGGGAGGCCAGGCCACACCCATGACCTATTCTCTGAATGGCCGCCAGTACGTGGTCATCGCTGCCGGCGGCTATAAGAGCGACACCACCCGTGGCGACTATCTGGTTGCCTACGCTCTGCCTCAATGAAAACGCGGGTATTCAGTCTGTTGATCCTGTTTCCCGCGCTCACTTGGGCGGACGACAGTGTTGAGCTGGGACAGATCACGGTGACGGATACCGGCGCGCCGCTCACCGCCCGGGTGCTGGCGGACAACACTACGCGTCTCGACAGCGAAACCCTGACGCTTATCGGCGAGACCCATCCGGCCCAGGTCTTCAGCATCATTCCGGGATCCTGGGTCACCCAGGGTGGCGGACAGGAGAGCCTCATGGGCCTACGCTCGCCGCTGTTCACGGGCCAGGGAGCCTGCGGTGCCTTCCTGCTCCTGGAAGACGGCATTCCCATCCAGCCCGCGGGCTTCTGCAACGTGAACGCCCTGCTGGAGCTCAACATCGAGCAAGCGACGGCGGTGGAGGTGATCCGCGGCCCGGGCTCGGTGCTCTACGGCGGCAACGCCCTGCACGGCATCGTCAACGTGCTGACCCAGCCGCCGGACATGAACCCCACCGAGGCCCTGGGCCTGGAACGGGGCAGCCATGAATACACCCGGGTCGAGGCGAGCGTCGGCGACTGGGACGGCAGTCGAGGCTTCCGGCTGAGCGCCAACGCCTCCCACGACGGCGGCTTCCGCGCCAATTCCGGCTACGACCAGCAGAAGTTCGACCTGCGCTACGATGCTTCCGAAGGCGGCGTGGGCCGCGAGACGCTGCTCGCGGCCACCAATCTGGACCAGAAGACCGCGGGGTACATTTACGGCATCAGCGCCTACCAGGATGAGACGCTGCGGGATTCCAATCCGACGCCCGGCGCCTACCGGGACGCCCAGAGCTGGCTCCTGGCCCAGCGCTGGCAGGTGGACATTGGCGAGGGCCGGGAAGTGGATTTCACGCCTTACGCTCGGCGCAACACCATGGCCTTCGTGGAGCACTACATCCCCGGCAAGCCCGTGGAGAACGACGCAGACAACAGCCTGGGTTCCCTGCTGACGCTGCGCACCCATCCCGACGCGGATACCCAGGTGATCTACGGGGTGGATGGCGAGTTCGTGCACGGCACCATCCTCGAATTCCAGCCGGAGCCCCTCACCACCAGCTCGCCCCAGCAGAACTCCTCCCGCCCCCAGGGCCTGCACTACGACTACGCCGCCGACAGCCGCAGCCTCGCGGGCTACGTGCATCTCACCCGCGAATTGAATCCGGACTGGATCTTCAACGGTGGACTGCGGCTGGAAGGCGTGCGCTACAGCTACGTGAATTACCTCCCGGTGGGGGACACCCAGGCGGATGGCGCGCCCTGCCCGCTCGGGCCATGCCTGTTCAACCGGCCGGCGGACCGCAGCGACCAGTTCATCAACCTCATGCCCAAGTTCGGCTTGAGCTGGCTCGCGACGCCCGACCAGACGGCCTACGTCAATCTCGGCCGCGGCGACCGGGCGCCCCAGGCGGATGAGCTTTATTCCCTGCAAAACCAGCAGGAGACGGTGGACCTGCATTCCGAGACCCTGGACAACTACGAGTTGGGCTGGCGCGGCGGGCTGGGAAGCTTCGCCTGGGATACGGACCTGTACTACATGCTCAAGGACCACTTCATCTTCCGGGACGCGGAGGGCTTCAACGTGAGCGACGGGCGCACCCGGCATCGGGGCGTGGAGTTCAACCTATCCTATGCCTTCAATGAACACTGGAGCGCCTACCTGGTGGGCAGCTATGCGGTGCACAGCTACGCCTTTGCGGCCGAGCTTTCCCCTACGGATGTGATCCATTACGGCGACGACATGAAGTATGCACCGCGCAGTCTCGGCTCCCTCCGCTTGCGCTGGCAGCCCACGGCGGCCACGCGCTTCGAAGCGGAATACCTGCATGCGGGCGGCTATTGGCTGGACGAGTCGGACCAGCACCGCTACGGCGGCCAGGACCTGGTGAACCTGCACGCACGCCAGGAACTGGGCGGAGGCTATGCCCTGGGTTTCCGCGTGCTCAACGCCGCCGACATCGCCTACGCGGAGCGGGCCGATTATTCCTTCGGCAATTACCGCTATTTTCCCGGCGACGGCCGCGAATTCTTCGTGGGGATCGAGAAGGACTGGTGAGAAAGCAAAACGGAGCCCGCAGGCTCCGTTTTTCTCAGCACGATTTCCTCGAGGTGAATTACTTCTTGCCGCCCTTCATGGCCGCCCGCTCCTGGTCGACCAGGTAATTCACGCAGCCCATGATGTCTTTGGTGTCCATCTGGTAGCCGGCGCCGGTCTTCCACTTGCCGTTGATGATGAGGGTAGGCACGCCCTGGATGGCGTAGCGGGTCTCGATCTGGTTCGCCTGGGCCAGGTGCATCTGCACTGCGAAGGAATCCCAGGTGGCGTCGAAGTCGGCGGGTTTGACCCCGTATTTTCCGAAGAACGTGCGCAGCGCGTCCTTGTCCGTGGTCAGTTCCACCTGGTGCTGGGCGTGGATAGCGTCGAAGAACGGCTCGCGGATCTTGTCGCCGATGCCGAGCACCTCCGCCGTGAACGTGGCCTGGGCGTCGGTGTAGAACTCCGAGCCTGGCATGGCGGCCGGGATGCGCTTGAATACCACGTCCTTGGGCAGAGTCTTCTCCCAGGACTCCACGTAGGGCTCCAGGGCGTAGCAGTGCGGGCAGCCGTACCAGTAGAACTCGATGACCTCGATCTGGCCGGGTTTCACGTCGGTGGGCTGGGCCGGGTTCACCGCCTCGTAATTGACGCCTTGGAAATAGTGGGCCTTGTCCGCCAGGACGGGGCCGACGAGGAACAGCAGGATCGGGATCAACAGCCAACGGATTTTCATTTCACACCTCTATCGCATTCGAAGTTCGGCTTCAAAATCTCGCCGGGCGCCGCGGCTTGCGGAAGCCTTATTTGAGACTGGCCGGTATGGCCGTTAGTTCCTGCGCCACCAGCTGATTCACCACCAGCATGATCTGGGAATAGGGCACGCTGAAATCGCCGCCGGTGATCCAGCGGCCGTTCACCGCCACGCTCGGCACGCCGTAGAGCACCAGTCCATAGCGGTCGCCCATGACCCTGGCCTGGGCGATCTTCGCGTCCACCGTGGGCGAGCTCCAGGTGCTCTCGAATTTCTGGGGGTCCACGCCGAAGGCCTTCACGTAGAAGCGCTCGAAGTCAGCCTCGCTCTGCAGGTTGTCGTGCTGGTCGTGGATTTCCTTGAAGGTGGCCACGTGTGACTTAGCGAGGAGCCCTAAGGCCTCGGCGGTGTAATAGGCGCGCGCCGCCGGCTCCCATTCCGGTTGCAGGATGGCGGGCACGCGCACCAGCACCACGTTGGCGGGTTTGCTGCGCTCCCAGGATTCGAGATAGGGCTCGAGGGCGTTGCAGTGGGGGCAGCCGTACCAGAAGAAGTCCAGCACCTCGATCTGCCCCGGATTGACGCTGACGGGCTGGGCCGGGAGCACCGGCGTGTAATTCACGCCTTCCTTGTAGGCCGGCGCGGGCCCGGCCGCCAGCGGCGGCGCCGCATGGGCGGCGAAGGATAAGAGCATCAGCGCTAGCAGCGGAAGGGATCTCATGGGGGCCTTGGGTGTAAGCCTGATGCTGAAAACGCGCGAGCCTCGGCGGGCGTGTACCCGGTCTAAGGCTGCGACTTGGCGGCGTGCAGGCCCTCGATGTAGCTCGCCACCGCTTGCATCTCGGCGGGCGTCAGCCGCGAGGCGATGCTTTCCATCATCTTGCCGGGGTCGGTAGTGCGGCTACCGGCGGCATAAGCCTGCAGTTGGGCCACCACGTATTCATGGTGCTGGCCAGCGAGCGCCGGGACCTTCATGAGGTAATTGCCGACGCCGTCCGGGCTATGGCAGGCGAGGCAGGCGGGAACGTTCTCATCCTTGTTGCCGTTGCGGAACAGCGCCTCACCCTGCTTTTCCTGGCCGGCCTCGGCTTCACCGGTCTGCGCCGTCTGGCCCGCGAAATACGCGGCCACATCCTGGATGTCCTGCGCCGAAAGGTTCTGCGCCTGGCCGGACATGATGGGGTTCTGGCGCTTGCCGGCCTTGAAGTCTTCGAGCTGCGCCTGGATGTAGCTCGCATTCTGGCCGGCCAGTTTGGGGAACTGGGGGCTGGCGCTGTTGCCGTCGACGCCGTGGCAGGCGCCGCACACGGCCGCCTTGCTCTTGCCGGCGGCGGCGTCGCCCGCGGCGTTCACCTGCAGGGCCACGGCCGAAAGCACCAAGGCGAGGGTCACGAACTTCTTCATGGGGCGGCGCTCCTGGCAAGGGGATTCGGTGGGGCTCCCGGGCCTAAAAACCCGGCGTCAGGGCGCCCACGGAGAGAGCCGGAATTTTACACTAGGCCAGACCCCCCCTCCACCGAAGGCCTCCTGCATGCGCCCGGACT
>Ga0126373_10000247_pt1 | contig 35681 bp, 31 predicted proteins | sample PanSoiMetPlot_11_FD_92545 | JGI IMG/M metagenome (GOLD analysis project Ga0126373, IMG submission 92545) | Tropical forest soil microbial communities from Panama - MetaG Plot_11 | ecosystem: Environmental > Terrestrial > Soil > Tropical forest > Bulk soil | place: Panama | collected 2016-02-17 | reverse complement strand
TGGTGCGGATGAGAGGACTTGAACCTCCACTCCCTTGCGAGAACTAGAACCTGAATCTAGCGCGTCTGCCAATTCCGCCACATCCGCATGCGGTGGGACGCCTTCATTTTCGAGGAGGGTGAGCGTGTCTGTCAACCCACGCGGGCGCGGTGGCTGCGGGTCCTTCCGACTTCGCCGGCTTGCGATTGCGCATCATCAGCACCAGCCGCATCACGCGCTGCTCAATTTCGTCTCGAACCTGCCTGAAGACTTCCTCCGACTGGCCAATCGGGTCGAGAATCTCCCACTCCTCCACTGGCGCGTTGAGGGTATGAGGCACGTCGGACCCCGAAATGTTTACCACCAGATCGAAGTGTCCCTTCAATGCATCGACGCGCCGCGGAAAGAGATGGCCCAGGTCGATGTTTTTTTCGTGCATGACCAGGTGAGTGAGCGGAGAAATCGCCAAGGCAGGCGCTAAGCCCGCGCTCTCAGCGGTCAATACGTCGGAGCCGTAGGCGCGCGCGAACCCTTCGGCCATCGGGCTGCGGCAGGAGTTTCCGATGCATAAGAACAATACCCGAGCTGGTTTCACTAACTCCAGTGTACCGGACCTCAGCGGAAGCGCATCCCGGTTAAGGTATTTTTCCTAGGAACATAAGATGGATACGTGGATCAGCGGTCAGTTCCGGATGAAACGTCGCTGCCATGTGCCTTCCCTGCTCCACCAGAACGGGATCGCCATCGTAGGTGGCTAACACGCGGGCCGCCGGACCGGCGCGACGAATGATGGGCGCGCGAATGAAAACCGCTTCCAAATCTTGGTCGAACCCGGCCGGATGCAGCCACGCGATCCGGCTCTCCAATTGACGGCCATAGCCGTTGCGCTGGATGCTGATATCCATCAAGCCGAGCGATTTCTGAGCCGGGTTGCTGACGTCGCAGGCCAGAAGAATAGCGCCGGCGCAGGTACCAAAGATCGGCTTTCGCTGGCCGAAATCGGCAATCGGCTCAAGCAGTTTCTCTTGCTCGAGCAGTTTCATCATGGTGGTGCTTTCGCCGCCGGGGATGATCAGGCCATCGACACCGCTCAAGTCCGCGGCAGAGCGAACCTCGATTGCTTCGGCGCCGGCGCGCTCCAAGGCGTTCCTGTGCGCTTCGAAGTCGCCCTGGAGCGCAAGTACGCCGACCTTCTTTTTCGACACTACCAGCCTCGCGTTTGCAGCAATTCCGATTCGCTGAGCTTGGCGACATCGATTCCGAACATCGCCGTGCCCAACTCTTCGCTCGCCTCAAGTAGTTTGGCGGGATCGTTGAAATATGTAGCGGCTTTGACGATAGCGCGCGCGCGCGCTTCGGGGTCGGAGGACTTGAAGATTCCGGATCCGACGAAAACCGCTTCGGCGCCGAGCTGCATCACGAGCGCGGCGTCGGCCGGGGTCGCAATTCCTCCGGCGGAAAAATTCGGCACCGGAAGCTTGCCATGTTCGGCGACGTATTGGACCAGTTCGAGCGGCGCCTGGTGCTTCTTGGCCTCCGCTACGAGCTCTTCCTTGCCAAGCACCGTAAGCTGCTTCATCTCCTTGACGATGGTGCGGATGTGGCGCACTGCCTCGACGATATTTCCGGAACCCGCTTCACCCTTGGTACGAATCATCGCCGCGCCCTCGGCGATGCGGCGCAGCGCCTCGCCCAGATTGCGGGCGCCGCAAACGAACGGCACTTTGAAGGCGCGCTTGTCGATGTGATGCTCTTCGTCGGCCGGCGTCAGTACTTCGCTTTCGTCGATGTAGTCGACTTCGAGAGCTTCGAGTATGCGCGCTTCCATGAAGTGGCCGATGCGGGCCTTGGCCATGACAGGAATGCTCACCTGCTCCATGATTTCGCGGATCTTGGAAATGGAAGCCATGCGCGCTACGCCGCCTTCTTTGCGGATGTCGGCAGGTACGCGCTCTAGCGCCATGACGGCGGAGGCGCCCGCTTTTTCAGCAATGACGGCTTGCTCGGCGTTGGTGACGTCCATGATCACGCCGCCTTTCAACATCTCAGCGAGCCCGGTCTTGAGGCGAAACGAATCGTCGAGGTACATGCAGGGTTCTCCTAGTCTCTTTTTAAACCATCGCCGGAGCTTCGGCGAGCGGAGATTGCGCTCGCACGCGCTCCAGTTCATTTTTGAAAATACGGCCAAGCACGGCGATTCCGGATCGAATTTGACCCGGCGCCATGCTGGCAAAACTGATGCGAAGACCGCGTGTTTCAGGACGCGATACAGCGAAATATTTGCCTGGCAGATAGGTGACGCCTTCACGTTCTGCGCGCGGCAGTAGCTCGCCTGCGTCCAAAGGCTCTGGCAATCGCAACCACAGACTCATGCCGCCGCGAGGGTGCGTAAATTCCACTTCCGGCGGGAGGAACCGCCGGCACGCATCCATCACAGCGGCCAACCGCTCACGGCCGGCTGCGAGCATACGCTGGCGGTGCCGCTCCAAGCGTCCCGATTGCGCAAATCGGAGCAGAATGGCTTGCGAGAGCTGATCGGTATGGAGGTCGGTCCACTGCTTCACTTCCGTGAGCCTTTCGATCAGCGGACGCGGTCCAATTACCCAACCGACTCGCAGCCCTGGAAACGCGATCTTCGAGAAACTTCGAAGCAGAATGGTATCGCCGCTGGCGTCGAGCTGTTTGATACTCGGAAGCGGATCTCCTTCATAGACCAGCGCGCCGTAGATGTCATTTTCGATCACGATCACGCCGGAGGCCTGCGCGATTTCGAGCAAGCTGCGGCGCGCGCCCAACCGGAACGTTGCGCCAGTCGGGTTCTGAAAATTGGAAGTGACGGCGATCAGCCGCGGATGCTCGGAGGCGGCTCGTTCAAAAGCATGCAGGTCCAGGCCATCGGCGCCGACCGGAATGGCGGTCAGCCGTGCGCCCGATCGCTGAAACACATTCTTCATTCCCGGATACACAGGATCTTCGAGCAGAACGTTGTCGCCGGCGCGCACCAGGATCGATTGCAGCAAGTGAAAAGCTTGCTGGCAGCCGCTGGTAATGAGAATGTCGTCGGACTCGCGAGCAACGCCTTCAGCGCGGGCTTGCTCGAGAAGATAGCGGCGGAGGGGTGCGTAGCCGGCAGGTGAGCCGAGTTGGAGAATCGCCTGGGCCTCGCCGCTCGCGAGAACGTCGTCGCAGGTTTCGCGAAACTCATCGAGAGGGAAGAGCAGCTCCGAGGGCCGCGAACTGGAGAAACTGGCGAGGGGCGCGGAGGCGGGCGCACCGGATGACGGCGCGGATGAACCCACGTTCTCGCGCCAATTCACTCCGGCGCGGCGTGCGCCGCCTGCCACGAAGCTGCCTCGACCGACGTGACCGGAGATAAGACCCTCGGCTTCCAGCAGCTCATAGGCTGCTGAAATTGTGGCGCGGTTCAGTCCAAGTTGACCAGCCAATTCTCGCGTGGCGGGCAGCCGACCGCCTTTTGGAATCCGTCCTTTTTCAATCAAAGATCGGATTGAGGCGTAAAGCTGGCGATAGAGGGGGAATTCGGAACTATGATCCAGCGACCCGATCGGCAGCGTCACGTTGACAAGTGTACCAAATTGGATGGCTTAGGACAATCCAATCGCTGCCGCTTTCAGAAGCCGGACCAACTTCGATCGGCCGGTTCGCGACAAGTGGGCGAGAGCCTGCTCCATGTCGGCGGCGTGCTGCTCAAAGGCTCGGGCGATCGTGCGCCGGCCGGCGGGAGTGAGTTCGACGATCCGCGACCGGCGATCGGCGGCGGCGTTTTCCCGGCGAACCAGCTTCTTGGCCGCGAGCCGATCGACTGCGGTCGTGATCGATCCGCTGGTCAACAGGATACGCTTGCCGATGACGTTCACCGGCTGAGGGCCCTTGTGCAGCAGAAGCTCAAGGATTGCAAAATCGGACAGGCCTAAACCAGAACGGCTTATGCTACGGATCGCGATTTGTTCGATGGCCTTGGACGCTTTCCACAGAATCAGCCAGACGTGAATCCCAGAGGTGTCTTCGACGCGCGATTTCGTCACGAGGCTTAATTATACCTTGATATCAAGATATCTGGTCCGAGGATGAGCCTTTTCGTCTTGGCCCGGCATCTATCTTGATGTCAAGTTAAATCCACCTCTTGGGGAGAGCCTATGAAAACCAGTTACCAGATCGACCCGGCCCACACCAGGGCGCATTTCGTCGTGCGCCACATGATGATCACCAACGTCCGCGGAGCGTTTAGCAATGTTACCGGAACGGTGGTCTACGATTCCGGGAACCCGGGCTCGTCGAGCATTGACGTTTCCATCGATGTCGGTACCATCGAAACGCACGAGCCTCAGCGCAACGCTCATCTGAAAAGCCCTGACTTCTTCGACGCCGAGAAGTTCCCGGCCATGTCTTTTAGGAGCAAGAAAATCGAGGATGCCGGTGAAAGAGAACTAAAGGTCACCGGCGATTTGAGCATCCACGGTGTTTCCAAGGAGGTTGTTCTGAAGGTGGAAGGTCCGACGCCGGAGGGAAAAGACCCTTGGGGCAACCTGCGGATCGGTGCATCGGCGACTGCCAAAATCAAGCGCAGCGACTTCGGCCTGACCTGGAACGCCGCTCTCGAGACGGGCGGGGTCCTGGTGGGCGACGACGTGAAAATCGAACTCGACGTTTCGCTGATTAAGGCGCAGACTGCGGCGGTGGCGTAACGGGTCAATGATCTGGCGAAATGGCGCGGTCGTGCGAACATAGTCTGTAGTGTCCACGCCCCTGCCACGTCTGCGATTGAGCCTCGATTTTGTCCCCTCGCCCGACCCGCAGAATCCCGGGCTGCTGATCCGCGATCCGTTTCGCTTCTCGGATTCGATGCTGCTGATCCCGCCGCAGCTGGTACCGTGCCTGGCGTGCTTCGACGGCGAGCAAACGTCGCTCGATTTGCGTTCTAACCTGGTTCAGATCACCGGCGAGATCCAGGTTGGCGATCTCGAAAAGCATCTCTATCAAGCGCTGAGCGAAGCGGGGTTCCTCGAAGACGAAAAGTTCGAGCAGCTCCGCGGCGGGCGGATCAACGAGTTCGCCGCAGCGCCGAAACGCGAACCTTCCCACGCCGGATCGGCGTATCCCGGCGAGGCCGAAGAAGCGCGCAAGATCCTGGACGGATATATGAAGGACGCCGCACAGCCATCGCAGGACTCGCTGATCGGCGTCGCGGCCCCGCACGTCAGCCCGTTCGGCGGATGGGAATGCTATCGCGACGCGTACGGCGCGCTGCTCCCGTCGTATCGGGAACGGACGTTCGTGGTTCTGGGAACGTCGCACTATGGCGAACCGGACAAATTTGGCCTGACCAGAAAACCGTTCGTCACTCCATTCGGCGAGTCCATCACCGATTTCAATTTGGTGGACGAGTTAGCAGGGGCGGCGCCGGGCGCGGTGCGCATGGAGGACTACTGCCACGCGGTCGAGCACTCCATCGAATTCCAGGTGCTCTTCCTGCAGCACATCTACGGGCCCGGCATCAAAATTCTTCCGATTCTCTGCGGCTCCTTCGCTCGCAGCATCCACTACGGCGGGAAGCCCGAGAGCAATCCCGATGTTGAGCGACTTTTCGGTGCGCTCGGAGAAATCGCTGCGCGCGAAGGTGATCGGCTCTTGTGGGTTCTGGGCGTCGACATGGCGCACATGGGACGCCGCTATGGCGACAAGGATTCTGCGAGAGCGGATGAAGGCGCGATGGTCGCGGTGGCTGAGCGGGATCGGTCGCGCATCGAGAGCCTCAGCCGATCCGACCCCAACGGATTCTGGGATCAGGTACAGGAAAATCGGGACGACCTGAAATGGTGCGGATCGGCGCCGATCTACACGTTTCTCAAGACGGTTCCGAAGTCCCGAGGCGATCTCAAGCGGTATCAGCAGTGGAACATCGACGAGCAAAGCATCGTGAGTTTCGCCGCAATCACGTTTCGCGCGTAAGGCTTATTCGCGGACGCTGCCCGCAACGTAGTAGCCCGGGCGTGTTCGCACTTCCAGTCCCGGCCGATCCACGACGACACGAATGTCGTGAAAGCCACCAACGGTTTGATTGTTCGGCGAGTAACTCAGCAGGTACTGGCTGTGCATTTCGCGCGAAATTCCCTGCACCGCTCTTTCCAGGCTCTTCTCGCTGATGAACGAATACTGCGTGCCACCGGTGAACTTCGTAAAGACGTCCAGCGTGTCGTCGACGAAAAGACTCTTCACGCCTTTGAAAATGTCGACGAACATGGGAATGTAGTTCCCGACGTAATAATTCTGCTCGATGGTGGTTGGAGTCAGGGGGGCGCCGGCGGGAACATGTTCGGCAGTGGCGGGAATCGCGGGCGGGCGAGGTGGAATCGCCTCACCGGTTAGTGTTGCCACCACACTCGAGATATCGATCGAAAAGATCGCGACGTTGGCGAACTCGGCTTCTTCGAGTGCTTCGCGAACTCGCGCTTCGCTACCGCGGTCGCGTTTTTCGGCAATGAGCAGCAGTACTTTGCGGCGTTCCTTCGGCCGCTGGCGAAGCATACGAACGCACGCCATCTCGGCGTCGATGACCGCGTGGTTGGTGCTGCCCGGCTTGATGTTCTTCAGGGCTTCGCTGATCTTTGTAGTCTCGTTTGTGAAATCTTGCGCCACCTGGATGCGATGGTCGAACGCAACCAGCGCAACCTCGCCATCCTGCCCAGCAAGAATGTCGTTCAGCATCGAACCGACGCGCTGGATCTTTGGAAGGATCACGTTCATGTTGGTGCTCTTCTGAACGGCAACCACGAGCGAAAGGGGCTCGTTCCGAATATCGGCCGTGACGTTCTGGAGTGTGTTGTGGTCGAAGAGCTGGAAATCACCGAGCTGCAGATCATCGACGAATTCGCCGTTTTTCTGGCGGACGGAGACCGGCGCCACCACGACACTGACGTTTCCGCGGAATATAGTGACAGATTCCTGCTCCGGCCTGGGTGCTTGTGGCGCCGGAGTCTGGCCCAGGCAAGCAGCGCATAGGACAAAGATCAGAATATTGCGCATGCTTTCAGTGTGACACAGACCCTAGCGGTGCTCGGTTCTTCCTTCGAGTAAATCAATGGCGTGCGGGATCAACGCCGCGACGGAATCGAGCGATTCCACGGCGCCTTTCGGCGATCCTGGCAAGTTCACGATGAGCGACTTCCCGCACAGCCCGGCGATACCTCGGCTCAAAGCGGCGAACGGCGTGGCCTTACGGCCTTCGTCGCGAATCAATTCAGCCAAGCCCGGTGCCTCGCGTTCGATGACGTCCCGCGTCGCTTCCGGTGTTACGTCCCGCAGTGACACGCCAGTTCCTCCCGCGGTCAAAATCAACATCGGCTGAATCGAGCCGCCCAGTCGACGCAGCGCTGCCGCAATTTGATCGCGCTCGTCGGGGACAGTCTCCTGCGCGCACACCGTCCAACCGAGCGCCTCCACTCGTTCGCGCAGGGCTGGACCGGATCTGTCCGCCCGCGTACCCGCCACCGCCGAGTCGCTGACAGTGACGATCGCAACCCGAATCATGGCCGGCGATAGTCCCCGCTCTTGCCGCCGGTTTTTTCGAGCAGGTAGATTTCGTGAATCTCAATTCCCTTGTCGAGCGCTTTGGTCATGTCGTAAACAGTGAGCGCAGCGACGCCGACCGCTGTGATCGCTTCCATCTCGACGCCAGTCGGGCCGGTCGTACTTACGCTCGAAGTGATTCGTACGCCATTTTCTTCCACCCTCACTTCCACGTCGGCATGCGATAGCATCAACGGATGACAGAGCGGGATCAGCTCGGACGTCTTCTTGGCAGCCGAGATGCCGGCCACGCGAGCGATCTCGAGCGGATTGCCCTTGGGATTCGATGGAAGCTGCTCGAGCACCTGAGGCCGCATCTTGACGAACGCGTGTGCCCGCGCGGTGCGCCTAGTGGGCATCTTACTCGAAATGTCCACCATACGCGGGGATCCTGAGTCGTCGTAGTGGCTGAGCTTTTTCTTCATGCGGCTAGTTCATTGGGGCGGCCATCCACTATTTCATCAGAACTCGAATCCAGTCGCCCGCGGCCCAGGTCTCGCGGTCCGGATCGGTCACCAGGAGAGCATTGGCGCGCGCGAGTGTGGGGATGTCGCCGGAACCCTGCCAGGGAAGCGGGTCGACGGACGATCCGTCAGCGCTCAGCAAGGCGGGAAGGAACCGCGTGAGACCGGTTTTCTGCCGAAACTCGCGCGCCAGGCGGGTCCAGAGGAAGGGTAGAGCCGGTTCGCGCAGACCGCACAGCAGCTCCACCGCGGCTCGGGCAAAGATCTCAAACGTCACCATCGTGGAAGCGGGATTGCCGGGCAGGCCGAAGAAGAACTTGTCGCGTACGCGACCGAAAACCAAGGGTTGCCCGGGCATGATGAGCACGCGATCGAAGAAAAACTCCGCGCCAAGATCCGCGAGTACTTTCTCCACCAGGTCGTATTTGCCCGCCGACACGCCGCCGGAGAGCAAAAGCATATCGAAGAGCAGCCCATGTTCGATCAGCTCGCGCGTGGCTGCGTAGAGATCCGGCGCTATGGGCAAGAGGTGCGGAGTCGCGCCCGCGTGTAAAATCTGGACGGCCAGCGACTCGACGTTGGAATTTCGGACTTGATAGGGGAGCGGCGCGGTCGCCACGGGGACGATCTCATCGCCGGTGCCGAGCACGGCGACAGTTGGCCTGGCATAGACCAAAGCTCTAGCGTTGCCCACGGAAGCGATCAGCGCGACATCGGCGAAGCCGATCCGCTTGCCCGGCTCCAGCAGGATCTCGCCCGCACGCCCCTGCGAAGCCGCAAGGCTGACATTGTCGCCGCGTACGAGAGAGCGCTGCACAGCAACGCGATTCCCGGTTACCGTGACATGCTCCACCATGACCACTGCATCGGCGCCGCGCGGCATCGGCGCGCCGGTCATGATTTCGACCGCCTGGCCAGGCAGGACTTCTGACGCGAACGACTCACCAGCCCGAACTTCTCCGATCACTACCAATTCGCCCGGCAGGTCGGCGGCTCGCACGGCGAAACCGTCGCGCACCGAGCGCGAGACGGGCGGCAGATCGCGGTCGGAAGCAATGGGCTCGGCCAAGATGCGCCCCGCAGCGTCGGAGAGGCGGACGGCCTCGGTGGCCGGCTGCACGCCAGCCTCGCCTACCTTTTGAAGAACGCAGGCGCGCGCTTGCTCGAAGCTGACAGTACTCACGAGAGTTATTTTAGCTGGCAGCCGCTCGAGCGGCTTGACAACTCATTCGGATTCCGATATAACGGATCTCGACTATGGACGACCTGAGCCCATTTCTACCGCTCTCGCCGGCCGCGCTACATATTCTGCTGGCGCTTTCAAGCGAAGACCGTCACGGCTACGGCATCATGCAGGAGATCGCGCGACAATCGGAGGGCAAGTACAAGCCCGGCCCAGGCACGCTCTACGACAACCTGCAAAAGCTTCTGAACCAGAGCATGCTCGAAGAAGTAGAGAGAAGGCACGCCGGCGAGGACGAGCGGCGCCGCTATTACCGCTTGACGCGGTTCGGCCGGCGAGTTCTGGCGGCCGAAGTAGAGCGTCTGGAAAATGTCGTGAGAGCCGCAAAGACCAATCTACGTCCGGCAACTCGGCGGGCCGTCTGATGCGTCGCGCGACCTACCGGGCATTGTTGGCGCTGCACCCGTCCGCATTTCGCCGCCAGTTCGCCGATGAACTGTTATGGGTATTCGATCAGGCCGAGCAGGATCAGGAAACATCGGGATTCTGTTTCGACATGGCCTGGTCGCTTGCGCGCCACTGGTTCCGCGAGCGGCTGGTTTTGACGATAGGCGGGGCGATTTGTGGGGGCCTGCTCTTGATCTTCTGGATGTCAGCGACGGCGCCACGAATCCACGCCAAGTGGTCGGTGATGGAAATGGATGACCTGATCCTGCTCGCTCTTGGCTCGCTAATCGCGATCTCGTTGACGTTGATCGCCACTGTCGCACTGTTCCAGTCAACGCGCCGCCGAAGGTTGTGATCATGCTAGAGCTGCGCGGCGTCACCAAGCGATTTTCGGGCATCCCGGCCGTCGACAACGTCAGCTTCACGGCGCATGCCGGAGTTGTCACCGGATACCTTGGCCCCAACGGCTCCGGCAAATCCACGACCATCAAAATGATCACTGGGCTCCTCGAGCCAAGCGAAGGCAGCATCCTTTACAACGGCACGCCCATCGAGCAAGATCTGATCGCGCACAAGATGCGTCTCGGTTATGTGCCCGAAGAGTCGCAGCTTTATCCCCACCTGACCGGCGCCGAGTTTCTGGAGATGGTCGGGCAGCTCCGGGCGCTCGACGAAAAGCATCTTCGCGAAAAGATCGATGGGCTGCTGCATCTCTTCTTGCTCTACGACGATCGCTATGTTGCCATGTCGTCGTATTCGAAAGGCATGCGCCAGAAAATTCTTCTCGCCGCGGCGCTGCTCCACAATCCGGAGATTCTTCTGCTCGACGAGCCGTTTACGGGCCTCGATATCAATTCGGCTCTGGTGCTGCGCAATCTGATCCAAGAGCTTGCGCGTCGCGGCAAGGTGATTCTCTTCAGTACGCACGAACTGGACATCGTCGAGCGCATTTGTTCCCACGTCGTGATCCTGCACAAAGGCCGCTTGGCCGCCGACGACTCCATCGAGCATCTGCGTGTTCTGATGTCGTTGCCAAAGCTCGAAGATATCTTCGCCCAGCTCGCCGTCGAGCAGGACACTGAAAAGGTAACCGGAGAAATTGTGGAACTGATCGAGCTGTGAGGCATGGGCGACTCTCGGGCGCGCCGGCAATTCCGCGTTCTCTACCGGAATTTTCTCGCCCAGATCGTCGACACGGAGCTGATCGCGACACACGGCGATCCGTCACGGCTGCTGGCGCAGATCGGCGCGCTGCTGATCTCTATCAGCATCATCCTCGCGATCGAAATCCTCCCGCAGTACCGTAAGGCGACCGCTGCGCAGATTCGCCTGGGGGCCTGGGGCGATCAGGAATTTCTCATCGGCATCACCATCGCGGTGATTGGCGTATTCACAGTGTTTGCCTGGGACTCGATCTTCCCGAGCCGGCATGACACGCTGGTGCTCGCCAGCCTGCCTATTCGTCAGAACACGATCTCGCGCGCCAAACTTGCAGCCACGGGCACCGGCCTGGCGGTTTGCCTGATCGCGATCAACGGCGTCATCGGCCTTGCCTATCCATTTGCCGCTGGCGGTGTCAGAACGTTCTTCGCTTATTGGACCACGGTTACCGCCGCGGGATTATGGATATTCTGTTCTCTCGTTGCGCTGCAAGGCCTGGCCGCTCTAACGCTCACCTACCGCCGATTCCTAAAAGTCTCGAACGCGCTTCAAGTGGCCTCATTTTTCGCGATCCTAGCGGTCTTTTTCCTTACGCCCGGGCCGCTCGATCTGGACGTGAGCCATGGCATCCCGGACGCCGCTCGGCTGCTTCCCTCGTTCTGGTTTCTAGGCCTCTTCCAAACATTGAATGCTTCCGCGCAGCCGACGTTTGCGCCGCTGGCAAGTCGCGCGTTGGCCACCCTGATCGCCGCTGTCTCTACAGCAGCTCTATCTTACGCAATCGCCCAGTATCAGGTCACGCGGCGCATCGTAGAAGAGCCGGACATCGTGCCGGCCGATCGCGCTCATCCGCCGTCGCGCGTGTTTCCGTGGGTTGTTCGCCGAGCAACGGCGAATTGGAAACCGCTGGACCGTGCGATTCTGCTCTTCATCGCCCGCACGCTGACGCGCAGCCGTCTGCATCGGAACTTGATGGCCGTCTTCGGCGGCCTTGGGCTAGCCATCTCGATCACGTACGCCAAAGCCCTGCTCTACGGAAACTCTCAGATGTACGCCCTGGCGCGTCGCTACGGATTTCAGACACCGCATTGGTACGAACCGAACACGCCGCTCATGGCTGTGGGATTTATTCTCCTCATTCTCGCGGTACTCGGAGCACGGGTGGTCTTCTCGCTGCCGCTCGCGGTGAGAGCAAACTGGATCTTCCGGATCACTGATATGCAAAGCCCCGCGGCGTATTTCGCGGCCCTCCGTAAGTCGGTGCTGACGCTGATTGCGCTCCCGGTGTGGCTTGTGGTGGCGATCTTCTACCTTTCCGTTTGGGGCGGGCCGGAAGCGCTAGGGCACATGCTAGTTCTCTTTTGTATTGGCCTCATCGCCGTCGATTTGGCGCTAAGCGGTTTTCGCAAGATGCCCTTCGCCTGCAGCTACCTGCCCGGAGCGTCGAACCTGCGCATCCGCCTGCCGATCTATGGAACAGTTTTCCTGGCCGCGGTCGACATCGGGACCAGGATGGAGCGCAACGCCTTCGAGTCCGCCGCCCGATCCATGTTGCTTGCGTCTGCACTTGTGGCTCTTCTTTCGTACGCGCGGCGACGCTGGAACAAACTTGCCAGTTGGCAGCTCGAACAGCTTCAATTCGATGCGCGCCCGATCACCGACGTCGCGCCGCTCGATTTGCGAGGGGACGGCGCATACGGCCGCAACCAGCGCTACCTCGATGTACTCGACACGCCGCCCGAGCCGTCCCTTCGCCAGCGAGCCTGGCGCTTCGCCCGCAAAACGGCAATAGCCACCGCGTGTCTCTGCGTGGGTGGTTTTGTCTACGAACAGATTTCTGAGCTGCGCAATCCTCTGCCTCCGCGGCAGGGCCGGTCCATCGATATTGGCGGCCGCTCGCTAAATTATTCTTGTGTCGGGCAAGGTTCGCCGGCCGTCATTTTCGAGAATGGCAGCGGCGGGGCTGGCATGAATTGGACCGGCCTTCAGCGAGAGGTCGCGCAGTACACACGAGCCTGCTGGTACGACCGTGCCGGTCAAGGCTGGAGCGACGCTGCTCCTTTTCCGCACCCTGCAAGCGCAATCGCCGACGATCTCCACCGTCTACTGGGCGCCGCTCCTATCGCCCCGCCGTACGTGCTGGCGGGGCTCTCCTCAGGCGGAATCTGTGTCCGTGTTTATGCGAAACGCTATCCGCCCGATGTCGCGGGCATGGTGCTAATCGACTCTGCTCATGTGGATGAAGACGATTCGATCACTCCTCCCGGAGGCGGCTACATTCCGTACTTTCCGCAAGGGCTGTCCGTTCTGGCTCAGATCCTCCGCCCGATCGGAGCATTGCGGCTGATCATGCCAGCCGGCGCCTTGAGTCCATTTGAGACACGAACATTCGCCGAGAGCCTGAAAGAAGAAATGGTGTATGAAAGCCATGTGGAAGCGCGAGCGGTACGCAGCCTCGGCGACATTCCGCTGATCGTCCTCACCGCGGGCCGCCACCGCGTGAATCCGCCCGAGAGCCCCGTCGAGGCGCGCGAACAGCTCGCTAGGGAGAACAAATGGATCGAAGCCCAGAAACAACTTGCGCGCCTCTCTACACACGCTCAGCAACGCGTCTTCCCGGAGGCCCAGCACAATTTGCTCGCAGACCGGCCGCAAGAGGTGCTGAAGGCCGTCGTGGACGTCGTTAGCGCAGTCCGCGCGTCATCGCACCCTGGCAGCGCGACGAACTAAGACTAGCCAGATCGGCCCGCGTCCTAGTACAATCATTCGAGTTGGGGCTCGTAACAGAACTGTAACGTCTCGGATTATATTTTTCTTCAGGGGAGAACTATGTCTCGATTAACCAGGTTGTCAATCGTTTTTTTATGCCTATGGCTGGGCGCTGTCTTCGGCCAGGACATCACGGGAACAATTGTCGGAACGGTGACAGACGCGTCCGCTGCGGGCGTGCCCGGCGCCACAGTCACGGTATTCAATGTCGGGCAGAACCACAATGAGCGCGTCGTCTCGACCGATACGGCCGGGAACTATACCGCCGCACTGCTGCCGGTGGGCGTGTACAACGTATCTGTCGAAGCGAAGGGCTTCAAGAAGGTCACCAGGGAAGAGATCTCGCTGCATGTCAACGACAAGTTGACCATCAACGTGCCATTGGAGGTGGGCCAAGTGACCGAGAGTGTCACCGTGGCTGAAGCGCCTGTCCACGTGGAAACGCAGAACGGGACGCAAAGCACGGTCATCAACGGCACGCAGATTCGCGAACAAGCATTGATCACGCGGAACTATGAGCAACTAGTTGGCTTGATGCCAGGCGTCACCAGTGCATCGGTGGATCAGCTCTACGTTGGTGTCACGGTTCCTTCCGGCACGACTACAACAATTCCTTTCTCCATTAATGGGCAGAGAAACTCGGGTAGCGTTTGGCTCGTGGATGGCGCTGATAACATCGATCGCGGCTCGAATCTCACGCTGCTGAATACGCCGAGCATCGACGCGATTGACGAGTTCAAGGTACTGCGCAGCAACTACTCCGCCGAGTCCGGCCGGGGCGCCGGCGGCGTGATCAGCGTGATCACCAAGTCTGGCACGAACGCGTTTCACGGCGACCTGTTCGAATTCGTCCGCAATAGCGACTTCGCCGCCAATAACTTCATCAACAACGCCAACAGGTTGAACGTCGGGGCCGACGGCAAGGCTCAGGTTGCGCCACTGCACTACAACAATTTCGGCTGGACGCTGGGCGGGCCGGTTTTCATTCCCGGCCTTTACAACAAGAACAAGGACAAAACGTTCTTCTTTTTCTCGCAGGAATTCCGCCGCGTGATCACCTACGCCAGCGGTACGGCGGTTTTGCCAACCAGCGGAATGCTCAATGGCACTTTTTCGACGCCGGTTTGTGTCTCCTACACCGGTAGCACTTGCAACCAAACTTCGACGCAGATCAACAACATCGATCCGGTGGCGCGGGAGTACATCAAGGACATTTACTCCAAGCTTCCGCTGAACGCGAACTCAACTACCGTGAACTCGCTCTTCCGCAACGTGTACGATTTCGAGCAGGAACTCTACAAGATCGATCACGTGTTCAGCCCGAAACTTCAGGTCTCGGCGCGCTATCTGCGCGACAGCATCCCGACCGTTGAGCCGCAGGGCTTGTTCACCGGCGCCCCGGTGCCCGGCGTCGCAATCACAAACACCAACGCTCCCGGCCACAACTGGACGGCGAAGGCGATCTCGGCCTTCACTCCAACCTGGTTGAACGAATTCGGTTACAGCTACAGCTACGGCGCGATCATCAGCAATCCTGTTGGTCTGATCAATTCAAGCGTTTCGCCTGATATTAAGGTCAATACGCCGTTCCCGGTCACGCTCTCTCAAGTGCCAACGCTCCAATTCAGTACGGCGGGAGGAACTAACATTACGGGCTACGGGCCCTATCGCGACTACAACCGAAATCACAACGTTTTCGACAATCTGACGAAAATCCACGGAGACCATACCTTCCGCTTCGGCGCGACGTACAACCACTATCAGAAGACGGAAAACGCCGCTCTTGCGAACGCGGGTTCGTTCCTGTTTGTGCCAGCCAGTGTACCTGCAGGAACAACCGCGTTTAACCAGGCATTCGCGAATTTCCTGCTGGGCAACGTCGCGAGTTACAGCCAGGCTTCCGAAGACGTTACGCCCGACATCCAGGCCCAGCAATTCGAGCTGTACGCGCAGGATGACTGGCGCGTCAGGCCGAATTTTACGTTAAACATTGGGATTCGTTATTCTCACTTCGGCCAGCCGATCGACGCAAATCACCAACTGACCAATTTCGATCCGGCGGCGTACAGTCCTGCTCAGGCCGCGCCGCTCAGTTCAGACGGGTTGCTCGCCGCGCCGGTGCCGAATGCCTATTTGAATGGCATTATCGTGGCCGGCCAGAATTCGCCGTTTGGCAGCAAAGTGTCTTCGCAAGCAAATCTCAATTTCGCCCCTCGCCTTGGCTTCGCATGGGATCCCTTCAGCACCGGGAAAACTGCCATCCGCGGTGGTTACGGCATCTTCTTCGATTCCGGGCTTTACGGCATCTTCGAGCAGAACATTTTTGCCAACCCGCCCTTCATCAACGCGGCCACGATCACGAACACCACGCTTGACAATCCCGCGGGCGGTACCGCAACTGTCAGCAATTCACCCAAAAATCCGCACGCAACTCCCGTGAACTACACAACGCCGTATTCGCAACAATGGAACTTCGAAGTACAACGGCAGTTCGCGGGAACATGGCAGGTCAATATGGGGTACGTTGGATCGAAAGACACCCACCTGCTCGGCGCAGTAGATATCAACGAAGTGCCGCCAGGGTTGGCGTATTCGTCCGGCCTGATTGCGCCGAATGCCACCATCACATCTGCGAACACGCAGCTGTTGAACCTGCTTCGCCCGTATAAGGGCTATGCTGCGATGACGGCGATCGAGCCCTGGTTCACTTCCAACTATGAGGCGCTTCAGATTTTCGGCCAAAAGCATTTCTCCGGAAATTCATTGATCGCGTTTTCTTACACCTGGTCGAAGAACTTGACGGACAACCAAACCGATCGCAGCACGGCGCCCCAAAACTCTTATAACTTCCGGGAAGGCGAGTATGGGCCGGCGACACTCGATCGCACGCACGTGTTCAGCGCGAACTGGGTATACACGATTCCGTTCTTCCGCGATCAAAAGGGCTTGATCGGCAAGACGCTGGGCGGCTGGGAAGCAGCAGGGCTGACAAACTATTACTCCGGCTTGCCATACACAGCGACTACGTCGAACGTCGATCCGGCCGGGCTTGGCGTGATCGGCGCGAGCCCCGTCAGCTTGCGTCCCGACATGGTTTGCAATCCGAACAACGGACCCAAGACGCGCTTCCAGTGGTTCAGCACGGCCTGTTTGCCCTCGCCGAATGCATTAGGCCGAATGCCGGGCAATGAGGGTCGCGGCGTGATTCGCGGTCCCGGCTACGAGGGCTGGAGCCTGGCTCTGTCGAAGAACATCGAATTCCGCGAGCGCTACCGCTTCCAATTGCGTGGCGAGGCGTCTAACGTCTTCAACCACGCCAATCCGAGCACATTCGGTTCGCTCTCCAACATCAGCACTTTGTTCGGAACAGTGACCGTTTATCGCGATCCGCGGATCATCCAGCTCGGCGCGAAACTTTACTTCTGATGCTCCAGGGCGCGGCGGATCACCCGTTGCGCCCGCTGCATCTCCGCTTCATCCGGATGAGCCTGCCGCGGCCAGAAGAAGCCGCGAAGGCCATCTTTTTTCCGGCGCGGCACGATATGCACATGCAAGTGCGGAACGCTCTGGCTGACACGGTTGTTTATGCCGACGAACGAGCCTTCCGCATCCAGTCCTCGCTCAACTGCGCGAGCGAGCACTTGAACATTCGAGAAGAACGGACCAATCAGCTCGGCCGGCAAGTCTTCTAAAGTCTCATAGTGCGTCTTGGGCACGAGTAAAGTGTGGCCCACGAACAACGGACGATGATCCAGAAAGGCGAAGGAAACCGGGTCGTCAAAAACCACGTAGGTGGAGACTGCACCGGCAACGATCTGACAAAATTTGCAGTCGTCGCTCGAAGACTTCAGAGCCGACCCGCCGCGACGCCCGAGACGACATCACTGGTTTCCTCGGTCTTCCAATGTGTCGTCCAGTCCTGGCCAGTAATTTTCCCGTACAGCATCCGGTCCAAGTGTAGCGAATATGCTCGAACGGCCGCGTACACTCTAAGACTGACCAAATATAAAGCAGCCGCTAGGAATCCAACCAACGCCAAGATTCCAGCGATGCCTTTCACTGTGTCCCGAAGCGTAGGCAACCCGAGGTGCAAGAGCAGTTGATCCAAGGGGATCCTGAACTACAGACGGAATCAGCCCGTAAATCATGCGGCCGATCATGTCCTGCACGGCGTGCAGCGGAGTCAGCGACACCGACGGCCAGGTACACCAGCGCCAGGCCCACCGCTCTACCGAGGCCGAGCACCCACCACATCAGGTGATACTTCTCGGCGCATCGGAGCAAATACACGTTCTGCGCGCCGGCTTTGAGATCTTTCCTTATGATCTCTCGGCGCGCCTCAGGATCGGCGGTCTCCCGAAACAGCGGCGGAACTGTCAAAGGCACCGGCGGATCTTTCTGCAATTTTGGACAGTAGTCGTTTATTTGTGCGTCGACCAGCGTATAGGCGTGGTACATCCATGCTTCCGTTTCGACGTAGCTGAACTGGTCCAGATCGGTGCGTATGCGCGTGACAGCCGGAATATATTCGGACGGAAGCCGATTCCTCTCGAGGCGGTCTTTCAGACTGAGAAACAGGCGAATGAACGCGAACTCGTGGTCTTGAAGCTGGCGCTTCCCGTCGCCAGCGATCGCTGCGGGTGGGAATAGGCCCGGCATGCAGGCTGACGCCCCCACCACTCGCGAGAGCGGCAGGACATTCTTATTCACCTTGGACATCTGCATAAACTTCGAAACCGGCTGCGTGGAGAACGAAACGCGTTCACCGGAGATCAGCGAGATCGTGCTCAGGATCAGTTTGGGGCCATAGATGACCCCGGGCATGGGCTGCCCTTGATCGGGGGTGACGCTGGGGAGCTCGTCAAGCGTATCGTCGTGATAAAACCACTTGTCGTACGCCTTTTGAATCTCGGAGCGCGCGGTCTGGCGAAACGGACGCGATAGGAGCGTCTTTACGTAGCTGAACGTATGGAAAAACGGCGTGTAAACAAGAGCGCGGGTCCTTAGATTATGGTCGGTCGCATTCAGAAGATCATCAGCGATCGACTCGAAAAAGCCAACGCGGTCTTCGATGGTCGGAAGATGGCCTGACGGAAGCGATCGGACCTTGTCCTGCATCCGGCAGGCATAGTACGCGGCTATGATCGAGCCTGCCGACACTGAGGAAATAACGCTGACATCGGGCATAATACCGAGCTCTTCAAGCCTACGGATGACGCCGAGACGGAAAATCGATGCGCGGAAGCCGCCGCCCGACAGGGCCAGTCCAATGCGAAGTTCGGCGCTGGCTGGTCGTTCTTCGCTTACATTCCGGAAAAGCAGCATTCGTTACCTCACTGCCTATTTCTGCGGTTTTTAGAAGCAGGCTGTAACCGAAAAGCAATGAGGGTTTCAGGAAATAATGTTCAAAGATGTTTGGGATGGAGCGTCGGAATTAGCTTGCGATGGGTCCGTCGCCCCGGCTCAGCGCCGTGATTATTTCTTCCCGGCGCTGTTCCGACGCGCGTACAGCCGAACCCAGCGAGTACGAATAAACGATTCCACCCAGGACACCACCGCCCAGCAGGGCGCCAAAGAAGGCCCATTCCGAATCGAAAGCGTAGCGAGCCAAGTAGGCCAGGGCCACGGGGATCAGCGCGAGTGGAAACGCCAGCATCAGCATCGCCTGCGTGCGAGCGCTGGCTGCGGTGCGGAACGACTTACTGGGGTCGACTGACCGTGGATTGTAAAGCGAACTGAGATTTCCGATCGAGAGAATGAACAGCATCACGACAAATGACACGACTATAGCTTCGAGCACTTGAATTCCCGTAAGCGGGAGCCGCAGCAGCGCGCAAACCAAAGCAATCGCGCTAATCTCCAGAGCAACGAAGAAGGCGGCCGCCACATTCTTGCCGACCAGAACGACTCCGAACTTCACGGGCGACAGCAGGTAGAGCTGTACAGCGCCCCGATCGAATCCAAAGCAGTTCCAGAACAGGGCGTCACTCAGGATCAATAAAGCGTAGACGCTGACCAAGGTCAGGTAGTTGTCGGCCAGTAGCGAGTGACGCGAGGCGTTTCGGCCGAATGCCATGGGAAGCCAGATCAACAATCCGAATGAAAACCCCATAGTGAAGACCAGACGGAAGCGCGGCGTTCGCGTGAGGAACCGCAGCTCTTTTTCGACCAGTGCTCCGAGAGGATCGCGAAGGATCACGCTCGGAAGGCGGTACCACCATTCGAGAAGACCGGCCCCGCGCGACGATGATCGTCCGGCAGCTGAAGCTTCGCTGCGATCGAAATTCAGCCCGCGCTCGAATTGCCAGCGGCTGAAGAAATAGACCACTGCGACCCACAGAAGCAAGGTGACCACGCTGAACCACGAGAACTTTCCGGTTGCCAGCTCGGCCGTAGCATTCCATGGCCAGTACGGCGCAGGCTCGCCGGAGAAGATCTGCCGCAATCGGCCGCGCGGTCCATTAAGCAGCAAGGCCTGGGGCAACGCGGCGCAAAGCACCAGCAGAAAAACCACGATCTCGCGTATGCGCTTGCGCGCGAGCAGACGGATCAGCAGATCCCGCACGCCCGCCGATAGAAGAAGGTTGATGGCGACGAAAGGAATCAGCACCGCCGGAGCCCAGATCGGAACTGACGGGTTCAGGGCCAGGCCGACGCCGGCTCCAATCAACAGCATCAGCATCTCGATGCTGGTGGAAACTCGCAAGGCTACCTCGATCCAGAACAGACTGCCACGCGGAACCGGGTAAACCAGAAGCTTGCGGATGTCCAACGACGAACCCATGGACGCCGTCAGCACCGGAATGAATTGCCAATAGAGGAAACAAAGGAGGAGCGCGCCGGGAATCGCGCCACCCAGGCTGGGCAACTCCGATGGGCTCGAAAGCAGGTACGCGGCGATCACTGACAAGTAACCGAACAGGCCATACCAGATCAACCCCATAATCCCGGTGAACGCAACGCCCACCTGATTTGCGCGCGGGAACCGGTTCCGGGTTGAGCGCCATTGCGCCCATAAAATTACGCGGGTCCGCGAGTTTAACATCAAAGCCAATCCAAGGTTTCTGCGGGCCGCTCCGCGCCCACGGCGCGCACGAAGATATCTTCTAAGGTTTCAGATCCGCTCCGCAGTTCGGCCATGGTGCTGTCTAAAACCAGACGGCCCTGCTGGATGATGGCGACACGATCGCACAAGCGTTCTACGACTTCCAGAACGTGTGAAGTGAGGAACATGGTGGCTCCCCGCCTTACCTGTTCCAGCAGAATCTCCTTCATCAGACGGGCACCCACCGCGTCCACACCCTCGAACGGCTCGTCCAGAAGAAACAGCTCCGGCCGGTGAATCAGAGCCGCTGCCATCGCGATGCGTTTGCGCATGCCCTTCGAGTAGTCGCCGATCAACTTGCGCGGCTCGCTGTCGAGTTCGAACAGCTCGAGCAACTCTTGGCCGCGCTCTCGCGCCACCGAGCGGTCGAGACCATACATCCGCCCTACAAATTCGGTGAACTCAGGGCCGGTAAGATGATCGAACAACAGAGACTCGTCGGGTACCAGACCGATCTTGCCCTTTACCTCCAGCGCGCGCTCGGGCATCGGGAGACCGAGCAACTCTATGCTGCCGGAGGTTGGGGGCGCGAGTCCCATCAGCATGCGGATGGTTGTGGTTTTACCTGCGCCGTTTGGCCCCAGGAAGCCGAAAAAGCAGCCACGCGGAACTTCGAGGTCCAGGCCGTCGACCGCGGCTTTGGATCCGTACACTTTGCGGAGATTGCGAACCGAAATCGCGGCGGACATGCAGGGTTTCAGTCCTATGGTACAAGAGCGGACCGCGGAAGGATCATCCGGCGAAGCCGGTATCACCGAACTTGGTATGGAAGCAGATGGAGGGGTTTCGTTTATACTGGCTGCGGCGGCCGTTTTTGGGCCGCCTCCGCAGTTCGCGGCGTTATCGGCGTTTCCGCCGAACGATGATCGCTACTGAAATCGTGCCTACTAGAAGCAGCACGGCATCGACCAGTATGTGATCACAAATGGTCCTACCTTCTGCTCTTGATGTGGAAGGTCCGGCCTAACCCCTTGTCGGAATTAGCCGGGCTTTCCCGTTCGGAGCTCTAGTACGCCTCGCAGGAACCCACTCTTCCAGGCGACAAAAGATCGTTGAAGTCAAGAAGTGAAGCTTCGCCCGTATTGTTCTCGGCCACGCGCGGGGTGAGGGCCGGGTCGGGGCACTTTTTTGTAAGCCAGCTGTCCTTTTTCCGCCGCCCAGGACAAAACCGCACGTGACAAGAAAGTAGAGCATGCCTGCTTTGAGTCACTTGCGTGGTAGGAATGCGAATTGCCTTACTCTTCGCGGAGGGATTTATGAAGAAAGCTGTTATCGGCTTGTTACTCGCCAGCGGTTTCGCAATGGCAGCCACAAAAGTACACAAAGTGCCGCCTCAGCAGGTTCATTTGTCATCGTGGGAGAGGATGGCGCTCAACACGCAATCGCCGCGCGTAAGAGTTTCGAGGCACGGCACGGTCAGGCCGGGCTATCGCGTCGCAAAGAGCAAGGGCGCGATCAGCGCCTTCGTTCCGTTCGGAAAATAGTGGCGGCCAAACGGGCAGCCGCTCGCGTGGCCCCGCACTTGGTCGGCTGCCCCTCTCAATCGCGTTAGCATGAAGAAGAATCTTCGTGCGAAAGGCCAAGAAATTCGATCAAAAGGCTGGCATCCGGCGCTTAGCAAGAGAGCGCGTAGGAAAGCCTCCTGCACCGAAGATCATCGTTCCGAAGTCCAAGCGCAAACCTAAGCACAAAAAATCTGCCAGCGCCGAGGATGAATGATCACGATCGGCCGCCCGGTGCCAGCGATACCTGAATCACGCGCAGTAACAATTGCAGCATCCACGCCGGCGCGATTGTTACGAAGGCTTTCGCCTTGGTGCTCTTTGTCAGGTACGACAGACCCACGGTGAGTACGACGATATACCAAACCTCGAAAATAGAAAAAAAGTTCACGACGGCGAACGCCACGCCGTGAAGATCCTGAAGGAAGATGTCCAGCCCAAAAGGCGGCGTCAATTGCTCGACGGAATGGACCTCGTCGCCCTTGACCCGGACCACTACGAACGCGGCGATGTACTGGAGCGCCGGTATGAGCGAGCAAGCGGCCATCAGAGAGAAGACGTCCCGGAATTTCGCACGCGCCCCGGTGATTGATCCCATCACGCTCACGAGCCAAGCCAGGATCAAGGTGATCACGATCAGAAAGAGCGGCGTGAACGCGACCGCGATCCGGCTGAACATGCGAGCCATGGTCTGCGCCCGTTCAACCTGCTCGGGCCGCAGCCCTTGTTGCGTTACCCGTTCGGCAATGGCTGCGTCCGCAATGCCTGCAGTGTACGGCAGCAGCAGGTAGCCGAACACGACATAAATGATGCTGATTGTAATCAACGGCCAAAGCCAGGAAAGCTTAGCCGGGACCCGGCGCGCGGTCGCGCCCGGGTCGACAAAGACATTCAGCATGCCCACCAGGCCGCTCATCACGCCGGGTTTGGTTTGTGTGGCTGGACCCATTCCACCAGATTATATCTTCGAGCCGCGTCGGCCGGACGCTCGGACGCCCCTTGCTAATCTGAAGGCCTGAATCCGGAAACGCCCCAGCCCGAACTGCCGCCACGAGGACCAAAGTTCTATGTGGCTCTGGCATGCTATGCGGGTATCGCACTGCTCGCCGCTTTCACGCTAGATGGGAAATTTCGCCTTGCGGTCTGGGTCTTTCTGGGCTACTTGGCGTTTCGGACCTACCTCCACACGATTCGAAAACTTTAGTCCGTGAATACCGCTAAATCGCCGATTCGGGCAGACAAGAAAACAAACCAGCTAGCGTTCCAGAATGGAACGCGCGTGTTCCAAATCGGGATTGGCAGCCTGGCCAATTCGTTCCATTACGAAACTGGCCTCCGCTAGTACCGGAGCATTGCTAGTTCCGAACGCTCAGCGGGCCGTCCGATGCTGGACACTGCCATGTCATTGAAGCTTAGGCCGGATCGAGTATCTCACTTAGACAAATCACTTACCCACGGATCTGCCTCCAGTATGGCCAGTACGTCTGGCCAGCAGTTTGCATTTAGGTGTGACGTGCCAGCTACAAAAACGATCGCCACTCGCGCTTCCAAAGCAAGAACCTCTTTGAAGGCCAAGACAACTTTATCCGCCCAGGTCGCGAAAAAAGCGCGGCGAGATCGCATTGTGCTCGAGCATCTTCCGCTCGTCAAGGCGATCGCCGTTCGCGTCCACGAGAACCTTCCCGTGCACGTGGATCTCGACGACCTGGTTCATGCGGGCGTACTGGGTTTATTTGACGCTGCCTCGAAATTCAATCCTGAAAAGCAAGTCGCCTTTTCGAGCTACGCCAAGCATCGCATCAAGGGCGCGATTCTTGATAGCCTGCGCCAGCTCGACTGGGCGTCGCGTGACCTTCGCCGTCGGCACAAACAAGTAGAAGCCGCCACGCGTGAATTGTCGGCCACGTTGCAGCGCACGCCGACTGAGTCCGAAATCGCAGAGAAGCTGGGCGTAGATGTCGATCGCTGGCGCCAGATGATGCTGGACCTGCGCAGCGTCGGTCTGATTTCAGCCTCCTCGCGCACTGCCGAACATGAAGACTTACCCGCGCCCGATTTCCCGAGCAAGCCGGAAACGCAGCCCGACAACATGTGCTCGCGCGAGCAGATGCGATCGGCTTTAGGCCTCGCGATGCGAACGCTGCCGGAGCGCTATCAGAAAGTGGTCGTCCTTTACTACACGAACGAAATGACGATGAAGGAAATCGGCACGATTCTCGGCATCAACGAAAGCCGCGTTTCACAGATTCACAAGTCGGCGCTCGAGAAAATGCAGGTGGCGCTGCAGTCGAACGGCATCAGCTCCGTCCACGCGTTCTAAGTTAACGGCGCCGCGCCTTGATCACGATCGGCGTGCCTTCAAACCCGAATCGTTTCCGCAGTTGATTCACTAAGTATCGTTCGGTGGAAAAGTGCAAGTTCCGCCCCTCTCCCGCGAACACTACGAAGGCCGGCGGCCGGACCGATGCCTGCGTCATATAGTAGATCTTCGTATCCCGCACCGGCTCCAAGGTCTCAACGAACCGATTTAACTCTCCAGTGGTAACCCTCTTCGACGCCGATTCGTAGCCCTTCTCAATCAACCGAAACAGCCCCTTCACTCCTGCGCCAGTCTTCGCCGAAATGAACGCGACGGGCGCGTACTCCAAAAACTTCAATTCATCCCGCAACGACTCGGCGAATTTGCGCTTGCCTTTCTCACCGCGCAAGTCCCATTTGTTCACGCACAGAATCACTGCCCGGCCCTCTTCATGCGCGTAACCGGCAATCGTCGCATCCGCGCCGACCACACCATCTTCGGCGTCGATCACCAGAAGCACTACGTTCGCCATGCGGATGTGCCGCCGCGCCATCACAACGCTCAGCTTTTCCGCCATCAGCTTGGTCTTGCCCTTCCGGCGGATGCCGGCTGTATCGACGAACACAAACTGGGCGCCGTGGCGTACGATCCGCTCATCCACCGCGTCGCGAGTGGTTCCCGGAATGGGCGAAACAATCGATCGCTCCGAGCCCGCCAACGCGTTCAACAGCGTCGATTTGCCAACGTTCGGCCGCCCGATGATCGCGACTTTGATCACCCTCGCGGCAGTTTCTGCAGCCGCGCGGGCTTCACGGAAATCGCGTGTGACGTGTGCCAAAAGGTCGTCTAAGCCCATGCGATGTTCCGCCGAAATCGGGAAAAGATCATTAAACCCAAGGGCGTGAAATTCATGCGCCAGGTTCTCGCGCGCCACCGTGTCCACCTTGTTCACTGCCAGCGTCACCGGCTTGCCGAGCCGCCGCAGCATCTTCGCCAAGTCCCGATCCGCGCCAGTGATCTCTGTTCGCCCGTCGATGAGAAAAATAACCTGCGAAGCACGCTCTAGCGCCACTTTCGCTTGCTTTAGGATTTGGCTTGGAATCAAATCGGCGTCGTTCTGAATGATGCCGCCCGTATCGATCAGCTCGAATCGCCGACCGAGATACGACGCTTCGCTCTGAATGCGATCGCGAGTGATTCCGGGCTCATCGCCCACTATAGAACGCCGCGTTCCGGTGATGGCATTGAACAACGTCGACTTGCCGACGTTCGGACGCCCAACGATGACAACGACAGGAAGCTCCTCGGCACTGCCCGGAATACTGGCTGAGGAATCGGCTCGTGCGACCATGGAAGTTACCGATGCAGCCCGAAGTTCTCAGTCACACTAAAGATCATAGCGAAGCGCCGTCGGCGAACCAGTCGATCCGCAATATCGCGATCATCGCGCACGTCGACCACGGAAAAACCACGCTCGTGGACGCGATGCTCAAGCAAAGCGGCTTGTTCCGCTCCAACGAGCAGGTGGTCGAGCGCATGATGGACTCGAACGAACTCGAGCGCGAGCGCGGTATCACAATTCTCGCCAAAACCACCGGGGTTCACTATCAGGGCGTCAAGATCAACATCGTCGACACACCCGGCCACAGCGATTTCGGCGGCGAAGTGGAGCGCGCTCTGATGATGGTGGACGGCGTGATGCTGCTGGTGGATGCGAGCGAAGGCCCTCTCCCGCAAACGCGCTACGTTCTGGTTAAGGCGCTCGAGGCGAAACTCCCTCCGATTCTGGTGATCAACAAAATCGACCGGCCCGACGCGCGCATTCAGGAAGTACTCAACGAAGTCTACGATCTGTTCATCGATCTCGATGCCACCGAAGACCAGTTGGATTTCCCGGTGATTTACACCAACGCTAAGGCTGGCATCGCGAAGCTGAGTCCTGAAGAAGAATCGGCCGATCTGCGCCCGCTCTTTGACGCGATTCTCAAGAACATTCCGGCGCCGAAGGGCGATCCCGATGCCGTGCTCCAACTGTTGGTCGCGAACCTCGATTACAGCGACTACCTGGGACGCCTCGCGATCGGACGCGTGTTTTCCGGCGTTCTGAACTATGGCGATGAAGTCGCAATCGCCAAGCTCGATGGTTCTCTCCAAACCACGCACATCACCAAGCTGTATTCCTTCGAAGGCCTGAAGCGCGTGGACGAAACGGTGGGGCGTCCCGGAGATATCCTGGCGATCGCGGGAGTCGAAGGCATCACCATCGGCGAGACGGTGACCAGCGTCGAAAACCCGCACCCGCTGCCGCGCATCCAAATTGACGAGCCCACCATTTCGATGGTGTTTACGATCAACACCTCGCCTTTCTCGGGGCGAGAAGGCCAGTTCGTTACATCGCGCAATCTGCGCGATCGGCTCGATAAGGAGCTGCTCACTAACGTTTCCATTCGCGTCGAAGAGGCCGGCGGACCGGATGCGTTTAAGGTCATGGGCCGCGGTGAGCTGCAGCTCGCGATCCTCATCGAAATGATGCGCCGCGAGGGGTTCGAACTGATGGTCGGAAAGCCCGAGATCCTGACCAAGACGATCGACGGCAAACTGCACGAGCCGATCGAATTGCTGGTGGTCGATTGTCCGGAATCGTTCGTCGGCGTCGTGATCGAGAAGCTCGGCTCGCGCAAAGGCAAGATGACCAAGATGGTGAATCACGGCTCAGGCCGCGTGCGCATCGAATTTCGCGTGCCGTCGCGCGGGCTGATTGGCCTGCGCAGCGAAATGCTGACCGACACCAAGGGCACGGCTATCATGAATTCGCTTTTCCATGGCTATATCGAATGGCAGGGCGATATCCCGACGCGCCCAACCGGTTCGCTGGTAGCCGACCGTCCCGGCAAAGCCACCGGTTACGCGATCTTCAATCTACAGGAGCGCGGCGAAATCTTCATCACGCCGTCGACCGAAGTGTACGAAGGAATGATCGTCGGCGAAAACGCGCGCGATTCGGACTTGAACGTCAACATCGTCAAGGAAAAGAAACTCACCAATATGCGCGCATCAACCGCGGACGAGGCCATTCGCCTCGTGCCGCCGCACATTCTCAATCTCGAGCAAGCCATCGAGTTCATCCGTGATGACGAGTTCGTCGAGGTGACGCCGCAGTCAATCCGGCTGCGCAAGAAGATCCTGAGGGCGAATCAGCGATAGACTCAGTGTGGTTAATGAATGAGGCTCGCAAGCTACCTCAAAATAGACGACGTCGTTTGAAGGATCGTGCCGTAGGTGGCCTTCACGGCGGCATCTGTCATGTTGTTTGTTGGGGATCGGTGTTTACGCGCTGACAACTGGGCCAAAGGCAATCGGGGCACATGTCCAATCGGTTCATGGCAGCCGGTTTCATAGCCTGTGCCCTCGCCTTAAGTCTTGCAAACGGTTGGCTTCTCGGTCTAACGCATCCAACGTAGAGATACTTCCGACGCCTGATTCTTTTGCGCGGTAGCAACCGCTTTTGGAGCTGTTCTTGTGCTCTGGATTATCGTAAGCCGCGCCCTTCTTTGGCAAGCCCTGAAGGTTAATCCAGCTTTGCCTTCAGCAGCTCGTTCACAGCTGCCGGATTCGCCTGCCCCTTGCTTGCCTTCATCACTTGACCGACAAGGTAACCGATCACCGCAGTCTTCCCCGACCGATATTGCTCCACCTGCTTCGGGTAGCTGGCGATCACTTCGTCCACGATCTTGCCAAGCGCGCCGGTATCGCTGATCTGGCGCAATCCCTCACGCTCGATAATCGTGGGCGCGGATTCCCCTGTTTCGATCATCTTCGCGAAGATCTCTTTCGCCAGCTTTCCGCTGATCTCGCCCTTCACAATCAGGCTCACCAGCTCGCCCAACCGTTCTGCGGTCACGGGCGCTTCGGAAATGTCGCGTCCCTTCAGCGCGCCGAGCAAGTCGCCGGTCACCCAATTGGCCGCCAGGCGCGGATCACCCGCGGCAGCCGCTACCGTCTCAAAGTATTCGCTGATCGCTCGATCCGCGGTAAGCACGCGCGCGTCGTACTCGCGCAACCCGTAGCTCTCAACGAAGCGCCGGCGCTTATCGGCCGGAAGCTCGGACATGGCCTCCCGTATCCGCTCGCGCCATTCCTCGCTCACGCGTAGCGGAACCAAGTCTGGCTCCGGAAAATAACGATAATCGTGCGCGTGCTCCTTGCTGCGCATCCCCACCGTCTCGCCCGTCGCAACGTTGTACAGCCGAGTCTCCTGCTCGATCCGTCCCCCGTTTTCGAGCACGGCAACCTGGCGCGCAATCTCGTAATCCAGTGCCATCTTGGCGAAGCGGAACGAATTCAGATTCTTCACCTCGGCCTTGGTCCCAAACTTCTCGGCGCCCTTCAATCGAACGGACACGTTGGCATCGCACCGCAGTTGCCCCTTTTCCATATCGCACTCGGAAACACAGACATACTGCATCACCTGCTTCAACTCGGTCAAATACTCGTACGCTTCCTCTGAAGACCGCAAGTCCGGCTCGCTCACGATCTCGATCAAAGGCGTCCCGCTTCGATTCAAGTCGACATAAGTGAAACGATCGGAATCCTTGAACCCATCGTGGATGCTTTTGCCGGCGTCGTCTTCCAAGTGGATCCGGGTCACGCCGATCCGCTTCACCGCGCCATCGACGGAAATCTCGAGCCAGCCGTGCTCAGCGAGCGGCTGATCGTACTGCGAAATCTGATAACCCTTGGGCAGGTCCGGATAAAAGTAATTCTTGCGGGCAAATCGAGAGAACGGACTCACGCGGCAATGCATCGCGAGCGCTGCCTGAATCGCCATTTCAACCGCCTGCTGATTCAGAACCGGCAGCGCGCCCGGCAGTCCCAAACACACCGGACACACGTTGGTGTTCGGGGCGGCTCCAAAACTGGTCGGGCAGCCGCAGAAAATCTTCGTGCGCGTGTTGAGCTGCACGTGCACTTCGAGTCCGATTACCGGCTCGTACTTGGCGATTTCTTCTGGCGTGGCAATCAAGGCGGAGCTGGAAGCCATAAATAGATTGTGGCGCGAGACTGGCAGCTGCCGCCAGTCGGCCGCGCGTGGCGGGATATGATGGCAATGGTGCAACTATGCGGCTTCGATGTACCCTCCTCTTGGCCTGCGCGCTCGCCTGCCCCGCGCAACAACAAATACCTCCGCTGCATCATCCGGATGGCATCACGCCGGGCGACGAAGTTCGCCTACCCAACGGGAAATTGCAGCGCGACGAAATGTTGAAGGCCGAGTTCCAGAAATCGCTCGATGACGCCCGCGAACTCTCCCGGCTCGCCGATGATCTGAAGCTCGACCTCGAAAAAAACGACCGCTACGTTCTCTCCATCGCGACGCTCAAGAAAACCGAGGAGATCGAGAAACTCGCCAAGCGCATTCACGACCGGCTGAAACATTGATATGCTACGCTGAAGCGTTTAGCCGCAAAAGGGTGCGGCGGCGCCCTCTTAGTAGTAAGTTAACGAAGCCGCCGTGCTCGGTTTTGCGGCAGTTAGAAAAAGACTGCATGGCCGCGATACGCGAGAAGTCCCAATTAATGAGCGCCTCCGAGATCGACCGGACACTGGTCCGGCTGGCTCACGAAATTCTCGAGAAGACCGACGATTTGAGCCGCCTGGCCTTCATCGGAATCCGCCGGCGCGGCGTTCCGATGGCCCAGCGTCTGGCCGAGAAAATCAAGAACCTCGAAGGGCTCGCGATTCCTGTCGGCTTCCTAGATATCAATCTCTATCGCGACGATCTATCGACGGTTTCCGAAAAGCCCGTGCACAGCGCGACTGAGATCAATTTCCCCGTCACCGGAAAAGACATCATCCTGATGGATGACGTACTTTATACCGGCCGGACCATCCGCGCCGCGCTGGATGCGCTGTTCGATAAAGGTCGCCCCGGGCGCGTGCAGTTGCTCGTTCTGATCGATCGCGGCTGGCGCGAACTGCCGATCGAGGCCCGCTATGTTGGCCGCATGGTCCAGACCAGCGCGAACGAAATCATCGAAGTGAAATTCCAGGAAGTGGACCAGATGGAAAAAGTTCTTCTGGTCGAAAAAGCATAGGCCGCCATGCCGGGTGGACTGCTCGGAATCGAACCGCTCGATCGCGCCGAGATGGAAGCTATTCTCGATCGCGCTAAGCATTTCCAGCGGCAACAGGTGGAAGGCCGCAAATCGGATCAGCTCCGCGGCCGCCTGCTGGTGAATCTTTTCTTTGAATCTTCCACGCGCACGCGCACCAGTTTCGAAATTGCGGCCAAGCGGCTGGGCGCGGACGCCATTTCCATCACGGCTTCCGGTTCGAGCGTCGACAAAGGCGAATCTCTGGTAGACACACTGAACACGCTCGGCGCCATGCGGCCCGACGCGATCGTCATGCGTCACGCGGCGTCTGGCGCGCCGCATTTCCTCGCGCGCTATCTCCCCACGCCGATCATCAATGCCGGCGACGGAACGCACGAGCATCCTACACAGGCTCTGCTCGACGCCCGCACGATTCTCGATCGCCGGGCAACGCTAGAAGGCCTGTGCGTCGCCATCATCGGCGATATCGCGCATAGCCGCGTCGCGCGATCCAACATGTATCTGCTGTCGAAATTCGGCGCGCGCATTGTTCTCTGCGGCCCGGCGTCGCTGCTACCTGTCCAGCTTGCCAACATCACGCCCGGAGTAACGCTAACACACGACATCCGCGAGGCCATCCGCGACGCCGACGTCATCATGATGCTGCGCGTTCAACTCGAACGACAGCACGAAGCGGCTTTTTCCGCGAGCGAATACTTTCGTTTTTATGGCCTGCGCCTGGAACATTTGGAACTCGCCAAGCCCGACGTGATGGTGATGCATCCAGGGCCGATCAATCGCGGCCGCGAGATTTCTTCTGAGGTGGCGGACTCGCAGCGGTCTGTGATTCTCAACCAGGTCGAGAACGGGATCGCCGTCCGGATGGCCGTCCTGGAACGAATTCTGAGTAACTAATGCGCAAGCTGATCATCCGCAACGGCCGCGTCATCGATCCCGCCAACGGGCTCGACAAAGTCGCGGACGTGCTCATTGAAGAAGACAAGATCGCAGCGCTTGGTGAAAAGCTGCAAGTCTCGGGCGCCGAACGTTTCGATGCGTCCGGCCTCGTCGTCGCGCCCGGCTTTATCGACATGCATGCGCACCTGCGCGAGCCGGGCTTCGAGCACGCCGAAACCATCGAGTCCGGTTCGCGCGCGGCGGCCGCTGGCGGATTCACCACCATCTGCTGCATGCCGAACACGTCGCCGGTGAATGACAACGCCACCGTCACCAGTTATATCGTCGATCGCGCCGCGCGGCACGCCATCGTGAACGTGCTGCCTATCGGTGCGATCACCAAAGGAAGCGCGGGCGAAGAACTTTCGGCCATCGGATCCATGAAGCAGGCAGGCATCGTCGCCATTTCCGACGACGGCCGTCCCGTGATGAACGCGCGCGTGATGCGCCGCGCCATGGAAACCGCGAGATCGTTCCGGCTCCCGGTGATCGATCACTGCGAGGATCTGCACTTGAGCGCGGGCGGCGACATGCACGAAGGAATCGAAAGCGTTCGCCTCGGCCTGCGCGGCATCCCAGCCGCTTCGGAAGATGTCATGGTGGCGCGCGATATTCTGCTTGCAGAGCTCACCGGCGCGCGGTTTCACGTCGCGCATATCTCTTCCCGATTCTCAGTCGACATGGTCGCATTCGCCAAAGCGCGCGGCATTGCGGTCACGTGCGAAGCCACGCCGCATCACTTCACGTTGGCCGACGCTGACATGCCGCCCTACGACAGTAATTACAAAATGAAGCCGCCCCTGCGTTCGGCGTGCGACACCGGCGCGGTGACGCAAGGAATCGTCTCCGGTACTGTCGACGCGATCGCCACCGATCACGCACCACACGCAGGCAGCGAAAAGATGCAAGAGTTCGAAAAATGCCCGTTCGGCATCATCGGCTTTGAAACCGCCCTTGCACTCGCGCTCGAGCAACTGGTACATCCCGGCAAGATTTCGCTCCCCCGCATGCTGGAGCTGTTCACTATCGGCCCGGCGCGTGTGTTGAATCTCGCCTCCGGCCGTCTTTCACCCGGCGCACCCGCTGACGTCACCATTCTGAATCCCGACCGCCCCTGGACATACGACGTCAATAAGTCCGCGTCCAAGAGCCGTAACTCGCCTTTCCACGGCCGTAACTTCCGCGGAGGACCTGTCGCCACCATCGTGCGCGGCCGCATCGTCTGGAAGGTCGAAACTTAGATACAGTACAAGTAGTTGAACCCGTCCTTCCGGAACCGGCAGATCGAAGGCCCCGTGCGCCGAGGCGGTTGTATCTCACTCATCGTCGCGGCCGCGATCATCTTCATCGCCGTGCGCGTCATCTCTTCCTGGACCATCGACTACGAGTGGTGGCGCGAAATGGGCCAGCTCCGCACCTGGTTCAGCATGCTGGCCTACAGCATCGTACCGGTCACGGCCGCGACCCTGCTCGCATTCGCGATCTTCTGGATCGCCCACGCGCGGGCATTGAAACACGCCGGGACTGGTTTGGGCGAGCACCGTCTCTATGCCCTGCTCTCGACACTCGTGCTTCTGGGTGTCGCCTTCCTGCTTTCGCTCGCGACGCTCGACACCTGGACGGTTGTGCGGTATTTCGGCGGCAAGGGGGTCGGCGGTGCGGCTGCCGCCTGGCACGATCCCGTCTTCAATAACCCGCTGTCGTTTTATTTATTCGAAATTCCGTTTTATTCCGACCTGCTCGGGCTTGCGCTCGGCATCATTGTGATCGCCAGCCTCATCCATTGGCTCGCCGTAAAGGGCTGGGAGATTCGCGGGAGCGTTGGCGATTGGAGCCGGGTGCAGGAGATAAATCTGTCGGGGCTCAACCTGCGCGCTGCTTTTGAGTCGCCCTTTCTGCGCGGGACGGCAGCGGTGTTTCTGCTCGCGCTCGCCGTGCGCTTCTACCTCGGCCGCTACAATATGTTGCTCGACCAGCACGGCAGCTTCATGGTCGGCGTCGATTATACGGATCAAAACGTCGCGCTCCCCTTACAATGGCTGCTGATCGCAAGCTGCGTGATCGCAGCAGCGGCCGTCATCGCCGGCAAATGGCGCATAGCGTTGGTCATCGTCGCTGCCTGGCTGGCGCGCAACATCATTCCGCCGATTGTTACCGCGACTTACGTGCGGCCCAACGAAATCTCCATCGAACGCCCCTACATCGAGCGCCACATCGCCGCTACGAGATCGGCTTTCGGCATTGATCAGCGAACGCGCGAGATCGAGTTCGCGGCGAAGCCGGAAGAGAAAATCGACTTCGCCCAACACCGGCCCCTGCTCGACAACGTGCGGCTGTGGGACTGGCAGGCGTTTCACGACGCCATCACACAGCTCCAGCCCTACCGGCCCTATATTTATTCCGACACCGATGTGGACCGTTACTCGATCGCCGGCAATTTGCGCCAGATGATGATCTCACCGCGCGAGATCGATCTCACGCAGTTGGGCGATGCGCGCACCGCCTGGATCAATCCGCACTTCATCTATACGCACGGCTACGGGGTTGTTATGGCCGAAGCGAACCAGGTCTCGGACAACGGCCTTCCGGTTCTTATGGTCAAAGACGCGCCCCCAGAAATCAGCGTGCCCGACTTGAAGGTGACGCGTCCCGAGTTGTACTACGGCGAGAACGTCCACGATCCGGTGTTTGTTCACACCGCGCAGGCAGAGTTCAACTATCCCGCCGGTGAGCACAACGTCGAAAATCATTACGACGGCAAGGGCGGCTTTCCAATTTCGCCGCTGCCTACCCGCTTGGCTGCCGCGATTTCTTCCAGCGACTGGAACATCCTGCTTACCAGCTACCTCACGCCCGAGAGCCGCATGATGGTTCGCCGCAACATCACGCAGCGCGTAAACACGCTGGCCAATTTTCTCGTCTGGGACTCCGATCCTTACATCGTTCTGACCCAAGATGGCCGCCTAGTTTGGATCATCGACGGCTACATGACATCGCGCGCGCATCCTTATGCCGCGAGCGTCGAGCTAAACAACGTCGGTTCGGTGAACTATATCCGCAATTCGGTGAAAGCCACCATCGATGCCTATGATGGCACGGTTCATCTCTACGTTTTCGACCCTGAAGACCCGCTGCTTCAGGCGTATCGGAATCTCTTCCCTGCTCTCTTCGAGCCGGAGTCTGCGATGCCTTCGGATCTCCGCGCGCATGTTCGGTATCCAGAGACGATTTTCGCGGTGCAGAGCGAGATATACCGGCTCTTTCACATGCGCGATCCGCTGACTTTCTACAACAAATCGGACGCCTGGGATCCAGCCAAATTTACGAATCAGCAGAACACTCAGCCCGCTCCGGTCGCCCCTACCTACGTTGTTGCGACGCTCCCAGGCGAAACCCAGCCCGAGTTCCTGTTGATGCTGCCCTTTACGCCGCGTAATCGCGATAACTTAATCGGCCTCATGATGGCGCGCTGCGATGGCGAGCATTTGGGTGAAAAGGTCGTGCTGCTCTTGTCGAAGCAGGAGATCATCTTAGGACCGATGCAAATCGAAGCGCGCATCAACCAGGATCAGAATATTTCAAAAGACCTCACGCTGTGGAATCAGCAAGGTTCGCAAGTCCTGCGCGGGCAGATGCTGGTGCTGCCGATTGGCCACACGTTTCTTTACGTGGAACCCATCTACATCCAGGCCTCGCAAGCGAAGATGCCACAGCTCAAGAAAGTCGCGCTGGCAATGGGCAACCAGCTGGTCTACGCCGATACCTACCAGCAGGCGTTGTCGCAACTGGCGGGAGTCAACCTGACGGCGGCGCCACCAACGCAACCCCCGAGCGCCGCACCCGGTGTCACGCCACCCACGATGACAAACGCGCCGGCGCCAACCGATGCGCGAATCGCAGAAATTCGCCGCCATCTCGATCGCTATCGCGAGCTCGTGTCGCAAGGAAAGATGTCGGAGGCGGGCAAGGAGCTGGAAGCCATCCAATCGCTGGTCGGGCGTTAAAAATTTAGGCGCACAGTACGCAGCTACTCGTCTGCGCTCACGCAACACAGTCGAGTCCGCACGCCGTGCGCCTGCCGCCAACTGAGCCTAATTTACGGGCCATTTCCCGGTGCGAACCGTTGCCGCCTG
>Ga0126373_10000246_pt1 | contig 35682 bp, 29 predicted proteins | sample PanSoiMetPlot_11_FD_92545 | JGI IMG/M metagenome (GOLD analysis project Ga0126373, IMG submission 92545) | Tropical forest soil microbial communities from Panama - MetaG Plot_11 | ecosystem: Environmental > Terrestrial > Soil > Tropical forest > Bulk soil | place: Panama | collected 2016-02-17 | reverse complement strand
CCCGCCCGGGCCGGTCAAGGAAGCGCCCGTGCAGGTTGGCAACCGTGTGATTGGATCGGTGATCCTCAAGTTCGACGACCACGGAATCGGCAAGATCGTGGCCCACTTCGACTCGGAACGATGGGGCGCCCGCCTGATTGCCGGTACGCTCGGCGCCCTACTTGCCCTGCTCGTGGCGTTCCTCGTGACACCCATGGTCGTCATCCCGGTCGACCGGCTCACCGCGGCGACACGCGCGCGCCAAAGCGGCCAGAGGCAGGTTCGGGTTGGCCATGTCCGCGGCTTGCGCGACTTGCGCGAGCTAGCTCACGCCTACGACAGCATGGCCGACACCGCTGACGCGCAGGACCAGATGCGCCGCAACCTCGTCGCTTACATGGCCCATGAGCTGCGCACGCCAATCGCTGTTATACGGGCCAGCACGGAATCGATGGCGGACCACGTGCTTGAGGTTTCAGCAAACGAACTCGAGTCGCTCAACGCCGAGGCGGCCAAGCTGAGCGGGCTGGTGGACAAATTGCAGCGGATAACTGCGACCGAGGCAGCCTTCACCGGGCTCGAGTTGGAGAACGTTAACCTCGCGGTCATCGCAGCGACCGTGGCGGACAGCCTCGAAAGGCTCTTCCGCAGGGAGCACATCCGCTTGAGCCGACGTCTCGATGACGTCGATGTGCGGGGAGATCCGGGCAGGATAGGCGAAATAATCACGAACCTGCTGACGAACGCGGCCAAGTTTACCCCTGCAGGTGGCCAGGTCATCCTCGAGACGTTCCCGTCCGAGGACGTCGCCGCGCTGCGCGTCAGCGACACTGGCCCCGGCATCCCGCCTGAAGAGCTACCGCTCGTCGCCAAGCGGTTCTACCGCAGCCGAAACACTGCCGCGGTTCCCGGCAGCGGCCTAGGGCTTGCCATCGTGGACGAGCTCGTTCACGCCCATGGCGGCAGCATGACGATCACCAGCCAGCTCGGCGAGGGAACGAGCGTCACCATCCAGCTGCGCCGATGCCGCGTGAATCAAGGCCCGACCGAGCAGCGCCGACGTCGGTTCAAAACGGCGGCTGAGCATCGAAATCCGTAACTCTTCCGGAGCGCCAGCTGGTGGTAAAGCTGCCTCATCTGGTTGATTACAAACCGTTTTCCGGGAAGTGGCAGGCCACCTGGTGGGCCGGGGCAAGCGCTTCAAGCTGCGGCTCCACTGTCCGGCAGATGTCCTGGGCCTTCCAGCATCTGGTATGGAACCGGCAGGCGGGCGGCGGGTTGAGCGGGCTAGGTACGTCCCCGGTGAGCCGGATCCGCTCGCGCCGCTGCCGGCGGCCGCTATCGCTGCGCACTGGCTCAGGCTTTGGCACGGCGGACATCAACGCCAGCGTGTACGGGTGCCGCGGGGTTGCGTAGAGCTGGTCGCGCGGAGCCATCTCTACGATCTTGCCCAGGTACATGACGGCAATCGTGGCGCTGATGTGACGGATGACTGACAGGTCATGAGCGATGACCACGTAACTGAGGTGGAGCGTTTGCTGGAGGTCTGCGAGCAGGTTGACGATCTGAGCTTGGATCGACACGTCCAGTGCCGAGACCGGTTCGTCAGCCACGATGACTTTGGGCCGCAAGGCCAGGGTGCGAGCGATACCGATTCGCTGACGCTGACCCCCGGAGAACTCGTGCGGGTATCTGTTGTAGTGCTCGGGGTTGAGTCCGACAAGGCTCAGCAGATCCTGGACGGCCCGCTTAGTGCCCTGCTCGGTCTGGACTTTCTGGAGCTTAAGCGGGGCACCGACGATCGTGCCGACGGTGTGCCGCGGGTTCAGCGATGAGTACGGATCCTGGAAGATCATCTGGATGTCCCGACGAAGCGGGCGCATCTTTCCCGTCGAAAGCTTCGAGATCTCCTGTCCGTCAAACCTGATAGACCCAGATGTCGGGGTGAGCAGCCTGGTCAGCAGCCTGCCTGTGGTTGTCTTGCCGCAGCCGGACTCTCCGACAAGGCCGAGTGTCTCACCCTTGGCCACCGAGAAGCTGATCCCGTCGACCGCTTGCACGACGCCGACCTGGTGCCGGAAAACGACACCGCGTGAGACCGGAAAGTGCTTGATCAAGCCGTCCACCACTAGCAGCGCATCATCGTGGGTGTGCGGGTTTCCTGGGCGCTGCGGCACGACCGATGTAGTGTCCATCTGACTCGTCACTATTCCTCTCCGGCTCCGGCCGGGCTCGGTCCGCCCTCCATCGACCGCTGGCGGTCTAGCCTGATCTCGGCGCGCTGCCCGGCGGTCAGATGACAAGCAACCTCGTGGCCTGGCCCGACGAACTGCAGCAACGGCAACTCGTTCTGGCTCTTCCCACCGGTCATGTGCGCGTACTGGCACCGCGGATGGAACGGGCATCCGCAAGGCACGTTGATCAGGCTGGGCGGCGTGCCCTCGATCGGAATGAGACGCTCCGACCTCGCCTGAGTCAGCCTGGGCATCGAGCCGAGCAGGCCCCAGGTGTACGGGTGCGCAGCAGACGCGAAAATCTCCTCGGCTGGGGCGAAGATGTTCTCGGCCGAGCCATATTCGACGCATCGGCCGGCATACATCACCAAGATGTCGTCGGCGAGTTCGGCGACGACGCCCAGGTCGTGGGTGATGATGATGACGGCGGAGCCGTATTCCTGCTGTAGGTCTGAGATCAGGTCCAGGATCTGAGCCTGGATGGTGACGTCGAGCGCGGTCGTCGGTTCGTCGGCGATCAGGAGCTCAGGATTGCAGGACAGCGCCATGGCGATCATGACCCGCTGTCGCATTCCGCCGGAGAACTGGTGCGGGTAGTCATCGAATCTGGTGGTTGGGTTCGGGATGCCCACCCGATCGAGCATTGCTGTAGCGCGCTGACGTGCCTCCTTCTTGGTGATCCGGTTGTGGACGAGAATCGCTTCGGCGATCTGTGCTCCCACGGTGTAGAAGGGGTGCAGTGATGACATCGGGTCCTGGAAAATCATCGCCATCTTGCTGCCGCGCAGCTGCCTGACGCGCTCCTGGGTCGTTCCGAGCAGACTCTCCCCATCGAGCCAGATCTCGCCGTCAATTGTGGCGTTGCCGCCCTGGTGCAGGCCCATTATGGCGAGGCTTGTGACGCTCTTACCTGATCCGGATTCACCAACGATGCCGAGCGTCCGGCCGCGGTCGAGCGTGAATGACAGGCCGTCGACGGCTTTGACCAGTCCGTCGTCGGTCCGGAAATGAATGCGGAGGTCTTTGACCGCCAGCATGGCCGTCGAGATCGGGCCAGTTGAGAACACCGGGCCTGTGGTGTCGGTAGAGGTCACGCCCGCCTCACCCTCGGGTCTACGACCGCGTACAAGATATCGACGATCAGGTTGCCGATGACGACGAAGAACGTGGCGACCAGCACCACGCCCATGATCTCTGGCAGGTCCTGGTTGTCGATCGCAAGCACAGTGAATTGGCCTATGCCGTAGAGGCCGAAGACATTCTCGGTGATGATCGCACCGCCAAGTAGCAGCCCGAGATCGATGCCGAAGATCGTGAGGATCGGCGTCAGCGTGGCTCTCAGGCCATGCTTCAGGATCACTGTTCGCGCGGGCAAGCCCTTCGCTCGGGCCGTCCTGATGTAATCCTCGCCCATTGTCTCGAGCATTCCCGCCCTGGTCAGCCGTGCGTACAGCGCGGCATACAAGAAGGCAAGCACGACCCAGGGAAGGAACAGGTTCTCGGCCCACTGGAACGGGTTCTGCAAAGGCGACACGTAGTGGATGGGCGGGAAGACCGAGAACGGATGGCCGTAGACGAACAGGCTCTGCGCGATCTGGCCGGTGAAGAAGACAGGTAGCGAAACGCCGGCGAGGGCGATCAGCATCGAGATCCGATCCACCGGCTGGCCGCGGCGCAGCGCGGAAATGACACCGATCGTGACGCCGCCCAAGAGCCACAAGGCTGCCGCGCCGATCGCCAGTGACAGCGTGACCGTGATATCACTGACGAGCTGAGGCCAGACCGGAAGCTGGTTGCGGAAGGAGTAGCCAAGGCACGGCGGCGGGCACCACGCCTTGTTGGGGCCGTAGTTGTAATGCGCGCCGACGACTATACCGCGGAGGAACCTACCGAACTGGACCAGCAGCGGCTGGTCCAGGCCGAGCTGATGCTCGACAGCGATGACAGCCGAATGGGTCGGCGACCGCCCGGTGTATTCCAGCGCCAGGCTGTACGTCGTCTGGCCGGCCAGCCGCGGAACCTCGAAGAAGATGAGGAACGTAAGCAGACTGACCAGCATCAGCAGGAGAACGGTGGCGAACAGTCGCCGGATGATGAACGTGATCAATATCTGCCGGCCGGTTGCCGGGCCGGGCTGCGCGAGGGTCCTGGAAGTGCTCCAGGGCGCGCTGCCCGGCCGGGCAACGAACCTTCACCTGCTCTCTGTCAGTAGCTCGCCGTTTAAACGGATGCGGTAACGAGCCTCACTTGAGGCCGAGCACCGCGTAGTTGTACATGCCGTAGGCGCCCTGCACGTACACGTTCGTCAGCTGCGGGCTCCGGTAGAGCAGCGACTTGCTGTAGACCTCCGGCATGAACGCCGCGTCCTTCATGACCTCGACGTCGATCTCATGCGCAATCGCGTTGCGCTGCGCCTGAGTCAGGCCTGGCGACTCGATCTTCGCGAAGTCAGCGTTCACGATCGGGTCATTCAGCTCGCTGACGTTGGAGTTGCCGGCCTGCAGGATCGCATTGCCGTTCTCGATCTCGTCGCCCCAGCCGAAGGCTGTCGGGAAGTCCGGGCCCCAGCCGCCGGTCGCAAGGCCGAGATCGTTCTTATGCGCGAACGGGACGTTGCCCGCGTAGTCGGAGTAATACGTGGTGGTCGGGTAGCCCTTGAGCGTGGCAGTGATTCCGACTCTGGCGAGCGCGGCGTTCATGGCCTCCGCCGCCGCGGTGGCCTTCGGCGAATCGTTGCGATAGGCGATGGCGGTAGTGAACCCGTTCGGGTGCCCGCACAACTGGAGCTGCTGTCTGGCAGCCGCCAGGTCGCCGGTCGGCTTACTCACTGCGTTGTAGTCATCGAACCCCTGGTAGCCGAACACGGTCGGCGGCATCGATGTCGACGCGATATCACCACCCGCATAGGGGCCGCCGTAGGCGGTCTGAGTGTCGACCTTGTTCGCGGCGTATTCGACCGCGTAGCGGCAGTGGATGTTGTTGAACGGTGCGATCTTGGTGTTGATGTAAATGAAGTCGATGAAGCCATTGATCGGGTCATCGGACTGCGCCTTGAGCGCCTGGTTGGAAAGAAGTTGCGCGCGGGCCGCGGTCTGCACACCTGCTCCGGCGTAATCCATTTGCGCGTAGCCGGACAGCAGGTCGCTGTCCACCTTTGCTGCGTTGATGTCCATCCTGAGGACGATCTTGCTCACCAGCTGCTTGGCCTCGGTATCCATCGACGGCACCCAGTGCGGGTTGTCTACGAGCACCAGCTCCTTGTTCGGCGTGAAGCTCTGGAACATGTAAGGACCGGACGAGATCACGTTCGTCTGGTACTTCGCGCCGGTGTCCTTGCTGATCGGTACGGGAGCAGTCTGCGGCAGTGTCGCGAGGTAGTCGAAGTCAGCGAACGGGTGCGCTAGGTGGAACTCGATCGTGTACGGGTCCGGCACTGTGATGGCCTTGAGGCCCATGTGGCCGGGCGTCTTATCCTTGTACGGGCCGAGGTAGGCGGGTGTTTGCGAGGCCAGCCAGACCTGGAAGTAGCTCGGGCCGTTCGGCAGCACGTCCTTGGCGTAGCTGCGCTCGACCGCGTACTTGATGTCGGCCGCGGTGATCGGCTCGCCGTCGGACAACTCCAGGCCCTGCTTGATGTGGTAGGTCCAGGTAAGGCCGTCCGGGCTGACCTGGCCGGGACCGGTCGCCAGCCCGGGCACGAGCTGGTCGCCGCAAGCGCCCGGGCAGGATTTGAAGGTCATCAGCGTCGTCGTGTACAGCCTGACGAAGTTCCAGTTGGCGGCGTAGTACGTATTGGCCGGGTCAGTTGAGTCCGGGGCACCGAAATCTTCGAAGGTGATGGTCCCATTGGATTTGCCGGTCGACGGCTGATACACCTTCGTCAGCGCCATGTTGAAGACGGATTTGGCGCCATGCGCCGGAGAATTGCCAGCTCCGCCGCAGGCGGCTAGCACCAGCGCGCTGACCGCGACTGCGGCACCGAGCGCGATGATCTTGGGTCTCTTCATAGGGTTGCGGCCTCCTGTCGGTAATCTCTTTGCGTCGTTGCGGAAGTCGGTCTTTGAATGCCGCTTGAATTGGCCGCCTATCGGCTCTTCGGATCGAGTGCGTCCCGCAGCCCGTCGCCGAACAGGTTGAAGGCGATCACAGTTATGAAAATCGCCAGGCCGGGGACAAGCATCGCCAGCGGGTCGATGCTGTACCACTCGTTGGTCACGGCGTCGGACAACATGCCGCCCCAGGTTGGCGTGGGCGGCTGGATCCCGACGCTCAGGTAGGACAGCGCAGCCTCGAACAAGATGTTGGCCGGGATCAGCAGCGTGGAATAGACGAGGATCGGCCCTACGAGGTTCGGCAGAATCTCGCGGAACAGGATGTAGGGTGTGCGCGCTCCGATGCTGCGCGCGGCGTCCACAAATTCGCGCTCGCGCAATGACAGCGCCTGGCCGCGAATGATGCGGCCCATATAGGGCCAGTTGAAGAACCCGATAATGAAGATCAGCAGGCAGACCCGAAGCGCAAGCCCGGAGGCCCGGATGGGCCCGAAATGCGCTGACGCCGGGATCACGCCGATCAAGGCGATCGCGAAGACTAGTAATGGGAAGGCCAGGAACACGTCCATCGAGCGAGCGATGACCGAGTCCGCCCAACCGCCGACGTAGCCCGAGAAGATCCCCATCACTACGCCGATCCCGACGGCGAGGACGGTGGCCAGCAGCGCGATTAGCAGAGACCATTTCGCGCCGTTGACGACCCTGGCCAGTAGGTCCCGCCCGGTAACCGGCTCGACGCCGAGTGGGTGGGCCATACTGATCCCGCCCCATGGCCCGAGCGGCTTTCCCAAAGTCGGGTCGATCAGGTTCGAGTGGTAGGCGAGCGGGTTACCGACGAAGTACGGGCCGATGAGCGCGACGAGGCAGAACAGGACAACGACAATTCCACCCGTCATTGCGAGTTTGTCGCGACGCAATCGCAACCAGGCGATCCGACCCAGAGAGCGTCCCTCAACGGCGGCTCCGGACAGACTCGCCGCACTGGCATCTGTGCCGATCAGAACATCCGCGGCCGGGACGTCCAGCGGTGCGGTCATCTGGACCCCCTCTGCGAGAACCAGCGAAAGCAGTGCTCGGCCTGCTAGCTCAGTCAGCTAGGCAGGCCGCAACAGTGGGCGTGATATACGGGCCGAGCATCGCCGTGCCTGCTTGGCGCCGGCTTGTCGCCCGCTTGGCAGGCGTGCAAGTGGCAGCTGCTAAATGGTCAGCTGCGCCCGCCGAATTGCCAGTTGTGCACCTCGATGGCGGCGTACCGGTGCGCGGTCAGGATGGAGCGGGCCGCGTCGGTGTCCCGCGCCCGGACGATGGCCGCTGTACCGAGCCAGGTGGCTCCGTTGTCGGATAGCAACGGTCCATAGGCGATCAGCTCATCCGGGTCTGTCGGCAACGCAATGTCGGCGGCCGTCCCAGCGCCTAGGCCTAGCACCAGGTAGCGATTACCACCGCTTCGGCCGCCGGGAAAGTCCCACATGCGGCGGCCTAGCAGGTTGCGCCACCGGCGCAACAGCACGTCCCGGTACACACCGGCCTGGTAATTCGGCTCTTCGAAGGCGAACGCGCGGGCGGCAGTCGGATCTGGCAGGCGGACTATATGCACGCTGCCGGTCGGAGTGTCGCCGTCGTCGGCGAACGTTGGGCCGCGGGCGATCATTTCGGCCTTGTACCTATCCATGTAGGACCAGTGTTCTTCTAGCAAGTCCTGCCGCAGGACGTCCGAGCCGCGCCTGTCCCGGTGATAGCAGAAGAACTCCATAGCCGCGTTCTTGAGCATCGCGTCACCGGTAGCGGAGGAAGATCTACGATCTTTCTCGTTAGACACTCAATCGAACCGCTTCTCGCCGTGCACGATCTGCGCCGCGACTTCCGCCAATGACGCGCCATCGGCGAATGCCCGCGCCGCGAGCAAGTCCGCCGCGTCCTCCGGTTGGCAGTCGCACTGAACCGTCACCATGCCAACGGCCTGCTGGATTACGGCTTGGTTGTCGGATGCGCCCAGGAACCCCAGGATGGCGAGCTCGTCGTCGGGCCGTCCGAACCGGGAAGTACTTAGCAGGACCTGGGTGAGCGCCTCAGCGACGAGCTTCGTCGCTGTCGCGGTGCGCTCGGAAGCCGCAGGCACCTTGTCATACGCGCACAGGGCACCGATGCCGACGCCAGGCGACCCCAACGGAGCAGCGCAAACTGCATGAATGCCCAGTTCGGCCAGGGCTGGCCCGAAATGAGGCCACCGCTGGAGCAAGTTTGGGCCAGCAGCCGTTACCAGCGCGCCGCCCGAAGCCTCGGTCGCAGGTCCCTCAGCCATGACCAGTTCAAGTTCGTGGGCGGCCCTGGCGGTCTTGTCTGACGCCGCCACCATGACCGGAACACGGTTCTGACTACCGAGCGCGGCCAGAACGCTCGCCGTTCCCAGTTGAGCGGCTATCGCCTCCATCAGCACAGGCCCGCTCGCCGTCTCAGTACGGAAACGTCGCGCTTCCATCCGGACCGCCAGTAGCTCCTGAATCTCCGCCGACATCAGATGCCGTGACATGGCGCGCGCAAACAGATTCCGCATTCCTTCGTGATGCTTCCGCTGCAACTCCTCAGCGGCTGGCAAACTCGCGGCATGGGCGGAAGCACGCTCTGCGCACCGCTCCGCTCGCTCACGTGCAAACGCGGCGCGCTGCCTAAGAATCTCGATCTCTGGCCGAGGTCCGTCGTCGGGAACCGGCACACGTAAAGCTTACGTCTCCCGGGGCACGCGAATCGCAGCATCACGATTGCGCATTTCCCGACAGATCAAGGCTAGGTTTGACAAGAGCGACCTGCGGACAGCAATCGATCCGAGAGCTAGTCCGTCACTCTCGATAGAGCTCCTCCATAAGCAGCACAGCTCCCTCCCCCGCGCCGTTGCTCTTGAGCGGGGAGCACGTCACTGTGCAGGTGATGGATCGGCCGGTTCGGTTGATAGCAGCGACATGTATAGGACCCGTCCGCTGTCCGTTGGCCAGACACTCCTGCACGACACCCTGTACTTCTGAGGTCGGCAGGCCGAAAACCAAGTTGAAGAAGGGTTGGTTGCGCACCTCGTCTGCGCGCAGGCCCCACAGTTCCTCGGCTCCCTTGTTCCAGCTCCTGACCAGGAGACTCCTGTCCAGCACGACCACGCCAGCCGCAATGCTAAAGAGCACGCCCTCCAGGAAGGTCCGCGCCTCGTCCAACTCGGCTGTGCGCGCTCGCATTTCCTCGTTCATAGTTTCAAGCTCTTCGTTGCCGGACTGGAGTTCCTCGTTGGTCGTTTCCAGCTCCTCGTTTGTCGACTGGAGCTCCTCGTTAGTGGTCTCCAGCTCCTCAATGCTGGACTGGAGCTCCTCGTTAGTCGTCTCCAGCTCTTCGTTTGTTGACTGGAGCTCCTCATGCGCGGTGTCAAGGTCCTCGCGGTTGCGCTTGAGCTCCAGCTGCACCCTGGTCGCAATCGTCGCGTCCATAAACATCAGGATGGCACCGGCGCTGAGTCCGTCAGTGCCCCAGAGCGGCTGGATCTGGATATCCCAGTACTGGACCTCGTCTGGACTTATCCGGCGTTCGACGGAGCTGACCCGCACGACCCGGTGTTCCGCATACGCACGTTCGATCAGGGACCTCAGCTCGACGGGGCGGTAGGAGATTTCGAGATCATGGAACGGACGCCCAAGGTCACGGGACGTCATCCCGAACACATTGCGCATCTGAGAGTTGATCAGGATCACTATTCCGTCGGCGTCAATGCCGATGATGGCGAACGGAGACGCCTCGAGGGCTAGGTCACGCAGCTGCCGCTTCCTGCTCACCTCGCGAATCTCGGGACTCCCGATCGTGTCAAGGCGTATCGGCATCGTCTGGTACCTCGGCACGGCCACACCAGGGCGACGGCGGAAGATCCGCTGGCGCATGCTGACCACTTCGAAGCGCTCACTATCGGATAGGAGCATCTCGGCTTTGCCGAGGAATAGCTCGCCACCTTCTCGCAGCGCGAAGTGGAACCTGTCGATGACCTGTGCTTGGGCCTCCACATTGAAATACATCAGCGTGTTCCGGCACACCAGAAGATCGAGACGAGAGATCGGGGCATCCCGAGTGATGTCGTGCCTGCCGAAGATGACCCGTCGGCGAAGGTCTGGTCGAAAGGCGAACTGTGCCCCGTTCTTCTCAAAGTACTTGTCGCGCAGATCGGGCGAGATAGGCTCAAGCGCCTTCGGGGTGTAGATCCCGGTCCTTGCGTCACGCAGAGCGTCCTCATCAACGTCTGTGCCGTAGATCTTGACGCGTTTCGCGGTTTCCTCGATACCCAGGGCCTCCGCGAAGGCGATCGCCAAGGAGTATGCCTCCTCTCCGCTTGCGCAGCCTGCCGACCACACCCTGATGTCACGATGGTTATCGGCATTTGCTATGAGGTCAGGCATCACCTCTCGCTGCAAGTACGTCCAGGTTTCGGGGTCCCGGAAGAAGCCCGTTACATTGATCAGGATCGTGTTGAACAGATGCCCGAATTCTTCGGCGCTGCTCTCTAGCCGGTCCCGGTAGTCCAGGTAGTCGGCAATACCGGCCTCATGCATGCGCTTGCGGATGCGCCGGGCCAGGGATGAACGCTTATAGCCGGTGAAATCGAAGCCGCGCGCATCACGAATAAGTACCAGCAGATCCTCAAGATTGCTGTCGACTTCCGGCTCATCATTAGGTTGCGTCATGACAAGCTCTGCTCCGCCTCAACCAGACCGCAGATCACCTGGGCGATCTCGTCGAGAGGCAGGATAAAGTCAACGGCGCCCGCCGCTATGACAGCGTCCGGCATCCCCCTGAACTCAGCCGACTCCGGATCTTCAGAGATGACAGTGCCACCACGGGACTTGATCGCTGAGGCCCCCATCGCACCGTCGCTGCCAGTTCCGGTTAGCACACAAGCCAGAGCTCTCGGGCCGTAGGCGCCAGCGATGGACTCGAACAGCAGGTCTGCTGACGGTCGCAGGAAATGTACAAGCTCGCTGCTGGAAAGCACTAGCACTCCCTCCGCCTCAACGAGCAAGTGGTGGTTCGGTGGCGCCACGTAAATCATGCCGGGTTCGGCTCGCTCGCCGTCAGTGGCGAGGACGACCGGCAGCTTCGCCCGGCGACCGAGAACCTCCGCGATGATCGTCTTGTGCCGAGGATCAAGATGCTGCACGACGACAACGGGCACTGGAAAGCCACCTGGGAGGCCGCCCAGAACCCGGCTTAGGGCACTAATGCCGCCTGCGGATGCCGCGATGGCCACGATTTCGTAGGGCTGGCTCGAATCGCCGCCAGACTCACTTGGAACGCTCATGACAGTCCTACAAGGGCCCGACATTCGCACATGTGGCAAGCGTAGCTATCTCTGCCAACACGCACCGCCTTGCGGCACCGACCGCACGGACGCTTTGCAGTTATCGGCAGTTCAGCAGTGGCCTCGGTGTCAACTTCCGGCCGACAGCGGGCCTTGTTCATCGCCCCCTATTCAGCTCGGCTACAAGCGGTGCGCCGCGCGCCCACGTGTTACGCGGATAGCGTGCTCGCGAGATCCACTCTGGCCAAGTTCGCTGGCGTTTCGACACTACGGCGGGAACTCAAGACTCGGCCGACGAGATCCGCGTAACGCCGGATGATCCGCAGGTCCCGAGAAGAAGGGGCGTACGGGCTTGGGTAGTGCGTGGATACGACTCCGACCAGCTGACCGCTCTTATCCACCAACGGCGTGGACTGCACGGCACGGAACCCTGACGCGGCGGCGATCCTCCGGTGCGGTTCAAAACGCCTGTCAGTGATCACATCGGAGATGACGATCTGCGCATTTCGCGCTGCCGCACGCCCGCAAGCTGTTCCGTCATCGTCGACCACCGCGAAGTACGCCAGAAATTCTTCGTCAAACCCGTGGTGCGCGACGATCCTCAGCGCACCAGATACGGGATCTGCCAGCTGCACGTTGCCCCGGTCAGCTCGGGCGAGCGACAGCAGCTTTTCGAGCGCGAGGTCAGCAAGGATGTCGAGTTGTCCGATTTGCCGGAACCGTCCCAGCGCTACATAGAGCTGCTTGGCCACGGTAGGTTCATCCAGGTCGAAACGTGCAGACGCGGCGTACCGCTCTATTCGGCGCGCCCGGTCCAGCTGGCCGCTGGTCCGCAGGCGGGCCGCTGACTTGAGGAAGATGGCTTCCGCTTTCTCCAGCGCAGACTGCACTCTAAGGCCAGTACCGGTCACATCAACCAGTGCGGACTCGCCGGACGATATGCCTGCCACGACGACGCTATCCATGAAATAAAATCTATCCGCAACGGCCACGGGTGTGTAGCGCCCCTGTCCCGAACGTCCCCATGCACGCCCAGAGACCGGAATCGACCTCGCTCGGCGGCACGGCCGCGCCACTGTCGACAACCGATGAATTACGCTGGCGCGAGCTCTTCGCTCGCAGGCGAGATAGCACGCGCCGGGCCTGGCTGCGTCTCGTCAAGTACTGACCGCGCCGTTCTGGCGACGATCTGTGCAGCTAGGTCCCGCAGCTTAATGTTTTCCCGCTGAGAAGCACGGCGAAGTGCATCAAACGCCTGATCCTCGGGCCAGCCAGACTGGGCCATGATGATGCCCTTGGCCTGCTCGATCACTGGCATGGACTTAAGCCGCGCCTGTAGCCGCGCCTGCGCAGAAAAGCGGAGACGATCGGTGTTGGGGTGCGCTGTCAGCCACGTCTCGTGGATTAGCTCTGCGTGGTCCCAGCCGTTACGGATGAGCTGCAAGATTAGCGCTGTGTCGTGCTTAGTTGCTCGGAACTGCTCGGCGAGCACCTGCGATTGCGTGCGCGCGGCCCGTGCGCGCGTGTACAGCTCCGACAGCTTGCTGTCCATAAGGCCGTTGCCTGGGGGCATGTTCTCACCGTGGTTCTCACTAATGCGGAACCAGGCCGGGACGTCTTTGGCGATAGCGACGGCTGCACGGATGCAGCTTGCCGTCGGCTGGGCGCGTTCGGAGGATCCCCACCTGCTTATCCGCATTTTCGTTGACGACCATCGAGACCGTCTAGTGCCGGCCGCCTTTCGAACCGGTTGCCGTATAGCTGTCAGCACAGTTGAGCAGCTGCAAATGATCTTCGAATGACTATCTCGCCGCCAATACTCCCGCGAGATTCGGGGCGGCTAACAAACCGCCGGGAGGGAGCACGAGCCAGGCTGCGAACCCATCGCCAGTGCTCAACCTCCCGGCCTAGCAGGCACGGCCTAACCAGCTTGAAGGGGGGAGAACAGCTGGGCGCCAGTTACCTGCTATCTCCCCGTCTGCTGCGCGCTTCAAGCAGCGGGGAGTCTGACGTACGAACGGCTGCGCGGGTCGGCGGGCCTTGACTACCAGGCCAGGCGTCATCCTTGGGCCGATCCGGCGGCGGTCGAGCAGCAAGCGCTGCAGCACGCCGTCCGCCTGGAAGTTGCGGAACCAATCCATCGTGATGTCAGATTGCGCATCCAGGCGCGGAAGCGAGCGGCCAATGGCTCGGCCAGGGGCGTGCCGAACTCAGGACCGACGAACGCCCTGCTGGTCTTTGCTGGTGGTTCGACCATGACAACGCTCCGCGCTGAACCGTGGCGCCGCACCGGGCAGCGCAGATCAAAACGCGGGCTGTGTCATCAACCCTGAGGATCAGTATGGCCTGAATCAGCCTTTTATCCAACCGTGGCGGCATGACGGCCGCTTTCCCGAGCTCTGCGACATGTGCCACCGAGGTGGGCGGTGTCTTCCACCCAGGTCTCGTCGATCGTGAAGCCTTGACTGTTGCTATGAGCAGCAGGTAGCCCTGGATGGCCACGCGCGGGGTGAGTCCTCGCGCCCACCGGCCGCGATCCGTTTACCCTGATCTGAGCACAGGGGCGGTCATGCCGACGCGCTGTGCCGAAGTTGCCCAGGCCCGGCGAGGAGGCGGCAGGGCGTGGATGAGCGGGTTAAGAGTGCCGGGCTGCTTTATGAGCGAGCTGTACTGACCGGCGATGCCAGCGCGCTGGCGGAGGCTGACCGAGAGCTTGACGGGGCAGAAGCTGACTTGGCCATCGCGCGCGGCCGGCTGATCCACACACGGTTCCTGCTGCGCCGCGAGCTCGACTCGGCCGCGCAAGAGGATCCCGGCGAGCTGCCGCTGTTCGAGCGTGCCGCCCTGCTCTACGCGGCGCTTGCCGACATCGGTGGCGAGGCCGAAGCCCTGTTTTGGGTCGGTTGCTTCTACCAAGTCGTCCGGCGCGACAATGCCAAGGCGCTACCCGTCCTCGAACGATCACTGCAACTGTCATCGCAAGTGGGCGACAAAGCCGTGATGGCCGAGGCGCTGCGGCACCTGGGCATCGCCGCGCACCGCGCCGGAAACCTGGAGGTGGCCAGGCAACGGCTCGAGGAGTCAACGCGGCTGCGCCGGGAGCTTGGGCAATTGCCGGGAGCGGCCGCGAACATGGTGGGTCTGGCTTACATTGCCGCAGCTCAACAACGCTGTGACGACGCCCTTGCGTTGCTAGACGAAGCTAGCGCGATCGCCACGACAGACCACGCGCACCGTATCCTGCGGCAGGTCACTGAGGCGCGGACAGAACTTGAGTCGCAGCCTCCGCTCTCGTAGCGCTCGGCCCGATCAGGCTCTGACTGTCCCGTCCCACTGCCACTTTGTCTGCCGCGGCAACTCACCTAGTGAGGCGCGGCCGCAGCAGTACAGCAGCACGTCGACGGGGTCGCCACTGGGAGCCTGCGGAAATAGCCGTGCGATCACCGGTGCGGCAAGCTCCGCTGGCGGACGCCACGGATCCGCGGGGTTCAGCCCGCGGACTATGTCAAGGGTGTGGATCAACGTCTCCACGACGCCCATCGCGGCGAAGCCCGCCGCGTCCGAGACACCATAATTGTGATGCGCGCGCACGGCTGGATCGGCCGACTGCGCAATGCGGTGCAGCAACTCGGCGTGGGCGCCGAGTGCGGCCAGTAGTCGTGGCGGCGAGGCCGAGTCATCGAGGGCAAGCTCGGTGCACAGGTACGTCTCGGGGTCGCCGTAAACGACTTGCATCGAATAGAAGTAGAGGCAGTCAACCATGTGCAGCGCGGTGCGCCGACAGGTCCACTCCAGGCCGGCAGCTGGCACCTTTTGCCAGTCCAGATCGGTGTAGCTGACTAGCGCGGCAACAGACGCGCAGGCTGCGGCTCTCGGGTCAGCTGTCTCCATCATGTAGTCATTTAACCCGACTCGTGGTGGAGCTGATCCATCCAGGACTGGTCGGGAAAGGTCTTTCTGTACGGCGGAATCTCAACCCGCCGCTCGCGTAGCGTGTTGCCACGACGGATTCACGCCGAGTGCCCTAGGGAGCAGACAAATGCCCGAGCACAGGACCGGAACGCGCGAGGCATGGCAGGCGGCTCGCGCGGAGCTCGCGCAGCTCGAGGCGGAGCAGGCGCGGCGCAATGAGGAGATCCGCAGGAAGCGACTCGACCTTCCGTGGGTTGCGGTCAGCAAGGACTACCAATTCGACACCGACGAAGGTAAGAAGAGCCTCGCGGACCTGTTCGAAGGTCGCTCGCAGCTGCTCGCCTACAACATCATGTTCGGGCCGGCGTACTCACGCGGCGCTTGTCCCGGGTGTACAAGCCTCGGCGACGAGCTCAGCGGCACTCTCGTTCACCTTAACCACCGCGACGTGACACTGATCTGCACGTCCCGCGCGCCGATCGACCGGCTCCTCGCCTACAAAGAGCGGATGGGCTGGCTCTTCCCATACGTGTCGACCTATGGCACGGACTTCCCGTTTGACTTCGGGCTCGCTATGACAGAGGAGCAAACGCAGCAGATCCCCGAGGTCAAAGCGATAATCGATGATCCGTCCGAGGAGCTTGAGGAATGGTCCGAGCAGATCGGGGCCGAGCTGAAGGAAGGCCTTCTCGAGGGACCCGGGTGGATCGCCTTCGCCCGCGAGAACGGCACTGTTTACCACACTTATACGGTCATGGCACCGGACCCCTTCGTCGCGCCCTATCACTCATTCCTGCTCGAGCGGACGCCGAAGGAGGGCCCCAGCTTGGCTCGCATCTGGCGCAAGGACGAATACCCGGACTGAGCCGCACCGACATCAGGGCGTTGTTCGCCACCGTGGGAAGCCGGGCCACTAAGCGGGCTGGTCCCATACGGTGGCAAGGTGAGCCATCACTCTCGGCTGTTGAAAGTCGTCATTGATGCCCCGCCTGCCGATCATGATCGCGAGCTGGCCTTCTGGACTGCAGCAGCCGGGCTACCACTCGCCCGGTTCGACCGGCACCCCGAATATCACGGGGCCGCGCTGCACGGACAGGACTTCTGGCTGCTTATCCAGCGGCTCGGCGAGGGGCAGTCCAGGGTGCACATCGACATTCACACTGACGACCTAGCCGCTGAGGTGCTCCGGCTGCAAAGCCTGGGTGCCGAGCTCGTCGAGCAGGTGCACTCATGGCAGGTAATGCGCGACCCCGCCGGCCTGCTGTTTTGCGTGATCCCCGAACAACCAGGAACGCTCAGCGACTCCAACGCGCAACGCTGGGACTGATCGGCGCAGGCATCATGACCGGGACGCTGGGTACCTTTTGGGACTGGAACGGACGCTCGGCGCGAACAACCGAGATGTTCTTGTACGCCAATGCCACAGCGCTGCCGCTAGGCCGCATCTACCTACGGGGTCCCCATGAGCACTGCGAACAGCGTCGCCCGTGAAGCCAGTGATGCAGTACGGGCGGACATTCACGGAGACGCCTTCGTTCCCGGCGACCCGGGCTACGACGGAGCACGCCGGGCGTGGGCGCTGACCGCGGACCAGCGGCCAGCCATGGTAGTGGAGGTGGCCTCGGCAAGTGATGTCGCCGCCGCCGTGCGATTCGCCCACTCGCACGGGCTGCGCATCGCCCCGCAGGGTACCGGCCATGGTGCCGCGCCACTCGAGCCGCTAGAGACCGCGTTGCTCCTGCGAACATCGCGACTACGCGGCGTTCGGATAGACCCGGACAGCCGGACCGCGCGAGCTGACGCGGGCGCGCTGTGGCAGGACATCGTTGTCCCGGCCAGCGCCTACAACCTCGCCGCGTTGGCGGGCACCTCCCTGAACGTTGGAGTGACCGGATACACCCTGGGCGGAGGGCTTGGCTGGCTCGCGCGCCGCTATGGGCTAGCTGCCAACAGCGTCACAGCGGCCGAGATTGTCCTTTTGGACGGGCGACTGATCCGTGCCGACTCCGAGCATGAGCCAGACCTGTTCTGGGCCGTCCGCGGCGGCGGTGGCAGCGTCGGCGTCGTGACCTCGCTCGAGATGCAGCTTTACCCGGTGCCCGAGCTGTACGCCGGAGTCCTGTTCTTCCCTGTCCAGCGCGCCGCGGAAGTGCTGCACTCCTGGCGCGACTGGATCAAGTCGCTGCCCGACGAGGTCACCTCGATCGGCCGGATCCTGCGAGTTCCGCCGTTGCCGACGGTTCCCGACCAGCTACGAGGCCGGGCCTTCGCGATGGTAGAAGCGGCCTACTCTGGCGACGAGGCCACCGGTGCCGAGCTGATCGCGCCGCTGCGCAAGCTTGGCCCGGAAATAGACACCTTCGCGGCCATTTCCGCTGTGACCCTGGGCCATCTGCACATGGACCCCACCGAGCCCGTTCCGGCCGTCGGCGATGGGACCCTGCTCACAGATTTCCCGGCCGCCGCGGTCGACACCCTTGTGGGATTGGCCGGCGCGGGCGCCGACACCATGCTCATCAGCATCGAGGTCCGCCACCTAGACGGCGCGCTGCGCCAACCGGCGGCTGGCGGCGGCGCCCTCCTCAGCATCGATGCCAGCTACTCGCTGTACGCTACGGGCGTCGCTGCCACGCCGGAGGCCGTCGCCACAATTGGCGCGCATGCGCAGGCGGTCAAGGACGCCCTCGGTCCGTGGCGGGCCAGCTACGACTTCTACAACATGGCGGACACTCCGGCTCGTGCGCAAGCGCTCCTGCCTGCTGAGTCTTACCAGCGCCTTCGGCAGATCAAGACGAGCCACGACCCGGACAATGCGATCATCTCCGCGCACCCCATCTGACTGGTACCCGCGGCGCCGAGCGCGTCGCTGATGACCGAGGGCATGCACTTGAGTTTGCCGTTGGCACCCTCAGTCTGCGTTCTGCTCCTCGAACAGCACCTCCATCCCGTTCGGCGAGCGGACGGCAACGGTCCGGTATTGCCAGTCCGGCCGCGGCTGGGCGGTAGTCACGTGGAACGCCAGACCTGCCCGCTCGCAGGTTTCGATCACGGCGTCAATGTCACTGACGCCAAGCTGCCAAGCGAACCCGGCTTCCGCTGCGTTGACTTCCAGCCGGCGGCTAAGGCCGAACTCGACAGCGTCATTCCCGACGGCCAGAAAGTCTGGGTATTCCGGACCTTCGTACGTCGGGCGCAGGCCGAACCGAACATAGAAGTCGCGCTCGGCATAGGGATCTTTGACGTGGATGATCGGCAACAGCTTAGTTATTAGATCCGCCATGACGACAAGCGTCGCCGGCTTGGCGGACAAAGCGTGGCCGACCGGACATCACGACGGCAGGTCACGCTGGACCGTGCACGAAAAGCGCCAGCATGCCGGCGGGAACCGGGGTGACCTGCGTCAGCGGCCGGAATGGGACGTGCAGAACGAAGGCAGCGCGCCGACGGCTGGCTACCCTTGGGCGAAGTAGCGATCCTGAATGCGGACGCTGGGCATCCGGATGCCGAGCGCCGCGGCAAGCTGAACGTCGGGACCGCACTGTCGGCTTGTCATCAGCCGACCAGCGCGGTGATGGCGTTGCCACGGGCGGGAGTGAACCAAGGCAGACCCGCGACCGTATTCAAGCTGACGAACGCGTGACGGCCGCACCCCTTGCGGAGGCATGATTTGGCCTCTTCGGATACTCACAGACACACGGCGGCCGGGTGGCGGCTGGCCGGAATCGGACTGCTCGGCCTAGGCGTAGCAATCGCGCTGTACGTGGCGGGGCGGCTACATCAACCCGACTACACCTTCAGCATGCTCGGCTCCGACCCGATCCGGCTGAAGTCGCTGCTCGCGACGATCGCGCTGGCCCTGGCCGGGGTCCAGGTGCTGCTAGCCCTGTGGATCTACCGGAGGCTGCCCCTGGCTGGCAGCCCACCACGCCCGGTCCCGATCACCCACAGGGTCACCGGCTACGCGCTGCTCGCGCTGACCATCCCGGTCGCCGTGCACTGCCTCATTGCCTACGGTGTGCAGTTGACTAGCCTTCGGGTGGCGATCCACTCGATCGCAGGATGCTTCCTGTATGGCGCGTTCGCCGCGAAGGTCCTCCTAGTGCACAGCAAGCGGTTGCCCGGATGGGCCTTGCCGGCGGCAGGCGGAATACTCGCCATCGTTGTCGGCGTGCTCTGGTACACCTCGGCGTTGTGGTATTACAACGGCTACCAACTCCCCCACCCTTGATCCCTCCTTCACACACCTTGACCCAAGTAGGTGCAGGAAGATCCGGTAATTAAGCCCAGCCACTGTTGCCGCAGTTCGCACAGTGGCTCTATCTCCTGTTCGATGCGGTAGCGGCCACCGCTGTCGTCCTCGCACTCATGGTTGCCTGGCTGAGTTCGGGGCACGGCAAACGCCTGGCGGTACTGTTCGGCGTGCTCGCCTCGTCGGGGTTGCTAGAACTCGCTCGGGCCTACGTCAATTCGGCGAGCGGTGCTGCGGCCGGGTCGAGCGAAGGTCGCGCCTGAGGGAGGCGCTTGGCGACACCATTCGCGGCCGGCTCCCGGCCGACGAAACCTGCCAACCCAGCCGCCGGAAACGCCGTTGAAGCTCACCGCTGACTCACACTGCACGACAGGTCGGGCTGCGGCGGTACTGAAGCACCGATGTCTGGCGATTCGGCAACCGTCTGGCCCGGGTTGAATAGCGTGCCGGAAGAAAATGTCTCCCCCGACCCGCGTCCGTTAGCGACAGCAGACCCATACGGGCCGTTGAAGCTCTGCGGGTTGCCTACGGGGTTCCCGCTCTGGTTTGTGAAGGACACGACGAGGTCGGTCGGCAGCGAAGCCGTTCCCCCTGTGTTATTGACGAATGTAACTACGATTGCGATGGCCGCGGCTCCGCTGGCCTGGCTGGGTAGGAAATACCGCTGGAAGTTGGCACTGGTATCGGGCATGTAATAGTCACTCGTGTTCACGTCGTTGATGTACATCACGTCAACCTGGCATGACGCGACAGTCCAGGTGCCGGTCACACCGCCGCCTGGCGGCTGGCTCTGGGCTGGCAGGCTGTTGGGTACGCACTGGCCCCGACCGTTGAGATGACCGGGCTGAACGCTGTCCATCCCGCGCGCCGCCTTGCACGGCAGTCTGGCGTAATTCGTTGCGCCGTCATGCGCTGGCGATCCGCCGCAGGCTCCTACCGTGATGCCGATCCCTGCTGCCGCCATTGCGGCGATGATTGCGCGCTTCATCTATACCAACGCACCAAGACCCTTTCGACTCAGCCGCGGATCGCCATCACCAGTTCGGACCATAATCCGCCCTGTCCTCGCCTTGCCGCTGCCGTACTTCACGAAGAACAGTCGCGACTGCGCTAGGTGACGCTCCGCTGAAACGCGGCGGATGGGCCACTTGCCGCGTCAAGGCCGTGAGCCGAGGGCCGACTTCAGCCCATTTCATATGCCGGTATTTCCGCAAAGTAGTAACTCAACCGGCCTCGCCGGGCGCCAGCCAGAGTGGAAGTCCGACGGCTACATGACCGTAGGAGCGTCGAAACCCCGGGGGCGAGCCGTTCCGTGCCCGAGGACGGTGCGGCATCGCCGCCATCGCTGCGTCCAGAGACCTGACCGTTCGCTGGCTCATACAGTCGCTTTCGACGACGCCTGTGCGGTCTTCGCCACGCCCGCCGGCAAGTATCCGGCCGGAAGGCTAGCCCTCGTAATCGAGGGCAAGACAAAGAGCAGATTCAGCGGGAAGCCGACGGCGTTGGGGGGCGCGTGATCGCGGCATGGTATGACCGGCAGGGCGAGCCCGGCGACGTGCTACAGGTCGGCGAACTGCCCGTCGCCGACCCTGGCCCGGGCGAGGTACGGGTCCGGCTCACGCGGTCGGGCGTCAGCCCTGGGGACGTCAAGAAGCGGCAGGCCTGGCTCGGGTCGCCGATGGCATTCCCGCGGATAGTGCCGCATAGCGACGGCGCCGGTGTGATCGAGGCCATTGGCCCCAGCGTGACGGAGACTCGACTTGGCCAGCGTGTCTGGGTTTACGGCGCCCAGTCCTACCGGCCGTTCGGCACCGCGGCGCAGAGCACAGTTGTACCGGACTCACTGGCGGTCGACCTGCCACCGAGCGTCACCGACGAGATCGGCGCGTGCCTGAGCATCCCCGGCATCACCGCGCACCGGGCCGTCTTCGCCGATGGCCCAGTCGCGGGCCAGACCATCGTCGTCCACGGCGTGCGCGGATCGGTGGGCTCACTCGCCGCTCAGCTCGCCGGCCGGGCGGGCGCCAACGTGATCGGCACTGTGCGCACCGAAGCCGAGGTACAGCAAGTAGGCGACGCGGTCGCCGACCATGTCGTATCGCTGGAGTCCGACCCGGTAGCAGCCATCCGGGCGCTGGCTCCCAGCGGCGTGGACCGGATTGTTGAGGTAGCGTTGTCTGCCAACGCCGACATCGATGCCGCGATCGTCAGCAACGGCGCGGTCATCGCCACCTACGCGAGCACCGAAGACCGGCCGGCGCTTCCGTTCTGGCCCATGCTATTCGCCAACGTCACCATCCGGCTGCTCGGCAGCGACGACTTCCCCCAGACGGCCAAGAACGACGCAGCGCGCGATCTGACGACGGCCGTCGCCAACTCCGCCCTCGTTATCCCGGTCGCGGCGGTACTGCCACTCGCGCGAATCGCCGAAGCCCACAAGCTGATCGAATCAGGACATCCAGCTGGCCGGGTGCTCGCATCGATTCCGTAGCGCCAAACCGGAGCTTAGGTCTGGTCTGCTTGCTAATGCGCTCAGTCCGATGCAACACGAAGGGTCGCGGCACAGCGACGCGATTCCGGACCTCCGCCAGGCCATTCGCGCTGTGGCTAACCACCTCGCCGACCTGATCCGGCATGCACAAGCTGACGGCGAAATCCGTGACGATCTCAAGGCCGTGGCGCCCTAGGAGCCCGAGACACCTCTCGAGGACTGCGGCGAGCGCACCCGGCTGAGGCGCGAGAACCAGCCCTCGGCGACGGCTACTCCGTGCCCGGCTCGGACTCGTGGCGTGGCTGGAAGGAGCGCAGCCGCAGGCTGTTGGAGACGACGAACACGGAGCTGAAGGCCATTGCTGCGCCGGAGATGAGCGGGTTAAGGAATCCCAGCGCTGCGAGCGGCAGCGCGGCGACGTTGTAAGCGAAGGCCCAGAACAGGTTGCCTTCGATGGTGCGCAGCGTGCGGCGGGACAGGGCGACAGCCTCGGGCACGGCTCGCAGGTCGCCGCGGACTAGTGTCAAGTCGGCTGCCTCGATGGCTACGTCGGTGCCGGTGCCCATGGCCAGGCCTAGGTCGGCCTGGGCCAGCGCGGCGGCATCATTCACGCCATCACCGACCATGGCGACTACGCGTCCGGCGTCCTGGAGCTGCTTAATCGCGTCGACTTTACCGGCGGGCAGGACGTCGGCGATCACCTCGTCGATGCCGACCTGGGCGGCGGCAGCCACGGCCGCGCGGGCGTTGTCGCCCGTGAGCAGGACGGGGCACAGCCGCAGCCGTCGCAGCTCGGCGATTGCCTCGGCGGAGGTTGGCTTGACCGTGTCGGAAACCACCAGGAGGCCGCGAACCCGCCCGTCCCAGCCGGCGTAGACCGCGGTCTGCCCGGCGGCCTCGGCGTCGGCGGCCGGACCAGTCAGGCTGGACGGGACCGGCAACCCGAAGGCCTCTTCCAGCCAAGCGCGCCGGCCGGCCAGCACCGTGCGTCCGGCGACGAAGCCGGAGACGCCGCGCCCCTGATGGCTCATGAAGCCCGTCAGGGCTGGCAGTTGCCCGCCGAGCCGGGTCACCGCCGCGGTCGCAATCGCAGCCCCGACCGGATGCTCTGAGGCATCCTCCACCGCGCCGACCAGTCTGAGCAGCTCAGCAGCATCCTCGCCCGGCGCCGCTATCACCGCCGTCAGGCTCATCCGCCCGGTGGTGACGGTGCCCGTCTTGTCCAGGACCACTGTGTCGATCTTCCTGGTCGACTCGAGTACTTCGGGGCCCCTGATCAGGATGCCGAGCTGGGCTCCGCGGCCGGTCCCCACCAGCAGCGCGGTCGGCGTCGCGAGCCCGAGAGCGCACGGGCAGGCGATGATCAGCACGGCTACCGCAGCGGTGAGCGCTGCCACAGCAGGGTGGCCGGTTGCCAGCCAGGTGACCAGCGTCACCGCCGAGACGCCGAGCACCAGGGGAACGAAGACCGCCGAGACCCGGTCGGCGAGCCGCTGCACCGCCGCCTTACCGTTTTGCGCCTGTTCCACCAGTCTGGCCATCTGGGCGAGTTGAGTGTCGGCGCCCACCCTCGTCGCCCGAACGACGAGCCGACCGCTGGCGTTCACCGTAGCGCCGGTCACCTGGGCGCCGACCGTTACGTCGACTGGAACGGGTTCGCCGGTGAGCATCGACGTGTCGACCGCTGAGGTACCGTCCTGGACGACGCCATCGGTGGCGATCTTCTCGCCGGGCCGGACCACGAAGAGGTCACCGACGACGAGGTCGGTCACCGGCATCCGGGCCTCTGCGCCATCTCGCAACACCCCGACGTCCTTTGCGCCCATCGACAGCAGCGCGGCCAGCGCGGCGCCCGACCGCCGCTTAGCGCGCGCCTCGAGGTAGCGGCCCGCCAGGACTAGTACCGTCACTCCGGCGGCGACGTCTAGGTAGGTCGAGTCAGCCGTCGCATCACGGGCCAGCAACACGAACCCAGAGTGCAGGCCGGGCGTGCCGGCCGACCCGAGGAACAGGGCATACAGCGACCACACGTAGGCAGCAGACACTCCCACCGATATCAGGGTGTCCATCGTCGCGGCCCGGTGCCGCGCATTGGCCCAGGCGGCCCGGTGGAACGGCCAGGCTCCCCACGCCCACACCGGGGTCGTCAGCGCCAGTGACACCCACTGGTAGTAGCGGAACTGCAGGGCGGGCACGAATGCCAGCACCACCACCGGTACGGTCAGCGCCGCCGAGATGACGAGGCGTCGCCGCAGCGAGGCTGCCTCGTCGAATTGGCCGGCCGACCCGGCGTCCGAGCTGCCTACCCGCGGGGCGGGCAGCGCGGCCGTGTAGCCGGCCTGTTCGACGACGGTCACGAGCTCCCGAGGGGTCAAGCCGTCGGGGTAGGTGACTCGCGCCTTCTCGGTGGCGAAGTTGACCGTGGCGGTGACCCCGTCCAGCCGGTTGAGCTTCTTCTCGATACGCGTGGCGCAGGACGCGCACGTCATGCCGCCGATCTCCAGATCCACGCTGCGATCAGCGGTCTCTGCAGTCGTAGCCGGCCGGTCGCCGGCGACAGTGCTCACTGGCCTGCTCCTTCCTGCCCACGGCCCTGCGGGCTTGTCCGGCTGTCAGCTAGTGACGAGCTGGTATTCCCCAGCCTCGTCCAGAGCCGCGCTGATCGCCTCGTCCCGCAGCGGCGCGTCACTGGTCACCGTCACCGAAGACGCCCCGTCTGGCACGAGCTCGACGTTCACGCCGATGACGCCGCCCAGGCCGGTTAGCTCCTCGGTGACGGCGCGCACGCAGTGCTCGCATGTCATCCCCGTCACCCCGTAGGTGGTTGTCGTCACACCGCTTCCTCTCTCGGCCTCACGCTCTGTGATCAGGAGCGCACCAGCCGAGCAACGGCCTCCGAGGCCTCGCGGACCTTCGCGGCAGCCGTCTCACCGCCCTCGGCGACGGCCTCGGTGACGCAGTGACTCAGGTGCTCATCCAGCAGGCCCAGGGCCACAGACTGCAGCGCCCTCGTCGCGGCCGAGACCTGGGTCAGGATGTCGATGCAGTACTTGTCTTCCTCGACCATCCGCTGCAAGCCGCGCACCTGGCCCTCGATCCGGCGCAGCCGCTTGAGGTAGTCCTCTTTGTTCTGGCTGTATCCGTGCACGGCGTCCTCCTGCCTCCGCAGCTGATGTCGATCAGCAGGCTACTATACCCCAGCACGGTATATGAGGCTGCTCCTGGCCCGTTCCCATATGGCACCGGGATGACCAATGTCCCGGTGCGCAACCGGCCGGACCATCGCAGTGACACGAGTCGGCGCGGCGGTTCGCGTTATGCGGCCTGAATCGGGGGCGCTGACGGCAGTCGGAGTCGCCGGAGCAGGAGGGCATTCACGGCAACGATGAAGCTCGAGCCGGACATCGCCAGGGCCGCGATCTCCGGGCGGAGCAGCAGCCCGAACGCCGGCTCGAACACGCCGGCCGCGATCGGCAACGCGATCGAGCCGTCGCCGACCATGGCGACCTTCCTGCCGGCCCGCTGCAGGTCGGCAACCTTGCCGGCCGTGTCGCCGTGCAGCACATCGGCGATGACCATCTCAATCCCGAGGAGGTCGGCGATCCGCTGCGCGGTGGTCTCGTTGTCGCCGGTCAGCATGACCACGTCGATATCGGCCTGGCGTAGCGCAGTGACCGCCGCAGCCGGGCATCGTCGGTCAGGGCCGACCTGCTGGTCGCGGTCGGCCGGGATTTACGGCCATGGCATCACGCGCCGTGTCGGGCGATGGTTGGCGGCGCCGCCGTCGAGAATCTCGATCTGCAGCATGCGCTGACGCAAAAGACTCCCCTGGTCATCGGCGTCATCCTGGGTCTGGGCTTCCTGCTTCTGCTGGCAGCCCTGCAAGCACCATTGATCGCCGCCCTCGGTTGCCGGGCTAGATGGTCTCCGACAATCGATCTGCAGCAGAACGCCTAGGTAGTCGACAGCGAGCGGCGCTGTCTCCTGCTCATGCCTTCCCAGTCGACGCAGTGTCCTCGTCCGCTGCGGAGCTGTCGGAGGTACTGTCGGCCGCGACGCCGTTGGCGTCCGACTTCCTGGCCCTGTGGGCCAGACCTGTGATGGCTCCGCCCGCCGCCGCCGTCAATGTTGCGATGCTGGCCTGCTTACGCCAACGCCGCGGACGCGGTGCGTCAGGGGCCATCCGGCGTGCAGCTGCTGATAGCGCCGCCGAGACCTTGGGCGCGACGGTGTCCTGCAGGACATGCCCCGTCCGCTCAACGTTCGGGGCCGCCCAGGCCCGAGTTCTGCGCACTCCGCGCCTGGCTAACGGCAACACGGTCGACGCTGCCGTCCGTGTGCGAGCCGCAACTCCCGTCTTTTCGCTTCTCTTTCTGGCCGACATGTGAACCTCCGCCATGGAAACTTAGCCAGGCAACTTCCCCGCGCAGCGGACTTCATTCGTTGGCTGGCATATTGAGATATCGGTCGGTGCTCGCTCGCACGGTTGCGGCGACCAAGAGGCAGCTCGCCGAGAGCTTCGATCTCGAACTCGCTGCGGAACAGGCCGAAGGGCGGTGTTCCTGGCCGCGCCGCAAGTAGCGCGGTTACCTGCTATCTGACAGTGAACCGAGAGGGATCGCGCTTATCACCGCGGCTGGAGGCCGGTGTTCTCACCGCGCCCGGGAGTCACCGAGTCCAATTGGCGCGCGACGGCTGCCCCAACCGCGCCGACGCGCGCAGCCAGGACAAGCGCCTCGGCGCGCGTGCGGACGCCCATCTTCTGCAAGATCGCCGACACGTGGTGGTCGATAGTACGGGCGGAGACGACCAGCCGCGCGGCAATCTCGGAGTTGCTTAGCCCCGCTGAGAGCAGGCCGAGCACTTCCATCTCCCGGCCGGTTAGGCCCAGCGGGTGCGCGGCGGTCACTGGCCGCGGGCCGCGTGGCAGCCCGCGCTCTCCGAGAGCCCGCAGGCGACGGGAGACGACTGCCGCCGCCGACCGAGCGCCCATCCACTGCAGCAATCCCAATGCTCGGCGCTGGGCGGCACGATCGCCGCTTGCCAGTGCGAGCGCCGCCTCGTATCCGCAGCCTCGTTCTTCCCACCACAAAGCTGCGCCGGTGCTGTGCCCGGCGATTTCGAGCTGGTACGGCTCGGCGATGTCAGCCAGGTCACCGGGCGGAAGACCAGCCCGCCATCGCCAGATTTCTAGCTCACCGACGAACCACGGCTTGCCCATTGGCCCGCCCATGGCGGTGGCAGTCTCCGCGTCCAACCGCTCCGGAGAAGTTCCCTCCAGCCACGCTGCCTCGGCCCGGGCACAGGCAACTAGCTCGAGAGCAAGCGGAAGGTTCGAAGCTTTCGCGCCCAAGGCCGCGTCATCTAGCAGCGGCCAGTACCCAGATTCGCCGCGGCGTGCACGAATCATCGCGAGCACCACCAAGGCAGTGCAGCGAGCGAGGGCAAATTGCTCAGGCGCAGCACTGATGACCGCGGACGCGATCGCGGCTGCATGGTCCCAGTGTCCGCGCGCCAGCGCTGACTCGGCCGTCAGCGCGGTCAGCCACATGTGCCATGTCTCCTGGCCGTGGTCCCGGCAGTACGCCATCCCCGGATCGAGAAAGCGCTCCGCAAGCAGCCACTCGTGACGTCCAGCAAGGGCGACCGCCAGATGCAGGTATGCGCGACCGACCCCCGCCTCATCACCGGCTTCCAGGGCCAAGTCGCGGCTACGCTCCAGCCTCACTAGCCCTTCGGACTCCCCGCGACGCAGCTCGACAGTGCCGACATTGTTCAGCGCGTAGATGAGCGCGTCCGGGCAGCCGACTCGGTCAGCGAGACCAATCGCCTCGTTCCCCCACCGAATCGCAGCGGCGTCGTCCTCGACGCCGACGATTGCCGAGAGCGTCGCGTAACTGCGGGCTAGGTCCGGCCCCGGCGGAATCTGTTCCAGCACGGCGACGGACTGCAGCGCAGCCGCCTTCGACTCGGCGAGCCGTCCTTCAAGGCCATGCTGTTTGGCCAGCTGGCGCAGCGCCCTACCCTGCCCGGCGAGATCATCGGCACCCTTGTAGATCTGATGGGCATCCTGAAGCGCCTGGATAACGTGCCTTTCAGTGCCGGCGAAGTAGGCCTCCGCCGCAAACCGCTCTAGCAGCTCCGCGCGCTCCCTCGATCCCAGAGATTCCGAAAACTTGAGCGTCCGCGCGTACATGGCTGCCGCCTCGCGCCGGGCGCCAGCAGCGGCAGCACGCTCGGCAGCGGCCGGACCGAACCGGAGCATGGCGGCAGCATCGCCAGCGGCCTCGGCGTGATGGACAAGCCGCGGCAGGTCAGGATTCTGCCGCGCGGCGAGAGCGGTCAAGGCGGCTCTGTTCAGCACAACGCGGCGGCCCGGCGGCAGCGACTCCTCGATCACCTGCCTCTCGATCTCGTGGCGGAACTCCACGCAGTCGTCTGTAAGCACAGCCATTCCGCCGCCAAGGCACTCATCCAGGGCCGACGCCGCGTTGGGAACTAGCTCGTCGAGAAGCCACAACTCAGCTCGGCCAGGCACCACAGCTACTGCGTCCAGCAGCTCCCTCGCGGGCTCGCTGAGACGCATGGCACGGGCCAGGACCGCGTCGCGGACCGTGTGCGGGACCCGCCCGGTCCCCGCGGCCAGGACTTCGGTGACAAAGAACGGGTTCCCGGAGGTCCATCTGTGCAATTCCCTGGCACTGAGGTCAGCTTGCTCAGCCAGCTTCGCGACGGCGTGGCGCGTCAAGCCGGTCAGGCCAAGCCGCGTGACCCGGCTATTGCCGGGCAGCGTGCCGAGAACAATCCGCAGCGGGTGCGCCCGGTTCAGTTCGTCCTCACGGTAGGTCAGGACCAGCAGCGTCGGCACGCTTGCGATCCGGCGACCTACCAGGCCGATCACGTCCAGAGTCGCCGCGTCGGCCCAGTGTAGGTCTTCGAGCACCAGCACCGACGGCTTCGCTTTCAGTTCGCGCAGCAGCGCGATCGCGACGTCGTACGGCTTGGTGATATCGGCCGGCCGTTCCGCCGCGTTGCCCGTAACCAGCTCGGCCAGGTCGAGGAAGGGCCCGAGGGGACGAGGCGTGAAGAGCGGATCACACCCAGCCCACAGCACCCGTGCTGAGCCCTCGAAGTCCGCGCAGAAACGGCGCAGTAGCGCAGTCTTCCCGATCCCGGCTTCGCCCGAGACAAGGACTATCCGCCCTTGCCCACTCGCCAGGACCGTCGCCAGCTCACCGTCAAGCGCGCTGAACTGTTCCGCCCGTTCAAGCAGGCCGTCACCACCAACGGCATGCGCCGCCCCCCCACCCATGGCGCGATACTAGACAACATTAGAGGTGACTATGCAACTATTTGCGCACTCAGACTCTGCTGGCGGCGCGGAGGTCCGCGGCAGCGAGCGCAGCCGACCGCGCGGACACGATGTTGCCCTTGGCCTCGAAGCGCTCTACGGCGCGGGCGAGCGCGTCAAGCGCCCCGGCGGTATCCCCGCGCAATAGGCGCACCTCGCCGAGGTCTACGAACCCATTGCCTTGCCAGTCCAGGAAGTCGGAATCGCCGATCAGCTCCAGGGCCTCGGAAATGAGGGCGTCGGCACCGTGCTGTTCGCCCTCTCGCGCCAGCAGCTTCGCTTCCACGCAACGCCAGAGAAACTGTGACGACACGTCGTCCGCTGCTGCCAGCCCACGACAGCAAACCGTGAACTCAGCGGCCGCTGCGAAGCGCTCCTGGCGATATAGGACCTCGGCGAGCAGCCCGGCGGTCGTGGAAATGTAGTTACGCTCTCCCATTTGCTCGAGAGTCTCGTAGTCACCGCGGAGTTCAGCTTCTGCTGCCTCGAGGTCACCCGCAAGCATCTCGACAACGGCGGAGTCGATCGAGGTCAGGGCTGCGGTGACGCGCCAGCCGAATTCCTCCAGTAGTGCCCGGCTGCGCCGGTAGCGGATCCTCGCTTCGGCGAAGTTAGCCCTCATCGCTTCCAGATGGGCGAGCGTGACCTCGGTGATGGCGGTCGCCTTCCGGTCTTCGGTAACGCGGTCGAGCACCTGCTCACAGACTGCGATCGCCTCGCCCACCGGGGTAGGTCCAAATAGCGCCGACATCGCGAGCGAGCCTGCGTAGCGGCGCGCCGTCAGGTCGTCTCCGGCGAGCGTGGCGTGCCGGATCATCCGCTCGGCGGCGTCTGCCGCGCGGCCGTATTGGTTCGCCGTCCAGTGCGCGAACATCAGCAGTCGCCAGGCACGGGCGAGGCCACGGTGATCAGCGGCCTGTTCGAGCCCGGTTATAAGCTCGCCTGCCCGCTCGATCACGCCGTCATGAGCGCTCGCCGCATCGGTGGTATAGCGAAGCTGCAGCCCGGCGAGCTCAGCGGCGCGCGCTTCCGCAAGCGCGTCATTCCGCAAAGTGGCCGCGCCCGTCAGCGCCCGGTCGAGTGCGTCCTGAGCGGAGGCCAGCTCGCCGACGTCACCCAGTGCCTCGCCGGCTTGCAGGAGGAATCGCGGTCGGTCTCTGTGGCCCTCCTCCAGCAGGCCTGCGGCCCTCTGGAACATACTGGCGGCGGCCGGCATGTCCCCGTGGCTGACGGCCTTTGACCCGGCGATGCCCAGGTGCCTGGCGGCCCGGTCGCCCAAGGACCGGGAGTGCTCGTCGACGGGCCCCAGTTCGGCCCGGTACTGGAAGCACTGCTCCAGGTGGTATCCGATGATCGCCTGAAGCTCGGCTACGCGGTCGCCGGACGTCATCAGCAGCCAATCGGCGAACCGCTCGTGCATCCGGGCCCGAGTTCGTTTCAGCAGCCTGCCGTATGCGGCGTCCCGCACGAGCAGGTTGGTGAACTGATACTGGTCTTCGCCCGATCCTGCGTCGGTGACCCGGATCAATCGCTTGTCACACAGAGCCGACAAGGTTCCCGCCAGGTCCGGGGTCGAGTCGGCGTCCGCGCCAAGGGCATCAACGGCGGCCGGCTGGAAATCCAGCCCGATGATGGCCGCTCGTTCCAGCACTGCCCGTTCCAGCGCTCCGAGCCGGTCCAGGCGAGACGCGAGGAGGGATGACACACTCGGCGGCACGATGACGTCCTCATAGCCACTCGCGACGGCCCACCCTTGCTCGGACTCGTAGACCATGCCGGCGTCGATCAGGATCTCGATCATCTGCTCGACGAACAACGGGTTGCCGCCAGCGACGCGCAGAATCCGGTCCTCAAGGCTCGCCGGCAGGCGCAGGCCGCCGGCCAAATTCCCGATCACCGCCGCTGCGTCGGCCCGGGTCAGGTCAGTCACCTCGATCCGGCTGGCCAAGCCAGGGCGGACCAGGAAATCGCGCCGCCCGTCGAGCAGTTCAGGGCGAGCAGCGCACACTAGTAGCAGGGGCACATCCGCAGCAGTGTCGGCGACATGTTCGATGAGATCGAGAAAGACATCCTCGGCCCAGTGCACGTCGTCGAAGACCACGACGAGCGGGCGACGGACGGCCATGGCGGCGAACAGGGCCCCGACGCTCCACAACAGCTCGTCCTTGCTGTAGCTGCCGGATCCCAGGCCCATGAGCGATCCGACGCGTATCGCTGCATCCTCGCGTTCCGGGCCAGCAAGTCCGAAGAGCTTGGCCCGCGCATCGCCCTCCGTGTCATCTGCCGATATCCCGGCAGCCTGCCGCAGCGCCTCGGCTAGCGGCCAGAATGTGATGCCCTCGCCATAAGACAGGCATCTGCCGCGCACGACCTGTGCGGCATCGCCGATACGGCGTACGAACTCATCAACCAACCGCGTCTTACCCAGTCCAGGCTGGCCGAGAATGGTCACCGCGGCGCACGAGGACTGGCCCGGGCCGCGGTCGAATGCATCGATCATGAGGGCTAGCTCGGCTTCCCTGCCGACAACTGGCAGGTCCTGCCTTGGCCTGACCGCGTCACCTCCGCTGATGCCCATGAGCCGGTAGGCCGGAACCCGATCGGACTTGCCTTTTAGCTCCAGCGGTTCGACCGGCTCCGCCGAAACGGCGTCCTTCACCAGGGCGAAGGTCGTCTCTCCGATGAGCACCTCGCCGACTGGTGCTGCCTGCTCAAGCCGGGCGGCGACGTTGACGGCATCGCCGGTTGCCAGGCGTTGTTTCATCGTGGCGTCACCGGCCACGACTTGACCAGTATTGACACCGGTCCGGTTCTCGAGCGTGACGCCCCACGCCGCCTGCAGCCGCACGTTGACGCTCTTAAGAGCAGCGCCCATGTCGAATGCGGCCCGGACCGCGCGTAGTGCGTCGTCTTCGTGCAGCGTGGGCAAGCCGAAGACGGCCATGATGGCGTCGCCGATGTATTTCTCGACGGTGCCTCCGTACCGTTCGATCACTTGCCGCATGGTCGAGAAGTAGACGCCGAGCACCTCGCGCAGTGCCTCGCTGTCCAGGCGCTCAGCGAGGCTCGTCGAGCCCTTCAGGTCGCAGAAGATAATGGTGACAGTCTTGCGCAGCTCCGCTGCAGCGCCGGGCCGGATGAGCTCGGCGCCGCAGTACCCGCAGTGCCGGAACCGCTCTGGGTTCTCTTGCTGGCAGTCCGGGCAGAGCAACATCGGCGCTAGTTACGTTCGTGCGACCGGGTCTCCGGCAGCAAGGAACGTCACCAGGACGTCCCCCGCGTTGTCCTTGTTCCGGGCCTGCACACACGGGGCCGGCTGACTGCCGGAGCAATCCGGCAGGAGCCCGGTGTAATACGTGATGCCGCCTATGGTCGCGGTTCCGGCTGTGTTGGCCAATGCCGTGAACGGCTGCTGAGAGCCGTAACAGATCTCCCAGCTCGACGCGCCCGGGTGTCCGGAAGACTGGACCACCGACTTGCTGATCTCGAGTGTAGTGGTGAACTGGGCGCCGGAGTCAGTCGCACCCGATCGGCTGAGCACGTCGAAGCTGAGCGGGTCCGAAAGCGGCTGGTACGACGAGCCGCAGCTGAAGCTGGCGCCCCCGAGGCCGACGCCGAGGAAGTCACCGGAAGCGCCCGAAGAGGTCGTCACCGTCCCCGTTGTCGTCTTGGTCGATGACGACCCTGAGCACGCGCCAGAGCAGCCCTGCAAGACGTTCCAGATATCAAAGTACGACGAGGTTGCTGAGATGATGCCTGGGCTTGTCGCGACGAGCGTGTAGCCGACGCCGGCCTTGTTGATCGACAACCCGGCGAAGCTGGCCACGCCGGTGGTCGCCGAGACGGTGGTCGGACCCGAGAGAGCCCCAGAATCCGGGTTGGTGCCGATAGTCAGGCTTACTGCGGCCGTCGAGCTAGTCAGCAAGTTTCGGTTGCCATCGAGAACTTCGACGGCGACCGGGCTGCCGGTTGAGCCCTCTAGGCTCGTGATCGGGGAGCCAACCGCGGTCCCGTTCGGCTCGGTCTGGAATGCGAGCGAGCAACTCCCGGACACCGCGGCCGCAAGACTGCTGGCCGGATCGATGGTGAAGTCGTTGCCGGACCCGTTGAACTGGTTCGACTGCTTAGCCTCGGTGCCCCACGCCGATGCGCCGCCGCTGCACGGTGCCGTCGCGTCGACCGTGAGTGTGGCCGACTTGCCGGGGCCGATGCCGAGGTTCAGGAACAGGGCCGAACCAGCGGTGTATGACGCGGTGCCCCCGGCGGCGCCTGTGACGACAAAGCCGCTCGGCGCGGTGACCTGGATTGACCCTAGCGTCTGGGTCGTCGCCTCGTTGTCCACTGTCACCGCGAAGGCCTGGCTTACGCCGGCTACCGTGCTCTGCGGTGCGACGGCCACGAGGTAGCACTTACCTGATGAGACACAAGAACTGCTCGACGTCGCACCGGCAGCGGGAGCGCCGACGGCGGCTGCGGCCAGCAAGCCGCCCGCGACCAACGCGCCGGATGCCGCCGCCATACCGATTCGTGCCCTGACCATCACGCGCCCTCCCCGTGCCAGCACAATGGACCAGCGTCATGCTATGGATGGAACGGCAGCATCGGATCCGCAGACCTGCCTATTTTGGCGAACCCGGCTGCCCATATTGGCCGGGCAGCCGGACGACGAGCCCTTCAGCGGCGATTAGGAGCGGAACGGGGCCGCTTGTGATGCGGCCGACCAGCTCGTCGAGCTCGCTGTCGGTGCGCAGTGGCGCGTGATGGTACAGGCAGACCTGCCGGGCCCCCGCTGCCTCGGCCAAGCCGCAGGCGTACTCGGCGCACGAGTGCCCCGTGTAGGCAAGCCTGGGCAGCTCTTCTGCCGTGTACTGCGCGTCGTGGATCAAAACGTCAACACCGGCGGCGAGTTCAAGCGCAGCGTTGTGCAGTTCTCCGACACCAGCCGGGCCTGGTCCGAGAGCAAGCGGGTGGTGATCGGAGAAGTACGCGATGGCGCCGGTACCGTCGCTCACCCGGAATCCGAATGTACGGCCCCCCTTGTGCGGGATCTCTTTAGCAACAACCAAGAATCCCTCGAGCGTGTGCTCACCCTCTTCCATTGCATCGAAGCTCCAGCCGTCGCCAAGCGCGCGGGGCTCGATCGGGAAGTGTGGCGGCGAAAACGCGCGCGCTAGCAGGCGCTCGGCGTCCGACCCGTGGTCTGGCATTAGGACCTGAACCCGATGGCCAGGTCGGGCGCCAGCAGCGAAAAAAGGCAGGCCGTGCGTGTGATCCCAGTGCAGGTGACCAAGCAGAATCGTGCCGCCGAACGGCGCGTCTCCGAGTACCCGATCGAGATTCGTCAGACCCGTGCCCCCGTCGAGGACAAGGCTCGGAGCGGCGCCGTCATGCGCCAACGCAACGCAGGATGTGTGACCCCCGTAACGCACGTACGCCTCGCCAGGCGCCGAGGTAGATCCTCGCACGCCGCAGAAGAACAGTTCCACCCTGTCGCCCGCCGCTCGCGTGATTGGTGGCCGGATCGTATCCGGGCACGGCAGCCAGCGCTTCGGCTGAGCCAAGATAGGCGGCCGGTCCGGCCAAGATAGGCAGTCGCCGCGACCCGAGATGGGCGATTACGCCGATGCAGCCCGTTCCCTCTGTATCCAAATTTCAGGGCTGACGTGAGGAGCACGCGATGGCCAACGCGACAGGCAAGCGCGCAGGTTACCGGTCCGCGCTGCGTTCGCGCGACCTGCGGTGGCTGCTCGGTAGCCAGCTGGTGTCGTCAAGCGGGACGTGGGCATACAACGTCGCGCTGATGGTGCTGCTGTTCGACCGGACACACTCGGCCAGCTGGGTTGCGGCGGGCGCCCTGTGCCGGTTCCTGCCCACCCTGCTGCTCAGCGCGTATGGCGGCGTAATTGCCGAGCGGTTCGAGCGGATCCGGCTGATGGTTTGGCTCAACATCCTCGCGCTGTTGCTTCAAGCCGGCCTCGCTATAGCCGCGTGGCGGTCCGCGCCGGCGATAGTGGCACTGGTGCTGGCAGGTCTCACCGCGGCCGTGACGAGCCCATACACTCCCGCTGTCGCGGCATTGATCCCCCAGGTCGTG
>Ga0126373_10000245_pt1 | contig 35828 bp, 31 predicted proteins | sample PanSoiMetPlot_11_FD_92545 | JGI IMG/M metagenome (GOLD analysis project Ga0126373, IMG submission 92545) | Tropical forest soil microbial communities from Panama - MetaG Plot_11 | ecosystem: Environmental > Terrestrial > Soil > Tropical forest > Bulk soil | place: Panama | collected 2016-02-17 | reverse complement strand
GGACGGTCTCCTCGAGCTCGCCGGCCGATTCGTGCTTCTCTTCGTAAGTGAAGCCTGCGCGGTAGCCTTCAGAGATGGAAGTGCAGTGAACCACGCGCACCTTGACCTTGCCGCCGGTAGCGGACGTCCCGGGCAGTCCTTTAATGATGATGACTTCGTTGAGTATGAGCTTGAAAGGTAGGATCAGAGCCAGACCTTCATCGCTCATGTCGGCCACGCGGGCTCGCACCTCGCCCGAACGGCCCGGCACGTTTTGCAGCATGACCCACACGGGCTCGGTGCCGCGCTGCATCTGTCTTCGCGGCTTCTTGCGCCGTTCACTATCAGCCATCGTTGCTATCTCTCTGTTTTATCGGCGGTTCGGCGTTAGAATCTTAGGACTGGAGCACCAATCGATGCCAATTCCTATTCCTGACGATCAACGTGTGCGGGTCCAGCTCATTGTGGACACCCTTTTGGAGCAACTTCGCCAGCAAACACAATTACTTACAACCGAGACAGGCTTTCCTTTTGAGTTCGATCCCGAGGCCGCCGAATGACAATTGGAGAAGCCGCGAGGGCTCTCCGGTCGCGCGAAATATCCTGCCTCGAACTGACCAACCGGTGCCTGGACGAGATCGCGAAGTTGAACGGCCGGCTCAACGCCTTTATCACAGTGACCGGGGACTCGGCGCGCAAGCGGGCGAGCGAGCTGGATGACGAACTGGCGCGCGGTGTCGACCGCGGGCCGCTGCACGGCATTCCGATCGCGCACAAAGACCTGGTGTGGACGCGCGGGGTTCGGACGACGTCGGGGTCGAAGCTGTTCGCCGATTTCGTGCCGGATCGGGACGCGGTGGTTGTGGAGAAACTGGATCGAGCAGGGGCGGTCAGTCTCGGGAAAACGGGGCTGCACGAACTGGCCTATGGTGTCACTTCCGAGAATCCGCATTTCGGCGTGATTCGGAACCCGCGCGATCTGGAGCGGTCGCCGGGCGGGTCGAGCGGAGGGTCGGGCGCGGCCGTGGCGGCGGATATGGCGCTGATGGCGACTGGCACCGATACGGGTGGGTCGATTCGGATTCCGGCGACGTTCTGCGGCGTGGTCGGACTGAAGCCGACTCACGGCGCAGTGGACAAGACGCGCGTCCATCCGCTGAGCCAGACGCTGGATCACGTCGGGCCGCTGGTGCGTTGCGTTGCGGATGCCAGGTTGACGTTTGAGGCGATGGCGGAGACGGGAAGGCCGCGGCCCGGGCGAGTGGAGCCGCGACATGTTCGCCTCGGACTGCCGGAGAATTACTATTTTTCCGGCGTGGACGCCGATGTGACGGTCGCGGTGCAGCAGGCGGCACGGCTGGCTGAACGAACCGGTGCGAGTGTGACACCGGTCCAGGTTCCCGATATCGAGGTGTTGAATGCTGTGGGCCGCGTGATCCTGTCGGCTGAAGCGTCCGCGCTGTACGAGCCTCAATGGGATCGGCGCGAAGATTTCGGCCACGACGTTCTCGCGCTGCTCGATCAGGGCCGGCTGGTTCCTGCTACCGACTACATTAATGCACAGCGACTGCGGCGCAAATTGCTCGGCGAGTTCCATGCCTTATTCCGTGGCATTGACGTGCTGTTCACGCCGACTGCGCCGATCACCGCTCCGCGTATCGGACAAAAGCAGGTGCTGCTCAATGGCGAGCCGTACGATACGCGGCTGGCGGCGACGCGGTTTGTGCGGGCGATCAATGTTCTCGGTTTTCCCGCGCTGTCGATTCCTTGCGGCGCGTCGAAAGAAGGATTGCCCATCGGTATGCAGATGATCGGCCGGCCGTTCGAAGAAGATTTGCTCTTGGGCCTGGGAGAAGCGATCGAGCCTCTATTGCCCTGGAAGTTGTGATAGATTGCCGCTATGACACCCGATCAAGCTGAGTTTCTTCTGAAAGAAGTCTACATCCCGCAGATTGAAAACGAGCGCAAGACCACACGCCGCGTTATCGAAGCCGTACCGGTGGACAAGTCCGACTACAAACCCGATCCAACGTCGAAGTCGGCGTTGCAGCTTGCTTGGCATTTGGCGCAAAGCGAGTGCTTCTTTCTGAGCGCCGTCGCGTCAGGAAAATTCGAAGTCCCGGGGCCGATGCCCGACAGCATCAAAACGTCGGCTGACGTGCTGAAGTGGTATGACGAGAATGCGTCAAAGGCGACTGCAGCACTGAGCGGCCTTAAAGGCGCCGCGCTGACCACGCCGATTGATTTTCGCGGAGTGTTCAACTTTCCGGCAATCGTGTACCTGGGCCTGGCCAACAACCACGCGATTCATCATCGGGGACAGCTTGCGACGTACCTTCGGCCCATGGGCGCGAAGGTGCCGAGGATTTATGGCGGCAGCGCGGACGAACCGATGCAGCTTCCGGCGCAGGCCTGATTAACAGGACGCTACTCTTCGCGCAGGATCTCGAGCGGTTTCTGGCCGAGAATGCGGAAACTGGCGAGCCAGCCTGCCAGGTTCGCGATTAGAGCGGTTGCGATCACGGCGAACACGACCGGGACAATCGGGAATGAAACGGGCGCGTCCAGAATGCGCTTGAGCAGGAGATTGGCGAAGCCATTGGCGAGCAGCGCGCCCATCAGTCCGGCGACTGCGCCGAGAATCAGAAACTCCACGGAGAAGATGCGGCTGACGCGCGCGCGCGTGGCGCCCAGCGTTTTCAGAATCACGACTTCGCGCATGCGCCGGAAGCGCGTCCCGGCGACGCTGGACGATAGAATGATTGCGCCGGCGATGATCGCGAACATCGAGATGAAGCGGATCACGGTGGCAATCTGATCCACGACCGACTGGAAGGTTTGGAGAACGTCGGCAAGATTTACGACAGTGACGGTCGGGTAGCGGCGATAAATCGCTTCTTGGAAGGCCGGAACCGTGGAAGGCTGCGCGCGGAGGCTCGCGTAATAGATGAGCGGGAATCCGTCGAGCGCGCCGTCGTTGAAGATGAATTCGACGCGGCTGATCAGGTGGACTGAATCGATGTTGTGGATGCAAAGGACACGCGCGGAAAATTCTTTACCGCCGATGGACCAGCGCGTTGTGGAGCCGATGTCAAGGTTGAGAACTTTTGCGGCTTCGCCCGAGACGCAGACTTCGGGGCTGGCCGGCCGTGCGGATTTGTTCCACCAGTGGCCGCGGACCACTTGCGCGTAATCGGTCATCGCGCCGGCTGAGGTAACCGAGCGCGGGCCCCGGAATCGCCGGATATAGCCTTTGAGCTGCATTTTCGCGATCTCGCGGTCGTCGACTGAGAGCAAGCGGGCTGCGACGGTGCCGATCAGATCCGGCGCACCTTCGACGCCCGGCTGCTGCTTTACGAGACTAACGACGGCGTCGCGATCCTTGGGAGCGATATCAAGAAGAAAGACGTTCGGCATGCCCGGCGGAGCGGTGCGATGCATCTGCGCGATCACGCCGCGCTCGACCAGATAGACAGTGAGCGTAAACATCACTCCGATGCCGAGGGCGACCAGAACGGTTTGTGCGTGATTGCCGGGCCGGTAGAGGTTCGCGATGCCGTGGCGCAGCGAGGTCGGCAAGCTGCGGCGGCCGAGAAGTCGGAGGCCGCGGAGCATCAGCCAGGCGATGGCGGAAAGGGACGCCAGTCCTCCACTGATCGCGCCCGCGAAGTATTCTCCGGTCTTCCACACGTCGGCGCGCGTGCCGGCGGTGAACGACATAGCGATCCCGGCGAATCCGAGGATGATGATGATTCCGGCGGCGATGGAAGCGCGCTCGTCCATCAGGCGCTTGCGCCAGTTGGGCTTCGACTCCGCCATCTCGCGGCGCAGGATCAAGTTCGGGCGAATGCGGCGGATGCCAAGAAGCGGAGGTAAGGTGAACAGAAGCGTTGCGAGCACCGCGATGCCGACGCCCTGCGAGGCGGTAAGCAAGTCGAGCTTCGCGGACGGTAGAAGCTCGAAGTATCGCCTGAGAAATTGAGGGAATGCCGTTTGCAGGATGAATCCGAGCGCGACTCCAATCAGGCCGCCGGTGAGGCCGAGCACGACGGTCTGGATCACGTAGATCCGGATCAAATGCGAGGAGCGCGCGCCGAGACATTTCATGATGGCGATGGAGTCCAGCCGCTGTTGGATGTGCGCGTGGATCGCGGTTGCGACACCGAGCGCGCCGACAATCAGCGTGATGAGGCTCACCAGGCTCAGAAACATCGTGGCGCGATTGAGGCTTTGGGTAATGATCGGGTGCGATTCGGTGTAGTCCGCAATCAGCGCTTCGGGGAAAGACTGGCGAAGGCGCTGGCGGACTTCTGCGAGGGTGGGCGAACCGGGATCGAGGCGAAACAGGAAATGCTCGGCCGCGCGGCTTCCGGGGAGCATGAGCCCGGTTCGTTCGAGTCCTTCTCGCGTCATCATCACACGCGGTCCGACGTTCAGGGTCCCGAGCATGCGATCGGGTTCATAAGCGACGCGTCCGACGATGCGAAACGGCTTGCCGCCAAGTGAGAGGGAATGGCCAGGCTTGAGACTGAGGCGCAAAAGAATGTCGTCTGAGACCGCGATCGAATCGGTGGTGAGTGCGGTGCGCAGAGGCGCGGGCGGGTCCAGACGGATTTCGCCGTAGAACGGATAGACTCTCGGATCGACGGCCTTAATGGAGACGAGCATCGGGTGAGGGTCGACTCCGCCGGTCGACGCCATCGTTAATGTTTCGGTGATCCAGGTGCTTTCGACGGCGTGATGAGCCAGGTCGTCGAGGACGGATTGCTGATCGGGCGTGGGCACGTCGAAGACGCGCACGGAGAGATCGGCGGCCATCAGGGTTCGCGCTTGGTCGGAGAGCATTTGACGAAAAGCGCGGCTGAATCCGCGCACGCCTGTCAGAGAGCCGATGCCGACTGCGACTGCGAGAACGACGAACAAGAACTTGAACGCCGATGAGCGCGCTTCGCGCCACGCGATTTTGAACGCGGTGGACCAGGAGAAGTTCATCATTCGTCCTTGACGATGAGGCCGTCGCGCAACACGATTTTTCGCGCGGCGCGCGCGCTGAGAACGGGATCGTGCGTGACGAGAACGAGCGTCGTCCCTTCGCGCTGGTTCAGCGAGATCAGGAGTTCCAGAATGTGCTGCCCGTTTTGGCTGTCGAGATTGCCGGTGGGTTCGTCGGCAAGCAGGATGGGCGGGCGCACCATAAACGCGCGGGCGAGCGCCACGCGCTGCTGTTCGCCACCCGAGAGCTGAACCGGATAATGATCGCGGCGGTCGAGCAGCCCGACGCTGTCGAGCAGTTCGCGCGCGCGGTCGCGGCCGTTCGAGCCATTCGATCCGCCGGTCAATTCGAAAGGAAGCAGCACGTTCTCCTCGGCGGTCAGGGTGGGGAGCAGATGATAGGACTGGAAAACGAAGCCGATCTTGCGGCCCCGCAGTAGCGCCATCTGATCTTCGCCGAGACCGGTGATATCTTCGCCGTCGAGAACAATTTGTCCGGTAGTTGGATTGTCGAGGCCGGCCAGCAAGCCGAGTAGCGTGCTCTTACCGCTACCCGACGGTCCCATGATGGCGATGAACTCGCCCGCTTCGATTGTGAAGTCGATACCGCGCAGGATGTCGACTTTATGGGTCGCGGTTTGGATGCTCTTGGTGAGGCCAGACACCCGAATGGCCGGCTTTCGAGTAACCGCGCCAGAGGAGGTGGCCTCGCCGCTGGGAACAGAAGCCGCCGCCACGGCCTTCCGTTGTGGCGCGAATTGCTCAGGAGACTGTTCCAATTTTTTATTATGGCATTGGGTGCGGATCGTCTTACCTATTAAGGAACCCGCGCAAAACGGAATACGGTGCGAATCGTTCATGGCTCCGTCTTGGGGTGCGCGCCGCACCCTTTGCGCTGTTGGACTGCTCGCGCTGCTCGCGGGTTGCGGCGGATCGAAGAAAGAATCGGTTGAGGCGCCGACGGAGCGGCCCAAGGAAGCGAGTGCGCCGGCGCCGCGCGACAACCGGCCGGTTATCGTGGCATTCGGAGACAGCTTGACTGCCGGGTTCGGCGCTGAACCGGGAAACAGCTATCCGGACTTTCTTCAAAAAGACCTGGATGCGGCAGGAGTGAAGTGGCGTGTGGTGAACATGGGCGTCAGTGGCGACACGACGACTGACGGCGTGAATCGCTTGAACGAAGTGCTGGCAGAAAGGCCACGCGTCGTGATCGTGGAGTTTGGAGGCAACGACGGACTGCGCGGATTGCCAATCGAAACGACGCGGACGAATCTGGAAGAGACTGTTTCGACTGTCGAAAAATCTGGTGCGAAAGTTGTTCTCGCGGGGATGACGCTGCCGCCCAACTACGGGCCTGAGTACATTCGGTCATTCGAGGAGATCTATCGCGATCTTGATGCGCACCACAGAGTAGTGCGCATCCCATTTCTTCTGGACGGCGTCGCGACCAAGCCGGAGTTAATGCAGCGCGACAAGTTGCACCCGACAGCGGAAGGAAACGCGATCGTGGCGCAGACGGTGCTGCGTTATCTCCGGCCGCTGCTCAACTAGCGCCCCACAGTGTCAACATGATTGTCGACCACGGCACGCACGAGTGCGTGCGCCACGGCTAGAACGAGAAGCGTCCTCCGACTTGAATCGCGCGGGGGCCGCCGGAACCGAAAGTGGATGACTGGCCGACTCGGCCGGTAGGCTGTCCGAACGCAACGCTGTTGATGGTCGGCGCGGCGGTGTACGTGAGATTGGAGATGTTGAAGGCGTTGAAAAACTCGCCGAACAGGCTGAAGCGGTAACGCTCCTTGATCGCCAGTTCCTTGGTGATGCGGAAATCCTGCGTGAAGATCGGGGTCCCGAGGCCCCAAGAGCCGGTTGGCAGGCTCAGGGTCGGAATCGCAACACCGTTCAAGGCCTTCTTGCCGGTGGACGCGGTAGCAACGTTGGCGTTGAAGTACGCGATAGCCTTGACCAGATCCGATTTGCCGCAACCATAATTGAAGCAATTGTAATTCAGTCCAGGAGCGGCTTCGGACAGGGGGAACGTGGTGTTCCCAGATCCATTCAGATCGATGCCGGTGATCACCGGATTGACCGGGTTGGAGCTGATGACGGACGAGTTGACGCTCACCTTGAAGCCCCAGGGCGCATCCACCACGGCAGCGACGTTCAAGTTGTGCCGGGGTAGTGCGGGCCCGTAGCTGGCGAAAAAGTTGTCCAGATTCGCCGCCGCGCTATTGACAGTGAGCAGTTTTTGCAGGGCGTAGGATGTGACGAACTGGTAGCGTTGAGAGAAACGCTTCACGACTTTCACCAGCAGGCCGTCGTAAACAGAGCGGCCCTCAGGAACCCAGAAAGTGATGCCGCCGGTGGCACACTCATGACCGACGGTGAAGTCGGGTGTCGTCGCGCAACGGGGAATGATCGGACTGAGGCCGTCAGCCGTTCTGGCGAAACGGTTCATATCCTGCTCGCCCAGATTGTTATGCACGCCCTGGCGTCGCGCCCAATCCACGGTGATGACCATGTTATTCGGGAGTTCGCGCTGCACACCGAGCGAAGTCTGATAGCTGTGCAGCAGCGGAAAATCCGCTGGATAAAGCTCAACACCTTGTTTGGTGACATCGATATTGGTCACTGAGAAAGGGCCACTCTTCGGCGTACTCCCGAAGAGCTGCGCCTGGAGCGCCGGAACCTGCTGGTTGATGATTTGAATGAATTGGCCGAAGGTCATGTTCGTGACCTGGTTGACCGGCACGGGCGCGCCAATCGCCAGTGGGTTGGGATTTCCAGCGACGTAGATGTTTTGGAAGATGTTGGTAAATGCGCTGGCCGCGAGCGTAATCCGGCCGTCGCCGAGAGGTCCGATGGAGGAGTCCTGACGGAACTGCTGCCAGACCGGCTGTGTTTCCCAGTAGAGTCCGCCCCCGCCGCGGATGACGGTCTTCTTGTCCTTGCCGATGGCCCAAGCGAAGCCGAACTGCGGTGCGAAATCCAGTTTCTGGGAAGGCGTCCCGCCGAGTCCGCTTGGGAGACCGCCGGTTTGACCTTGAAGGATGGGTGCCAGGTACTGGGGCCGTTTGAAGAAAGTGGAAAACAGACCAGTTTCGAGATCGTATCCGAGACCGAAGTTAAGAGTGAGGCTGGAGTTGACTTTCCAAGTGTCGGCGGCCCAGGGATGGATGCGGTTGTTGATACCGCCCTGATCGTGATTGTAGTAACCGGGATAACTTCCGTTACCCAGCCCGACGCCACTGTAGAGAGACGCTGGGAGATTGAATATCGGAACGTTAAGCAGATCCGCGGTAGTGCGAATCACGGTCGGAACCCCAGCCAGAGCACCGGCGGGGAAAGCCGAGGCCTGACCGCGGATGGATTCCGGTGAATAAAGCCCGACGCAAGCCGGGTCGCAGACGTCCCAGGGCGTATAGTTCGTGTGCATCTGTTCGAAGTCCATCCCGAAACGGAAGCGATGGCTGCCCTTCTGCCAGCTCAGCGTATCGCTGAACTCATACGCGCGCGACTGGTGGAACTGAGGTCCGTTGACTTCATTGCCCGCGCCGTATGTGAACGTGCCTGAGCCAACCATGGTGACGATCCCAGGCAGTCCCGAGCCAATACACGGAAGCTGGCATTCGGCGGCGGTGGCGTTGGGGCCCTTGTTGGCCCAGTAGTGATACTGAGCACGGAAGTCGTTCACGATCGCAGGAGTCAGCACGCTCGTGAGTCCCATGATGCTCTGGTCGCTCCAGTTGCTGTTGTGAATCCAGGCAGAGGGCGAACCCGTACCGGAATAAGGGCCGAAATTGGCGTTGCCGTCGTGCGAGAAACGAGCGAACAGCGTGTGCTTTTCATTGAGCCGGTAGTCGAAGCGCGTGGTGATCCAGTTGTAGTGCAGCGGGCTGGGCCAGATCGAGTTCAGCGCTTGCAGTGAGGGCAGGTCATTTTGCTCAGTGATCACCGAGGTTTGGTTGAGATGCTCGTAGCTGAAAAAGAAGAAGAACTTGTCCTTGATGGCCGGTCCACCGAGCCAGGCGCCAGGGTTGCGGCGGGCGAAAAATGGGTTGGGGTTGAAGGTGCTGCGTTTGAGGCCCGGGTACGCGGCCATGTTGTGGTCGCGGAAAAAGAAGTAGCCGCTGCCGTGAAAATCATTGCTGCCAGAGCGGGTCACAATGTTCACCGCGCCGCCGACGGCGATGCCTGTGGACGCGTCAAAGTTCGAGGACGCGATCTGGAACTCCTGCACTACCTCCTGCGAGAAGTTCATCGAGGTGCCGCCTTCCACTTCGTCGTTGATCACGCCGCCGTCCATTGTGATCACCGGGCCGACGCCACTCCCGGCAGTGGCGCCGCCATTCGAGCCGAGAATGCTGACATTGAACATGGCGTTGAACTGGGATGTCGCGCCAGCGTTGACTGTGACGCCGGGTTCGAGGGAAGCGAGCTGAAGCGAACTGCGGCCGTTCAGGGGAATGTCCTGAATGCTTTCACGCGCGATGACTCCGGCGACGGTGTTGCTGTCGTAGTTGATTTGGGCTGTCGCGGCCTCGACGGTGACCACCTCGCGGGTGGCGCCGAGCTGCATCGCAAGATCCACAGTCGTGGCGCTGCCGGCGATGACTTGCGCGTCGCGGAGCAGCGTGCGGAAGCCCTGCATCTCGGCGCGCACTTCGTAGTCGCCGGGCGGGAGCGCGGGGGCACTGTACAGCCCTTCGGCGTTCGCAGTCAGATTGCGAGCCACGTTATTTGCTTTGTTCGTAATCGTGATTGTGGCACTTGGGACAACCGCGCCCGTGGAATCGGTCACGGTTCCGGAGATGCTTCCAACTGGCGCTTGCGCAAACAGACCAGCTACGAGGCAAAGCGCACACACTAGCGTCGACAAAGACTTGAACATTGAGATCCCCTTCTGGGGGTATAATTTTATAACTCGCGTGCGCCAGCGTCAAGGGGGTGGTGAGCGGCGTTGGTAGACTGAAGTATCTCGCATGGAATTGGAAAAAGCATACGACCCGCAACGTTTTGAGCCTCGGTGGGCCGAGGTGTGGGTTGATTCGGGGATTTTCCACGCTGATCCCAAGGCTTCGGGCGTGCTATTTTCGCTGGTTGTGCCGCCGCCGAACGTCACCGGTTCGCTGCACATGGGCCACATGCTGGAACATTCGCTAATTGACGCAGCGATTCGTTGGCGGCGCATGTTGGGCGACAATACATTATTTTTGCCAGGCGTGGATCACGCCGGAATCGCGACGCAAATGCTGGTCGAGCGGAGTCTCGCCGAGGAGGGCGTGACGCGGCAGCAACTCGGGCGCGAAGAGTTCGTGCGCCGTGTTTGGGAATGGAAAGAGAAATACGGCAGCCGCATCACATCGCAAATGAAGCGGATCGGCGACAGTTGCGACTGGAGCCGCGAACGGTTCACGTTGAGCCCGGAGCTGTCGCGCGCGGTGATGGAGGCGTTCGTGCGATTGTACGAGCGCGGGCTCATTTATCGCGGCACCTACATGGTGAATTGGTGTCCGAGCTGTCGCACGGCATTGTCGGATCTGGAAGTGAAGCATGAGGACATGCAGGGGTCGCTGTGGCACATTCGCTATCCGTTGAAGGATCGATCGAGCGTGCTGGTGGTGGCGACCACGCGGCCGGAGACCATGCTGGGCGATACGGCCGTGGCCGTGAATCCCAGCGATCCCCGCTATGCGGACTTGGCGGGAACTACGGCGCGGCTGCCGTTAATGAATCGCGAGATTCCGGTGATTTTCGATGAAGTGGCCGATCCGCAGTTTGGGACAGGTGTGGTGAAGGTGACGCCGGCGCACGATCCTAACGATCTCGAGGCGGGCAAGCGCCACAAGTTGCCGCACATCAAAGTGATCGGCGAGGACGGCAAGATGACGGCGGAGGCTGGTGCGTACGCCGGGCTTGATCGGTTTGCGGCGCGCAAGCGCGTGGTGGCCGATCTTGAAAAGCTGGGAGCGCTCGAAAAAATCGAACCATACACGCTCGCCATCAGCAAATGCGATCGCTGCGGGACTGTAGTGGAGCCGTTGAGCTCCACGCAGTGGTTTGTGAAAACCAAGCCGTTGGCCGCGAAGGTTCTCGATGCGGTAAACAGCGGGCGCATCGTCTTCGTGCCCGACAACTGGAATAAGACGTTCTTCAATTGGATGGAAAACATCCGCGACTGGTGCATCTCGCGGCAGCTTTGGTGGGGGCATCGGATACCGGCATGGCATTGCGCCGATTGCAGCAATATCACCGTCGCACGCGAAGCTCCGGCGAGGTGCGGGCATTGCGGATCGGCGCGAATCGAGCAGGATCCGGACGTGCTTGACACATGGTTCAGCTCTGGATTGTGGCCCTTCTCGACAATGGGCTGGCCGAATGACACTGAGGATTTGAGGACGTATTATCCGACGTCGCTGCTGATTACCGGCTACGACATTTTGTTCTTCTGGGCCGCGCGGATGATGATGATGGGCATCGAGCTGACAGGTGACGTGCCCTTCCGCCAGGTGCATTTGCATACGTTGGTGCGCGATCCGTTTCGCAAGAAGATGTCGAAGACGAAGGGCAATGTGGTGGACCCGCTCGACATCAATGAGCGATTCGGCACAGACGCGGTGCGTCTGGCCCTGATGCGGTCGGCTGCGCCGGGGACCGATATCACGTACTCGGAAGATTGGCTGAATTCGGCACGGCAGTTCGCTAATAAGCTCTGGAACGCGGCGCGGCTGATTCTGATGAACATGGAAGCGTCGCAAGTTCCACCGTCGCTCACGGAGCCGGGGACCGCGGAAACGTTGGAAGATCGTTGGATCTTCAGCCGGCTCAGCCGCACGGTTACATTTGTGAATGCGGCGCTTGCTCAGCATCGCTATCACGAGGTTGCCGAGAAACTGTGGGAATTTTTCTGGCACGATTTCTGCGACTGGTATCTCGAGATCAAGAAGCTGCGCTTTACGACAGGTTCGGCGCTGACGAACGACTGGCGCAATTTGCTCAGCGTGTTTAGTGCTTATCTTCGCCTTCAGCATCCAGTGATGCCATTTATCACGGAGGAGCTCTGGCATCGGTTTGGGCAGATGCGATCGATCGCGCTGGCGCAGTATCCCCAGGCTGGTGAAGTCGACGATGCGGCCGAACGCGAGATGGCGCTGCTCCAGGAGATGATCACAGCGGCGCGGCAGATCCGGGCAGACAACGGGCTCGACAACAAAGTGACGCTCGATGGCGTGCTGTACTGCCGCAATGGAGCGAGCGGGGTGGAGCTTCCGGTAATTGAGAAGCTGGCTTCAGTGAAGCTGGACGTTCGTATTGGTGCGCCGGAGCAACTCACGGGGGCAGTGCGGTCGACGCCCGAGTTCGATCTGGTGCTGCGGCTTCCCGAAGTAGATACCGATGTTCAAGAGGCGCGCCTCGTTAAAGAAATCGAGCAGCTCGAGAAGGCCATCGCCGACAAGGATCGCCAGTTGACGAGCGAGAAATATCTTTCGAGTGCTCCAAAACACGTGATCGACTCGACCCGTGCCAAGTGAGACGAGCAAGCTGCCCAGGTCGAAAAGAGCCGCGAGACCCTCAACAGTCTGCGCTCCCGTAGAAATGGTGCTTAAGATAGACGCTGTGCGGGAGGGTTTGCCCGGCCGGCGAATCGAATGGCATCGCTCGATCGCGACGACCATGACGGAAGCGGCGCGTCTGGCTGCGGAGGGCTGCGAATCGGGGACGGTGATCGGCGCTGACGAGCAGACCGATGGACACGGGCGGCACGGGCGAGCGTGGCACTCGGAAGCCGGGGCCGGGCTGTATGTTTCGATCGTGCTGCGATACGCGTTCGCTCCTGACGATCTTCCTGCCGTAACGCTCGCGCTCGGGCTTGCGGCCGTGGATGCCATCCTCAAGACTACGGATCTGCAAAGCGACCTGCGGTGGCCGAACGACGTGCTGATTCAGTCTAAGAAATGCGGCGGAATTCTGGCGAGGATGGAGGGGACGGCGATTATCGCCGGTATTGGAATCAACGTCAATCAGGCCGGCTTCCCCGTTGAACTGGAAGAGATCGCGACGTCGTTACGTATCGCATCCGACGGCCGGACGCATTCGCGCGAGCAGGTCCTGGTGGAACTGGTGAACGGCGTGGATAATTACTGCGCGCTTCTGGAGCGCGAGGGCCGGAAGCCGATACTCGAGATGTTTGGGCGGGCGTCCAGTTTTGTAAATGGGCGGCGCGTGGATGTGGATCTCGGCTCCGGCGTGGTGCGCGGTACGACGGCGGGGCTCAACGAATCGGGGTTTTTGATTCTGCGGCGCGACGATGGAACCGAGAATGTCGTGATGAACGGAGGCGTGCGCCCATGCTCTTAGCGCTTGACGCGGGGAACAGCAATATCACGATCGGCGTTTTCGATGGCACGGCCTTGATTCACCGCTGGCGTTTGCGCACGATTCATGAGCAGACGGCGGATGAATGGGGCGTGCTGATGCGGAACCTGTTTGCGCTCTCATCGCTCGATCTGGCGAAGGTTGATGGCATCATCATCGCGAGCGTAGTCCCGATCGTAGACGGGCCGCTCGCTGCGATGGCCGAACGCTATTTTCACACCAAGCCGCTATTTGTCGGCCCGGACACGGACATCGGAATCAAAGTGCTGTACGAGAATCCGCGCGAAGTGGGCGCAGACCGCGTGGTGAACGGCGTGGCGGCGTTTCATCGTTACGGAGGTCCCGCCGTGGTGGTGGATCTGGGCACGACCATCAACTTCGACGTTGTTTCCAGTAACGGAGAATATCTGGGCGGAATGATCTGCCCCGGCATCGGGATGTCGATCAGCGGATTATTCGGACGAACCGCGAAGCTCCCGATGGTGGATTTCGGCAAACCCGCTCGCGTAATCGGCAAGAACACGGTCGACAGCATTCGGTCAGGACTGTACTACGGGTTCGTCGGATTGATCGACGGAATTCTCGCGCGAGTGATCGAGGAGATGGGAACCAGTACAGTTCCGATCGCGACCGGTGGCCAAGCGCGGCTGGTGGCTGCCTCCTCGAAGTATGTGAAAGAGATCAACGAAGACCTCACGCTCGAAGGCCTGGAAATCATATGGCGGCGGAATCAGAAGAAATAAGCTGGCCAGCGAATTACTTCAACTACTTCACGGAAGTCGAGGAACATTTTCAGAAAGCGCGCGGCACCGGGCTGTTCTTGATGTCGCCGCTCGACTGGGCGCTGGTGGAGGCGTGGAAGAACGCAGGCGTGCCGCTCGAAGCCGTGCTGCGGGGTATCGATCTGGCGCTCGAAACGTGGCGCGCGAAGAGGAATCGCGTGCAGATGGTGAATTCGGTCGCATACTGCACGCAAGCAGTGATGACGGAGGCGCAGGCGATGGCTGGAACGGCGCCGGCTGCGCGAGCGCGCAAGGAAATCAGCGCGCCGTTTAGTCTCCTGGAGCTGGAAACATATCTTAAGGCCAATGTCGCGGAGATTCGTAAACAGGCTGGCTTCGAAGAGATCGCGCAAGCGATAGAGCGCTTAGCAATAGACGCCACGAGGCTGTACGGCGATCTGGAAGATTTGGAGCGGCGGCTGACTGCGCTCGAAGACAAGATGATCGCGATCGCCCGCTCACGGCAGACCGATGAGGATTTGCTGCGCGCCCGGCGCGAGCTCGATTCGCAATTGCGCTCGTATCGCGGAAAGATGACTGCCGAGCAGCTCGTGATGCTGGAGAAGCAGTACCTGGAACGGCAGTTGCTGGAATCGGCTGGATTGCCCCGGCTGAGTCTGTTTTACTTGCGATAGCGACAGATTTGAGGCCGGATTAGATAAGATTGAACATACAGCACAGGTTTTGTAATGGATTCGCGGCGTAAATTCATCGGCACCATGGCCGGCGGTCTTGCGACTACGTTTGCGTCGCAGACCGTGCTTAGCGCGAACGAGCGCGTGCGGATCGGGATCATCGGCGCGGGAGCGCGGGGGGTTGAACTCGCGCGCTGGGTGACGGCTTGCTCGAACGTGCAGGTGGCTGCCGCCGCCGACGTCTATACCAAGTCACTGGAGAACGTCCAGCAGTTGATTCCGAATGCTCGTGTTTGTCGCGATTATCGCCGGTTGCTAGACGACAAAACGATCGACGCCGTGGCCATCGCGACGCCGCCACACCTGCATGCTGCGCAATTCATCGACTCGCTTGCCGCGGGCAAGCATGTGTATCAGGAGCGGACGATGGCGTTCAACGTCGAGCATGCTAAGCGAATGCGCGACGCATACCGGAACGCCGGCCGCCAAACGGTGCAAGTCGGCCATCAAGCCTGCTCGTCGGGCCATCTGAAAGACGCGAGCGATTTCCTCGCTGGCGGGAAGGTGGGGAAAATCACGGTGATCCACATGCGGTCGTTCCGCAACACGCCGCATGGGAAACCACATTGGTCACGGCCGGTGTATCCGTCGATGAGCGCTGATGAGATTGCCTGGGACGCGTTCCTTGGGGACGCGCCGCGGCGGGATTTCGATGCGAACCGGTTCGTGAACTGGAGGCTGTTTACTGATTATTCCGGCGGCAGCGTGCACGAGAACATGTCGCAGCAGCTTGCGTTCTGGTATCGTGCGCTCGGGCTTCAAATACCGGACATGGTCAATATGAGCGGCGGGACTTATCTCTGGAGAGACGGGCGCGAAGTGCCCGACACGATGAACGTTGCGCTGGAGCAGCCTGAGGACATGCTTATCACGTGGGACTCGGGGTTTGGCAACGGCCAGCTTGGCACGACGGAGGATGTTCTGGGAACGGACGGAACCATCGCGCGCGGCCAGGCGATTCGCTATTTGCCGCAGAAGGTCAACCGGCCTGACGGCGTCGAGATTTTGGGAAGATCGACGACGGCGCCCGCTGCGCACTTGCAGAATTTCGCCGATTGCATCCGGTCGGGCCGAGAGCCTAGTTGTTCATTCGATCTCGGCTATCGGGTTTCCATCGCGTGCGCGATGGCGATCGAAAGTTACCGGTTAGGCCGTTCAGTTCGCTGGGACCGCGTGCGCGAAGAGATAGTCTGATCGCTAAAGCTAGGGAGCGGCGGTTTTATCGAGCTGCTGCTTGGCCCACATGCGGTCGGGATTGAGCTCCAGCGATTTCGCGATGGCCTTGCGCGCTTCGTCGACCTGATTCGAGCGGCGCAGCGCAATTCCGAGCCAGAGCCAGGCATCGGGATTCTTAGCATCTAGATCGATTGCTTTGCGAAAATCCTTGATCGCCAGGTCGATTCCGCCGCCGAAGGCCGGAGGCAGATAGTAATTTCCGACACCGTGACTTACGTAGTTGACCGATGACTTGGGATCGAGCTCGATCGCCTTGTTCACCGCGTCGAGGGCACACTTGCCGTACTTGATCGCGCTGAGCGAGTTTCCCGAAATGATCTGGCCGCATAGCGTGCCGAGGATCCGCTGGTGTTCGGAGGAATCGGGCTTGAGGCTAACCGCTTTTTCCGCGGCATCGATGCCGGTCTGAGCAAGGTTTTTGATGGCGTTCTTGTCGCGCAGTTCGGTAGCGACTTCGGCGGAATAAGAGGCGGCAAGAGCCAGCCGGTACTGCGCGCCAGCATCCTGAGGCTGTTTAGCGGCATCGGTGCGGCGATCGTTGAGAATTTTGTCGAGCGCCGCGCGGTCCTGATGGTCTCGCGCTTTGATCAACTCGGAATCGCCTATGGCAGCGTGCGCAGCCCAGGCAGCAAAAAGGACGGCAGCTAGCGGCTTCATATTTTTTCAACTCTATGACGCCTTAAAGGTCCTAAAGCGTTGCAACTTTTCTTTGGACCAGGAGGAAGTAAAGTCCTAGGATTGCCAGCAAAACCCCATTGCACGCCACAACTTTGGGAGCCGAAAACTCCTTTACGAGCGCGCCAACAATCAGGCTACCGAACGGTGTGCCTCCACGGAATGCGACGTTATAAACACTCATCACGCGGCCGCGCATGCTGTCGGATGTGATCATTTGTACGAGCGAGCTGATGGTGGTGAAAACCGCCAGTAGAGCGCCGCCGCAAAAGAATAACAACACACAACTGAGAATCAAGTTGCGCGACAGGGCGAAGGCGGTGATTAAGCCGCCCAGGGCCACGAGCATCAGGAGCGCGGTGCGGCCTTGATTTTTGTATTTACCCAGGCCTGCGACGATCAGCGCGCCGATGATGGAGCCGATCCCGAGAAACACCAGTAACATCGAATACAGTCGAGGGTCGCCCTTATATACATCGCGGGCAAAAACCGGTAAAACGACGATTAGCGGGAACGCGAGCAGCGTCATGGAAAATGCCAGAACGATGAGCGCTTCCATGGTGCCTTGCTTGCGGATGAACTGGAATCCCTCGCGCATGCTGTTGAGAACCGACTCGCCCGTCTTCGATGGCACAAAATGCGGACGGATGATCAGTAGCGTAATGATGACGGCGATGAATGAGACGCCATTGAGGGCAAAACACCACGCCGCGCCGATAGCCAACGCTAGCGCGCCAAGCATCGGGCCGATCACACGCGCCAGGTTGAATTGGATTGAATTCAAGGCAACGGCATTGGGGAGGTCTTCGGATTTGACCAGGGTCGGAATGAGCGCCTGATAGGCCGGGCCGCCGAACGATTGCGCTGTTCCCACGATGAAGGAGAGTGTCAGGATCTCCCAGACATGTACGATGCCCAGCATAAAGAGCAGCGCCAGCAGAAACGCACAGGTCATTTGAACGATCTGTGACCCTAGAAGCAGCTTTTGCCGCTCGGTACGGTCGGCGAGTACGCCGGTCACGAGCGAGAACAAAACGATTGGAATGGTTCCGAGAAAAGCATCGAGGCCCAGTAGCGCCGCGTTGCCGGAGATCTGTAAGACCATCCAGCTCTGCGCGAGCACCTGCATCTGCGTGCCGACCTGCGACGTGCACGCGCCGATCCACATGATGCGGAAGTCGCGGTAGGCGAACCCTCTGAATACCCGCCTTAGCAAAGCACGTTCCCGGTCAAGGCAGAGGCCGTTCGCGTTGAATCAAGTGCAGGATATTGCCGTCGCAGTCGGCGAAAAACAGCAACCGGTTTCCCTGGTTCGTGAAAGGCTCTCCAAGAAAAGTTACATTCCTCTTCTTCAATTCCTCCGCGGCCGCATCGAAGTCGGCTACGTTTACAGCTAAGTGACGAATGCCGGGATCCTTCATTTGCTGTGGGGCCCGTTCGCCTACGGAAGGAATTATTTCCAGCATGCTACCGTCGGCAGCCCGGACGAAATAATTGCCGTCATATGTATAGTTGATGCGGAAGTCGAGGTGTTGGACGTACCAATCGGCGAGTCGTTTGGGATCCGGCGAAGCGATGGCCGTGTGTTCCAGACCGAGAAACATAAATCAGAATTGTAGCAAGCGTCCGGGCGGAACTGCTTACGCGGCAGGGGCTTTGCTAGCGCATGTAGTTCCAGTAGATTCGGATGACGTCGCGGAACGCCTTGACGAAGTCCGTGCCTTTGACCTTGGAAGCTGCGACGTCCTGCCACTCTTCGAGCGGATACTCATAGATCCGGTCTGCCGCGACGTCGGCGGATCCGACTCCATTGATATAGCGCGCCAGAAGTTCGACATCGAAGACCCAACGCGACAGGAATGGTTTGTTGAACAGCGCTCGAATCTCTGGTCTAACCCGCAGGGCCTTGGCGCCGCACTGCGTGTCATAGATCGGCAACCGCAGCATCACGGAGACGACGGTGGCGAAAACACGCCCCAAATAGTGCCGCGCAAGGCGTCTTCGCACGTTGCGGCCGAGCAGCTTTACGCGCGCGCCGAAAACCATATCCAGATTCGGATGCTCCTCCAGGACTGCGATGAATCTTGGGATGGCATCCAGGGGCGTTGCCAGATCGGCGTCCCAATAGCCCGTATAGCTGGGGGCTCGTTCCAGCGCGAAGTTGATACCTCGCCGGACGGCCTCGGCCTTGCCTTGATTGATCTTGAGTTGGAGTACATGTACGCGGTCCTCGTGTGAGTGGCGAAGCTGCTCCAGCACATTTAGGGTTTGATCGCGGCTGCCGTCGTCGACAAAGACGAATCCGACGGACGACCCTTCCATGAACTCGCGGAATCGCTCGACCGGGAGCCGCTGCGCCTCGTTATAACAAGGCACGACGATGAGAACGCCGGGACCGGGCAAGCTCAGATCATAGCAGACACGCGTTTTACGAACTATGATTTCGGGCCTGTTACAGTGTGGTCGTGGACGGTGTGTTAGTGGTCGATAAACCCGAAGGGATCACGTCGCACGACGTGGTGGATCGAGTGCGAAGACTCACCAAAACGCGCAAGGTCGGGCATCTCGGGACGCTGGATCCCTTCGCGACGGGAGTTCTTCCTCTTGTGGTTGGCCGCGCGACGCGGCTGGCGCAGTTTTTTTCTGACAGTGAAAAGAGCTATGAAGGGTGCATACGATTTGGATGGGCGACTGACACTTACGACCGCGACGGTACTGCGGTATCGGCGGTCACAAAGCCAGGGTTCACCCGCCAACAGCTCGAACAGTCGTTAGAAGAATTTCGCGGGGTCATTCTTCAGACGCCACCGCCGTTTTCGGCGAAGAAAGTTTCTGGGACGCGGGCGTACCGGCTGGCCCGCAAGCAGATCGCGGTCGAGCTTGCGCCGGTGGAAGTGGAAGTCTATGAGCTTTCGCTGGTCGATTTCCAGGACGAATGGGCGCGCGTCCGCGTCCGATGTTCGGCAGGCACTTACTTGCGCAGCATCGCCCACGACGTCGGCCAGCGGCTGCAATGTGGAGCCTTTCTTGAGACCTTGCGGCGCACAGCTTCGGGAGAATTCGTCGAGAAGGACGCCCATACGTTTCCGGATCTGGAAAAGCTAGCCGCAGATGAGAGACTCGATCAGGCGCTGATTCCCGCGTCGCAAGTTTTGCCTGAGTTTCCGAGCACCAGCGTGGATGCTTTGACGGCAGGGCAGATCCGGCAAGGCAAGGACTTTCGCTTATCGCCGTTCCTCGCTCAATCACGCGCAAAGTATGTCAAGGCGATCAGTCCGGAGGGTGAATTGATCGCGATCGGTGAGGCGCGGCTACCGCACCTGTACCACCCGATTCTGGTTCTTTAACCCCATTTACACGCGAATGAAGCAAGTTTAATTGCGGATCGAGCAAACCCTTTCGACTGGTTGGTTTATTATGCAAATGTGCGTCCCGTTTTGGCTGTAATAGTAGTGTGTCTGGGGTTCACAGCGACTTTGGCCGGGCTCCAGGAAGAAGCTGGCGCACCCAAAGTTGAGTCCCCGAAGAGCGAACCGGCTTACAGCGACACGTTTTCCGGGCCGATTGTCGAGCTGTATTATTCGGGCGACAGCACGAAGAGATCGCACCCTGAGGATCCGGTCATGCGGATCACCGTTTCGCGCAGCATACTCGGGAAGCCGGCCGAGAAAAGAACATTCTGGATCAAGACAGACACGCGTATTGAAGGCAATCTGCGGCTGAAGACGCGTGTTACCGTCGGATACATAGTCGCCGACGAAGGCAATGTCGCGCGGCTGATCGTGGTGCGTGTGGCGCAAAAAGGGCCGGCTGAAAAGAAGTAGTCACTTCTTCTTTTTCCGCTTGGCAGCCCACCCTTCCTTCACAACCTGGCGAGCGCGGCCCAGCGCGAGAGCATCCGTTGGAACCGCTTCGGTGATCACCGATTCGGCGCCGATGTAGTTGCCGTCCCCGATCTCAACGGGTGCCACTAGTGTTGAATTGCTTCTGACGAACGCATCGTCTCCAACACGCGTGCGATGTTTTTTGACGCCATTGTAGTTGCGCGTGATTGTCCCGGCGCCAATATTGGTGGCCTTTCCGAATTCAGCGTCTCCCAGATAGGCGAGATGATTCGCTTTCGCGCCTTCCCCAAACTGCGTGTTCTTCAACTCGACGAAGTTTCCAATGTGCGCGTTCTCGCCGACCTGAGTGCCGCCCCGCAGCCTCGCGAACGGGCCGATCCGCGCGCCAGACTCGATCCGGGAGTCAGCGATGGAGGTAAACGGCGCAACTTCAACCTCGCTGGCAAGGGTAGAGTCGCGAACGATCGAGCATGCTCCAATACGGCAATCCTGGCCAACGCGGCTCCGGCCCAGGATCTGTGCGAACGGCTCGACCACGGTATCCGGGTCAATCGATACACAGGCATCGATGGTGACGGTCTCCGGTTTTTCGATCGTGACGCCACCAAGCATCAGCTCCTGCACTTTGCGCTCGCGGAAGATTCGGTCGACTGCGGCCAGTTCGGCGCGTGTGTTGATTCCGAGCAACTGCGCCGAGTCGGCGATATTCAACGCGTCCACCCGATGTCCGGCGCGGGTCAGGATCGCGACCATGTCGGTCAGATAGAATTCATGGGCGGGATTGTTGGGACGGATTTCCCCAATGTATTTCCGGAGCAAGTCAGCCCGAAAACAATAGATCCCCGAATTGATGAAGCGGATGCCTAACTGTTGCGGAGTTGCCGCTTTGTGCTCGACGATTTCGCGGATCGAGTTATTCTCGCCGAAGATAATGCGCCCGTAGCCGCTGGGATCGTCCAACTCGGTAGTAATTACGGTTGCCCCGGCCGAACTGGAGGCCTGGTGTTCGATCAGCTGCTCGAGGGTAGACTGCGAAAGCAGGGGGCAATCGCCATACAATACGACGATGAGTCCTGTTTGATCGACGAGAGAATCGCTCGCGATCAGGACCGCGTGTCCGGTCCCTTTTTGTTCCATTTGCCGCGCGAAGTGGACTCCCAACGGTTGGAGCAGTTGCTCGACCTCGGCGGCTTGGTGTCCCACCACAACCGTGACGCGGCCGGGCGACGTGACGCGGCCCGCCGTGTGGACGACATGCTCGACGAGCGACATGCCGCCCGCGCGATGCAGCACCTTGGCACGCTTGGATTTCATGCGGGTGCCGAGGCCCGCGGCGAGAATCAAGACACTAATGGGGGCTTCCATGCCGGCGGCTGCTGGTCTCAATGTAGCTCTCCAAGTATGTGGACTTTCTGGCGGCCGGCGCGTCCACGGCGTGCGAGTGCGACGGCCACCTCGGCAGCCACGCGCGGATCATGGCGGACGATGTCGCCCTCACCCAACAAATCCGCGGTTACTACCTCGAGGCCCATCCGCTCCAGCAGATCGACATCGTTCACCACCGAATGTGCATGCTCCGCGGCGTACTTACGTCTCTGGCGCACGCTAATCGTTCTGGTGTTAACAATTGCGACGTCAATCAGCGGTTGTTTGACGTGCCTGTTGATCGCAGCGACGTGATCGGAAGCGCGAAATCCCATGGTTTCGCCGGGCTGCCACATCAGATTCACGTAGAAAGCCTTCAGTGCGCGGCTGCGGCGAATTGCCTCCGGAATTCCTTGCACCAGCAGATTCGGAATCAGACTGGTGAATAGGGAACCGGGACCGAAGGTGATCAGGTCGGCTTGCGCGATGGCTTGCAGCGTCTCTGGAAGCGGTTTGCACACTCGGGGCGACAAGCGTATGCGGCGAATGGGGGAACGGCTTCGGCTGATTCGGGTTTCGCCGCGGACAATGCGTCCGCTTTCAAGTTCCGCCTCGAGTGTGACATTTTCGGCCGTGGAAGGATAGATCCGTCCCAGGCTGGCCAGAATTTCCGACGATACCTTCACTGCCTGTGCGAAATCCCCGGTGAGGTTGGTGAGAGCAGTCAGAAAAAGATTGCCGAAGCTGTGGCCTTTTAGGCCGCGGCCGCGGGCGAACCGGTATTGAAACAACTGCGAGAGCAGTGCTTCATCTTCCGACAGAGCAACCATGCAGTTGCGGATGTCGCCGGGCGGCAGAATATTCAATTCGCGGCGCAGACGACCCGAGCTGCCTCCGTCGTCGGTGACGGTGACAATGGCGGTGATTTCCACCTCACGCGGGCTTCTCGCATAGCGCTTCAAACCGTGCAGAAGCGTCGAGAGGCCGGTGCCGCCTCCGATTGCGACGATCTTGAGCGCGTCCATCACTTATAGCATCGCAGGTTCAGGTTGCAGATTGATTGAATCTAAGAGTTCAAACTGCTAGAACCATGACGATAGGAATCTGGTACTAGACTTTCTGCGAAAATCTCAGAAGAATTGGGGACGACGGGTTGGGACGAGCTTTAGGCGGCGGGCTGGTCGTCTTCCTCGTACACCGTTACAGACTCCAAGTCCTCGGCTTCAAAAACCTGGTCACAGTCCAAGCAGCGTACGTAGTCGACCCCATCGCGTCGCGCCATAATCTCTGTCCGAGAGTGTGGGCAAGGCTGCATAAATGGAGATTATCCCTATTCTAAGCATGTCGATGGCCTTGTCAAGCCCCCCGAAGGTCCCAGTGGAGCACCGGCTAGAGCGCCGGTGCCCCCGGCTGATTGACCCTGATTTCGTGCTATTTTGTTGGGTCGTCCCTTCCTTAAACCGTAATGAAGTTAGCTTCACGACCCGAGGCGAGTTTCCGCGTTGCTGCACTCAGAGATTGGTTTCGATCCCACGAACTGCCACTTCAGGCAAACGCTTTGGCCGCATGTGTTTACGCAGCCATGGTCCTGATTATGTGGGGTTCTTACAACATTTTAAGCGGTTTTCCCTACGAAACAGGACTGATCTACTCGAGCGAGAACCATCCAGGGCTGTTAGGCTTCTATTATCTGGGCGATCGCCTTCGCCTGTACGAGAGCAATTTCTATCACTTGGGTTATGTGCTCGGGGAGATTTTGCATGCGGGGGGAAGCTACGTACCGTATCAAGTCGTGTACGCCGCCCTCTGGTGGGCGCGAGGCTTCTTGGTCTTTATCTTGATTCGGCGATTCCTTCCGAACCGCCTAATTTTGCCGTACGCGGCCGGGGCACTGGTCCTCGTGCACGCTTCCGATGGCGCCCTGCAATGGGTAGGGCAGATGAACCAGGTCGGCTATATGTTTTGGACGCTGGCCGCATTCCTGGCGCTAACTCTTGCGCTCGAAGCCCGATGGCAATTCTCGATCGCATGGATGATTCTGGCGGGGCTGCTCGAACACCGCGCTCTATGGAGCTACGAGAGCGAGATCTTATTGATTCTGCTATTCCCCCTGATTCTGATCTTGCACCCCCGCCGCCGATGGAGCAAGCTGGCCGTGCTTGCGGCGGCGTGGTGCGTCGTGCCGGGCATATATATAAGATTGTCGATCGAGCGCTATGCGTCCAGCCACGATTCCTATCAACAGTCGGTGGCCCGCCAAACTTGGATGCCTGGCAGCATCGCCAGCGACTGGTGGTTCAACATTTCCCATAGTCTCGAATTTTGGAAATGGGTTCGTGGGGATTGGAAGGGATCGATCATTTCGGCTGAGCTGCTTTCAGTGCTATTGGCCGCGATCTTTATAGCGGGCGGAGTGATTATGGCACGTCTCTGGAAGGCGAGTAAGCTCGAAATCGGTGAATTCGACTGGCGACACTCGAGTTGGATTCTGGCGGCCGGTCTCGCATTGCTAGTTTTCAGCTTTCCCGTTTATCTGATCCTTGAAAACGCACGAAGCCTTTGGCGTACACAGATGCTCTCCGGTATTGGCGCCGGTGTGGTTCTTGCCGGCTTGGCTGGACTGGGAACCCTCGCCGTACGGCCGATCATTTGGAGGAGGACTCTGTTCCTTCTCCTAGCTTCCGTTGTTGCCTTCGAAGGAAGTTTAGCAGCAATTCAAAGAGGAGCCTTCCACAGGTTCATTTGGGAGCGACACCGAGACGCGATCCGCGAAGTTCTCCAGGTTGCGCCCAGTGTTTCTTCTGGGACCGTCGTCGTTCTCACCAACATCGCAAATGCGGACGACCCGTTCGGCGATAACTTATGGTTCGACTTTGCTCTGCGCCTCATTTATCCAAACCGCTACGTATCTGGCGCCTATTTTTATTCCAACGGTGCCACCCCGCCTGGAGACAACCTTACGCTCCAAGCGGGCGAGTGGGGTTGGAATGGTAAAGGTATCGCGCCGCTAGTGAAGAGCGCCGCAATCGCGCAGACGGTAGTAGTGCGCTACGTGCCTGGTGGAAGGGGACGGATCGAGACAACATTTCCGCGATTCCTCTGCAACCCAAATTGCGATGGGGCCGCTGAGTACCATCCGGAGAAGCTGATTATTGGGCCCATTTCGCCCAGAACTTTAAGGCGCTACAACCTGAAGCCGGACTTTGCTACCGCCCCCAATCTGCCCGATTGAAAATCACCGGCGCGTGAAGGCTGCGCATTTGCGCGATGAGCCACATGAGGTCCTCTTGCTGGACTGCGGGCGCCATGGAGTAGTGTCCCGCCTCCGTTGGCCTGTTGCCGATGCGGTACACGCGCACTGGATCGGATAGGACTTCTTCGCGCGCTCCGCAATGATGCGCCGCGTAGCAAAGCAGGGCATCTAGGCGATCCGGCGTCATGGCGATTTCGGGAAAGCCGCGGATGTCGAGCCAGCGCGAGCGCGACATTAAAAGGAAGTCGCTGGCCGACTTCGTATGCAAGTGTGCTGGATGGCCCATTTCATCGAGATCGCGCTTGACGGGGTCGAACGCGGCGATCCAATCCTGGGCTGCCGGTCTGAAATTCAGAGGAAGCACTGGCCAGTGTTTGCTGAGCGGAGGACTCAAGATTTCCCGCGCGCCTGCGCCGCATGCAAAAACTCGATAGCTGAGCGAACGCTTATCGTCTCCGCCATCATCAACGGCGCCTTCCCCGGTGAAGTTCAACGCGGCAATCGATCCAGGCGCAGCGGGGACGGGGAATTCGAAGTACGTCAAGCCGATCACGGGTCGGCGTATGAGAATTGCGCCGGGCTGATTTGCCAGGCGCGCGACGAAGTGGAGCGGCTGATCGCGCTGGCTCGGTCCGGGTTCTAGCAACAAGGCGACGCGCGACGTGGATTCGGGCATGCGCAAGAAGAATGTCGCGTCGCGCGAGACCCAGCGGAAACGTTCGCTGCCCGATTCTTCGAGATAAGACCAGCCCGGTCCAAGCTGAAAGTCCATCCCGGCTTCGAAGACGTCGCGGCCGCGACGGCTGAGTAGGCCAGCGGCGCGCATGGCCGTAAACGGTCCGCGTGCGATCGCGTGGAAAACGCCGGACGTTTTTCGCGAGGATCCAAGCATCCTGCCGAGCGTCGGTTTGTTTCGTTGCAGCGATTGGACGATAGACGGTAGCTCGGCCAGCATCCGGTTCCGCTCAGCCCAATTGCAGCCGAAGACCGCTACGTTGAGGATCCGATCGTTGTCGAGAATCGGGCGGCCGCCGCCCGTAATGCGCAGGCGTAACCGTTGTATCGCCGGCTGTTTTCCGGGAACCGCGACCGCCACGGTGGTTCTTCGAGCGATATTCCAACTCGCGACCGCATACCCATCTTCGTCGATCAACTCCAAACGCTGCGGTAAAGAGGCGAGGCTCGGGCCCGGTTCCACTTCGAGCAGCAGTATGTCGCCGCCTTCCCTCACCCGCGCGAGAATTTCTGCATCGTCGTGAGCCCAGCGGAACGTCTCGGCGGTGCACGCGTATTTCTCCGGCGGAAACCAGCCGGAGCCAAAGTTGATTCCGGAGTCGACCGGTGCGATATCGTCGGGCGCGTTTCGCCGGAGGCCGTCAGGCGTAAGGTCGAACGTTCCCTCGCGGGCGTGCAAACGGAGGGAGTGTTTGCGGCAGTATGACAGCCGCTGCTCGGCGCCGATTCCAGAAGGATTGCCGTCGACGTCGTAGCGATCCGCGCGATACAAGCAGTCTGCCTCCAGGCGGAACGATGCCAGAAAATTCACTAGTTCATCGGTAAAGAGGATGCCCGGGTTGGTGGCGAGAATGAACTGACCGCGGGCCTCCCGGATTCCGGCGTTTTTCGCCTTCGCCGGCCCGGCTTCGGCAGGAGCCGTAACGAGACGAACCTCGCAAGACCCAAGGTCATTGGGCAGATTCAACACAGGCGCGGCCGTTCCGGCGATGATGATCTCGGACGCCAAGCCTTGACGCTTCGCCTGATCGGCCCACGTGTCGACGAACAACTGAATCTTGCTGCGCTCGCTTTCGGTTCCTTCCAGCGCGGCGACGACGACGGATAGGTAAGGCTCCATGATCTAACGCGCCCGCTTGTCGCGGCTCCGCGTTTTTTTCTCGCTCGCTCTGCGACCGGCCGCGACCGCGCTTCCACCCCAGCGACGCAGCGCGTCGGCGTCTTCGAACAACTCCGCCGGCGCCTGGTAGTAGTTCATGGACGCAGTTTCGTCTCCGAACGGATGAAACACCGCTAGGCCGCTGGCTTCGAATTCCGGGCGCGTGTGGTCATCCACCTTCAGGTACAGCGTGTCGTGCGCTACCAACGCGAACACTACGCCGTCGCAATACAAGGAGTTTCCGCCGAACAGACGCCGCGTCGTGATCTTGCCAAGCGGGCTGAGCTGCTCGATGAGGAACTCGATGTAAGAGGCGCGATTCGCCATCGCTACATCTTAACGAACAGCTTCGCCGGCACGCGCAATTGCTACACTAGAACACTTGACCCCATGAAAATTCATGAGTATCAGGCCAAGGCGATCCTGGCCAAGTACGATGTCCCTGTGCCTCGGGGCGAAGTGGCGTTTACGGTGGATGAGGCAGAAGCCGCTGCTAAAAAAATTGGCGGCAGCGTCGTGGTGAAGGCGCAGATTCACGCCGGCGGACGCGGCAAAGGTGGAGGCGTAAAGGTCGCGAAGGATGCGACGGAGGCGGCCGAGATCGCGCGCAAGATTCTCGGCATGACGCTAGTCACACACCAGACCGGTCCAGAAGGCCGCGTTGTGAAACGCCTGCTCATCGAGGAGACATTGCCGATCGAGCGGGAACTTTATCTCGGGATTGTGCTCGATCGCGCGCAGGGCAAACCGGTCTTCATGGCATCGGCGGCGGGTGGGATGGAGATCGAAGAAGTTGCCTCGAGATCGCCCGAGCTGATCTTAAAGGAAACGATCGAACCGGGGTATGGACTCGCAGCATACCAAGGGCGCAATCTTGCGTTCGGGATGGGGATCCAGGCGGCGAGCGTGGGAAGCGCGGTGGCGGCGATGTCGGCGCTGGTGACCGCGTACAATGCTTTCGACGCGTCGCTCGCCGAAATTAACCCGTTCATCCTGACCAAAGACGGCAAGGTCTACGCGCTGGACGCCAAGATCACACTCGACGACAACGCGCTCTACCGGCACAAAGATTTGCTCGAGCTGCGCGATCTCAACGAAGAGGATCCGCTTGAAGTGGAAGCGTCGCGGTTCAGCTTGAACTACATCAAGCTGGATGGCAACATCGCATGCATGGTGAACGGCGCTGGTCTGGCGATGGCGACCATGGATATCGTGAAATTTGCCGGAGGCAGCCCCGCGAATTTCCTCGACGTGGGCGGAGGCGCGAACGCCGAACAGATTAAGAACGCGTTTCGCATTCTGCTTTCGGACTCGGGCGTGAAGGCGGTGCTGATCAATATTTTCGGCGGCATTCTGCGCGGCGATGTGCTCGCGACTGGAGTGGTGAACGCGGCGCGCGAGTTGAATATCCAGGTGCCGATCGTGGTTCGGATGGAAGGAACCAACGTCGAAAAGGGGCAGGAGATTCTGAAGAACTCGGGATTCAATTTCACGGTTGCTGACGGCATGCGGGATGCTGCGGAAAAAGTGGTGCGCGCGGCCAAGGGGGCGGCGGCAGCATGAGCGTACTGGTGGATCAAAACACGCGCGTCCTGGTTCAGGGATTCACCGGGCGCGAAGCGAGTTTTCATGCCCAGACAGCGATGGACTACGGCACGAAAATGGTCGGGGGAGTGACTCCTGGAAAAGGCGGGCAGACGCACCTCGGGTTGCCCGTGTTCGACACGGTCGCTGAAGCGGTGAAACACACTAACGCCAACGCGTCGGTGATTTTTGTTCCGCCGCCGTTCGCCGCCGACGCAATCATGGAAGCGGCCGAGGCCGGCATTCCGTTGGTTGTCTGCATTACCGAAGGCATCCCAACTTGCGATATGGTCCGCGCGGCGGCCTTCCTGCAAGGACGCAAAACGCGCCTGATTGGGCCGAACTGTCCGGGCGTGATTTCGCCCGGAAAATGCAAGATCGGGATTATGCCGGCCCACATTCATCGGCAGGGAAATGTTGGCGTGGTTTCGCGCTCAGGAACTCTTACTTATGAAGCCGTCGGCCAGCTCACGAAGCTTGGGGTCGGCCAGTCCACCTGTATCGGAATCGGCGGCGATCCGATCATCGGTACGACGTTCGTGGACGCGATTCAGCTTTTCAACGCCGACTTCGACACGCATGCAATTGTCATGATCGGTGAGATCGGCGGGAACGCGGAAGAGACGGCTGCGGCCTACATAGCAGAGCATGTCAAGAAGCCGGTAGTTGGATTCATCGCCGGTCAAACTGCACCGCCCGGCCGCCGCATGGGTCATGCCGGCGCGATCATTTCCGGTGGGTCCGGAAAGGCCGAAGACAAAATGAGAGCCATGACCGCGGCGGGCATCACGGTTTGTGCCACGCCAGCCGATATCGGAGAAAAAATCAAGAGCCGCCTCTAGCGCCTGGCTCGCGTTACATCGAATTCAGTTTTCCATGCCAATCGAACAAACTTTTGCCATCATAAAACCCGACGCCGTGGCGTCCGGCCATGCCGGACAGATCCTCGCCATGATCGAGAAGGCCGGCTTCCAGATCCGCGGAATGAAAATGACTCGCCTGTCCAAGCAACAGGCCGAGGGATTCTACGACGTTCATCGTGAACGGCCATTCTTCAGCGGACTGGTGACATTCATGACCGAGGGTCCGGTGGTCGTGATGGTACTCGAGCGCGAGAACGCCATCAAACACTGGCGCGAAGTGATGGGTGCTACGAATCCGGCCAATGCAGCCGAGGGCACCATTCGGAAACACTTCGCCAAGAACATCGAGCGCAATGCCGTGCACGGCTCGGATGCTCCCGAGACTGCCGCGGTCGAGATCCCGTTCTTCTTCAGCATGGCCGAACTGTTGTGAGCCCAACCCCATCGCGTAGCGACGTCAGGGATATCGATGGCGCGCCGCTCTGTCCGGATGCCGAGCGCATGCTTGATTACCTGCGTACGCGTTCGGCGGAACTGGGACTGGACGGAATCCGCGAACGAGTCCGCGCGGCTCTGGCGGAGCTCGACAAGGCCGTGGAGGCGGTCAGGGAGGCGGACATTCGCCGCCGTCCTGTCGAAGGGAAGTGGAACATCGCGGAAGTGGTGGATCACATCGCGCAAACGCAGATCCGCAGCGCGGAAGAACTGCGGCACTTATTCCACGGACGTCGCCCTCCCGGGCCGCCGGTCTACGAAGCTTTACGATCGGCCTCAGCGGTATGGGCGTCGTGGAATGAACTGGTCGATGGTCTGCGTTCCTCGAGCAATGAACTGAACGAGGTTTTGACGCTTGCTCCCGGAGAGGCGGAGGAGAGGGCAACCAGGGTCCGGACCATCCTGGTAGTGAGCCGGGAGTTGCCGGGCGGCGGAACAGGGCCGCAAATATTCCCGGTCGATCTCGATTGGCGCGAATATGCTTTAGCGCAGCGGCTGCACGCGTTGGATCATCGGACGCAGATCAAGAAAATCCGGGAATCGCTCGCCGGTTGAGATCTAAAAGCGGTAGGTGATCTTTGCGAAGATGCTGCTATTGCGCGTAGGTAGGGATTACGCCGGGGAAACGAGTCCAGAACTCCACGTGCCGCGGTAACAGCAGGTTTTGACCACTCACGCTGATTTCCACCGATTCCTCAGCGCGCCACACCGGTGTCGAGTCGCGCGTAGGCTTCGCCCCGCTGATGCAATTGTGGATAGGCACATAACCACCTAGTGCAACTCTTCGGACGAAATGTTGAGTCTTTGAGGAGTTATCGAAGTTTCTCGCACAGCCGGCCGAGAGTCAGCAGCGCGCGGTCATGGGTCTCCGACCAACGATGGCCGCAGTTGATCCGGATGTAGTTCCGGTATCGCCCGCTGGCCGAAAATAGCGATCCGGGTATAACAGTGATGTGCTCTTCGAGCGCGGCCTGGTAAAGCTTGAGCGCGTTGATGCGAGAGGGCAGTTCCACCCAGAGCATGAAACCGCCCGCAGGGCGGCTGATGCGCGTGCCTGGCGGGAAGTATTTCGAAATCGCCTGCCGCACTCCCTCCACTTGCAAGCGCAGCGTCGAACGCAGCTTATTCAAATGCCGGTCATAACCTCCTGTCTCCAGGAATTCCGCCACCACCATTTGCGGTAACGCGGACGTGGCGACGCTGGTCAGCATCTTCAAGCGTTCCACTTCGGCGCGATAGCGTCCTGCCACGAGCCAGCCTACGCGGTACCCTGGACACAGGACCTTCGAGAACGACGAACAGATCAGCACGTTCTCCCTGCGATCGAACGCTTTGGTACTCCTCGGGCGCACGCCGGCGAACGACAGGTCGCCGTACACTTCGTCTTCGATTAGCGCAATGTTGGCGCGCGCGGTGATTTCCGCAAGCGACTTCTTATACTTGTCCGGCAGCATGTAGCCGAGCGGGTTGTGACAGCTGGACATGCTCACGCAGGCCTTGATGCGCCGCTTTCGGATGGCCATTTCGAGTTCGCCGAGGTCCATTCCGTTCTGCGGATCGGTCGGGATTTCGACGACCTCCAAGCCAAGCGATTCGCCGCTTTGCAGCACGCCGAAAAACGTGGGACTCTCCACTGCAATGGCGTCCCCCGGCCGAGCTACAGCGCGCAACGCCAGATTCAAAGCCTCCTGCGCTCCGGACGTGACGATCACTTCGCGCGGCGAAAACCCGCAGCCGAGAGCGAGCGCGCGCCGGGCCACCTGGCGGCGCAGCGGCTCGTAACCGGGAGGAAAAATATAGCGCGTGCTGTGGTCCGGATGGCGATGCACGATATGCCTGAGAATCAGGTTCAACCGCCGATTCGGAAACAGATCGGGGCTCGCGGTACCGGCGCCGAATGGCACATTGGCGGGATCGTTCAGGGCGTCGATAAGGCCAGTAAGAATTCCCTTCGGCCCGGCCAGTGACGGACGTGGCTGCGCCGCGTCGAATTGTGGTTCCGGGATCAGGCTCTCGAAGGGAGCGCGAACATAAAAGCCGGACTGCGGCCGCGCTTCGAGATATCCGCGAGTCTCGAGCCACAGATAGGCCTGCAGGGCTGTCGAAATGCTGACTTGGCGCTGGCGGCTCAGTTCGCGCAGGGAAGGGACGCGATCGCCGGGGCGCAATGCTCCGCGCGTCATTTGCTCTGTCAGGCTCTCGGCGATGCGGACGTAGAGAGGCGCGTCAGTAACAGCAGTGGCCATGGCGCAATCATAACAGACCAATAGAATCGCAACTGTACCGGTTGTAGAGCTTCGAATCTGATTCTGTACGCGTGACCGGCATCGCGCTACCGTGGCTGCATGGCCTTCATTGCTTCCCGTTCCTATCGATATCGAGTCATCGACGTTTTCTCCGAGGAGCCGCTGCTCGGAAACCAATTGGGAGTATTTCCGGATTCGCTGAGCCTCGATACTGCGACAATGCAAAAGATCGCGAAAGAGTTGAATGTCGCCGAAACCGTCTTTCTCGGCCCAGCCACGCGGCCGGACTGCGCGGCCCGCGTGCGAATCTTCACGCCTGGCCGTGAGATGCCGTTTGCAGGACACCCGACCGTCGGCTCGGGCTTCATGGTCCGGGAGCTCGGACTCGTTCCTGCTGACGCCGACCGTTTCGTTCTCGAAGAGAACATCGGCCCGGTTCCAGTGCGGATCGAAAAAGGCGACGGGGGAAGGCCGCTCATCTGGTTCACAACGCCCCCAATTCGAGTCGGCGCAGGTCTCGATGGAGCGGCCTGCGCGCACGCCCTGGGCCTCGAGACATCGGATCTCCTCGGTAAGCCGCCCGAGATCGTCAGTGCGGGAAATCCGGGCGTCTTCATTGCGCTCAAGAACAAAGATGCGGTCGATCGGGCGATGCTCGATCTAGGCGCGGCGAGAAAGCTGCATGACGAGCCGATCTTCATCTTCCCTTTCACCCCGAGCCGCGAAGGGGCGTACTCTCGGATGTTCGCCCCCGATCACGGCGTCGCGGAGGACCCGGCCACCGGCAGCGCTACCGGACCTCTGGCGGCGTACATGATGCGTCACGGCCTCACGCCAGCTGCCGACGGCACGCGATTGATCAGCGAGCAGGGAACCAAAATGGGCCGGCGCAGCATTCTGCACATCTTGATTCACGGCGCGAATGGTGCGGACGGGATTGATGTCGGAGGTTATGTGACGCCGGTGATCGAAGGTGTTTTGACGATTCAACTCGCGCGCGAGGCGCAGTCCCATTAATTCGTCGCAGACTAAGAACTGGTGCCGCTGCCGGCTGATCCCGCGGATGATAGCACTCCAAGCTGGTGCATCATCCCGAGTGTGTCCCAAACGTTCCAGCTTTCAGCGATCCTATGATTGGCGACGCGGAAAATCCAGATGCCAACCACCTCCACGGTCTTGCGAGTTGGTTCGAGTCCTTGGAGAACGCCGCTGTGAGTGCCGTGCGCGGACCAGCGAGCGATCACGCTATCGCCGGCGATGATGGTCTCGTCGCTGATCCAGCGCGCATCACCAAAAGCGTTGTGATACGTCGCCATGAGAAGCTTCATGCCTTGAGGGCCAGGCCCGACCCAAGGGTTCGAGGGGTCGTGATAACGGTGATCCGGCGCAAACAAATCGTCGGCCACATCCAGCTTTCGCGCGTTGCATACCTGGTCGAAAAAGCGGTTAACGATTTCTGCGTTATCCGGCATTGCGAGGCCTCCTGGAGTTCCTGAAATCCTAGCCTAGCGCGTCGCGGCTTGAGGGTCCAATCGGCGACGGATTCGCGCCAGTTGTCGCGGCGCGCGGCGAAGCGCCTACAGTATACTAAGCTCAGTTCCCTCGCGATGTTGTTGTCCAGCCCTGCCTACTTTGTATTTCTGCCGGTGGTGTTTTTCGCCTTCTGGATGGCGCGGCAATACCGGTTCGGCGCACTCGCGGTGATCCTGTTTGCAAACCATTTCTTGTACGCGCGCTGGGGCCTTGCCTACGTGGTTTTGATCCCGCTCGCTTCTTCGTCTGATTTTTTCATCGGGAGAGCTTTGGGAAGGACACAGAATGCGTTCGCGCGCCGGGCTCTCATCAGTGCCAGCATCATTCTGAATATCGGCTTGATCGCGTCGGTGAAATACTTCCCCCACCTGCCTTGGGTCCTTCCGCTCGGCTTATCGTTTTACGCGTTTCAATCGCTGACTTACACGCTCGAAATCTACCGCCGCGACGCTGAAGCGGCGCCGAGCTATCTCACTTATCTTGCTTCCGCGAGTTTTTTCCCCACCACCGTCGCGGGGCCGATCGCGCGGTTGCACAATCTGATTCCCCAGTGGTCCAAGTGGCGGATTCTGAGTCCCGAGGACGGCGGGCGCGCTTTGTTTCTCATCGGCCTCGGCTTGGTAAAGAAGCTTCTCATCGCCGACTTTCTCGCCGAAAATCTGGTTAATCGCGTTTTCGATCTGCCGAAGCTTTACTCGGGCACTGAAGTTCTCGCCGGCGTGTACGGCTACGCGTTCCAGCTCTATTACGACTTTTCCGGATACACCGACATAGCGCTCGGGTCAGCGCTGCTGCTCGGCATTAAGTTGCCACCGAATTTCAATCGGCCATACGTTGCTCAGAATATCGCCGACTTCTGGCGCCGCTGGCACATCTCTTTTTCGAGCTGGCTGCGCGACTATTTGTACTTTTCGCTACCCGGTCTGCGGTCGCGCTGGAAGATCTTCACGTACGTGAATCTGGTTCTCACCATGGCGATCGGCGGATTGTGGCACGGTGTCAGTTGGACGTTCCTGATCTGGGGAGTCTGGCATGGCTGCGGGCTTGCCGGACAACGATGGTGGCAGGTATTTCGGGGCGGAGCCAAGCTTTCCGGCCGTCCGGCCGCGAAATTCGGCCGCGGCCTGGGGACCTTTCACTTCGTCTTGATCGGTTGGATATTCTTTCGCGCCACCAACGTCGCGACTGCCCGCGAGATCCTGTCGCAAGTTTTCTCCGGCACCGTTTCGTTCGCCAACGTGACTCCGGCCTTCGCGATCGTTTTGGGGATCGCTGTTTTGGGCCATTACGTTCCCGCGCGATGGTATGACCGCGCGCTCGAATTGTTCTGCGCGGCGCCCTATTACGCGCAGGCCGCCGCGATGGCGCTGCTGGTGGTCGCTATCCAACATGCCGCGGGAGCCACGCCGGCTCCATTCATCTACTCCCGGTTCTGAACCATGCTGCCGAAGAAAACATCGCTGGCGATTGTGACCTTCGCAGCTTTGGTCCTCTTGTTGAACTTCACCAAACTCGCCCGGCCGATCTCGCCTCCTTCGGTGATCGATTTTCACACAGGCTCTTCTGCCAAGCCCGAAGCCCCGCCAGCGCGCCAGGCCTCGAACACGCCAAAACTGCCGTCCAGGCCGCAAAGTACCGCGCCGAATCTGATCGATGATCATGAGGATCTCGCAGCGTTTTACCAAGCTCTGTGGCGAACGGAATCTAAGCTCCCCGGCGCGATAACGCGGATCTTGCATTATGGTGATTCCCCGGTCACTGCAGACTCGATCACCGCCGATGTCCGCTCGCTGCTCCAGGAACACTACGGCGATGCTGGGCACGGGTTCATCCTTGTCGCCAAGCCCTGGGCATGGTACCAACATCGTGGCGTGGACGTCTTCGGTAAGGGCTGGCGCATCGAACCGGCGAGCCAGTCGCGTGCGCGCGACGGATTCCACGGCCTCGGCGGAGTCAGCTTCGAAGGCAATCCAGGAGCATCTTCGCACTTCCTGCTGAAAGAAGATCACGCGCGC
>Ga0126373_10000244_pt1 | contig 35830 bp, 32 predicted proteins | sample PanSoiMetPlot_11_FD_92545 | JGI IMG/M metagenome (GOLD analysis project Ga0126373, IMG submission 92545) | Tropical forest soil microbial communities from Panama - MetaG Plot_11 | ecosystem: Environmental > Terrestrial > Soil > Tropical forest > Bulk soil | place: Panama | collected 2016-02-17 | reverse complement strand
CCTTGCCGCCCAGTCCGTTCAGCTTCTTCCTGATGTTCTCCAGCTTGGCTTCGTCCAGAGCCGGGAACGGCTTGAGGTCGGGGTAGTGCGTCAGTACCCCGTCCGTCCCATTCGGCACCTCGGAGATCAAGTCCGTCGTGATCTTGAACATGCCGCCGCGACCGTTGTTCACGAAGATCGCCTCTCCGCGCAGACATCCGAGCTTCTCGACCCGCGTCTGCTCTCCAAATTCCATGATGTGGGCGCGGAGGTTCTCTCGCACTAGCTCCGTGTCGCGCTGCTTGATCCGCAGTCGCATTTTGCCGAGCAATTGGTGGGCTTCCCCATCGTCTTGGAACCTGACCACCCGCTTTTCTTCTATCAGGTAAATGTAGGGATAGGCGTCGAAGAAGAATTTCCCCCTGTCGAGCTTCTCGAACACGTCTTTCACGAATTGCAGCGTGCGCTCGTCCGCTATGTGCCGGGGCAGGGCTTTGTCCTCGATTTCACCATCTTCATTCTTGGACTGTTCTTTGCCACGGCGAACCTCATCTAGTGCGTCTGCAATATGCGACCAAGAGTTTGCTCCCGCCGTTTCGCCGTCTTCGTCATCGAGGCTCAGTATTTCCGCCCTTGACTGTTTGCGCCTGCCGGGAAACGGGTAGTTCTCATCCGTGCGCTCTTCCCAGAGTTTGCGCCAGTCGGCGTCTTGCAGATCGGAGCAACTGTTGTGCGAGCAGTGGTGATGCGCGTAGCCGTCGTTGTCGAGAATAGTGAAGGCATCGGGCTTGCGGTGATCCGGGTTATTGAGGCAGTCATGCTGCCACTTGGTTTCACCCTTGTAATCCATTGCCTCGCCACGGTTCACGTCAGCCTTGTCCAGTACCTCCTCCACCAACGCTGGCGTCCAGCCGCCATGTTTACCACTTGGAGCAGCCCCGGAGTTCTTTTTCTGCGGCTCCGATGCTTCAGCCGCCAACGCGACGAGCAATTCCCTCGGGACTGGTTCAATCAGCGCTGGCAGCTTGAACATTCCAGAAATTCGGTGCGGACGCTCCGGTATACTGTCGCCCTTACGGGCTAACGTGCCGCACGCCTTGGTGATCCGCGACGCATTGAAGACCTTCTGGTCGATCTTCGCCGCGTCGTTGTCGAATCGCGCAGCGAGCGCCTTGAGCACGGATTCCACCATGGTTCGGCTTTCGTCGTCGTTCGGAAGGTCAATCCTGTACAGCAAGTGGTAGCCGTTGCCGCTGTCCGCGACGACGGGATCAGAGCAGCCTGAGGCTTTGAGGAACTTCTTGGTCTGCCCTGCCAACTCCCTAGCGGCTGCTTTCTCTTCGTCTGTGGAGGAGATGTCGGACAGACGCACTGGATCGCAGTCGATCAGCAGCCAACGGCGCTTGACGATGTTGTCGGGCGCATCGTTCGTCGTGTCCTTCGCGTAGGTGTTCGTGTGGTTGTTAGCCCGCGCCAACAGAGCCGGGTTGACCGGATTGAGCGTGTAGTAGACGGCTGGTGCAGTGCCGCTCAGTGTCCAGAGTTCCTGCGCCAGCTTCTTGTGATCGTTGAAGTAACCGCTGATAGTTCCGAACTTGCCTGCCTTTGGGACTCGAAGCTCAACTACCTGCCCCGGCTCGAAGAGGGTGCGAATGGCGTTCGCGATATGCTCGCGCTGAGACTTCTCGGCAGCAGCCGTTGTAGCCTTCTGTTCGAGGAGTGCGGTCAATTCTGAATTCTTATGGGTGTTTATCATGTCAACCTTCACATCCAACCCCTGTATCGCTTGCTGAAGGCGGCTGGGAACCGATTCGGGAGCTTGGCGAGGTTGACGGCAACCAAGCTCCCCGGTCGATCTCTGATCCACGACCAAAGACCCAGCATAAATAGATACTGAAAGTCGGACGATTTTCGCCGTCCTCCCGGCTCCAACTCTGGGAACAAGAAGGCGACTTTCCATGCCGTAGGTAAGGAACGCCCCGGTGTGCAAGACCGGGGTTAAGAGGACTCACATGCTTACTTCACTAGAGAGTAATACCGCGCCGGAGTGCGAATGCGACATCCTCCTGCACGACGATAGGTACTGGTGCCCAGTTCACGGGGTAAAGGCGCAGGAGGCGAAAGCGCAAGGGGAGAAAGCAGCACGGGAGGTCTCCGTGGCTTACACCCAACCGCTACGCGAACCGCCCAGCCATGCCATCGGTATCGACGAGATCGAGCAGATGGTTGAGCAGGCGTACTACGACGGAACGATTACTCGGCAGCAACGCGGTCTTTTTCGGTGGGCAGTAAGGAAAGCACAGGAGGTAGAATCACCGACACGATGCAGTCGGTGCGCCCGCCTAGGCGGGGTAGACGAGTTGTGACAAGTTGGTCATCTCACGTCACCTTTTCGTTTGTCCAAGTCCGCAAGCGGATTGGTCTCCGGGTCTGGCTTGACCTCGCTGCCAGTCAGCTTTGTCTCGCGTCCATTGAAGTAAGTCACGCTTGCTGTCGGTCATATCTCTGTACGCGCCTGCCGCTAACGTGCGTGCTTCCGACGCCGAACCGGACTCGTAAGTTTGACAATCGCCTCGTAGTACAGGTCATCGTCCGCCATGCCAGCGGCGAGGAATGCCTTGAAGGAGCACCAGTAGCGGTTCCAACCGTCCCCTATCGTACTGTTGGCACGGAAATAGTCTCGGCTGACGTTCATGGTTCCAGCCTTCTCGGAGACCCGCAGGAGTTCCGCCAAGGCGGCGACCTTTGACGGTCTCTTCGAGCTTTGCACGATCTCTGATCGACGGCGCTTAAGTTGCTGGCTCATTTCCCAGCCCCTTTGACGAATCGCTCGTGCATTCGGTCAACAGACTCGTGACATTCGTAGGCTTCGTACTGTCGCTCTTCAAATTCTTTGGCTTCGTCTTCTGTTGCTGGACGGACTTGTCCTTGCCAAACTCGTTTTTCTAGCAAGTCGAGCAATTTCTGCGTAGCTTCGTCCTCGGCGTCAGCCTCGATGACGAAGCGGTTATCGCCCGTCATTCCTATAGCTTGGACACTAATTGCATCTGTCAGCCCGGTAAGGGGCATTAGCTCGAAATGAAATCTCATGGTTCCATCCTTCTCGATTTGTGAAGCTCGTCTACCTCTTAATACCCAGAAGGGCTGCGCTTTGGTGAACGCGCTGAAGGTTCTTACCCTTAGCCATTGACTTGATCCTTCTGATATTGCTCGTCGGTGCGTCCAGAGACATGCAACCTCCCCTCGCCGTTTGCGCCAAGATAATTGTGAAATGCGTTTATGCGGTCGGCGAAGGGGATGGGATTCTCCCCGGACTCGCCACGGATGTCGCAGTTTTCGAACACGACGCCGCTGATTTCGACGTTTTCCAGCAGGACGCTGCCGTCCCGGTTGATGGTTACGCGGCCCCAGTTGCCGTCGCCCTTGCCCCTGATTGTTCCCAGTGATTTACTCATTTGGTGTTTCTCCTCGTTCTTTAATACTGCGGTCGTGAACATGCTCGGAAATTCCATATCGTCGGTCTTCACGACTGCTGCTGCTCCACGATGTATCTATCTAGCGCGGCGTTCCATAATTTCCATGCATCGGGTTCTTGCTCAAGTATGCCGCGAGCGCATGGTACTCGTTGCTGCAGTTCGGCACGCCGCAGCGGCAATTGACGTTCAGCCGGATCATCGCCGCCATCGTGGGCAGACCGCTCGGTCTGAAATCAGATTCCGACAACACCGGAATCGGAGCCTGAGAGGTTGTACCCGTAGCAGGGCGCATCGCTGAAGCAAGCTCCCCACCCGACGCCTCCATGCTTACCGCGATAATTTGCCGCTCGTCGGCGGCGACCTCGACGCCTTTGGGGCAGCCGCAGATTTCATTGTCCTGCCAGTGCTCCTCGCACCAATGCCCAGCCAGCCTCAATGCCGACAGCCCGTCGCCATTGACGTCCATCCAGTCGAAGAAGTCCTTCGCCTCCTTCAGACCTCGCCCGGTCAGCGTGCGGACGAGCCTGATAGCCGCGATCTTGTTCATCGACGTGCGGTATTCCTTTCGCGTTTGGCGGATCATGTCTACTAGGTTCATAGCGAAACCTCCGTTGCCGCGTGTCCGAGATGCGGCACCGAGACCGAATTGACCGCCTCAATCGCATTCCACGCTTCGTCTTGGCGCGGATGCTTTTGCCAGCACACAGTCGAGCCGCCGGCCTCATATATGCCTGATCCGCCTTGCGGATGGGGGCGCACGGTGTACTTCTTGTTGGGTTCGAGCGGCAACCATTCGGGCGGCTTCTGTGGGATCGGGGCGATCCGCCATGGCTTCGGTGTTCCGTTCCCGTTGCTGTGGCGGTTCGAATTCGTAGTGAGCGCGACCTTGAACTTGCAGGGTCTCGCTAGATCGCGCACAGCCTTGACGAACGCGGCGGGCAATGATGCGTTCATGTCAGCCACGGTCTGCACAACACTCATGAGGATGCCTTTGTAATCTGGCTCCTGCTCGTGCGCCTGCATGACGTCGTCCAGCCGCTTCGCGTTCATCACCGCCTTGAACTCGGCGATCTCCTGTTTCGCGTCCCTTCCGGCTTCGAGGGCAGCCACGATCTCGACGGCGCGGTGGTTGCCCTCGATCAGCGCTTTCCGCTCTGCCCGGTTGAAGTGAGGAACCGGGTCGGAGTCACGCGTCGTCGCGGGTGCAGTGGGATCGTTGCGGTATTCCGCGATCCGGCGCTCCATCGTGCGAAGCGACTCCCACAGCTTGTCCTTGTAGGACTCGTAGTATTCCGTCCACCACGGAATCTTGTGCCCCTGCTTCCGTGCCGCGATCACGAGGTGATGGTTAGTGCCCTTCTTGGAGAGGAGGGACTGCATGTCGGCAAGGTGCGGTAGGATGTCGTCCTGCGCCTGCTTCGCCTTGTTCGCCTTCTCAACGAACTTACCCGTAAGGTCGTCGATGGTCTCCTTCTTAGAGTTGTATGCCGACAGAAAGTCGGCGAGTGACTGGAAGGTACTTGCAGAGAGCGGCGGTGAAATCGAGTTTCGCGACGTTTGTCGCGTAACCTTGCCGTCGCTCGCGGGTTGGCTTGAGTTCGCAGCGAAGTCTTGCGACAGCGCGTGCTCATCTCGTTCGGATGGGACGCCCGGCTGATCAACCTCGCCCATCTTGGGCGAGGTCACGGCAGCGGGCGCGGTGCCCGCTGGTTCTGCTGACTGCTCGACAGTTGTTATCGACATGGAGTTACCCAGTACCCTTCTGAGTACCGAGTCCCTCCAAACATGCCGCTGGCGCGACGTGCCGTAAGCTTTCGCTTCTCGGTGTTCTCCTCGGTTAGATGCAGCGGCAAAATTGAAATGATTCATCGAACGCCGCATCGGGCACGGCTTTCGGGCTTGCTTTTTAATTTGAGGCTTTTTGATGCCTTGTTATTTTTCTCGGCGGCGGTGAGGCGCTTCGATGAGGAACTCAGTGACAAAATGTGTCATTCTGGGCAGGCAAATTGTCGCTAGAAGACTTGGACAGCGAACTGAGCCGTCACACGTTGCTCCAGTCTTCGGTGAATTGAAGGCGACATCCGCGAGAACCGAGTATTACCTCTTATGTCCTCCAAACGCTTAAAGGTCGCACGGCGACCGCCAAGCGCCACGAGGCACAAATCCAAATCTTGAGGCGGTGTCCTTGTTCCCCTCGGCTTGACGCCGGAATTCCCCGGCGCGAGCCGAGGAGTGTGTTCGTGAACCGCTTAACATCGCAGCCAGATTCGTCTGGCTTGAACAATTTGCCTAACCAGCCGGAGCGCTTCGTGGATGCTGCAACAGCCGCCGCGTTTCTTTCGATCACCCGCAAATACCTGTTGAAGCTCTCACGCCTCGGTCTCATCCCCGCGCATCCGCTCGGCGTCGGATCACGCAAGCAGTGGCGCTATCGCATTTCCGAACTTGAAAGCTGGGGCTTGGCACAGAATGCTGCCCCGGCAGACAATAAGGGCGGCAGTCTCCGAGCAGCCAAGAAGGGAGGCAGATGATGGCTGCAAGGGGATGGTTCCGCAGACCAAAAGGAAAGTTAGTTTACGTCTGGCAGGTCAAAGACCCGGCGACTGGAAACGCGAAAGAGCGTGCCAAGGTCATCGGGGATGCGACCCAGTCGGACGAGGAAGGATGGCAGATCGTAGGCAAGCTAAAGGATCGAGGGGCGATCAAGACCGACCACGAGCCTTCGCCTGACAGATTCTTCAGCGAGACTGCGTCCTACTATCTTGCCAATAAGGAGTGGAAGAAGGAGTCCACGAAGGTGCTTCACACACAGATCGTCAACAAAATCTTGGTGCCCCGGTGGGGCGATCAGGTCGCTGTGAAGATCAAGCCCGTGGAGGTCAAAGCTTGGCTCCGGTCGCTGGACGTGGAAGATGGCACCCGCTACAAGTACAAGACCGTCATGGGCACTGTGTTCAGGTTCGGTCAAGCCGAGGGTTTGCTACCTCTCGGTGAGGCATACAACCCGATCAGCTATGTCACGGGGATTCCTGCAACGTCTGACTACGAGGCGGTAGCTCTGACGCCGGAACAAGCATTGAAAGTCTTGGATCAGCTTCAGCAGCCGGAGTATACGATGATCGTCCTCGTGGCAGTGACTGGAATCCGCAGTGGCGAGATGCTAGGGCTGCGTTGGCGAGACATCCTGTGGGATCGTTCCGAAATGAGGATCAAGCAGACCTTCGTTCACGGCAAAATCCAACAGGGTGCAAAAACGAAACTCTCGAAGTCCACGGTTGCCCTGCACCCCATACTTGCGCAACTGCTCAAGGACTGGCGTGAAGAAACCGCGTATGCCGGGGATGACGATTACGTGTTCGCTTCGCGGAAAACTTGGGGAAGGACGCCGAGGTACGGGTCGGTTGTTGTCGAAGACTACGTGCGGCCCGCCGCAGTTCGGGCAGGCGTCCTAGAGATCAAGGATGGCGAAACCTTTATCGACGGCGAACTGGTGAAGCGGTTCGGTTTCCACACGTTCCGGCACTCGTTGACAAGCTGGCTGATGGCAAACGGCGAGAACCCGCAGATCGTCCGAGCCATGCTGCGTTGGACGAACCTGAACATGCTGGCTCACTACACCCACGGCTTCAAAGCCGACAAGCTTGAGGCACAGGGGACAGTTCTGAAGAAACTCGTCCGCCCCGGCAATCCCTCGGATCGGGAGCCGGAACGGGAGTCGGAAGAGGTCGAAAGCTCGTAAGTGATGGTGGGCGCTATAGGATTCGAACCTATGACTTCCACCGTGTGAAGATGGCACTCTACCGCTGAGTTAAGCGCCCACTCATAACGGGTGACACGGTTCCGCTGATTCTAAAAGATTTACTCGGGTTTTGCCAACGTGAAACCCTCGTCTGAGGCGCTAAAACTGCCGAATTCTGTGTCTAGATGTGTCCTGCGAATCGTTCGCACGGACAGTTTTTATCGCCGAACAGGTAGGCGAACAACGCAAGTCAAACTTTCAGGATTGAAGCGCAGTGTCGTACCAATCGTCCGGCGGACGCGACAGGTCCCAAATGTTTTCTGGCGTCTCTAAAGCGACACCGCACAACTGAGGCCGCTCGGGATCAACATGAACAACCTTCGCGTTAGCACGCATACCTGTTAAGACAACCTGAATTTTGATTTTCAATTCACTGCGAAGTGGAACGCCAGCGGAGATCAGTGCTCCATGACGGTTGACGACAAGTGTTACTCCATCGCACATCAGAGGCTCGCCGAGACCCTGAACTAAAATTTCGATCTTTAGGGGAACACGAGTGCTTCTTCTTCGGGAGTCACCGTGAAAGTGAGTGTCTGACAAAAGCCGCCCCCTGTTGCTGCTGGAATCATAATTCTTGGGCGGCTAGCGTCGCTAGTGCCGCCAAAATGCGAACCGATTGGCGACCGACAGGGTCTTGCCTTTAATTCGCACCAGCTTCCATACGAAAAAACCCACAAACTCGGCTGAGACCACGACGTTCAACGAAATTTGTCAGCCCGAGAAAGGGCAAGGACATCACTGACGCAGGGCGCGAATTGGATTCCCAACCACAGCCAATTTGTGGTCCAGTGTTTCGAGCAAATCTTTTGTGAAATCATCTTGCAAGATAGTTCCATTTTTTGGGGTCTGATCGCCCCATCGAGCAATCCTCTCTAGTTCAGATGGCACTGCCCCGTCACTCGATTCTTGCCGTTTTAGAGAGTGCATCGGGCGCTTCGTCAGATAGTATGTGACCGCCGATCCAGTCAACCCCGAAATCACCGGGAGCCATGCATTAAACAGATGTTCGAATTCGGGCAAAAACTCCCGGCGGCTTGAAATCGCCAAAACAGTTAAGGCGAGATACTGAAGGATAACGCTGCTACCCAGCGCGCAGGAGAGTGCAATTGCCAGGTGTCGAGCCGTTTGTGCTTCTTGAATCTTGATGTCGCTTTCGCTTACCGCCATTCCTCTTACCTCGCCAACAGAATGCTCTCAATCGGTCGCTTTGGGAAGAGACAGTGACGAAAGGGAAATTACGGGAGTAATCCTGGGCTGACAAAACAATATCAGTTGGTCGGACCGGGGGTATTCGAATACCTGCCTGTGCTTCGAAATAATACTGTCTTGGCAGGTTGGACAACCTTTGTTGCGGACAGGAGACGGAGTTTTATGACCGATCTGCCGACGCGACTTCGCGAACGAATTGGCGACCGAAGTGGACCGAGCTTTTGGCAAATTGCTCAGTCATTTGCCAGCGAGACACAGTGAAACGCCATCTTTGAAGGTGACGACTTCGACGGCACCAGAGTCTCGGTAACTCGCTAGCTCTGTCATCTGTGAGGAAAATTGCTCGACGGTGATCGGTTCCCATCCGTCCTGATTGCCTCCGATTCCATGGTAAGTGAGCACGTGCCAGCATCGATCTCGAAGCCAATCGCGCACGTTCTCACCAAATGACGAAATCTGGCGACAATCTACATTGAATCTATCTAAAGAATTGCCCGTCGAAAAGGGATAGTAAGAAGCAAGGGGTCGGTACTGAGGTGCTACGCCTCCACCACGCGCTTGCTCATAGCCAGCGTCCTTCACTGCATTAGCCAAGCAAGAATGAGACCAGTAAAACGGATAGCAGAACGAGAAAACTTTGATGCCTAGCCAATCTTCAATCAGCCGTTTGGACTCTAGCGTTTCGATTTCCGGCTGGATCGGCAGCAGGTCGGGGTGATGACTCACGCTGTGACTCCCAATTTCGTGTCCGGCTTCAACCACCTCCCTTAACATCACGATGTCATCTGCACGCCAATCGAGTTTCCACCAGTCATTGTCGTGAAGACCTGTGTAGCGGTCGTGGGTTGGGAGATCATTTGCAATCAAGAAAAACGTGGCTTTCAGACCGAGGTCATCGAGGATGGGCAACCCTCTCTCAAACTGAGACCGAAGTCCGTCATCGAAAGTGATGGAAATCAGGGATTCCATACTGTGCGTTGGATCGAGATCATACTCTCTCGCGACTTTGAAGCAAGTTAAAGCGGACTTGTGACCAGGCTTTACGACCGATCTGCCGACGATTTTCGCGAACGAATTGGCGAACCGACGCAGATCGAGAAACCGCTAGTTCTCCATATCCAAATCCAGCAGAACGTGGCGATGCTTCAGGCTCACTCGAAAAGTGTAAACCGTTGCCACCATCATCAAGAGCATCACGCTGACACCACGGCTTGAGTACCAACGAGTAAGGTCCGGGGCGATTGGCGCATACCTTGAGAATCTGCAATGTGAACTGACAACCGTGAGAGCAAGCAGACCAGCTCGGGCGAGGCATAAGAGCATTACGGATTCCTGAATCACAGTCGCAGGAATGTCTATAGCGATATTCGTCGGTGGCGACAGCACCATAAAGGTGAGCAACTTTCCGGTAACAGCCGAAGGCTAGCCAATCCCTTCGAACCATCCCTCTCACGATGAAAAGCAAAGCCAGACAGAACAAACCTCGTAAAACGCTCTGCTGCAGTATAAAGGCGTTGTTCCAATCGCGGTTCTCAAATCAGTGAGGAAATTTAGGTGCGTGCCCCAAGGTGTGCAACTATACAGATCGATCCAGTAAGGCATGCCAGACGTGAATTGGTTTAATGCTGCAAGAGCCGATCCTGTCGCTACGCCCACGAGGAGGTCGCGACCAACGATCCCCACCGATGGGAGCTTGGCTACTCCGCTGGCGTACCTTGGCACTTTCGGATTGAGGCTTTGGTGTTAGCGTTGCTCATCTAGAGCCATGAGCGACGAGAAGCTCAGCTTCGAGACTTGGAGATCGTGCCTCCGTGAGGATTGCGAGCGCCGAGAGAAGCTGTTGGAATACAACAATCTTGGCGATGAATGTCTCAGAGTGTTGTGGGAAGCCGGTACCATGCCCTCGGTGCAAGGAGTCATCGACGGCGGCAAAAAAGTGGCTTAGCATGCGTAATTCCTTCACTATGTCTGGAGCCCTAAGGAGTAAGTTAACCCTTTCCCCAACCATCCACTTTCCCCGTTTTAATTGCATCGGGGAGAGCACGGCACTCCCGCCCGCGTCGAGGATCCATTGCCGACTGCTCTTTTTGCCGGGCACGACGTTCTCCGGATCAGTCAGCTGGTCGTCTGAGGGGATGATCTGAGGGCCAAGTAATCGGAGGGCGCCTGGAGCTTTAGATCGATGGGCGCGGGTATTTGGAGTGCCAGGGTGTTGCCGTGCTCGTCGGTGAAGGAATTCTCGACGCGAAGCTCGCTATAAAGGGGCTCGGCACCAGCGACATGAATCTCGATGACCTCGTCGTCGTATGAGTTAATGCCCTTCATGGTGCGGATCGCGGTCGCATGCAGGACTTTCTGCCCGGTTCCAGCTGGGGCAAACTTGCTTTCTGGGAATCTGCTCTCTTTGGCGGACATGAGTGCCGTCACTTCGCGCATGAGTTCTTCGAATTTTGAATAGCTTTTTTCGTTCTGAATCTGGATGCAGAGCTCGTTCATACGAGCGCGTTCTTCTGCTGTCATTAGGTACCCCGGGGATGATAGTTACCGTATTCTGCCGAGTTGCGGAGAAGGCGTCAAGGCGCGAATTGTAGGGTTCCCGACAGTTCGGTTTGATTCTTTGAGCTTCCAGGCACCGCTCTAACGATCGCGGGGAACATCTTTGAAGGCCATTGCCAACAAGTCAGAATGCTCTTCGACTTTAATCCGTGAGGTTGAGGTTGTTAAAACCACAGCGAAGGCCCATTCGGGTACTCAGCAACGGAAGGGGACCGATACGCTTCAGTCGGGTGGCACACAGTTGGGCGGCACGCTTGACTCGGACACCTTAGACTCCTACTCTTGCCAGCATGTGTTGCGAGGGGTGTGGTCGCGGTACTGCCCGTCGCTCTTGCGGCGATTGGACTGGACTGCGTGGGCATGACTACCCGAAAACACGCGATGGGGTGGTGCGCGAAGATGCGTTGCCACTCCCATCACCACCGCAATCAGAATCCTCAGCATTGTTGGAAGACAATGCTCCGGATGCAGGCTACTATCGGTCCGCCTTCATCAACGCAAGCGCTTTCCGTTTCGCCCATCACACGCGGCGTGATGCATACGTTTTGACGATCCGAAAATCTTGGATTTTCTTCGCGAGAACTTCTGTGGGGCACTCTCACGATCCGCCGCCCTCTGGTTCTATATCCGTTCCCACCCTTCGTATTTAGCTCGACCTCCGGTCGGTTCCCCGACTTCACTTAGATGTGTGCATTGTCGGGTGCGACCGTAGACTGTGTGTCACTTCGCTCTCCCTTGACACACTAGGAAGTCCGGTTCCGGCAGAGCAGATGCATCGTTGCCCAAGCGCAACGAACAACCGATTGCTTTGTGAGATGCTTCTAGGTTTGCCACTTAGCAATTTTCGGGGCGGGAGGTGCTTTGCTTAAATCTTCGATCCGCGTTCTCATAGCCGAGGATTTCGAAGCCTGGCGACATTTTTATCGCTCGGCACTCCAGAAACGCCCGGAATTTCTGGTTATGGGCGAAGTGTCAGACGGATTGGAAGCAGTTCAGCAAGCCGGGCAACTGCAACCCGACTTGATCCTCCTCGATATCGGGCTTTCGACACTCAACGGGATCGACGCCGCTCGCCAAATCCGGGAGATTTCCCCCGCAGCCAAAATTCTGTTCGTGAGTGAAAACCGCTCTTCTGACATCGTTGAAAAAGCCTTGAGCACCGGTGCAAGCGGCTATGTCGTCAAGTCGGATGCGGCACGTGAGCTGCAGACTGCTATAAACGCGGTTCTCGAAGGCAAGCGATTTGTGAGCACCAGTCTGGCTCGTCAGGGTCTCGACGATCTTTCAAATCAGCAAACCGCCGATCTTCCTGATTCCGACAAGGTTGTGCGTTTCACCCTGCCACTGAGCGTCAGCAGCGCTCGCCACCACGAGGTAGGATTTTATTCTGATGATCGCCAGTTTTTAGATCACGTAACACGATTCATCGCAGCGGCTCTCAACGTCGGGAATGCGGCTATCGTCGTCGCGACTGAGTCCCACCGGAAGAGTCTACTTTCGGAGTTGCAAGCAGCGGGGTTGGATATGGCAACGGCCATTGAGGAGAACCGATATATCCCGCTGGATGCTGCCGATGCGCTCTCGATGTTCATGGTCAACGGTATGCCTGATCCAGTTCGATTTTTGGAACTTCTGGGCGATCTGGTAATGACAGCGACGGAGGCCGCGAAAGCAACCAATCCCCGCGTCTCGGTTTTTGGAGAATGTGTGTATCTCCTCTGGGAGGAAGGCAACCCAGAAGCGGCGATTCAAATGGAGAAATTGGGCAATAAGCTCACTACGATACACGCCGTGGATATTCTTTGCGGTTATTCTCTGGGCAATGTTGGAAGTGAGATGGAGAGCTACACCTTCGAACGAATCTGTGCTGAGCATTCCGCCGTGCACCGAAGATGAATATCACGCGCGGCATCATCCCCTAGTCTGATGAACTCGGCGGCGGGAGGAAGAACTCTGCGCAACCGCTCAGTTCGCCTTCATGCCGAAGGAAAAGACCGTCTTGAGAGTCAGCGCCTGGAGGAAGCAATGGTCTGCAGCAAACTAATGTCAGCGCCCTCGTGCGTCAGGCGGTTCCTGGCGTCGGGGGTCAACGGAAAATCAACCCCATAGGTGCTAACCAGAGTAGCCATCCTTTTACTGGTGATCCCGCCGGTAAGTCCGGTTTCCACTTCGTTGAGAGAGAATGGCGGTGGCTGGCCCGGTTTCATTCGCTTCGGTGTCGTGGCGGCGGTCGTTGCGGAGGGCTCAGCTTGATGCCAATCGGCTTCTGGGGGCGAGATCAAACCCTGCGCCAGCATCTCGGAGAGGTGATTCTGGGCGGTTTGCGCGTGTTTGGGGTCCTTATCAGCTTGTCGCGCCGCCTTCTTGTACCACTTCGCCGCCTCGGACGGATCTTTCTCGGTGTTGATGCCTTTTTGCAGCATGTATCCAAGAACGACCTGCGCACCCGCGAATCCCTGAGTTGCCGACTTCTTTAGCCACTCCATTCCCTGGGCGGAATCCTTGGCGACGCCAGTGCCCTCGGAATAGGCTTCCGCCAAATCGAATTGTGCTTTGGGATCTCCCGCTTCGGCTTTGCGGCGGAGCGCGCTGAAGTCAGGTGATTGCGCCCAAATCAAGGCGCTCCCCAGAAGCAAGGGGGTTATCAGCGGTGCAAATCTAAACTGACGAAGCATTTGGAAGCGAGAACTGGATCGCATTTCAGTTGCGAGCGCCATTCTCTACGCGCTCCCGACCCATTGGCAAGCATCTTGACAGGGAGCAGGTTCTGGCTGAGCATCCATACTTATTGCGTGCTAGCGGCGTCGAGCCGTTCTGGTCAGCGTAAACGATGAAATATTGTCCCTCGTGCCACAAAATCTATCCGAGTGATTACAACGTCTGTCCGGCGGATCAAACCGGGCTGCAGAACAGCCAGGAGTTTCAGCCCGGAATGATCCTCCGTAACAAGTACGAAATCCTCGCGCGAATTGGCGTTGGGGGCATGGGAGCGGTCTATAAAGGACGGCACATCACCTTCAACGAGCTCTGCGCGATCAAGGTGGTCAATGATTCCATCGCCGGTGACAAGAACTTCCTGCAGCGATTTCAGACTGAAGCAGTCGTGACCCGCAAGCTGCGCCATCCGAATGCCGTGCGCGTCGATGACTTCGATTACACCGATGACGGGCGTCCTTTCATTGTCATGGAACTGGTAGAGGGAAGAAATATCGGAGAGGTCCTGCAGAATGAAGGACCTTTGCCCGTATCACGCGCAGTACGAATCGCTTCCCAAGTGGCGCAGGCGCTTGGGGCGGCGCACAAACTTGGGTTCGTCCACCGCGACATCAAACCGGGAAACATTGTTCTCACAACGAATGACCAGGGAAAGGAAATGGCGAAGGTCCTTGATTTCGGCATTGCGAAACTGCGTCAGGCGCCTGGGGAGGCGCAGTCCGGAGTCACAATGACGAGTACGGGCATGGTTGTCGGTACGCCGCTCTATATGTCGCCCGAGCAGTTCATGGGGAAGAAGGCCGGCGAAGAAATTGACGGCCGTACTGATCTTTATTCCCTCGGTGTGGTGCTGTATCAGATGGTCACGGCCCGACTGCCGTTTGAGGGCGACTCTCTCTACGCAATCATGATGCAGCACATCGAGGGGAATGTAAGGGCTCCGGACGAATTGGTACCTGAGTTAAAAATTCCTCCGGTGCTTTCGAAGGTGATTCTCAAAGCGATCGATAAGTCGCGCGACTTGCGATTTCAGAATGCGGACGAGTTTATTGCGGCGCTGGAGCCGGGATCGGTTGAGAATTCAGCGAGCGCGCCTGTCGGCCCTCCCGTTAGGAGCGCTTCAAGGGTGAGTCCGGTTAGTCAAAATCGGATTTCACAACTCTCGCAGACACCGAGTCAGCCTCCGTCCGCGCCGTCATCCGAGATATCGTCTGCGTCTTCAGCATCTGTAATCCTGCAGCCGCCCGGCTTCACTCCGGTTGCCGTGCCGGCCGCGTCGACTCCGCCGCCATTGCCAAAGAGCGCTGCGCAACACGTGTTCCTTCAGCAGCGGACCTTCAAGGCCAAAAATATTGTCGTGCTCGTTGGGCTTTGTCTAGCCCTTGCTGTAATCGGTGGAGCTGGATATCTGAAGTATCGAAGCATCCAACGACTGAGAATCCAGAACGCAGTGGTAGAGACGTTGAAAAAGGCGCCGTCATCGGCTGTGCGTGCGGCGCACATCAACGTGTCGGTGTCCGATACGGGAGACGTAATCCTCGATGGGGCGGTACCGACCATGGCGGATTCGAATACGGCGGCAAGCCTGTCGGCAGCCGTTTCCGGCGTAAACCGGGTCAACAATCGGCTGCAGGTGGTTCCCCCAATAACTCAGCTTCCGATTGCAAACGGCGGTGAGTCCTCGGATGCGTTAGTCAATAAGGGAATGTCCTCGATGGACGCTGGCGATTACGCCACGGCCATCGATTACTTCACCCGAGCCGCAAGTGACCCTAACAACCACCGCGCGCGACAAATGCTGGAAACGGCGCGGCGAGCACAGAAGACAGAAGAAGAACTGCTGAAGAAGCGGCGTTAGAATCAAGGTTCCTTCCAGCCGAAGGATCATCTACTCGAGTTTCTTGTAGACCTCCCCGTCAAACCGGTACGTCGCGGTCGCGGAATATGGACGTATGTTCTCTCCGTTCTCATCAGCTTTTGTGCCGCTCGATTTGACAATGATGTCGGCGAAACCTCCATGAGTCGAGGCAGATGTTTTGACTGTGGCCTGCCAGCTGAAGGTCTGATCGGGCGGCATGTCGGCGGCTTCGTTCGATCCACCGGTCACCAGCGACAGGACTTCCCGAAGCTTCTGGTTCACCTCGGCCACAAAGATAACGCTGGAGCCTATGTATCCCTGTGCCATGGAACTAAGTTCGAACTCAATGGCCGGCCTTCCAGGGCCGAGACTCTGTACACGAGCCTTTGGAGGTTCTCCAAAAACCCCCAGGGTAGCGACATTTGGCTGGTTGTAAACGGATTGCCACGAACCGTCTTTGAGCGCGAAAATCACGGCGCCGGTGACCGGAGAGCACGCGTGGCAGTAATTGTCTGGCGGTGCCGTCGCGACCAGGAGGATCCATCGTGGCGTCCCAGGGATATCGAATGGAAGTACAACGTAGACCTCGTGCTGCAAGTCGTGCGCTGCGCCCGCCTCAAACTCTCCGGGAGAAAACTTCCATGTCTTTGAGATGGCAAGCGCCGTTTCGCGCGCTTTGCCCTCATCCCAATTCGTTCTTGGCGAGCTTTGTACCTGCGGCAATCCTGTGAGTGCACCAATCAGCACTATACCGGCTGCCAACCCTTGCAACTGCCTCATGGCTGCTGGGCGAGAACGTTGGCGACATAGTTCGGGTCGCCGCTGTTTTGCGGCCGGTCTGAGCCCGGCACCTGTTCCCATTGGATCACTCCGCGGTTGTCGGAGCCGACATTCACGACTAGGTTGCCGGCATCGTCCAAGGGCACGCGGAACTCGTGCAGTACGTTGCCGAACGCATCTTTTCCCGCCCAGCCGTTATAACCGCGCACACTATCGAGATCGAGTTGTGCGGGGGTGAAGTCCGGCAGCACGATTTGCGCAGGAGAATCACCACTCGAGTTGAATCGTTGCACGAACGCTTGAAACGGCTGTGAGTTCCGCAGACGCGCAGGGTAGTTGCTCGCCGTCGTCTTTTTTTGCGCAAGAATCTGGAGGCCATGATTGATATTCGCCCGCCAGTCCCAGTGATCTTCCGGAGTGGGCGGAGGGTTCGTGATTTGAAAGAGCCCGACACCGCCCATGCGATCTCCACTGAAAAGAGGGCATTCGGAAACGCCCCCATCCCGCGGAGCGTTGAACTGACGATATCCGCTTTCGTGCATCACCATTTTTTGCACGATCCCGTTTCCACAAGCTGCACTGACCTCATCGACAGGCGGGTTCACCCCGCGAATATGCAGTTCGTTGGTCTGGGTACTGAAAGTCTGAACAGGCAGGTTTACCGAAACCGCAATCGTTAACTGGCCTCCCCGCACGCGAGGAAAATTAATGCTTGCCTTTCCGCCAATCGTCGTGAACCCGAATTGATCGTTAATCTCTCTGGCTCGACCATTCCTGCAGTCGGAGCACTGGAATTCGATGCTAACGACCCACTGGAAGGTGGCCGTGGCGGTGGGGTCGGGATCAAGACCCGTGAAGCGGACCTCGGCCTGAATCACAGGCATCTGCGGGCCTGTAGCAGCTGTGCCAGGGGCTATGTCGAACGTAGTGCCGTCCACCGGAGACACGAATTGGAGTTCCGCCATGAGTCAATGCCTCCACTGCGTCAGGTGTTCCCCTGGCTAACTGGGGCCCTTGAAATGGTTACGATCCCTGGCTGAACGCCTCTTTCACAACCTGCGCCTCGGTCTGGTCAGCAGCCGACTGCTGTTCCTGCAGTGTCTTCACTGCATTGTTGTCGGGAGGCGGCGGCGGAACATCCGCAGGGGTTGTCTTTGTATCGGGAGCCTTCGGGATTCCATTCTGACCTTGCTTGTTGGCCAGGTCCTTCATGCCGTTGTCGAGCTGCTCCTCAAACTTGTTGTGCATCTCCTGCAGATCATCCACTCCTACAGCGATTTCCTGGCCCACCGCGCAGTCGGACTTTTTGCTGGCAGAGACCACTGCGGTGACCTTGCGGTCGTCATCCGGAGTATCAGAGGTCCGTTTGATGACGTCGCCGGCGGTCAACTGACACTCCTGCCCGTCCGATGACACCGTAAGATCGCTGGAAACTATGAAGCTGTGCCGCGCAGGATCGAGAGCGGCGGGAACCTCCTGTGGTGGCGTCGCCGCGGCAGGCTGGTTACCACCAGATGATGATTGTTGCGCTGCAGCTTGCTGCGCCGCCAGTTGAGCTTTCACCTCTTCCGCGATCGCCTCTTTCACTTCGGGAGTCAACGTGACCTGGCCGGAGTTGGCGGAGACATTGTCACTCCCGGAAGGCTGAGACTGTTGCTGATCTCCACCGCCGTTGCCGCCGTGATCGGCATTGTCGCCGTTTCCCGCTGATGCAGCCGCAGCTCTGGCCTGATAGGCCGCTTGCAGATTGGCTGCGATCAAATAGTCGGTTAGCCAGAACGCCGCCGAAGGATACGCAGGATAAGGCGCGAAATATCCGCCGTAGTAGCCGTACCAGGGTGCAGGGCCCCATCCCCACGAGTAGTACACGGGTGCTGGCCACGGATTGTAAGCCCAGCCGTAGTACACAGGCGCGTAGTAGTACGCGGGATGATACCCGTAATAGCAGCAATAGCCGCGATAGGAATATGAACGATACACGTTGGTGTAGGTGACGTGATTGACGACCACTGTCCGCGAGACATAGGTGTTTCCGCCGCGGGTCACATAAGGTCTCTGCACGTAGCCGGAGTTTCTTCCCGTCGTCACGATGCGGGCACCGTTGTGGTAACTAACAACCGTGCGGGTTCCATTGACGCCACGGTTGATTTGCATTCCATTGCGATTGATCGTACGAATCTGGCCGTTCGGGCGAATGACAGCCGACCCACCGCCGTGAAGCGAGACTTGCCGGCCCGGCAGAGGACGGTTCACCATGGCCGCGTGGGAGGGCATTCTGCCATTGGCATTTCCATTGCCCATCGATCCGTGAGGGTTGCCCATGCTTGCTGGTCCGGCCGAATGATTCATGTTTGTGGGATGGTTCATGCTTCCCTGAGTTCCATTCCTACCCGTCGTGACTGGTCCGCCGGGAGTGTGGCCCATTGTGGTCGTGTTCTGGTGAGTTCCCACGCCGTTTGAAGGGTGGGAACTGCTCGTAGGTGTGTGATTGGTCGGCGCGCTCCGGTTCCCTGGCGCGGGTTGTGCAGGTGCGCTGGAGTGAGGCGCCGGCGCAGGTTTCGACGAACTCGAGGAGTTACTCGTTTTGTCATGCTGCGCCGCTGCCAGGGTGGTCAGACTGACCAGGAACAGAAAAGAGAACCAACTGCGAACTGGCTTCCTGCTACTTCCAAATCGATTCATGACAAGCTCCTGGCTGAAGTAATGACTGGTCAGGCGTGCGAATCAGTTCGTCTCCGGGCACAACTACAGCCCGCGGACCTTAAGACGGACATCGCCTGTGCGCAGCTTTGTACCGGGGGGGAACGCCGCTCAACCGAAAATCAGCTCGCGAGTCTTATAGCTCGTTCTAGAAAGCAAAAACACCTCAATCCGCGAATCGTTTCGGTCAAAGGCGTGGCGGCCATGAAATTCTCATCCGGTCTGGGAGAGCAAGTCAAGGGCAAACCCCTGCCAGATAGTGACTCGTGGGGGCTATCCGTTGCAGTTGCGGGGTATAATCCTGCCTCAAGGGCGTTTGTCTCTCCCCAGCAACCCCTCCAACGACGAAGGGAACAGCCAGCGCGGAATGAAATTCAGCGAGAAGTACGAGCTTCTAGAGACACTTACCACGGGCGCAGTCGAGACATTCGCAGCCCACGACAAAGTCCGGGGCGAACGTGTGCTGGTGCACATTGTCGAATGTCCCACGCAAAAAGCAGACCAGACAACGGCCGAATGGGTGCTCGAGTCCTTCCGAAAACAGGCGCCGGAACCACCGGGCACCATTCTGGAGACGGGGAAATACAGCGGTGCAAAGTACGGTTACGTAGTCATCAAAAGTACGGACGAGACGGCGGTGAAACGCTGGGTCCGCCAATACGAACTTCAGGCGGACAAGACCAAGGAGACGCAGGTGCATCCCCAGGACCCGGGAAGCGCCCCAGGACCGGCGACCGTCCCGCCGATCGTGGTAAAGGAATCACCACAGCCTCCTGCATCGATGACGCAGCTGTTTCGCGATTTCGATTCGCTCGGAAAATCGAAAGGACTGGAGGCAACCGCGCCTGGCGATTTGTTAGCCCGCAAGCCCACTCCATCGATCAGTCTGCCGGGAGACTCTGGGCTGCATGTGGCAACTCCCTGGGATCCGGCGAATGCAAAATCCAATGTATTATCGGAGGAGCCTCCGTTCCCTGCTTCTACTGCGCCTCACAAGCCAGCCGCTCCCGACGTGGCATCATCTGCAAGCAGAGCGTCGTCTAAACCCGGGGAGTTTACCAGCTTCTTCCAAGGACCATTTCAGGGGGACAAGCCTGCGGAGATGCCGGCGTTCTCTTCCCAGCCCATCGAGCCTCCGAAAAAAACTGTGGGGGAGTTCACCGCAATTTTTGGCCGGACGACGCCTCCGGCTCCGGGATCGCATGTGTCGTCGAGCGCCTCAGAGCCCAGCTTTACGTCGATCTTCAAGGATATGGGGATGACACCCCAAGCTGCGCCGCCTGCGGTGCAGGGTGCAGTCATCCCGGCGGCACCTCAGCCTCTGCCGCCGGTATCGCAAGGGAACGTGCCTCCGCTGCCCGATCCGGTTTTCGTAGCGCCAACACCCGTTGTGACTCCAATACCTCCAGTGCCGTCGACTCCGCAGTCCCCAAGTACGACGGTCGAAAACCCAGGCGGCGGGCGCGCAGCATCTCGGGTAGGAGACGGAGCAACTGGTGCCTTCATGCGTCCCGCCGTGGAGCCTATGCCGGTTCCCACGGAAACGCCGAGTGGACCTAGTCCCTACACACAAATTATTTCTCGCCCAAAACACGTGCCGACCGAAGAGGCAGCGCCGGGATCGGAGGCGACGGCAGGCGGGCGGCAATTTGCGGCTCCCTCCGTACCAAAGATCCCTGCGGCTGCGCCTCCGGCCATGCCCAAGATGCCGCCGCCGCCGAGGGTTGCGCCACCTCCGATGCCCAAGATGAAGGCGCCGCCAACGCCAAAGATGCCCAATGTCGATGCGCCCGCACCGCCGCCCGTCTCAATGTGGCCGCTGATCATCACGCTGACAGGGCTTTTCTTTCTGGCGGTGCTTCTGGTGCTGTATTTCGTGCTGAAGCACTGAGCGTCAGGCGGCAGTCGTTCGATCGTTAGCTAGAACCGGCCCGCCATTGCCCTAATTGGATTGAGGTAAAAGAATCAACAGCTCGAGAGTCGGATTGGGCAGCTCTCCCGGCACATAAGCGGCGAAGTTGCGCGCACGATTGACGGCTTCCCATGCGGGACCGGACTGGTTTAGTGCGAAATACTGGTATTTTAGTTTAACGGGAATCGCACTCGGCGGATTCGTCAGATGCCTCATCTGAATGCCGGGCAAGGCTTGACGCACCAGGTGCTCGATGTGCGTTGCCGAGCAAGTCTTCACTAATTGCGGCACTCGCTGAATAACATTCTCTTCCGTAGTCTCGGCACTCACCGCCAAGTACATCCGCGTATTCGCGAGATATTTGTCCTGATCGATTGCCGTGGCGTAAATCGAATTGGAGCCGGGCAGAAGTTTCAGCGGCAGCGAGACAACATTCGTGGGTACAACGGTTTCCAGCAGTGCGCGCAACTTCTCATCGAGCTCGGCGAAAATCGGTCCTAGAGAATCATGCACATATGCCGGCAGATCGCGAGGGCGCAATTTTTGCGAAAACGTAGTCAGCGATCCGGCAAGCGAGACCATCGCCGCGTAGAGTTCTTCCGGATGGCCCTTTTTGCTCTCATATAGATGAGAGAAAGCGGGAAAATTTGAGTTAACGGTGTACAGCAACCAGAAATTCGCGATGTCGGACGCCGTGAAGTCAGCCAGGCTCTGATTTTTCTGGCGGCGTCCCGCGGAAAGTTGAGTACTCCGGGCCGAGAGCAGTTCCACCAAGCCCCGCAGTAATCCCACCAGATATTCGTTGGCTCCAATCTCGATCAGGGGCGGAACAAATCTGGGATTCAACTGATAGGTACCAGCGGTCGTGCGCTCCACGTTGGCAATCCGCAGCACCGAAGAGCCTTCCCGGTTTTCCGAATCCGCCAGCAGGCGCATATTCTTTCGCGCGACCTGGATTGGCTTCTCGCTTGCCCCGGTGTTCTCGTCGCGGAAGGATGTAACCTCCGCCAGATATCGGGTTCCACTCTCTTTGCCATTAGACACGTTCAGCCCGCGCTGCCGGTAGTCAGGAACCGCCAGATACATATCGAGGCTGCGGGTGCCAGGATCGAAAAATTCATCCAACGACTTGGAAGGCGGTGGAGGATCAGCTTCGGGAATCTCAAACAGAAGGCCGTCGGGAAAAATTCCGGCCGCGCGGGTCAGGGCGAACTGCCCCTCGGCCAGAAGCTCAGCATTGATCGCCAGCTCCCGAAACCCCCATGGGCAGAACTTTAGCGCTTGCAGCCGGAAATTCAGGGTGTCTTCCAGAAAGCGATCCTGGACCTGCAGGTGTTGTGGCGTCAGGAATGTACCCTTGGTCCAGAGAACTGGTTTCAGCTGCTTCATGCCAATAAGGTCCGGAGCGCCGGGACGGGCGCGAGAAATGGTCTCAGGCCATTTTTACACAGCTGCTCACGATAACAATTCCTGCGGCAGGAAGCAAAGGGCAAGGCGCAAGGATCGACTGGGGAGGAGCTGGACAGTAAGGCCGGGAACTATTGCTTGGAGTCGTGTTCCGAGTTCCAAAGACCATCCATAAACTTCATCCAGTCTTGCGTGCGGGTCCGGAAGATCTGCCGGGCACTGCGCGAAAACAGGGCGAGGCCAAAGTCGCCGCGTGCGCGGCGCAGGACGATCTTTATCTCTTCAACGACGTCTTCTGGAATGGAAGGATTTTCCTCGAGACTTTGGAGCAACTCGAACATGTCGGGCGCGGCCGCGATGAGGCTAGCGTTCGCGTTGGCTTCCACCTCTGCGTCTACTGATGCCACCGGTTGTCCACACCGGTCCACGACTCGTGATAGCTTTTGCGGGTCGATCCGCCACATCCCTGAGGTCACTCTACTTTTGGCCATACCACTACTTTCTAGAAGGGGCTCCCTTCTACTGGTCTTATCCGCTATTTTGTTGGATGAGGGGTTCGCCTTCAAGGTTACTAAGGTTTTTACCGGTTAACCAGAAAGGTACGGCTCAAGCGTGGCGTGAGCAGTGCGGTCAACTGCGCGCGGATATCCGGCGCAAAATACGGTCCGCAATGCTGCAGAACGTACTCGAATCGTTCTTTCAGCGTCCATTGGTCAACCGTCTTCTTGGTGGCCGCCGTAGAAGAGGCCGCGACCACTTTCGTAGGCGGCGCCGGAGGCTTCGCTTTCCAGCTTGCTTCTTGAGTCCCGGCTGAGATCAGCGAGAACCCGGTGTCGCGCCCGACCACGCCGTCAGGTTTCAGATCCTCTTCCTTCTGAAACTCGAGGACCGCTTCCCGTGTCGTTTGTGCGAAATTTCCATCGACTTTGAGTTGCTCGTCCGACTCGAGATGCAGGTTCAGCAAGCGCTGCAAACGCTGTACGTCGCTGCCACGAGAACCCAGCTTGCGCAGGGGGAAGCGGTCTGTGCCTTGTTCTCGGTTTCCGCCTGGGCGTGCGGTCAGCTTGCGACCGCTGGGGTGTGGTGCGGTCGTTCCAATCGGCGTGTTGGGGCGATTCTGAACGCGGGCGGAAGGACCCGGGTCGCTGCTGGGGTTGTTTGTCGGAACACCCAACGGGCCGCGACCAATATTGTTGGGTTGTTCCGCCACAGAACCTCCAGGGGACTCCAGCTCCAAGACCTTCGAAAATCGAACCATCAAATTTCCGGCGCACCCAGCTTTCGGCTCACACTCTGCTTCACGAAGGCAGGAATCTACGGCACCATCACCGTGAACTCACCGGGCGTCACGAAAGTGATCACTCCCGCCCACATGCACATCAGCATTGATGTGTTATCGAGAGTGGGCATGTTGCCGAGCAGCACCGTGGGCGCGCCTGGGACCCACGGCGAAACCGTGGCAGGGATACAGGGCATGGGTGTAAGGACTCCCATTGCCGCAGCAGTGGCGGCGGCTACCATGGGGTTTGCGGGGGACATGCACATGCCAAACGGCATGATGTTGACCAACGGAATATGATCCATGATGTTGGCGTCTGGCACTTCGTCGGTCAGGACGCGGTTCACGGGCAGTACGACCAGCGAACTTGGCGCCATGCCCATGGTACACATCATGGTCGCCCCCATACAGACTTGCATCGGCATACGAATACTCTCCCGGGCGGGGCTGGGCGAAATCCTAACGGTCTTCTAGTTCAACTTCGTCCCTTTGGTGCCATCATCCGCTGTATCCGGATCTTTCGGGTCCTGCGGCGACTCAGGGCTGCCTCCGCTGGGATCCATCGTCATCGCGGGCATGCTGCCGCTATTAATGAATGCCATCGGTGTTCCGGTGATGAATACTCCTCCGGGACTGACGTCCACCGAGCTGGCACCGGACTTCAGCGTGATTCCTGCCGGACATTCAATCACGATCCCTGCATTTGCAGTCAGATGGATGCTCATGGCGGTCATCGCATATCCCATCGTGACGGAATCGTTCTGCCCTCCCGTCACCGAAAGCGAAACATTGCCTGTAATGCTCTCGTTCTGATTCCCGGTCACGGAAAGGGATTTGTTGCCGGTGACACTCTCCAGCTGGTTGCCAGTAACCTGAAGTGACATGTTGCCGCTGATCTTCTCGTTGTGATTCCCTACCACCTGGAGGTGTTTGTCGGCGTTGATTTTTTCCTGCTGGTTGGCGGTGACGATCAGGTGCCGATTGGCCCCGATGTATTCCCGCGAGTCGTTTTCCACCCGCAGGTCCATATCCTTTTCGGCATTCATGAAGATCTGTTCCTGCCCTTTCAGATCCTCGAACCGAAGTTCGTTGTAATTCGAGGAGCCTCCGCCCTTGGAACTGCGCGACATGAACGTGCTGCGCGTCTGATAATCGGGCAGGGTATATGGAGGCATCTGGTCTGCGTTATAGACTCGACCGGTGATGATGGGCCGGTCAGGGTCCCCTTCCAGGAAACTCACCAACACTTCCTGCCCGATTCGTGGAATCCACATCGCGCCCCAATTTCCTCCAGCCCATGGCTGCGAAACACGAATCCAGCAGGAACTGTTTTCGTTTCTCTCACCCAGGCGGTCCCAGTAGAACTGGACGATCACCCGCCCGTACTTGTCGACCCAGATTTCTTCTCCCGATTTTCCTACGACTAAAGCGGGCTGCGGTCCCTGCACGAATGGCTTCGGGGTGATGCGGAGCGGGCGATAGGGCACAGAAGCGGGAATGCACACGAAATGGTTGGAGTAGGTTTCCCCGCCGGCCGTGCCGGCGGTCGTGTAACTCTGTCCGGCGGAGCCAAAATGACGAACTTCCGTGATCAAATAGTTCGTATTCTGATCATCCCGGTAATGATTTTTCAGCTCGAAGGAAAATCCTGACATCAACCCACGGGGATTGCCCGCACCCGACACAACCATGTAACCAGCCTCCTCCTCCTGCATGCGGACCTTCGCAACCGTATCGCCCTTGTCCTTCGTGGTATGAAGTCCGGGGTAATCGAATAATTCCATCGGTTGGCTTGCGGAAAGGCTGATTACGGTAGGTTCGTTCGCAAGAAGGCTCGTGGATGGTGTCGTGAAGTTGTAATCGGTGACGGTATACTTGCCGGTCTTGACCTCCTGCCCCACGTGCCAATTGTTGATCACTTCAGGATCGGCGAGCCCTCCCACTTCCACTTCGTAACTGATCGGTGAACTTGGGCACGCGGGCAAGTTGCTCGATTGATCGGCGAGCACCATCGTATGTTTGCCCTGCGTTGTGTGATCGAAATAGTAGAAAATGCCGGACTCTTCCATGAGCCGCGAAACAAAGTTGAATGAGGTCTCGCGATATTGCACGCAATATTCCAGTTTCGGATAGCTGCTTTTCAGGTTGAGCTTGAAATCCTTGAAGCCGAAGGGATCGAAGATCTTGCCGACAATGTCGGGTACCGCCAGGTTCTGAAAGATACGGCAATCCGCCTGTCTCGTCAGGAACCACAGCCAGGGTACGACCTGCGCGTGGTAGTGCGTAAAGAGCCGTTCATCAGTTTCGCCCTGCGTAAAGCGATTTACGAAGCCGCTGATGTAGCGTGGCGAGCCGTCAGGCAGCTGCAATGTGATCGAGACCTTTTGCCCGACAATATCGGCAAAGGAAATCGACTCGTTATCGTAGGCCAGCAGATCGAGATCGTAACTGAACAGGCGCGAGACGCCTTCATAGCCAGTGATCTCCTGGAGCAAGAGAACATCCTTGCCGAGCGGAGTATCGATGGCAAGCAGCCGATGGTCTTGCGTGTAATTGTCGTCTGGCACGTGCCCGCCCTTCGCCGTGAATTACTCACTGCATAACTTCCACATGGCCGATTCACCATCCCGGCGCGCGTGGCTCAATTTTGATACACAAACGCTCCATCCGTCCCGATCGTGACATTGATTCGCGACACTAATTCGCCCGCTGCCATGCTGCTCAACAGTTGCCGGGAAATATCGGGCAGAAGCGTATTGGTCAGAATGTTGTCGACATTGCGCGCGCCGCTTTCGACTTCCGTGCATCGCTTGGCGACTTCATCGATCAACGCCCCATCGTAGGTCAGGTCGATCTTGTGATTCTCCTGGATGCGTCGCTGAATCTTCGCCAGCTTCAACCGGATGATCTGCTTCAAGTTCTCGTCGCGAACCGGCAGGTAGGGGATCATCACCATGCGCCCGAGGAACGCCGGTTTGAAGATCTTGTTTAACTCCGGCTTGAGCGCTTTCACCAAGCCTTCGGGGCCCGGCATGGTTTCAGGATCTGCACAAAGTTTGGCCATCGTGTCGGTTCCAGCGTTTGTCGTGAGAATGATGATCGTATTCTTGAAATCAATTTCCCGACCTTCTCCATCTTCCATCATCCCTTTGTCGAAGACCTGATAGAAGAGCTCGAGCACATCGGGATGTGCCTTCTCTACCTCGTCCAGCAGCACCACGGAGTACGGACGACGCCGCACCGCTTCCGTCAGCACACCTCCCTCACCGTAACCCACATATCCCGGAGGCGACCCTTTCAGCGTCGACACGGTATGGGACTCCTGGAACTCCGACATATTGATCGTGACCAGGTTTCGTTCGCCGCCATAGAGCAAATCCGAAAGCGCCAGCGCGGTCTCAGTCTTGCCGACGCCACTCGGCCCAACCAGCATGAACACTCCAATTGGTTTATTGGGATCGTCGAGTCTTGCGCGCGAGGTAGAAATTCTCTGGCTGATGAGCTCGAGCGCGTGGTTTTGCCCAATTACGCGTTGGCCAAGGAACGTCGGCAACGACAGCACGGTCGAGATTTCGTCCTTCATCATCTTGCCGACGGGAATTCCGGTCCACGCCGAGATGACTTCGCCGACAATCTGCGCATCGACCGCCACGCGGATCATTGGAGTCTCACCCTGCAGTGCTGCGAGTTCCGCTTCGGCGGGCACGAGTTTGGCGCGCAATTCGGCGGGATCCACTGGCTTGGCAGCTTCTTCGACAGCAGTCGCCGTTGCCGAAGATACTTCAGCCGCCGCAGCGGTCGCGGTCACGGGCGCGTCGGCAGCAACGCCGGGAATCTCTGGCGATGCAGCACCGATACCGCCCTTTCCATTCTGCGACGCCACAGCGCCCTCCAGCTGGGAACGTAGATCGCGGATGGTAGTTACGAGATCTCGTTCCTTCCCGAAGCGGATCCGTAGAGTTGAGAGCCGTGACTCAATGTCTGCGCTCCTGGTGGCGATCTCCTTCAGCCGCTCGCGATGATCCGCGCCTGTCGCCGTCTCGCGTTCGAGGATGCGCTGTTGCACAGCAAGATCGTCGAGTTGACGAACGGCATCTTCGATCGCGGCTGGAGTGGCACTCTGTCCCAATGCGAGACGCGCACATGCCGTGTCGAGTATGCTGACCGCCTTATCGGGTAATTGACGTCCAGCCAGGTAACGGTGCGAAAGATGAACGGCTGCCGTAAGCCCCTCATCGAGAATGCGGACTTTGTGATGCTTCTCCAGCGAAGGCACGATCCCGCGCAGCATGGTCATACATTGCGTCTCGATCGGCTCTTCGACCTTCACGACCTGGAATCGCCGCGCCAGCGCCGGATCTTTTTCGAAGTATTTCTTGTATTCCGACCACGTGGTCGCGGCGATGGTGCGCAATTCACCGCGGGCAAGCGCCGGCTTCAGTAAATTCGCGGCATCTCCCTGACCGGCTGGTCCACCGGCACCGATCATCGTATGCGCCTCGTCGATGAACAGGATGATCGCAATCGGCGAAGCCTTGACTTCTTCGATCAATCCTTTCAGGCGATTTTCAAACTCACCTTTGATTCCCGCGCCCGCCTGCAGCAAAGCAAGATCCAGCGTGCGAACGGTGACATTGCGGAGAGGTGGAGGCACATCGCCCTGTGCAACCCGGAGTGCAAATCCTTCGACGACCGCCGTCTTGCCCACGCCAGCCTCACCCGTTAGGATCGGGTTGTTCTGCCGGCGCCGCATCAGAATGTCGACCACCTGTCGAATCTCAAAATCGCGCCCCAGCACCGGATCGATCTTCCCCGTCTTCGCCTTCTCCGTCAGATTAATCGTGAACTGATCAAGGTTCGGAGTTTTTCCTCCCGGCTTAGGACCAGCCGAGGGTGCGCCTGGGCTTGCAGCTGCGGGCACAGCAGCCGCCTGCACTTCCTCCTCGGATTTCTCCATGATCGACGCGAAGTCTTTCTTCAACACATCCGACTGGATCTTCTGAAATTCCCGGCTGATGTCGCGCATAAGCCGCGACAGCTCATCGTGCGTAGCCAGGGCGAGAATGGTATATCCGGTGCGGACCTGTCCCGCGTTGTAGTCGATCGAACCGATGGTCCAGGCCTCGACCAGCATCCGCATCAGGCTTGGGCTGATCGCCGGTGTGCGCGCGTTGCCCGATTTCAGTTTGTCCAGAGCGCGCGTCAGCTCGACGGAGAGTTTCGACGAATCGATCTCGAAATGCCTGAAGATCACGGCCGCATCGTTGTCGGTCGAGTCGAGCAGCTTGGTTAAATAGTGCTCCACCTCGATGTCATAGTGCGTGCGAGCCAGGCACAAACCCGCCGCCGCTTCCAGCGCCCCTCGGGTCGAGTCGTTCAGCTTACCGATCAGAGATTTGAGATTCATATCGCTCCCCCTTGATTGATTCGAGCCCCAGCACCGTGTCACCGGGATCGCGATGGAACGGCGCTGACTTTACCCATGACACCCACCCCAGTTGCGGCCCGGATATCCCGTCCGCACCCAGCGTGCAAGCAGGCACCTGTTCTCGTTCAAGAATCAATTTCACTTCGAAATCCCACTCGTCGTTGGAAAAGAAGCGCACCCAATTCCGCAGCGGCTCATAGGCCTTCCCGTCAGGAAGAAAATCCGCGTAGCGCTCCAGAGTTAAAGGCCCGAGTACGATGCGCACGCGCGACTGCTGATTCCACATCTCGTCGCCGACCACTGCTCCAAACCCGAGTTCCTCGCTGTCGGCATTCTCGTCCGACAAACGACATTGCGTTTCCGAATCGAGACGATACCAGCCCCCCGAGAACTGCTCGATCTCCACGGGAATGTCGAAGTAATCCGCAAGTATCTGCTGCAATGCCTGCGCCGAGCGCGGACGTTGCGCCAGCAGGCCGGCATAATAAATCAGCGAATCGTCGGGGACGGTCTGCCGCTCGCGCATCCCCTCAGTGCCCAGCCCGAGCAGGCTCAACAGCTGCCGGGAAAAGCGATCGCGCTCATTCCGCTCGGAAGCCACATCCAGTCGATACTTACGCCAGGCGCGATAGAAGAGCGAGATCACCCGGTGATTGAAGATATCGAGAAAATCTCTGAGCGAGTTATCGCCGTCTCGTTGCCTTTCGATGATCAGCGAAGTATAGGGATTGGGAAGAACTCCTTCGGGCCCGATCAGCCCCATGAAGTTGACGGTCATTTCAACGCCGCCGTCTTCGAACCACTCGGCTTTCTGGATTTGGCTGGCCGGGAACGCGAGAGACGGATGCGCGCGGAAACGCGCCACCTCAGTCTCGGGATGCGTGAATTGCCCGACCGGCTTCTTGTCTGGACGAAATCTCTCGAGCAGACGAAGCGCCTGGAAGAAATCGAAGCAGTGCGGCTCGCGACGGAGCTTCTGCTCGATCTCGGAACCCGCGGACATCCCTGTGCCATCGGGATTCTCCGAGTTTGTCAGATCAGGATTGACTGTCCTGCTCTCGGTGCCCACTCCTCCAGCGCCTCCCTTCTTTGACGACTACGAGCGACCAACTGCGTAAAACTGTTCATCGAGGCGTACAGGCCAAAGAACTTTTCCAGTACGCTGGCAAACAGGTACGCTCCGCTGCCGCTGAACTGCTCTTCGTCGAATTCGATTTCCACGCGCGTGCCCCGGGCAAAGCCTACTCCATACTGCGATGCCACCCGCGCAAAATGCCGCCGCGAACTTACCGACGCGATGCCGCTGATCTGCTTCTTGATGTCTGCGGAGTCCGAGAAATCGTAGAGCTCAAGGATCTTCTGCAACGCTTCTTTTCCATCATCGACGATGGAGAGGTAGTTCAACGACAAGTGCGAAATTAGAGACCATAAGGTCTTGCCGTCCAAGGGAGGACGCAGAGTGCGGGTCGGCTTGTGTAGTGCGACAATCCGCTTCACCGCTGCACCGCCGGTCATTTCGAAGTCTCCCGTTTCGCTGCCGAAGGGAAGGCGCGCCACGAGATCGCGATTAGTGCACGTGCAACGAACCGTTACCGTGTCGTAGTCCAACTCCATGGGGCGCGCAGAAAGATCGACCAATGAGAGAAAAACATCGGTCCCCTCATCTCCTTTCCGATTGGAAACGGACCGACTGATGTACCAATACGCTGGGCTAGTTCCCTGCTCCGCATGACGCTCGGAGTAAAGCGGATGATAGGTGACCGTCTCGTGGGTCTCAGCGTCTGTGCTGACTACTTCGTCCACAGAATAGACTTCCATCGTTTGACGGCGGCGGGCGTCGGGCACGATCGGATACTGGTACCGGGTCTGATCGACCAGGATGGGCTCGGCAACCTGCGAAAACAAATTGATGATGGGCGCGCATCCCAGGCGCAGCGTGCGTTCGTTTACCGCGACTTCGAGGCGTTGCTGCCGCCCATCCTGCTCGAAGGGTGAAATCATGAACAACAACTCGGCCTTCGAGGTGAAACCTGCCTGCTGCAACTGGGAGAGCCCTTTCAGGCTCATGAAAAAAAACTTCTCCGGAAACGCGAAGTACTCCTGCAGCAGACGGTATCCCATGAACGAACGCCGGGGATACGGCAGGACATCTTCGTTCTCTGCAAAGCCGAGCGACTGCAGGTTCCGCGTGGAAATCTCCCGAACTGCAGCCTTCGGCTTCGACGGATCGCGTAGAAGAATCCGTCCACAGTTCCGGCAAAGCAACTCGTAGAGCGCATGAACCACCGAACTCTCGCCGTTCAAGTAAAACGAGAGGGTTTCAAGATCCAACTTCTCGAAAGAAACATCTGGAAAGCACTCCAGTTCGACGCGCAGAACCGCAGCTTCAGAACTACGTAACGCTGGGCGAACGCGGTCTGGTGTCATCCACTGCGCCTGCGAGACTTTAAACGGCCAGAGCGTCGTATCGTACGAGGTTCTGAATTTGCAGGGAACACCTTCAACGGGCCGCGAATAGAGAACCGTTCCCTTCGGAATCTTGAGAGCGCTGGTGAGCTTTCCGCTCTCCGGGTCGGAGTGAAACTGTGCCACGGTCATCGACGGCAGCGGCCGCAGATAATGCGGGTAGAGGATGTTCAACAGTGCTTCGGTGATCTGCGGAAAGTCGTCGTCGATGCGCAGGTGAACGCGCGCCGCAAGCAGCGCGAAGGCTTCCAGCATCCGCTCGACGTGGGGATCTTCGCAGCGATCGGACTCCAGCAGGAGGCGCGAGGCGATCTTCGGATATTTGTCGGCGAACTCCGCCCCGACCTGGCGCAGGAACGTGAGCTCGCTCTCATAATAATCTCTCAGCTCATTGCGCAAGGTCGGCTCCCTTCACTTCGTATTCGCCCTTGCCGAGTTCGAGCACCGTGTCGAAGCGGACAGGTTCCGGTGCGGGATCCATGCACAGCAATCCCTCAATCACGAACTTGAGAGTGCGATAGGCGCCTTCCACCGGCTCCATGCGGACACGGGCACGTTTCAACCGGGGCTCGAACTCCGCGATCGCAGACTCCATATCGCGCACCAGATCGGCATGATCACGGGCCGACAGCACCGATTTCGAGGACACGTCGGCGAAGCCGTAGTGATATACAGAACGCGCGGTCTCGCGGGCTGAGTCGGGAGCAGGATCGATCGTCCGCCGCGTGTTGAGAAGCCACTCCAGATCACGCTTCAGAGCAAATTTCAGTTCGCGCAACGACTGAGCCCGCGACATCGGAACCTCGGAGCGTGTCTTTGGATCGCGATCGATCAGGCGATCGAGCACCGAGAGTGTGACTGGTCCGCTAGCATCTCGCCGGGGCATAACTTATTTTGCGTCTCCCAGCGCCTGGGCCGGATCGAGACGACAAATCCTCTCGAATAACTTTTGCTGCGCCGCTTTGTCTGCCTGAATCTTCACGCTCATCTTCATCAGCACCGCCAGGGCACTGGCCACCAGACCTGGATCTTCCCATTCGTCCAGTTTGTGATTTTCGATGGCGGCGGCGAGATCGTCGAGGATGGGCTGCGCCACATTGTTTTTGTTGGTGGAGGCGCAGATCTCGACCAGTTGCATGCGCCGTCGGAAACGCTCGCGCCCGGAGCGTTTCCGCGCAATATCCTGTTGCAGAATTTCAAACGCCTTTCGCTCCTGCCCTTCCCGTAATGCCTGCAGAGCCGCAACGTAGGCATCGGTCGGCTGGCCTGGCCAGCGGGAACCCAGCCCGTTGGAAGATGCAGCTTTTGCGCCTGCTCCATCCGTCGAAGGAGCCGCGGCCGGAGCTTGGCTCAATGCTACCAACCACGCCCGGGTCTCCGCATTGGCCGCCGGAGTCTCGTCCATCAATGTGGCATCGAGCAACTGCGGAATATCCGTAACCAATGCCTTCAGCTCCGAACGGATCGCTCGTGCAATCGCTTCGTAACCGCTGCCCAGCGCCTCGCAGGCCTCAACGACAAATCGCTGCATGTCGAGCCATGCCCGGCTGCAGGGAAGTGCCATCGCATTTTCCGCCGCATCCAGAAGCGGCTCGTACCTCTTGTCCAGAAGCAGTTTTTTCAAATGTCGGCGAAGCTCGGTAGGCGGGGCTTCCAGCTTCGTCGGATCGGCCTGCTCAATGGCGGCTCGCAATTCTCCCCAACGCAAGCCGCGCAGCATCAGGTAAGAAGCGGGACTCTGCGGTTCACGGCGACGTAAGTAGGCCGCCGCCTCCGCCACTTTCTTGATGGCTTCGACGCGGTCGGCGGGTTCCGACGATCCATCGAGCGAGATCAACACTCCGGTCCGAATCGGCGCCCCGCCCTCAGTAGCGGCAGCTTCCCCGCCTGTTCCCGGGGTTGCTTCCACCGCGGGAACGGGTTCAACCGGATCCGGCTCTTTCTCCCGCTTTTTCTGCAAGAAGCCGTGAATCAGGTGACGGCTTGCTTCCAGTGCCTTCTGTAGAGGGCCAAATGTCGGTCCCTCCTCTCCAAATTTCTCGTCGCAAGTTTTCTTCAGCCGGGCAAGGTTCTCGAGACAACTATCGAGATCCTTCTCGGCCTGCGCATAGAACTTCTTTGGTGTCTCCTCAAATGCCCTGTCGAAAAGTTCGGGAGCGAGCTTCCCTTCTTTGATCAGCGCGGCGCGCTTCTTCTTGGCCTCATCCCCCTTAATCTGGTCTTCGTACCCGGCTTCCTTCGACTGCTGGTAGTCCAGCACACCGTACTTGGCCTTTTCGACCACCGGGATCAGCTTCAAGGGAATATCGAGCTTCAATCCCACGAAACCGAGAGGAGCCCCGCGCGATTCCGCATCGCCGTCTTCGATCTCGGGATAAACCGTGTCCCAGAACTTTTCAACCAGCCCGCAACAAAGCGCCAGCCCATCTTTCAAGCCACTGAAGCCTTTCTGCTTCAGCGAGGCCTCGGTAAGCCATGCCGCCAACTGCAGGTCTTTGGTTTTGCCGGTGAGTAACTCGGTGGTGAGCCTGATTACTTGCGCATTGTCCGAGACCTTGCGATCCTGCTCGCTCATGCCGGGAGGAGGCTGCGCCTCTTCGCGCCGCGCCTCTTTGATCTTGTCGTAAACGGGATCGTAGCGGAGATTGGCCCCGCTCGGATTGGGGCCCTCAATGGGATTCAGCAGCTCGTCAGGAAAGGGCATGTTCGATCAGGCGGCCACAGAGGCCGGATTGAACTCGAGCGCCCGCAGTTCCAGGAACGGGATTTCCTCGTCGTCCACCAGCCACATTTTCTGGCCAAACGGAACTTGGTATTCGCTGCCTTCCGCTTTCTCCCACACCGTCATGCGTCCCAGGCGTACGGTTTCGTCCGGATGACGCCAGGAAAAAGGCGCGAGAACAGGAAGAAGGACTTCTCCGAGTTCCGTCCCTTTGAAGGCGGGGGTAGTGCGGACCGCAGCCGGAGTCCAAATCAAATCTCGCAACTTTGTTGGCGGCGGAATTTCGATGGATGCTATATGCTCCAGAGGCAGCAGCAGATAATTTCCTGCGGCAAAGATCTCGAGCTTGGCGCCGGTTCTTGGGTCCGCATCGGAAAAATCGCGGAACGACTTTCCGTTTGCCGTTCCACCCCGGCCGGGCGAGTCGTCCTGGTCCGATTGCGCCGAGGGGAATTCACCACGCTCGAACAGGTCCTGGCGTTGGCGCTCCGCATATAACGCACTGCGATAGAGGAGCACACCCATCTCGCTCTGAGGACCGGCTTGCGCGAGGACTTCGAGCTGCTTGTCCGCGCGCTCATATTCGCCCGCGAAGCACAATAACTCGAAAAGGAACGTGCGGCGACGAGCGTCGGTCGGGTTATCGCGCAGCTCAGCGCTCAGTGCCTTGATGGCGTCATTCAATCGGCCTGCGCGATACAGCTCCTGTGGATTCATTCCGGCACCTGCGATGGGTATCAATGGTTCGAGTGCTAAAGAACTTGGGACGATCGCTTACCTGAACAGGGCTTTGGAGGCACTTCCTTGCAGACGGATTTCGTCTTCGGAAGTGCCTCCGAGTTCGCTCACCTAACACACGGCAAGACTACGACTGTGCAACCTGGGCGATGTCGTAGGTCGCCGAACCCGCCAGCGTGACCGCACCGGTCGAGGTATCCTGCGTGTAGTACTGGTACTCGATCTTCTCGTAGGCAATGCTCATGCTCTGCGAGGGCTTTCCTGACGATCCGCCGCCAATGCTGTCGCTGGTGATGTAGCAGTTGGTCATGATCACCGTCAGATAAGTAAACGGATTGGTCCCGCCGCCCGACTCGCGCAGCGAAAACGTGCATGTCGCAATGTGCTGGCCGGTGTAGAGATTTTTCAGAATTTGATAGCTGGCCTGGTCTACGCCAAACGTGCAGGAAAAATCTGAAAGCGAGCACTTGCCAGCTGACAGACCCTTGCCGCCCACGTCGGCGGGGTTCGACGCCCCAAACGAAAAGCTGTCGAGCTCAATGTTGTTGGTCATCCCTTGCGCTTGGGATTCCCCGGTTACGCCGTCAATCAAAAGATACGCATCACTTGCCATTGCAACTCCTCCTCATAATACGAACGATTTTTCAAGACTCATTACGGGCCTTGTTTGAAACGATGCTGCCGGTACAACCGGGTTATGCTTTCGCTGCTGCTGGCAGCTCAGCCACCAGACGAAGCGAAACGTTCAGTTCATCCAGCTGGAAGTGTGGCCGCAAATACGCCACCGCGCGGTACACTCCAGGCTT
>Ga0126373_10000243_pt1 | contig 35911 bp, 39 predicted proteins | sample PanSoiMetPlot_11_FD_92545 | JGI IMG/M metagenome (GOLD analysis project Ga0126373, IMG submission 92545) | Tropical forest soil microbial communities from Panama - MetaG Plot_11 | ecosystem: Environmental > Terrestrial > Soil > Tropical forest > Bulk soil | place: Panama | collected 2016-02-17 | reverse complement strand
GGGTTCGGCCGCAGAAACGCAGTGATTTCTCCGGCGCGCGACTCGTCGATGCTCAGTCTGCTGGCTTTCAATGTCGGATTGCCCGCTTCGAACCTTTCCTTGATCTGCTCCCAAGTCAATGCACTCTGCGCGGATCCAAGTGCCGGAATGAGCCACGCCACGCCCCACAACGCAACCGACGCCCGACGCAAAATGAACCGTCCTCGCCTCATAAGTCGCAGGGAATTAGTGTGAGCAATCTAGACTAGGCCGTTTCGAAACGGATAGGCTTTCACTGTACCAACGTAGACCATTTTGGGGCTAGTGATCTTACGCCCAATCAGCAGTCTTTCGATAATCGCAGGCTGGTTCTAACGCCATTGTAATGTCTTATTCAACTCTTTCGATCGCTCAGCCTATCTTTTGGTCTTTTTGCTTTGTGTGGTCTTCAATTCGAAATAGGATGGACTGAGCGAGCGGGTGCTTTACGTTTTCCAAATGTTAGATCTTCAAAATGACAGTTCATCATCCTCGTCATCGACACCTGAGCTGATAGGTTCGATTCCAAACGACGGGCAAATTCGGCTTTTGCTGGTTGACGACCACGTTCTATTTCGCGCGAGCTTGGCACGTTTGCTCGCCGCCGAAGTCGGCTTCTCTGTGGTCTCTGAGTGCGCTTCTTTCGCGGAGGCGCTCGAACTGCTGGGTTCATCGAACGCCGACATCATATTGCTGGAGTTTGAGTTAGGTTCCGAGCGGGCCAGTGACTTCATCGTTGCCGCCCGTCACGCGGGTTACGCCGGCCGATTCCTTCTCATCGCTGGCACGGCCGAACCCAGATCCGCAGCAGTAGCGCTAAAGCTTGGCGCCTCGGGCATCTTCATGAAATCGGACGCCCCTGAAAGATTAGTTCGTGCTATACGGATCGTTGCCTCAGGCGAGCTTTGGGTGGACTCCAAAGTGATCCAGATGCTGGCCGAACAGTTGGTCGATCGCTACCCCCAGATCGAGGACACTGCCGTAACGGGCATCCTGGACGAGCGTGAGCGGAGCGTGTTAATGGGAATCCTGAGCGGACTCACCAATAAGAAGATTGGCGCCAGCATGGGCCTGTCGGAAAGCTCCGTCAAGAATATCGTACAAAGATTGTTCGGCCGGGCCGGCGTGAAGACCCGCAGTCAGCTCGTGCGGGTAGCGCTGGAAGGCTCGCTGGGAAGCGGGCTCCGGCAGCAGGCAGCACGCCAATAAGCTACAGTTTCTAAAGGATACTCCGATATTGCTCCAACGCAACTCTCACGAGCTGGCTGCGTGTACGAACACCGGTTTTGCCAAATAGCTGTTGGATCGCGTTCTTCACCGCGCTTTCCGAGATTTCCATTCGCGCCGCGATCTCCTTGTTGGCCATGCCTTGAACCAGGAGGCGAAGGACGTCGGTCTCACGCCCGCTCAAGACGGCACGTTCGTGCGATTCCAGGGAAATCGGCACAACCGCGCCGTGCGGCGTGGCAGCTGCTCGCGCAACTTCCTCCTCGCTGACATCTGCAATGATTGCAGCAAGTTTCGGTGCCTGGCCCTCCGTGTAGGTCGAGAACCAGACGTCTGCGGTGAAGGTCTCTCCGTTGCCTCGGTGTCCCCTGCACTGCATGGACGCTCGAAACTGAGGTGCCTCCTCCCAGCGGAGCGCGTGGTGCAGCTCGGGTAAGAATGCCGCGATCGGCGTCCCGATCAGCTCTCCTTCGCGAGGCGCAAGCAGTTCACGGGCAGCGCGGTTCGCCAGCTCAATGAAACCTCGAGAATCCACGGTAACGATGGCTGCGGGACTAGTCTCCACGAGGGCCTTCAGCCGGATCTGGGACTCGATACTAAGCCGCCTGTTTCTAGCGAGTTCACTGACGAAAAGACCACATCCGACGAGGGCTAGACTTTCGAACGTCAAGCGCACCACGGAAGGCATCAGTGAGCTGAATTGTTCGGCGAGCACCGCGCAGACGACGCCGAGTACTGCCACCAGCCAGCGCGGCAAAAAAGCAGCCGCGAACATGATGGGAAACAGATACAGGAACCCCAGAGATACGTAAGGCTTTGTTAACCAGTCGATTAGCGCGATGACAACAACGACGACACCGCTCGTGGTGAGAACAGGGATTCGATTTTTGTCACTCCACAACCGCTCTAGCGACAGCATGGTTCGAGATACTAATTGTCCTTCAGTTTGGCGTCGTTGTAGCTGCCGACCGGGACTTTTCCAGCAGATTCGATGAATCCTGGCCGGATGAGCATGTATAAGTCAAGCGGGTGATGGTGCCAATCAAAAGATTAATCGCGTGATTCTGGCCGACCTACGATTGAAAGGAGCTCTCACGCAGAGCTCGCTCCCGGACAGCATTATATTCGCAGCCAAGCAGAGCAATCACCGACAGTAAGTACATCCAAACGACCAGAGCGATCACGGCTCCGATGCTTCCATACACGACACTATAGTTAGCAACATTACGGACATACCAGGCGAACCCCGACGTTGCTACGAGCCAGAGAAGCGTAGCCAGAACCGCACCCGGCCAGACTGCACGCAACTTGATGGGCCGATTCGGGCCTACACAATAGAGTAGCCCTGTAACCAGAACGATTGCAGCCAGCGCTACCAGGTAGCGCAACAATCCGAACAGAAGCGCGATTCCGGTGCGGAGCTCGGCGTCGGGCGGAAGTCCGAGCCAGCCAAACATCCAGCGCTCTGCACGGGCGCCGAAAACGATCAAGGCCGACGATCCTACACCCGGCAGAGCGGCGATCAAAACCAGGAGAACAGCCACACTCCGTTGCTTCAGGAACGGGCGGCCGGACGGCAAGCGGTAGGCGGCCTGGAATCCTTCCATGAGACTAATCATTGCGCCCGATGCGGCCCAGGCTGCGAGCAGCACGCCACCCAGGATAAACCAAGGCGCCCGTTCGCCACGATCGATGAACTGATTCCGGACCAGATCCTCCGAACCCGGAGGCACAACCTGGAACAGGAAGCGCGAAAGGACTCGCGCCACTGATGCGGCATTAACGCGCGCCAGGATCGCCGCGATCGAGGCCAGCACCGGGAAGAACGCTAACAACGCCGAGTACGCCGCGCCCTTTGCGATTCCGAAGCAGTTGTCTTCATAGGCGGCAACGCAAGCCTGTCGGAGCACGCCCCAGAAAAACAGTATGGGACCGGGACGTTCGATATACAAGCGCGGCGGCGCGGAACTCATTGCTCTCAGCCTCTATTTTGGAACCGCTCGAGCGGTGGCGTCAGGAGCAAGCGCGCGTCTTCATCGAGGAGACTGGAGAGCATGGGAAGTACGAGGCAGTCTATCAAAGTTATGATTTGAGTTGGTCACCGCCAATTCACCAGCCGTCAGCGTAGTGGTGACCGCTTACAATGTGGCGGACTACATCGGAGCCGCGTTGGACTCCGCGCTGGCGCAAACACTTCGCGATTTCGAGCTTATTGTCATGGACGACGGCTCGACGGATGAGACGGCGCGCGTCACTGAACGATTCTCAGACCCTAGAATGACGGTCGTCCGGAGCGTGCACCAGGGAGCCGCAACTCAGCTCCGCAACGGTATCGGGCGGAGCCGCGGAAAATATATAGCGATCCTCGACGCTGACGATCTTTGGGATCCGCACAAGCTGCTCAAACATGTTGAATTTCTCGACTCGCACGCCGGTGCGGATCTGACCTTCTGCTGGTCGAAGATCATCGACAGCGCGGGGCGCGAAACCGGCGCGACGTCCCCGCCCTGGGTGGGCCCTGTATCGTTAACGGAACTGCTGGCAGAAAACGTAATCGGCAATGCTTCGGCGCTGGTGTTACGGCGCGAGGCGCTCATGGATGCCGGCGGCATCGATCCATCATTCGAAGCCTACTTCGACCTGGACGCCTGCCTGAGGATTGCCGCGTTGCGCCAGGGCAATCTTTGGGCGATTCCGGAATTTCTCACGCGGCATCGCCTGCGCGCGGGACAGATCACGGCCGATATCGAGAAACTGGATCGATCTTTCGAGCAGCTCCTGCAAAAGGCTCGGTGGTTCGCGCCGCGCGTGGCAGCGCTTGTGGAACCGGTTGCCCGGGCGAATATGCAGCGCCGATGCGCGTACGGCTGGTACCAGGGAGGAGATTACTGGAAATCGCTCGTTACGATGATCAGGTCGCTACGGCGGGACCCACAGACGTTTTCGTCCGACCGGCGCAATTGGAAAATGACGGCTGCCTCGCTGAGGGGCGCTCTGTTGCCGCGAGTGTTGCAGCGGAGGGCAGCGCAATAGGCGCGAAGCAAATGGGTGTAAGCGCGGCACGGACGCGCGGCGATCGACACCTCGAGAAATAACCGGAACTACTTCGCCTTCTTCTGTTTCTGCTGTCCGACGCGGATCTTGAAGTGCTGCTGCTTCGCTTCCTGAAACGCCTTATGATCGTGTCGCGCGATGAGATCGCTCAGGTAGGCGTCCACATTGGCGTCCTTGGGGAGGACGGCCATGATGGTGAAGGTCTCGTTGCAGGTGGGACAGAACGGCCGGAACCGCTTCACGTTCGGGATTGCCATACGCATTTAGCATATCACGATGTCCGCGGCGGTCTTGAGAAGGAAGTCGATGACGTTGATTGGAAAGAGGCGCCGCGGACGAGCGGCGCCTCTTTTTGCTGCATAAGCCGGAGCTTACCGGCGGAAGTCGCGACCGAAGTCGCGATGGAAGTCATCGTGCCGGACAACGATGTCGCGATGCACGGTCACCGGCCGGCGATGCTCCCAAGCTCCGTTGATAAACACATAGTCTGGACCCGGGCAAGGCGGAATGTACGCCGGAGCCACATAAGCAGGCGGGACCACGGGAGCGGGCGCGCCAAAACCGAAGCCCACCGAGAAGCGTGGCGCGGCGAAAAGAGATCCACCGGCCAAAATCAATCCAGCGATCAGTTTGCTTTTCATTTTCATCCTCCTAATCACGCTGGCCTTAAGTGCACGGCGCATGCCGAGTTGTTGGCGACTGAAAATACGTGGGATTTGGCAAGCTGCACGGTGGAAAGCAGCCAGCGTTGGTGGTGCTTGGTACAATTTGCCAAATGAAAACAGTGGCACTGTGGTTGGCTGCGTCGTCGTGTCTCGTTGCACAGAGTTCAGCGACGAAATTTTCTGTCGTCGAGGCGTCGATCCCTCAGATGCGGGCGGCGCTGGAGCATGGGAAAGTCACGTCGCACGAGATCGTTCAGCAGTATTTAATCCGGATCGCGCTGTACGATCATATTTTGAAATCGGCCATCGCGGTCAATCCGAAAGCGCTCGATGATGCGGACGAGCGAGATCTCGAGCGCAAGGCCGGACGGGTGCGCGGACCGCTGCACGGCATCCCGATCGCGCTCAAGGACAACATCCACACAACCAACATGCCCACGACGGGCGGCGCGCTGGCGTTCAAGCATCTGACGCCGCCGTACGAAGCGACGCTGACAAAAAACCTGGAAGACGCCGGAGCGATCATCATCGCGAAGACCACGCTATCGGAGCTGGCGAATTGGGTGGCCGGCAACCCGGACCCGATGCCGGCCAACTACAACGGTGTCAATGGGCAGGGATTCAATCCGTACGATCCACGCATGGACCCTCGGCCCGCGACATTCGACGGGCGAGCGGCGCTGTCGACGGGCGGATCGAGCTCGGGCGTGGGGACGACGGTGAGTTTCTGGGCGGCGAGTGTCGGCAGCGACACGGGCGGTTCGGTCATCAGTCCGTCGAACTCGAATATGCTGGCGGGGCTGCGGCCGACGATCGGGCGGATCAGCCGGTATGGCGTGATTCCAATCACGGCCGATCACGACACCGCCGGGCCCATGGCGCGTACGGTGACGGACCTGGCGATTCTGTTCGGCGCGCTCGAGAGTGCCACGCCCGACCCGCACGACGACGCGACGAAAGCATGCACGCCTCCGCCGGGGCGTGATTACACAAAGTTCCTGAAGGCGGATGCGCTCAAGGGCGCGCGCATCGGGATTCCGCGGGCCTTTTATTACACGCCCGCGCCGATAATCGGCAAGACGGGAACGCGCGGCGGCTTGAACGACGATCAGAAGAGGGTGATGGATGAGGCGATCGCTGTACTAAAGAGGTTGGGCGCGGTGGTCGTGGACCCGGCCGAGATTCCGAGTTTCGTCGACAAAGACGCGAAGAATAATTTTCTCGAGTGGCCGTATTGTTCAGGCGCCGATCAGGCCAAGGGGCACAATGAAGGCTGCTCGGTGAATTTCGATTACGGGATGAAGCGCGATTTCAATGCGTGGCTCCAGTCGCTGGGACCGAAGGCGCCGGTGAAAACCTTGACCGAGCTGCGCGAATGGAACGTAGCGCACGCCAAGGCGGGCGCAATCAAGTACGGCCAGTCGCGTCTGGATATTTCCGATGAGATGGACTTGGATGCGGACCGCGCACGGAACGAGGCCGATGTTACCAAGGACAAGGTGCTAAGCCGCGATCGCGGGATCGACGGCCTGCTGAAACAATACAACCTCGATGCGTTTTTGACGCCCGGCGGCAGCGGCGCGGACTTGGCCGCCCGCGCGGGGTATCCGATTCTCGTAGTGCCGTTCGGGGTGGTACCGAATCGTCCGAATCCGCCGTTTCCCGATGGCTTTGATGCGAAGCCTGCGCCGTTTGGCGTGGGATTCACAGGCACAGCCTGCAGCGACCCGAAACTGATCGGGTTTGCATACGCGTTCGAGCAGGCAACGAAGAAGCGGATTCCGCCGCCGCTGTTTCCCTAGGCGAGCGGTAGCAAGATGCCGGTTTAACGTTCGAGAGGAACCCAAATCGTGACAAGAAAATACTCTCTTGTTTTCGAAGGCCATTCGAACGGCTACAGCGCCTACGTTCAGGAACTACCTACCATTTTGGTGACCGGCCGCTCGGTGGAGGAACTGACCGCGGGCGCGAAAGAGGCGATTCGCATTTATTGAGAAACCCTATACAGTGACCGATCGCCTACAGCAATGGTCAGCGAGATCGAAGTCGAACTGCCGGCATAGACTCTAATCCGATTGATGATCGGGTTCCTCCTCCGATGTTTCCTAGATCGAGCCGGATCGCTTAGCGCGGGTCAGCTTCGCAAGTCGCGCGTAAGCCACGATTGCGAGAGCACCGAACACGACTGCCTGCGCGGTGTGAATCCAGAACCATCGGTCGAGACCGCTTTGGGCGAGCGGGATGCGCTCGTGATCGTGCGGCCAGATCAGCGTGAAGAACACCGCGATACCGATGGCGTGAATCGCGATGCCGGGCAAGATCGAGTTTGTGAGATACGCGGTTGTTCCGAGCATGGTGTCTACCAGAAGGTAAAACAGCAGCGTCGGCCAGGCGAAACCTTGCGTCGAGCCGTGCCCCGGGGCGATCACGAGCGCCTGAATCGAGATGGCAGCGGCGGGACTGACGCGCGATTCCAGAATGCTCTGGAAGTAGCCGCGAAATCCAGTTTCCTCGGAGACTGATGAAACGAGCGAGGCCATCGCGAGGATCAGGATCGCGGAGAGCAGTGGATATTTGGAAAAATCCGGGACAGGGTTGCCCGCGATGCGGAAGGTGCGAAACAAGACGATCCACAATCCCGAGAGCGATCCAAGGGAACAAGCGCCAGCGATCAAGGCCCACGTGACCTGCTGAGCGGGGACGCGATTGGCGCGAATCGGTAAGCGGCGCACGGCCCGCCATGCGAGCCACAAGATGACCGCCATGACCAACGGCGCCCATGGCAGGGCCGGAGTGGTTGCGAGATTCGCCGTGAGGAGCGCGCCCCAGACCCCTCCGGCCAGGATGGTTAGCGGAAATGCAAACACGCCGGCCAACCAGGGGTTCATGGTCCGGCGAGTCTGCGGGTGCATTTCGACGGCAGTATAAACCACGAGTTCGGAGCCGTCTTGCGTGCACGTAACTTTTTTCGCCCAGCCCGGTATGAAATTCGACGGAACCGCTGGGAGTTTCGTTCGTTTAATCAGGAGACCGCGATGCCGAACTTTGTGGGGGATGTCGTTTACGCTGTGCGCCAGTTCCGGCGCGCGCCCGTGTTTACGGTGACTGCGGTACTGACGCTGGCTCTCGGGATCGGCGGAACCACTGCGATTTTCTCGCTGATGCACGACGTGATGCTGCGCTCGCTGCCAGTGGGGGATCCGGGGCGGTTGTATCGCATCGGATCGGGGTTCGATTGCTGCGTGGAAGGCGGCCCGCAGGACAACTGGGGGATGTACACGTACACGCTGTTTGAGCAGTTGCGGGCGTCGGCGCCGGAGTTCGAGGAGATCACGGCGTTCCAATCCATCCCGTGGCGCTACAGCGTGCTACGGCCGAATATCGATCACGCGGCCAGGCCGTTACGAGGCGAGCTGGTGACGGGAAATTATTTTTCCGTGTTCGGTGTGCGGCCGTTCGCGGGGAGGCTTTTCGCGAAGTCTGACGATACGCGATCGTCGGCCCCGGTCGCCGTGTTGAGCTACCGGAGCTGGGAGAGAGATTGGGGCGCGGATCCGCGCGCAGTCGGGTCGACCGCGATCATCGACGGGCAGCCGTTTTCGATCATCGGCGTTGCGCCGCCGGGATTTTTCGGCGATACACTGCGCGCGAATCCGCCAGATTTCTGGCTCCCACTGCAACTGGACCCGCTGCTTCACGGCAAAGACGCGCTGGTGTTGCAGTCGGTCTCGGCTTGGCTACGGGCGATCGGACGGTTGAAGCCGGGCGCGAACGTGGATGGGCTCTCGGCACGTTTCACCGCCGTGCTGCGGCACTGGATCGAATATGACAGCGCGTATCCGCCAGCGTGGATCGCCGACGTGAAGCGGTTGTTGCCCAAGCAGCACATCGAAGTGGTTCCAGCCGGCAACGGCGTCGAAGAGATGCGCGACAATTACGGTCAAAGTTTGCGAATTCTGCTGGCCGTCTGCGGGCTGGTGCTCCTGATTGCGTGCGCGAACGTCGCAAGTCTGGTGATCACTCGAGGGATGGCGCGGCGTGTGCAAACTTCGATCCGGTTGGCGATGGGAGCATCGCGCAGGCGTCTGATTGCGCAATCGCTGGCGGAGAGCGTGGTTCTGGCGGTGGCAGGCGGCGCAGTCGGATTACTTGTTGCATACGGGGCCGAAAAGATGATCGTGCGGCTCGCGTTCAGCCGTGCGACCTATCTGCCGTTCAGCACGACTCCTTCGCTTCCGGTGCTCGCGTTCGCTTTCGGGTTATCGCTGATCACAGGAGTGATTTTCGGCGTTGCGCCGGCATGGCTGGCGGCGCGGCGCGATCCGGTGGAGGCGCTGCGCGGCGCTAATCGCAGCACGCGCGATCATGGGTCACTCGCGAAGAAGGCGCTGCTGGTCGTGCAAGCGATGCTATCGGTGGTGCTGGTGACGGGCGCGGCGATGCTAGCGCGAGGCCTCGGCAGTCTCGAAAATCAGGATTTCGGTTATCGCACCGACGGTCTGGTGAGCGTGGCGTTCAATTCGTTGCCGCCGACGTACTCGCAGGAGCGATTGCAGTCGGTATATCGCGACGTGTTGGACCGGCTCCGGCACGTGCCGGGAGTGGAGAGCGCGAGCCTTGCGCTTTACGCTCCGCTGACTGACAACTGGGGCGAGATGATTTTCGTCGACGGGCATCCGCCTCCGAAATTCAATGAGAACTCGGGCGCGTCGTGGGATCGCGTGAGTGCTGGACACTTCGAGACCGTGGGGCAGATGATACTGAGGGGACGGCCCTTCACCGAAGCAGACACGCGCACGACCGAAAACGTCGCCGTGGTGAACGAAGCCTTCGTGCGTCGTTTTCTGCCGGGCGAAGATGCGTTGGGGAAACATTTCGGACTGGACCTGGCGGAGAATGCGCGGAGCTTTCGCATCGTAGGGGTCGCGAGGGATGCGAAGTACACGCAACCGTGGCGACCGCCTCGTCCGATGTTTTTTGCATCCTTGGCGCAGACAGTGCTCTATAAGGACGATCTCATGGGGCGGCTGGAGTCGCGGTCGCACTTCGCGAATTCGGCCATGATTCGCACGCATCGCAAAGCAGGCGAACTGGAGCCGGTCCTGCGTAAGGCGCTCGCGGATGCGGATACGAATCTCACGCTGGTGAGCGTGCGGACTATGAACGAGCAGATCTCAATCGTCTTCGATCAGCAGCGGACCGTAGCAAGCCTCGCGGAGCTGTTCGGCGCGGTGGCGTTGATCCTCGCGGCAGTGGGGCTTTACGGCGTGACGGCGTACAGCGTGGTGCAGCGGACCAGCGAGCTGGGGGTGCGGATGGCGCTGGGCGCGGATCGCGGTGAAGTAGTGCTGCTGGTGCTGCGCGGCGCGTTTTCCATCGTGGGCGTGGGACTGGTGCTGGGTCTTGGCGGGGCCCTGGCGGCCGGGCGATTGATTCAGGCGCAAGTCTACGGCGTTCATGGCTGGGACGCGACTGCGCTCGTAGTGGCATCGTGCGCGCTGGGCATGTGCGCATTCATCGCGGCGCTGGTTCCGGCGTTGCGCGCGGCTGCGATCGATCCGATGACTGCGCTGCGGACGGAGTAGGCGGAGCTATTTTGAAATTGAGATCTCCCGCGTCACTTCGTCGAGATGCTCGGCTGGGTTGAGAAATCCGTTGAACATGCTTGGAGCTCGATACCGATCGCCCTCGCGAACGAGCACCCAGATTCCGCGCTTTGCGATCGCACCGCGCGCCAATCCGGACGAGTGAGACACCGCTGTTGCCGAAGTCGCGTTCCCAGGCGAACCGCAATTCCCTCGCCGTCCCAACGTCACCTTTAAGCACTCGTTCTAGACGCAATGTGACCGCGCTCGTTCCAACAGTACAGCCATGGAAACGCGAGATCGCTGCGCAGAGTACCGACGACTATGACGTCGGCGCGGCGGACCTCCAATTTCCAGAGCGCATCTTCTTGGGCGCGCAGGGCGCGAGCATGAGGGGGCAGAGAAGAACTATCGCTCGTCGCACCACTTTCATTTTCGGACATCCAGTACTCGGCCAATGCGACTGAGCGACAATGCTCAGTTGAACAAAATTTTTCATTTTCAATCCGAGCGGCAGCAATATCGGGCGGGGGCGGCGATTGTGCAGTGTTTCGATCAGCGCTTCCAGCTTGTCTTCGCGAAGTATCTAAAGCGCGCTGGTATCCGAAATGTGGACGAAATCAAAGTCGGGGGTGGCGCGAAGGCGCTTGCCTCGCCGGATTCGGAGCGCGACCGCGAGTTTCTTTTGGACCAGGTCCGGAAATCCATCCGGCTGCATCAAACCGAACTCGTGATCCTGACATTGCACTCCGATTGTGGCGCCTATGGCGGATTGGCCGGGGCGTTCAACGGAGACCCGGTGTTCGAAGCCGTGCGTCAGGAACGCGAACTGCATTGCGCGGCTGCTTGTCTCAAGCGCGCGATTCCGTCCGTGAATGTTCAGGGTTACTTCGCCGACTTCGAAGGGGTCTACCAAGTAGATCTTCGCGCGTGACGCGCGCGCTATACTGAACAGGATTTACCTAATTCAATAGGGAGGCGTTTTCGATGAATCGTCGTGAAGCGGCGAGTGCCGTGTTTGCGGGAGCGGCGGCCATGGCCACCGTGGGAGTAGCCCGCGCTGAGGGTTCCACAGTCGAGGTTCTGGTTGCGCACTGGAAGAAATCAAAAGACCTGACTTTGAAGGTGGCCGAAGCGATGCCGGCCGAAAACTACGACTACAAGCCGTTTCCCGAAGCCGGTGCGTTTGGTCGCGAATTGATACACATCGGCCAAGCGGAGGGATTTTATCTCGGCAATCTCGGCAAGGGGAAGGCGCCCACGGCTCCGGCTTCGACCTCACCGAAAGAAACTGTCGCGAAGTTCCTGGCGGACAGTTTCGATTGGGCGATCGGCGTAGTGGGTCAGTTAACCGATGCAGACCTGTTGAAGACCATGACCATGCGTGGCAATACGATGACGGGAATGGATATCGTCTATAACGCGATGATCCACACCGCGCACACGCGCGGCTACGTCGAGATGTATCTACGCAACAAAGGCGTTACACCGCCCACGTATTCGGTTTAGTCGATCTGGCGTTCGCACGCGAGGCAAGCTCTACGAAACGCGTGAACGCCAATTAGTGCGTCATCGAATAGACGATGTAGTTCACGCCGACGCGGATCGCCAGCCCGGAAAAGCGTTCAGGGTAACGCGGCGAATCGGCCCACTCCCAGGCATCTCCTAGATCCGAGTTATACGAGATCGCCACCATGATGCGTCCCTTGTCGTCGTAGATACCGCGCCAATGGGCGCCGACTCCACCGTCCTCAGGATACTTGGCGCCCGCGGGCAGATGCTCGGCACCGGGAACCTGAAAGCGATCGTTCAGATCGAACACCGTATGGAAAATCGCATCGTCGTCCGGGATATCGACAATCGGCCGATCGGGAAAAACGAAATGGATTCGCTTCAAGAACATCTCGTACTCGTAGTTGCCGTGAAAATCGTCCGCCATGAAGAATCCGCCGCGCAGCAGGTAGTCGCGCATGATCTGTCCCTGCTTTTCGGTCAGACCCCATTCGCCCACTTGAACGGCGTAAAGCCAAGGCCAATGAAACACGTCATCGCCGTCTTCTAAGTTCACCGGCTGCTCCACGGAACGAACGTCCACGCGGGTCAAGCGGCGAACGGCCTCTGAGAAATGCCGGTCGGCGCGCGGATAATCCTGCGTCCACAGCGACAGGCCTTGACGCCAGTCGCCATCGAAGCGGCCGCGATAGCCGTCGTTCGGTCCGGGTGGATACATCAGGCGCGCGAAGGTCCATTCGCTCGTGTTTTGCCAATCCGGTGTGAGTTCGAAGCGGAAGTATTCCACTCCCGGGTACTGGCGGAAAGGGTGCTGAAACGCGTAGAGCGCGCCGATCGAAATTAGGCCGCAAACCACGCCTAAGGCTTTCACGGGCAAACTTATGGTCGACGATTGCAAAGCTGTCGATGCGCCTTCATCCCGAAGAATACCACCTGGCGAACGAGGACTATCTGCAAGTTCAACCATCCGATTTGCGTTCCGATAAGAATTCAGGAAGATGATCGGGCCAGATGCTCGTTGCAGGCTTGCCGAGAAAATGCAAGATGATTTCACTGAAGACTTACGTGCTGGGAAATAACGAGCGCGATACCAGAAGCTGCGTACCGCACACCATCGACATCATGCTGCAAGGCATCGCTTTGGATACGGTGCCCGGCCAGTGAGCCGACTACGAACGTTTTCGCGCCGACATTGACAGTCTCGGGGCGACGCTAACCGGCGACATCAAGCCGGCTGAGCTTCTGGTAACGGCCGGAGAGCTGATTCGCACGCTCGAAGAGTACCGCCGAACGACCACTGTATATATCGAACGTCAAATTCCGAGCTCCACAAGATGGTTTCGATGCTGACCGTGATCAAAATCGGATCCAACAGTGATGCATCCGTAGCGAAACTGCGCGATATCGACAAAGCCCTCGCACAGGCGCGCATGGTGGAAGACATCAAGCTCCTGAAAATTAGTTGGGACAATGTTTGGAGACCGTGCACACCGAGGCCGAGCGTCAAAAGGCAGAGGGGCAGGCGGCCATCGCCAGGCTGGAACATAAGCTAAACGCTTCGCTGGAGCTCGTTGGGACACAACCGCCTCCGAGAGAAGCCGATCCCGTCACCAGCAAGAGCGAACCCGAAAAAGCCCTGCGGTCGGCCGTGTCCTCACCGGAAGGAATATATTTCGTGGTTGTCATAGTCAATCGCGTGAGCGCCGTGAACGCAAACCCAGCGTCATGATCCCCGTCTCGAGCAACTCGTTTTGTCTTGCAGCAGGCCGCCTCGTTCAAAGCGCTTCAGAAAAAGATCGAGGCCTTTACCGCCGCTGAAATACCGAGGGAATATGTGTAATTTGTTTTTGCAAAGTGAAGGCAACCCTTCCGTCGATCGTGCCGTAACGGACGAGTCCGTCCGACGGCTTCTGGAACGAATTTCCGAGCTCGAGGACGAAAACGCGAGTCTTCGAAAGCTGGAGGAAACGATTCGCGCCAACAATCATTTTTTTGAAGCGCTGCTCTGCTCCAAGTCACGAGGCGATTTGGCTGCTAAGCTCTGCTTTGACTGTAGTGCGATTGGTTCATTCCGTCGTGGGATAGACGGAAAAGGATGTCCTTAGGGTTATCCGTGCTGGCCTTCATAAATCCAGATGATGCCCGACTGCTTGAGAACTCATGCGTCTGTTTGCTAGGTCGTGAGGCCAAATCCCGCCTCTTCGAGGCTCGCGTCCTGACTCCGGACGGCAACTGGACCTGGATGGAAGTGCAACTGAGAGATCTGCTGGACGACCCGGACGTTCAAGCCGGTCGTCCTCATTGGCGGCGTATCTCAAAACTGGTGTCCCATTGACGCTCGCCAGCTCTATCGCCCACTCTCGCGCCACAAGTAAAATATCGCCGCGCCTGCGATGCTCGCGCTGGCCGCTATCATAGCCATGGACTGCCAAACTCTCCCAACCCGCGATACATCCTCGCCATGAAGGTCACGCGCGCACGCCCGGCAGTACCCGAGATCATTGTCGGTGAAGCTTGCACAATCCGGACATTGTTTCGCCATAGGTCGCACCTCCACCAACAAAATGCGGCTTGAGAAAGTCTGGGCGAATCGCTCGCGCGTACTGGTTGGTACCGTCGCCTGATCAGTACCATCCCCCTCCAGCCGTGCGAAATCATGATCTAACCATCAGTTTTCGTTTGTGACCGTCGGCCTTAGTCCTGGTAGTCTGGGCTGCTACGCGGCCTTTCTTCTTGGGCCATGATGTTGGGACCCGGCGATTCGTTGTATGCTCATTATTTGTGGCGGAGCCTCGCGACCAACCGGCCCGAGGTTTGCATCACATCCCCGTTATGCGTTTTGCCGGTTTCGCGTCTTGCCTTGTCGTTTGTTCCCTTTCCGCCGAAATAGTCCAGTCGGTCAGCGTGCGGGGCGGCGATGCGCAAGTGAATCTGGCAACACAGGTGGGCCAGGAATACGACACAGCGGTCATTGACAAGGACATCAGAACGCTGTGGGCTACCGGACGCTTTTCCGATATTCGCGTCGAAAAAGAAGAGCAGACCGACGGTGTCGGTGTGATTTTCCAGGTAACGGAAAGCAAAACGCACCCCTTGCACGAGATGCGGATCGAACCCTCTACCTTCGGCGTGCAGATGAAAATTCCCGAAGGTACGCCGATGGATCGGGAACGCGCGTACGCCGTGGCGCGGAAAACGCGCGAGGAGCTGCGCTCCAACGGTTTCCAAAACGCCGAAGTCGATTTTAAACTGACGCCCTACTTGGACAAGCAGGTGAACCTTACGCTCACCGTCGATCCGGGCCAGCGAATTCGTGTCAGGCAGCTCGATTTCACCGGCGACGTGGGTCTCGATCCAAAAGATCTGCACCGCGCCTTACAGACGCTGAAAGTGCGCCGCCTGACGCCGCCGATTCCCGGAATCTGGAGCGGCTGGCGGTTGTTCCCGGCCTACAGCCCGGACGCAGTGCAATCGGACCTGGGGCGCATTCAGTCGCTATACCTGTCGAAAGGATATCTGGACGTCGGCCTTCGCCTGGATGAGATCAAGGTGGCTCATGGCGACGCCAATGTCACCATCCGCGTGGAGTCCGGCCCCCGCTACAGAGTGGACAGTGCGACGATCGACGGCGTCGCAGCCAAAGTCAGTGCCCCGGGCGACCTGTGCCCGCTGCTGTTTCAGCAGCGCCGCGAAGCCGAGCAAAAGGGCATCATGGATTTTAGCGTCTCGCTAGACGCGCGCACTGTGCAGCCGCAGGAGAATGCGGCGCCGGCCATCGATCTGGCCGCGGCGATCGAGCGTGGACCGGAGTACCACATCGGGCGCATCGATTTTCTCGGCCTCGAGCATTACAGCGACGCGGTAGTGCGCAGCAACATGCTACTCTCTGAAACCGACCTGCTCGATGAGAAGCTTCTCCGCAAGAGCCTAGCGCGGATCAATCAGACCGGATTCTTCGATCCGCTGACTGAGCGCGATGTCCATGTCCTCACCAATGAGAACTCGGGCATCGCAAACGTGAGCATCACGCTGCGTGAGCGAAAGGGCGGCGCTTGGCGGCTGTCGGGACCGGTTGGCCCGGCCAGTATCGGGGGCCCGCTGGAGGCATCCATAAAGTCGCGCCTGCCCGCCTGGGGCTCAGGCCTCTTCGAGATGGCCACCTACAGCGTGAATTTGAGCCTGTACGCTTTCTTGCCACCGATTATTCCGGCTCTTTCGTTCTTGCCGAAAGGGACCATCCTTCCGGTGCTGTCACTTCAGCGGCCGTTCATTCCGGGGAATAGCTTCACATCGGGCCTCTTCATCGCACCGCAGCTTGGGATCAAGGCCATGGGTGCGATCTACGCGACTACACAGATCCAGCAGCGCCTGATGCCGAAGCTACAGGGCGATCGCGGACTCGTCCCCGAATTGGGAGTCAACGTGATCACGCACAAGGGCGAAGCGACGATGTTTTGCGAACCGCCTCCGCAGAAGATGATGGTGCTGCGGACCGGGGCAACAGTCGCGCTGCGATTCCTGGGCGTGTTGACCGGGCTGTAAGCTAGTGCTTCCCGCGGTTTTCAAGCACGGCAAGACGATTGTCCAGATCCACCAGCTTGCCCATGATCAGGTCGAACCGGGCGGTCGTGGTCGTCTCTAAAGACAGCATGCGCGTCTCGAGACTGGCGATCCGGCTGCCGATACTGTCCATACGACCTTTCAAGCTCGTAATGCAGCGCGGTATAGAGGTACCCGTTCAGGAGGATGCCGAATAGCACGGCAAGAGTCGGAATCCCGATTGAGAGATACAACTGGACGTTCGTCACCGCCGCCTGCCTCCACACCGTCATGAACCTCACTTGCGAACGGCGTAGTTCTCAAACGAGCCCTTAACGCCTGTTGAAAAACCAGAGAATCAGGGAGAGAAGCGCGCTTAGCAACAGCGACGTCACAATCGGGAAATAAAAAACCGAATGCTTGCCCCGCAGTACGATATCGCCGCGCAGTCGTCCCAATCGAATCGGGAGCCGTTCGCCGAGCGAGATCAAAACGCCCAACGCGATCACGATCAGGCCGACGACAATCAACGTTCGGCCGATGCTCATACGTTCATTCTCTCACCGGACCGCAGCTCCGAACTTGTATCCTGAGTAGTGTTGCTGCAAAGCGCCCTCTTCTTCGAGTCACCCGAGGAGATCTTCGAGCGCGTTTTCTCGGAATGGAAGCCGCGCACGCCTGTGCCATCAGTCCAGGTGGAATTCTGCAAGTTCGCCAACGCCAACAGCTTCATTCGCTGGGATGAGGCGGGGCTGCAAATCCGGCTGGCCGACGTGCTCGAGGGTGTGCCGGCGCAGATTCTCGAAGCGCTCGCCAACATCCTGATTTCGAAGTTGGTGCGCCGCCCAGTTCCCAAGATTTATGCCGAGCGCTATCGGCGCTTCCTGAATCGCAAGGAAATGCGCCGCAGCTTGCAACTAATTAAGCAAGTGCGCGGCCGGAAATTCGTATCAGGCCCCCGCGGCGATCACTACAACCTTGATGAGATTTTCGAGGACCTGAACGCCCGCTACTTTCATGGTTTGATGGCCCGGCCTCTTCTCGGATGGAGCCGCAAACCTTCCCGCGTCATGCTCGGCCACTATGATCCGTCGCACAACGCCATCATCCTGAGCAAACTCTTAGACCGCGCGCTCGTGCCCCACTTCGTCTTGGAATATGTCCTGTTTCACGAGATGCTTCACCTGCGATTCCCGGTGGAACATTATGGTGCGCGACGCTGCGTTCACACGCGTGAATTCAAGGAAGCTGAGAAGCAGTTCGCCCGCCGCAAGGAAGCCCAGGAGATCCTAAAGCAATTGTGTCGCTAAACGCGGGTCCAATCAGGCGTTCGGATCCGGAAGCGCGGTTTTCAATCCGGCCTGGAGTTCGTTGCGCAGTCGCTCCAGTGCGTGCAGCAGCCGGGGAACGTCCAAGGCCGTCCAGCCAAGCGGGTACAGCGTCACTTTAAGGCGAATCAGGCAGACCGAAAAATAAAAGCGCACTTGCTGACCAAACAAAGCGCCGGCGAACTCGGGGCGGTCTTCCGCAGCATGAACTAGCATCAGCTTGGCCAGGAAATGAAGTTGATTGAAATCCTCGACCAATAGGCCCAGGTACTCACGAAATAGACTACGGCGCTCGGCGAGCAACTGTTTGGCAAGCTCAGGCCTGTCAGGGCATCGCCTGGCGAGAAATTCAAAATCGCTCGCGTCCAGTAAACGTTCCATTGGCGCATAGCGCTCTAGCGTAAACTCGTTCAACCATTCCGAAGTGGCCGACTTGGGATCGAAGCGGGACGCCAGCCTGAAGAATAAGATCGCAAACGCAACCACTACCACCGCCGTCCCTACGCCGAGGAACTCGAGCGGCGCCAGTGTGCCAGAAGGCATGCAGTTAGGGTAGCGGAGGGCAAGAAAGAAAGCAAGTGGTTATTTAACTCACTTCCGAAGAAATAGCTCGGAATCTGCCGGCTCTATTTTCTTTGTGGCCTCAATAATTCTTCGTTGATCGACTTCAGACTAGTAAGAATGCGTTTTTCCGCTTCGGGGCTCCATTCGTGCGCGAGGGAGACCGTCATATCCTCACCTTTTCGGCTGAGCGTGAACAACCAGAACATCAGGCAAGTGCAGCATGCTGCCAGTAACAGATTGGTCACCTCGCGATACCACCAGTAATAACGGAGATTTTCGATAAACAAGATTACAGCCTTGACTAATAAATAAGCGGCGAAGCCTACTGAATAATAAATTACGTTTCGATTCAGAGGTACTGGATAGTAGGCGAGAAAAGTAATCGAAAAAAGAACCAGCAGCAGTAAGCTCGTAATAATCACGCGCTCGCAGGTCACGAAATAGTCGGACACTTGCGCCGGCTTAACGCCGACGCCGAGCAACAGCAATGACACCATGGCGGCCGAGCCGATTGCGACCTTGAGAAACCCCCGCGCCACACTTGAGATACCTGGCAACCCCCGCAGTATAACGCCGTAGGTTTCCAGGACCATCAGGGCGTAAGCCGACATTGTCAGTGCCTCGCTGAACATCCAGAATTTCACATAGTTATCGCTCTGAAGCGGGAACAGTGGCAGCGCAACTACCTGCGCCAGGCTCAATACAAGATAGGAAAAAAAGTAAGGATAGATGCGGAACAGGCCGTTCCAAATCAGCCGAACGCAAAGAGCGACGAAGGACAACGTCTCCAAAACCAGGAGAAATTGCTCTTCAAGATGGAGGCGGTCCATGAATCAAAGCTGGGCTTGGACACAGTGTATCACCGCCCCCTCCCGATTGAACGTAGGTTAGTTTCCAAAGTCGCAGTTGCCTTGGAGCACGCAGGGCGGAGGTGGTATGTCCGCGGAAATCGCACTCGTGAGAGCCAGCGCCGCCGCTAGCGTCAATAAAGCTTTTTTCAACATTTGCGTCACAATCTCCTTTGTTTTGTCTGGTTAAGCCTTGATGGCTTGAGGCCAGAGTAAGGGCCGTGACGCGGCGTTTGGAGAAATCGCGAGACATTTTCGGAAAGAAGAACAGAACGAGATTTCCCATGCGGACAGTAGTCCTTGTTCGCGTTTCCTCCGAGAGTGAATTGGAGTATGATTTTAAAGAGCTGGATGAAGCGTACGGAAGATCACGCTACGTTGGATCGCGGCGCGGTTTCAAGTCTTTGGCGGAATAGTCTCTCGCAGATTCCTAGTGTATTCGGACGCTTGGTTTACGTTTCGTCTCTTCGAAATCCAAATAATGGGCGCTACGAGCACCACGGGTTGGCTTTGATTTTCGGCGAAGACGATGCCAACAAAGCCCTGAAAAAGAGCCATCTGCAGCTATTTGAGGAGTGGCTTACCTTTAGTTTGGAACAACAGGCCAGCGATTTGGATCTCTATCTCGCCGGTCTGCCCGATCCGCGCGCGACAGTAATTGAGAATTGGATGAAGCTGGCGCCGTACCGCAACCTGATCCCAGCCTCTGTGCGCGGCGTAGAGAGGCGGCTCTACATCAAAGATCTGATCAAGTTGCTCGAAGTGCTCAAGAGCGCTGGCGGCGGCGCCGGCCCTGATCGAAGCGCATAGCCACACCGGCAACCTGACCGATCACGTCGATTTCCTGCGGATACACATAGACTTTTGGAGTGCACCCGGAGGCCGGGTGCGGCTCCAGGATGAGATGGTCGCCCACCAGGCTGCACCATCCGCAAGCGTACCCCTGGCGGTGCTCCAAGAAATAAATGGGGCGCTCGAACTCGCTCGTCCAGCCCGTATTGGCCACCCGGCGCTGGGTTTCGTCGATCATCACGAACGTCCCGGGCTGCAAGAGAGGATACATAAAGAAGTCGTCGGTCCCGATGAAAGCGTAGTGGTGCTCTTTGAGCCGCAGCTTCTCGAGAAAGAAAAGCGGCAACTTCCCCCAGCGCTGGATCATTCGTGTGAGATAGGTCGTCCGGCGCAGATCGACACCGGGATCGAGCGCGAGCGGCAGCATGACATCGCCATGCGTGCGAGGGCGAAATCCGATGGGGTGGGTCTCGGGGATATCCACCAAAAGAGTGTCCTCCGGCAAGCGCGCGACGGAGATGCCGTACCACTCCATAACTTCGTGAAAATCAAGCCTATAAATAGCGCAAAGGGAATACAGCTTGTACAATGAGGGAACCAGTCCTCGATTCTCGATCTCCGAAATTCGGTTGATCAGGACGGCAAACTCGTCATTATGATACTTCTCTGCGATTTTCAGGCTGGCTTCCTCAACGTCGCGCACACGCAAATTGAGGCGTTCTCGAGCGCGTCGAAGCTTCTGTCCTGCGTCCTCCATGTTATGCTGCTTTCCCGGCCACGGCGGGCACAGGCAAAACCCGCAATCGAAGTTGCGAGCGAAGGCAGAACGCAACTGTTGACAAGGGTCGAATTATACGATCAAGACCTAAAAAGAGCAATGTGCAAATCGGAGTTTTGTTCGGTTTTCCAAACAACGGGCTGGACAAGATTGGTTTTTGATAAGCAAATCACTACTAAGGAACGTTGGATTCAGGGAGAGCTGTCGCACCCGGCTCCGACTCACTGTAACACGGCTGCTCCAGCGGCAATTCCCGCGCCATGAAGAAGCAGCGAGTAGGAATTCAAGGCGAATTGGGAGCCTTCAGCCAGGAAGCGGCACGGCAACTGCTCGGCACCGGCGCGGAAGTAATTCCCTATCAGAGGTTCGAAGAGGTTTTTCGTGCGCTCGAGCGCGGGAAGGTAGACGCAGCGGTGATTCCCATCGAGAACACGCTAGCCGGGTCTGTGCACGAAAACTACGACCATTTACTGAATTTCGATGTGGGAATCGTGGCGGAAACCAGCGTCCGCATCGTGCATAATCTGATCGCGTCCCCGGGCGTCCGTTTCGCAAATATTCGAAAGGTGTATTCCCACCCGGTGGCGCTGAGCCAATGCCTCCGTTTTTTCGCCCGGAACCGTAAGATTGAGCGAACGCCTTTTTACGACACAGCCGGTGCGGTGAAAATGGTGATGTCCGAACGAGCGCCGGATGCGGCCGCGATCGCTTCCCAAGTGGCAGCCGGGATCTACGGCGGCAGAATCCTAAAGCGATCGATCGAAGATGACCGGCATAACTTCACCAGGTTCTTTCTGTTGTGCCGCGGACGGCGCGCGGTCCGGCACAACAGCAAAGAGCAGCATTGGAAGACGACGCTGGTCTTCACCACGCGAAACACCCCTGGGGCGCTGTTCCGGGCGCTGAGCGCCTTCGCGCTGCGCGACATCAGCCTGACCAAAATCGAGTCCCGGCCGTTGCGCGGCAAGCCGTGGGAATATCTGTTCTACGTCGATTTTTTGGGCCGGGAGGACGATCCCGGCGTCCAGAACGCTTTGCGCCACCTCGCCGAGTTGGCGGATTTCTTGCGCGTTTTGGGCAGTTACCCGAAGGGCGGCTAGCGGCTGGCCCGCGACACCTTCGGCGATTTGACGTTGCGAACTTTCTTAGACTTAGCGCCCTGTGCGTTGGCGATCCGAGGCGTAAACTTGAGCGCGGTGTGGGTTGCCGAGAACGCACATACCTTGACGTCTACCATCCCTACCGCGAGTCCGACTGTACGGACATCGCTCTCGCGTATGGTTTCGAGGCCTTTCGGATAAATCACCCAGACCCGGTGTTCGGCAAGGTAGGTCAGTTCCACGAGTTCGTCCTTCTTGTGGATCGCAAGAAACACGATCTCCGGCGCTGAACGGCTCTCGACCGCGTCGCGTTCGAGCAGTTCACGGCGAAAGTCGTCGTCGTGGCGGCCGATCAACCGGACCTTGGTTCCCGTCTTGACGCCCAGCTTGTCGAGTCGGCTGGGAGGATTGCGGATGCGGGCCTCCCATTTCGCGGCAGCATCGCCGAGGTGGAATACGGCTGACGAGCCTGAAAAGACGATGGTTAGTTTTCCAGCACCTGACTTCATGGAGCGGATCTCCTGAAACGGAATCTTTAGCCGAAAAGCGCCGCGAAACAAAACCTCCGAAGTCTCGAGCAAGGCTTTTCCGGTAGACGATTCTTTGCCAAAATCCACACGGCATTGAATTTCCTGTCCCATACGGGAGCCAGTCTACCGCAATTCGGTGCTGTTACCCTTGTGAATGCGTGCTGCGCAGCCTGCTGCTGTTCCTCTCACGCCAGTCCTGGCTTCGACATTGGATGGAAACTTCGCCGGCGGCCGACCGGCTCACGTCCCGCTTTGTGGCCGGGCACACGTTAGAACGCGAGATCGCTGTTTGCCAGCGTCTTAACAGAGACGGCTATCTCGCGAGCCTGGATCATCTGGGCGAGAGCGTCACGTCGATCGAGGAAGCCCGCAATTCGCGCGACGCTTACCTGTGCGCGCTGGATCAAATCGCCGCGCTGAAATTGAATGCCACGGTCTCGGTGAAATTGACGCAGCTCGGATTGGATTTTTCGGAGGGCGATTGCGAATCCAACGTAGAGCAACTCCTAATCCGCGCCAAGGAAATCGGGACCGGCGTAGAGGTCGACATGGAGTCAAGCGCGTACGTCGACCGCACGCTTGGCATCGTGAGGCGTATGCACGATCGCCACGGTCATGTCCGCGCTGTGATCCAAGCTTACTTGCATCGCAGCGAAGACGACATCCGCGACTTGTGCCGGCAGCGGATTCCAGTGCGGCTCTGCAAGGGCGCTTACCAGGAATCGGCCAACGTGGCGTTCCCCCGGAAACAGGATGTCGATCGGAATTACGCCTCTCTGATGAAGATTCTTTTCACAGACGGCATACAGACGGCGATCGCTTCGCACGATGAAAAGATAGTGCAGCGAGCGATCGACTTAGCGAAGGAACAAAAGTTGGGCGCGGATCGTTTCGAGTTTCAGATGCTTTATGGCATCCGGCGCGACTTACAGCGGCGTTTGATCGGCAAAGGATTTCATTTGCGGCTTTACGTTCCCTACGGAGACGCCTGGTATCCGTACTTCATGCGCCGGCTAGCGGAGCGTCCAGCCAATGTTCTTTTCCTGATCAGGAATTTAGTGAAAAGTTAGCAGCGACGCGTTAGGATAAGAACTAGAGCGGGAACCCGACACCACTTAAAGGAGTCCAATGGTTGTGAGGTATTGGGGTTTCTTGATCGCCAAACTGGCGGCGGCCGGTTTGCCCCTGTGGGTGCTGTGGCGCGCGATCAGCTGGCCGTTCCGCCAGGAATTGGCGCATGGCGTTTACAACCACGGCGCTGTTTCGCACGACCCATTTGCGCACGACTTGGGCTATACCTTCGTCATGATGGTGTTCTTTTTGGTGTGCGCCGGCGCGCTCTATTTGATCATCTGGGATCAACGCTACCGGTGCCGCACTTGTTTGCGCCGGCTTCGAATGCCGGTGGCGGCGGGTTCGTGGCCGAACATGCTGCTCTTCGGGGAACCGCGAACTGACTATATCTGTCTTTACGGTCACGGAACATTGCGGGTACCGGAAATACAAATCAACGGCCCCAACACTCCCGACTGGGAACCGCACGACGAAGACATCTGGAAAGAACTCGAGGCGCTCGAGGCGGGCAAGAAGTGAAGGCGGCGCGGCTTGTCCGCGTCACCGCGGGCGTCCTGGTTTTGGCAGCCCTGACTCTGGTTGGCGCAGTTCTCATTCGTCCCTACGCCGCCAACTGGAAGTTACAACGTTACTTGAACGACCTGACCGACGATCCGGCCACTGCCGGCCAGCCGCCCGAATCGACCCGCTCCAAGATAATCGAGAAAGCTTCGGCGCTTGGATTGCCGCTCAGCCGCGAGGGTGTGCAGGTGACGCCTTCGCAGAATGCCCTGCGAATCGACGCGCTCTACGTGGTGCACGTCGATATCGCGGGCTACACCGTGGATCTGCACTTCAGACCCGCGGCGGGCGGAAGCTAGGCGCTGCGCGGAACTGTGGTTTCAACGCGAACGGCGGTCTGCTCCAGCGGAAGCTCTTCCTGAGTTACGCCGGCCAGAGAAACGATGGTCATGCGCTGTCCTTCGTGCAGCCGTTGCAAGAGAATCTGCCGGTCATTGGCGAATCGAATGGCATCGCGATAGGTGTTGACCTCGGCGCTGACCTGTGTAAACACAACAGGTTCGATCTCGTTGACGCGCAATTCCCGCTGCAGCGACTTGGGGATGTCGCGGAGAATCAGCGTGGCGCCCGGGGGAACGCAGACCGCTGGAATCGCTCTGTCGACTTCGAACAGCGGCCGCTGGAACCAGTTCTTGAATTGCGCCCAGCGGCTTTGTCCGCAAGTCGCCTTCGGCGCCGGCAGATCGGATGGTGACGCCAAACCGAGGGAGGCGCCACCAAAGCGGTGAACTACGAGCTCTTCGCCTTCGACTCCCAGACGGTTCGGAAACAGATGCAACGAATAATCACACATGGGGGTGTTTCTCCGCAAGTTAGACGCCAGAACTGCGCTTCGGATGCTTGAGTAACGGTGACTGCCCTAAGCCGCGATTTGCGGGGGACTAGCGCTTCTTGAGCCGGTAATCTTCAACATCCGGCATTTTGATCAATTTGCACATCTCAAAGAGCCGCGATCGGGCGCGCATCCCAATTCGTTCTTCCAAGAAATACTTGCTGTGAAGATCCTCTTGCAAGCCGGAACCGCGCTGGTGGCCGGCTTCGGGATCGCGCAAGTTGGTGGTGATGATCGTGGCGCGTTTGTTATTGCAGCGCTGCGTGATGATAGAGGTCACCGTATCCTCTACCCAGTCTGTGACGCGATGCGCACCGAGATCGTCGAGCACCAGCACTTCGGCCTCGAGCGCAGAGCGGTATGCGTCGCGGTCCATGATACCGGAGGCTTGATCGTAGCCGCTGCGGATGTGATTCAGCAGCGCCTGGAAGTCATAGAAGACGCCTTCGAAGCCTCGCGCGATCAAGCCACGTAGCGCGGCGATGGCCAGATGCGTCTTGCCGGTGCCCGGCGGGCCGATAAAGAGCAAGCCGGGTTTATCGAGCTTCGGAAATTCACGCACATAGCCGCGGACATCGAGCAGCACCTTAGCCAGGCGGGGGCGTTCGACGGGATTGTCGGCGGGAAGAACGAAGTTGTCGAGCGAGGCGTGCTCGTAGAGCGGCGGGATGTTCGCGCGGGACTCAACGCGCTGCGGTCGGCCGACGCCAGCGCACTCGCAGCGTTCGGCGGCTGAGATTCCGTCTCGTTCGACGATTCTCCACCCGGTTCCAGCGCACGTCGGGCAAATTTCTACCGCATTCATGGCGCGCCTCCATTAGCTGTAATTCTTTTGGGCGTCATTCTACCAACCCACGGGTTTGCCCTGGTTCTGCTCATCGAGCCACTTCTTGAGCGGCGCGAAGTAATCAAGAATCGCGGTCGCGTCCATTTGTTTTTGGCCGGTGAGGGCTTCGAGCGCCTCTGGCCAGGGGCGGCTTAGTCCCATAGCGAGCATCGCATTCAACCGGTCGCCAGCCGCTTTGCTTTCATATATGGAGCAACGATTTAGCGGCCCGGTACAGCCGGCGATCCTCGAGAGGGCGCGGTGAAACTGGAACTGCAATATATAGGATAGGAAGTAGCGCGCGTACGGGTAGTTCGCTGCCACATGATACTTCGCGCCCGGGTCGAAATCGTTTTCGGTGCGCGCGACGGGTGGCGCGAGGCCCTGGTACTTCAGCCGCAACTGCCACCACGATTCGTTGTACTTCTCTGGCGGAACCTGGCCCGAGAACACCTGCCAGCGCCACTTGTCGATCATAAGGCCGAACGGCAGGAACGCGACTTTTTCGAGCGCCTTGTTCAGCAGGATGCCAATGTCTTTGGACGAATCGGGCACTTCGGCGAGCAGACCGATTTTCTTCAGGTATTCGGGCGTCACCGAAAGCGCGATGGTGTCACCGATGGCCTCGTGAAACCCGTCGTTGGCGCTATCGCGAAACAAAAACGGCTGCTTGTTATAGGCGCGTTGGTAGAAATTGTGGCCGAGCTCGTGGTGCAGCGTGTAGAAATCTTCGGCGATGCCTTCAATGCAGACCTTGACTCGCAGATCGTCAACCGAATCGACATCCCAGGCGCTGGCGTGGCAGACCACATCCCGATCGCGCGGTTTCACGAACTGCGAGCGCTCCCAGAAAGTCTTCGGCAACGGCGCGAATCCGAGTGAAGTGAAGAACCGTTCGCCGTAGCGCACGATGTCGAGCGGCTGCGTGTTTCGCGACTTGAGGATGGACGTCAGATCGTAGCCGGGATCGGCGTTCCTGGGCGCGACCAGCGGATAAATATTCTCCCATTCCTGAGCCCACATGTTGCCGAGCACGTGCGCTGGAATGGGGCCGCTGGCGGGCACGATGTCGCCGTACTTCTCGCGCAGCTTCCAACGAACATAGGCGTGCAGCGTGACATACAGGGGACGCACCTGTTCCCAGAGCCGGTCCATTTCGGCGGTGAAGGCGTCGGGCGGCATGTCGTACTTCTCGCGCCACATCGCGCCCATGTCAGCAAAGCCGAGTTCGCGCGCGCCTTTGTTGCTCAGTTGGACGTAGCGGGCAAATAGCGGACGCATGGGAGGTGAAACGGTGTGCCAGCCGCGCCAGGCGTCGAGCAATTCCTTGGGATCGATACCGGTGCGTAGGATGTCGCTGAGCTGATCGAGGTCGAAACATCGATCAGGATGCGGGCAATACTTGCCGCTACCGTACATTCCTTCCATGCGCGCGGCGATTTGGGTGAGCTCCTGCGCTTCCTTGGGATCGGAGGGAGCCGCGAGCTGCAGCGAAAGCCGGAGGAGCTTGAACTGGCGGGCCAGATCGTCTGGCATTTTGAGCTGGCTGAAGCGCGTGGACTGCTTGGCGAGCTCCATCGTCGCGCCGATCACTTCCTCGTCGGCTTTGGCGGAGAGGACTTCGGAGTCGTAAGTGATGTAGGTGTCTTTGACCCAGTCGGCGCGCTGTTGCTGGGTAGTCAGTTCAAGCAGCTTGGCCTGCGCGCGGTCCATGAAGGCGCGGGCCTCGGCGAGGGTGGGCGGTTTGTCGGCTGCGTGGCAGACCCACAGGCTCAGGGGGAAGACGAGAAGAATTGGAATTCGCATGGCGGAGCTCGAGGGCGAGTGCCACTATTGTACTCTCGGGTCCCGGGCAAGGAAACAAAATGGACGACAAGTGCTAGGACCGCCTGGGGGCTTCGAGAGCGATTCGGCGCTTGGTACAATTGTATTTCGCGATACTTCTGTATTTCGCGATACGAATACTTCAGCGAACAAAGCGTCATCATTCCTCGTCTAATGCTGGTGGGGGTAACCGTCCCAAGTGAAACCTAAATGGAAGATCCTGCTTGCCTTCACCATGATCGCGCTGGTGAGCGGCGGCGTATTCGCCAGCATCAAGCTGAATGAGCGCGGCGTCGTCTCCGTTCAAAGCGGATTCGCAGCGCGGCAGGACCTGACGGCGATCGTCACGGCATCGGGCGAAATCAAGCCGAAAAATTACATCACGCTAGGCGCGAATACGGCCGGCGCGGCGCCCATCACGGCAATTCTTGTCAAGGAAGGCGACCGCGTAAGGAAGGGGCAGGTTGTAGCGGAGCTTCAGTCCGTCCAGGCGAATGCCGACGTGGCTGCGCAGAAGGCTGCGATCGCGACCGCACTGGCGGATTCCGCCGCGGCCGAAGCCAACATCGCGGCGATGCAGGACGCCGTAACGACAAATCAGGCTACTCTCGAGCGCAACAAGGCAGAACTTCAGCGGACTAAGCTAAACCTGGACCGGGCGACGGAACTTTACAACTCTAAGCTGATTGCGAAGCAGGACTTCGATCAGAAAAAGGCAGAATACGATACGGCAGTCGCAGCGATCGGCGAGGCGGAGGCGCGTCTAGCGCAATCGAAGTCGCAAGTGAATCAGGCGCGCCAGCAGACCACGTCAGCGCAAAAGCGCATCGCCCAGATGCAAGCGCAACTCGACCGCTACAACGATGTACTCGAAAAATATTATGTAAGGGCGCCGCTCGACGGAATCGTAACCGATCTTCCGGTACGCGTGGGCGAGACGGTGGTTCCGGGCGTCCAGGGATCGGCCGCAAGCACGATCATGACGGTGGCGGATATGTCGCTGATTACGGCGGAAGTCAAGGTGGATGAGACGGATATCGTGAACGTGAAAATCGATCAGCCGGCCGAAGTCACTATTGACGCAATGCCGAACCAGACCTTTAAGGGTCACGTGGTGGAGATCGGCAACACGGCGATTCTGCGGTCCACTGGCCTTGCGGCATCTACCAGTACAACGGCGAATCAGGAAGCCAAGGACTTCAAAGTAGTGGTAGCGATCGACAACCCGCCGGACGACATTCGTCCCGGCTTGTCATGCACGGGCAAGATCACGACAGCGACGCGAGCACGCGCGCTGACCATTCCCATTCAAGCTTTGACCATCCGCCAGCGCGGCGACCTGGAGCCGGCCAAACCGAACAAGGGAGTGGAGGCGGCTGCGAGACCGGATCCTGTGGCCGAGAAAGCCAAGAAAGAGGAGCTGCAAGGCGTCTTCGTGATTCGTAATGGCCACGCGCAGTTCGTCCAGGTCGCGACCGGGATCAGTGGTACAACCGACATCGAAGTCATCAAGGGCCTGAACGACGGCGACACACTCATCACCGGTCCCTACAAAGTGATCCGGACTTTGAGGAACGACGCCAAGATCAAGGTCGACAATAAGCTGCCGGTGATTGGAGCGGGCAGCTAGCCGAGCATCGCGAAAATGGCGACGACAGCTACACCAGAACTCGTCGAGCGCGGCGAGATACTCAAACGCGAAGGCATCGTTATCCGGACTTTCGATCTGTGGAAGACCTACGTCATGGGCGACCAGGAGATTCACGCGGTCTCGGGCGTGGACATTGAGATCAAGCGCGGCGAGTATGTCGCCATCATGGGGCCGTCCGGTTCGGGAAAATCGACGCTGATGAATCTGATCGGCTGTCTAGATACAGCTAGCAAAGGCCTTTACTACTTGAATGGGACGCTCGTCAGCGACATGCAGGACGACGAACTGGCACACATTCGCAACAAGGAAATCGGGTTCGTCTTTCAGACCTTCAATCTTCTGGCGCGTGCTTCGGCGCTACACAACGTCGAGTTGCCGCTGATCTACGCGGGGGTTCCGGCGGCGCAGCGGACCGAGCGCGCCAAAGCTGCTCTGCGAGCGGTCGATCTCGAAGCGCGCATGAATCACAAGCCGAGCGAGCTGTCGGGTGGCCAGCGGCAGCGCGTCGCGGTGGCGCGCGCGCTGGTGAACAATCCGTCGATTCTGCTGGCAGACGAACCGACCGGCGCCCTCGACAGCGTGACGGGCAACGAGATCATGGGGCTGTTCGAACGGCTGTGGAGCCAGGGCAACACGATTGTCGTGGTGACGCACGAGGCCGACATCGCGATGCGATCGCATCGGGTGATTCACATCCGCGACGGCAAGGTCGAAAAAGACGAAAAGATCCGCTGATCAGTGCGCCATAGAGCTGGCGCCGCCTTTTTTCGCGCGAGTCTTCTTCATCAGAAACACCAGCGGAATCACGGCCAGAAACGTCAGGGCGAACATGCGGAAATCCTCGAGGAACGCGAGCATTTGCGACTGGCGATGTACCATGTTGTAGACCATTTGCTGCGCCTGCGAGGCGGCGTACATGGCGTCGGCTCCTTTTGAGAGGAACATCTGTTTGGCGGCGCCGAACGTCGCTCGATAGGAATCGTCCAGCAGGGAGACGTGTTCGATCAGCCGCTGCTGGTGAAACTGCTCCCGGCGGGCCAGGAAGGTCGTCGCCAGCGCAATGCCCGTGCTACCGCCAACGTTGCGCGCCAGGTTGATGAGGCCGGTGGCATAGCTGGTGTTTTCGCGCGAGATGAAATAGAACGCCGCGGTGTTGATCGGCACGAATAGGAACGCAAGGCCGAGGCTTTGCACGATGCGTGCTATCACAGCGTGGCGGAAGCCAATCTCAAGGTCGAAGTTCGACATTTGAAACAATCCGAGTGAGGACACAACTAGTCCGACAATGACCAACCAGCGGGCTTCATACTTCGAAAGCAAAACGCCGACGATCGGCATCATCATCATGATCACGATGCCGCCGGGCGAAAGCGCCATGCCGCTTTGGGTCGCCGTATAGCCGAGCAGGGTCTGTAGGAACAAGGGCAGCGCCATCGTGCTTCCGTACAGCACGAAGCCCAGCATAAACATCATGAAGGTCGAGACGGCGAAGTTCCGTTCCTTGAGAAGGTGAAAGTCGACTACGGGCTCTTTTTGACGAAGCTCCCAGATCAGGACACCGACCAATGCTACGGCGGCGATCACTGCGGCCGCGACGATTCCGTGCGATGAGAACCAGTCGTTGCGCTGGCCCTCGTCGAGTGTGATTTCAAGCGCGCCGAGCCCGGTTGCGAGCAAGCTGAGTCCGATGTAGTCGATCCGCAGACCGGCCAGGCTCTTGCGCACTATATACGGAGGGTCGGAGATAAGCAGCGATGTTAGGAGCAAAGAACAAATGCCGACCGGAATGTTGATGAGAAAGATCCAGCGCCAGGTGAAATTGTCAGTGATCCAGCCGCCCAGTGTCGGGCCGACCACCGGCGCGAACACGACTCCCATCCCGTAGACGGCCATCGCCATGCCTTGCTTTTCGCGCGGGAAGGTCTCGCGAAGAATGGCCTGTGAAACGGGCTGCAACGCCCCGCCGCCCAGGCCTTGCAGCACACGGCAAATGATGAGCGCGGTCAAGCTGGGAGCGAAGCCGCACATCGCGGAGCTGATCGTGAACAGCGCGACGCACGTCATGTAGAAGCGCTTCCGGCCGAATAGCGATGAGAACCAGCCGCTCAGCGGAAGCACAATGGCGTTGGCAACCAGGTACGCGGTGAGCACCCACGTGGATTCGTCCACGCTCGACGACAGGCTGCCGGCGATATGCGGCAGTGCGACGTTGGCGACGCTGGTATCGAGCACTTCCATGAAGGTCGCGAGCATCACGGTGCCGGCGATCAACCACGGATTGATCGCATGGTGATCCGTCGCCTGAAACGAGATTACTTGCGTTGCTGCCATGATCGGCTCCGGCGATCCGCGAATCGGCTACTTGGTGAGAATGGTCGCTTCGACGTTCATTCCCGGACGCAGCGTCTGATTGCCACCGGGAATCGGGTCGAGGACGATTTTCACAGGAATTCTCTGCACGACTTTGACGAAGTTGCCGGTGGCGTTCTCGGGTGGAAGCAGGCTCATCCGCGTACCGGTAGCACCAGCGATCGAATCCACATGGCCGGAGTACCTCCGGCCGCCGAGATCGGCCTTAACTTCGGCTTTCTGTCCAGAGTGCACGTCGCCAAGTTGCGTTTCTTTAAAATTCGCCGTGACCCAAACCTGCTGGAGCGGCACGATCATCATCATTCCCTGCCCCGGCTGAACGATCTGGCCCACTTCGGCGGTCTTTTTCGTGACCACGCCGTCCATGGGAGCGACAATGGTCGCGTAGCTGAGATTCAATTCTGCTGCTTCGAGATTCGCGCGAGCCTGCGCGATGTTGGCGGTGGCGGATGCGACGTCGGCGCGGCGCACGTTGACCTGCTGTTGATTGGCGCGCGCTTCACTGACGCCTGCGCGCGCTTGTTCCACCCGAGCCTGCGCCGTCAACATGGCGGCTTTCTTTGTATCGGCGTCTTGATTCGCACCGTTAAGTTTATCTTTCGCGGCTTGCAGTTCGCTTTCGGCGACGCGGGCAGTCGCCACGTAGGAGTCGTATTGCAGGCGCGAGATCTCGGATTTCTCGACCAGCGGCTTCATTCGGCTCAAGTCCGCCTGGGCGCGGTCATAGTTGGCTTGTGCCGTATTGACATTGGATTTAGCCCAGGAGATGTCCGAAGTAGAAGCGCGCTCATAGTCGAGCTTGGCCTGATCGTATTGCGCCTGCGACGCGGTGAGCTGGGCATGAGCGCTGGACGTACTGCTCTCGGTGGTGTCGCGCGTCAGCGGAACGTTGACTGTGGCGCCCGAGGCTTGGCTCTGGGCGAAAGCGAGCGCAGCGCGCGCCTGATCGAGCTTCGCTTCATAGTCGCGAGGATCGATCCGGACCAGCGGCTGGCCCTGCTTCACCTGCTGATTGTCGTCGACCAGCACCTCGACGATGTTCCCCGAGATCTTGGACGATACCGGCATGATGTGCCCGTCTACCTGAGCGTCATCAGTAGAGACCTGGCCGAGCGTATTGAGCCACAGGACTGCGCCGCCCGCGGCGAGCGCCGCGAGAACTGCGATGATCAATAGGCGGCGAGGCCAAGGGCTGCGGGTCTTCTCCAAGCGCCGCGTCGACTCGGTCGTCAGCCGTTCACGCGCGGGTGCTTGCGCGTGCGCTTCTTGTTCCAGAGGATCGAGAGTCTCCTGTTCCATTATGGCTTGCTCCTCACTTGGCATATAGAGTCTCCATCTGGCCGGTGGCACGCGCCAGGTCGGCGCGGGCTTGGCTGTATCGATATAAAGCCGCGATCTGATTGTCGTTGGCGCGGGCAAGTTCGTCCTGCGCGGTGATTACTTCAATATTGTTGGCGACGCCGGCCTGGAACCGGTCGCGCGCTTGGACCACTTCTTCACGCGCGAGGTCAACGCCCTGGTTGGCGACGTCGACCTCGCTGCGTGCGGCTTCAAGCTGCGATCCCGAGGTCTTCACTTCGAGCGCGATTTGATCCCGAAGATCTGCTTCCTGCTGGGCGAGTTTCTTCAGCTCGATCCCGGCCACGGCGGTCTGAGCTTTAATCCGGCCGCCCGTGAACAGCGGCACCTGCAGATTGGCTTCGTAGTCGTAAGTCGGAATCATGGTGGTCGGGGTCAGACCTTGCAACGCCCAGGATCCCGTCAGAGTGAGTTTCGGTATGCGTTCGTCCTGAGCTTCCTGCTTCTGCAATGCGACGGTTCGGATCTGCGACGCCAGCGTTTTCATCTCGGGACGCTCGGTGAACGCGCGCTCGATGCTCTGGTCGGCGTTGAAGTCCTGCGTCCGGAAGAACTCGGACTCATCGGCTAGTTCGACCGGCTGTTGCGGGGGCAGATTCAACAGCCGCGCGAGACCGAAAAGCGCCGTCTTACGTTCGGTCTCGGCGTCGATGAGCCGCTGACGCTCATTCTGATACTGAACATTCGCCCGCAGCGTGTCGATACCTGTGCCTACGCCGCTCTTCTGCATATCGGTAGCCTGATCGAACAGCGCTTTTGCGAGATCCACGCGCGACTGAGCGGCCTTCACATCCGCCGATGCACGCAGGCAGCCGAGATATTGCGAGACGACAAGCTGCACGTTCTGCTCGCGCACCATTTGATTTTGCGCCCGGGATCCGTTCACGTTCTCCTTGGATTCCTGCCAACGGCGCCAGGCCGTCAGATCGAAAATCGGCGCCGACCCCGTGGGGCCTGCTTGCGTCGCCCAGAAAGGACCGATGTGACCAGGGAAGCCGGGAACCTTCGACCCAAACAGAGCTTGGATGTTTTCGCGTCGCAAGGATTGGTTTGCCTCGAAGTTGATTTGCGGGAGCAGGCCCGCGCGCGAGATGTTCTGATTCTCCAAGGTCTGAGCGATCGTTAGATTCGCGATCACCACTTGAGGGTTCTCTTTTAGCGCCAGGTCCACAGCGGCGCGAAGCGTCAGCTTCATTGGGTCGGGGTCGGCCGCGCGAGCCGCAAAGCTCGCCGCGAGCAAGAGCGCGAGCGAGTGAATTAGAATCCCGCGCCAAGGACGCTGCCTCTCGCCGGTGATCTCAGAAACGATGGAACAAGTGAGCGGTCCAGACGTGCGGAAGAACGCACCCTCGCGAAACAACTTAGTAAGCACGCGTTTTCCTTCGTCGTCGATAAAGAGCGTCGAAGTAAGATCCACGACACGCGCTTTGTCAGCCGGCTGGCTGCTCCAGACCTGCTCCAGTTCCTTGGCCCAGGGACCGACCAGCTTGCCTTCTACTTGGATCGTCGTCGCGGCCGGGTCGTCGTGGGTCGTGATCTTTAGCATTACCGATTCGCTCCGTCTGGCCGCAGTTAAAGCAAAGGGATAACCAGTAATTTTTCCATTCATTTCAATTACTTATCTGCCGCGGCCGGAGAGTCGCCGTGCCGACATATCGGCGCATGCCGAGGCTTCGGCGACCGGCCATCTAGTCCCGGCGGACGGGAACAATCGCCTGACGTTGGTGTCTACTATGACGTGTTCGAAGAATCTGTGGTCACGGAAAAGAAAAACAACCGGCCGCTCGCGTTTTTGATTTCGATAAGTGCGGAGTTAGTGGTTGTAAGTGTACTCATTCTCATTCCCCTTGCTTACAACGATCACTTACCGATATTCGAGTGGAAGCACGTCGGCCTGGGGACGCCAGTGCGGCCGGTAGAGTTGAAACCTGTCGCCGCACTTCCGGATCGACGCGCTTCGAGCACGACAGCTTTCCGTCCGCGTTTTGTCGAGCCGTCGCGGCCGGCGATCCACTTTGAGCGGGAATCCATTGGAGAGCCGTCGCTGGAAGCGCCGACCATCGAAGGCGTTTTCATTTCGTCGGGTAGCTCGCGCGGACCGGTGATTGACCTTGGGCTGAAGCTCGAACCGCCGCCAGCGCCGAAACTGGATCCAACGCCTGCGCCGAAAACGCGTGAGCCGATTCCGGTCGGCGGCCAGGTCCAAATGGCGAAGCTGGTGAAAAAAGTTCTACCAAGGTACCCGCCGCTGGCCGTGGCGGCACGTGTCGCAGGCGTCGTGCACTTGATCGGGATCATCGCGCGGGATGGTACCATCCGCAATTTGCAACTGCTGAGCGGCCATCCGCTGCTGACCCGCGCGGCACTGGAAGCGGTCCAGCAGTGGATTTATAAGCCGACGCTGCTCGATGGCGAACCTGTCGAAGTCATCGCGCCGATCGATGTGAATTTCACGCTGGCAGATCGATAGCCGGAAAAGGTGCGCGGACGCCGCCGCGGCACCGGGCTAAGCTGTCCGCGTGCTCCGCTTCCGGGCGGTTATTGAGAAGAGAAACGACGACTGCGGTTGTGCAGAATGCGGACGGCGAAATACAACGCAGTAAACAAGAGCACCGCGAATAGGAGAAATTGCCAGGCGTGATGCTGCAGATATGGAATGGTGTCTCGACCCAGGCGCGTTCCCAGCCAGGCAAGGAACAGATATCGCGGAAGACGGGCAGCGAACAGCACGACAGTAAATCGCAGCGGATTCACACCCAGCGCGCCCGCAGAGAGGACGAAAATCTTCATCGGCAAGGGGATGATGACAAACGCGGGAACGAAAATTGTAAGTAGTCCGTACTCGGCGAACCAGGCCCGCAATTGCGCGCCGCG
>Ga0126373_10000242_pt1 | contig 35917 bp, 35 predicted proteins | sample PanSoiMetPlot_11_FD_92545 | JGI IMG/M metagenome (GOLD analysis project Ga0126373, IMG submission 92545) | Tropical forest soil microbial communities from Panama - MetaG Plot_11 | ecosystem: Environmental > Terrestrial > Soil > Tropical forest > Bulk soil | place: Panama | collected 2016-02-17 | reverse complement strand
GAAATCGGACCCGGTACTCTGGTATTCGACCAGGCGCACCCGATCCCGCAAATTCAGCTTGCGCGTCTTTTCCTCGGGTGGCCCGAGCAGCCGCACCAGCCGCCGCCTCAAGTTAGCGGTCTTGCTGACGTAGGGCTCCGCATTCGGATCAGGGCCGCGCAGCAGAAATACTGCGGGCGCCGCCGGCACCGCCGCGAAGATCTCCGCATCCCGTTCCGGCGCGAACTCCAGCCGCTGGCTCAGCACGAGGTCATTGTAGTCGTGTGGGCGCAGGTGCCCCCGCCTGCGCGGCCGGGCGTAAGCCCGGTAGAGGGACGGGGAAGATCTCAAAATGGTGGCATCGGGGTCGGCCTCGGCAAACCGCGGAGCTCACGCTCCGCTGGGCAAGCGAGGGCGCCTGCCCCTACATATTCGACTCTTTTGGCTTTTCTCTGTGCCTCGGTGGTGACAACGTTCTACCGGAAGTTCGCGCTCCGGAATTTCTGCCGGAAGTCCGCGCCCTCCAGCTCCACGATCCGGCACATTTCATGCAGCCGCGAGCGCATCCGCTCCCCCACCCGGTCGCCCAGCGTCTCTTCGCGCACTGCGCTGCGCACCGCCGACAGCGCCCCCGACGCCCCGGCCGCCGCCTGATTCGCAAAATTGGTGGTGATGATCGTCGTCCGGTCGTTGTTATAGCGGGTATTCAGGATGAGGCTCACCGTGTCCCACACCCACTCGGTCGGCTTCACCGCCCCCAGCTCATCGAGCACCAGCACGTCGGTCTCGAACACCGGCCGCAGGACCTCCAGCTCCGTGGTCTGCACCGAGCTGTTGTACGAGTTCTGAATTTCCTTCAGCAATTCGCGGTAATCGTAAAAAAGGCACGGCACCCCGCGCGTGAGGATCAACTCTTTCACGATCCCTACCGCCAAATGTGTCTTCCCCGTGCCAATCTTTCCGATCAGCAGCAGCCCGGTGCCATCCCGCGGATCATATTCCGCGGCGAACCGGCTGGCCGCGATCAACGCCAGCGACAGCGAGCGATGCGCCGCCGGAAAATCGGTGGTGAAGCTCGACAGCTCGCAATGCTCATAGCGCTTCGGAATGCGCGCCGCCGCCAGCAGCGATTGCGCCCGGTCCTTCAGCCGGCAATCGCAGCGTGTGACCCGCCGGTCCGACCCCGACTTCACCGTCTTCCAACCCGTTCCTTCACACAGCGGACACACTTGCGCAGACACCGTCATGTATAAGAAGCCTTCCCTCGACTCTTCTCTGACTGTGCACCGCGCCCCCGATTCCCGCAAGTCCCAAACCGGGGCCGCTTGTGCACATCCTGTGGGAGAGGCTCGCCGGATTGTGGACAAGCGAGGAAAACGATCCCGACAACCCTCCACGGTTCACTCAGGTCGCAGACTCGGTCGGATCCCAGCGCGCCCGCGCTCCGGGCTACGCCATCATCCGCCAGATCTCGCGTCCGGCGCGCATTTGCAGTTGACAACCCGAAAAGTGGCGTGACAATAGCAGCCGCCAGGATTCCGTCGCGGCGGTTGACATCCAATTTTAGACCGCGACACACCAGGAACCTGCATGAGGAGAGACGATGAACAAAGCTGATCTTGTGGACCGCATCGCGTCGGCTTGCGAAGTGAGTAAGGCGCAGGCCACGACCGCGATTGATACCGCCATCGACAGCATTACCGCTTCCCTGAAGAAAGGCGAGCGCGTCGCATTGATCGGGTTCGGTACCTTCGGGGTTTCCCAGAGAAAGGCCCGCAACGGGCGGAATCCGCAGACCGGCGCCACCATCAAGATTGCCGCGCGCCGCGTCGCCAAGTTTACGCCCGGCGCAGAGTTGAAGAAGGCAGTCAATAAGAAGTAGAAGTCCCTCCCACAGTACCGCTGTAGTCTTTATTGGCGGCAGAAGCTTCGGCTTCTGCCGTTTTCATTTTCCGGTAGAGACGGGGCCGGGCCTGCCCCGTCTCCGGCTTGCCCGGTCTCGCATCCCACTCACCCCGCCACCGGCCCGAACACTCTGGGCACCAGCGCGCCGGTGCGTTGCCGATACCTCACGTACTGATCCCCAAATTTTTCCGACAGCAGCTTTTCTTCCCGTCGCGACTTCAACATGAGCGCCAGCCACGCCAACGCGACCGCCAGCAGTGCCCGCCACATGCCGACCGCCAGGGCCGTCCCCGCCATCGCCAGCAGAATCCCGGTGTAGATCGGATGGCGCACCCAGGCGTACGGCCCGGACTGGATCAGTTGATGATCCTCTTTCAGGCCCACCCGCGCGCTCCAGAATTGCCCCAGGTGAATCCGGGCCCAGACCGTGATTGCCAGTCCGGCTACGGTCAGGGCGAGTCCCGCCCATCGCACCGCCTCGCCGTCGGCCACGAAGCGCCGATCCAGAATGCCCAGCTGCCAACCCACAAAGCCCAGCAGCACGGCGACCGCCAGCATGATGGTGATCGTGCCCATCCGTTGGCCGATCGGTTCCCGGTGCACGGTGCGCCGCACGCGAAATGCGCCACCGATCCAGTACAGGATCCAGACCAGCCATAGCCAGTGCAGGATCTGGAGAGAAAGAATCCGGTTCATAGCTGCCTCCTGCTCGCCGACGTTGGGATTCATCGGGCTGAACACGCCCGGCGGGGTATCTTTCCAGATCCAGGCATGCGCCATCCATGGCTCCTCGAGCGCCAAGTGTCCGGCCCCGCTGCGTTTTCATGCGTGTTTCCTTTCTTTCTTTGGCTGCATCTTCTGCAGCCGGTGGATCCAGGCCAATTCGCGGGCCAATTGCTCGCGCGTGAATTGCAGAACCTCGCGCGGATAGAAATCAATGGCCTCGGCTACCTGCATGGCTTCCATGCGGCTGCTGACCTCCCGCACCGCGGCTTCGCGTGCGCTCAGGATGCGGGCTCGCGTCTCTTCGGCCAGCACTGGAAAGAGCGCCACCCGCAGCCGGAAACCATCGTGGGAATACGCCGCGTCTTCCGGAAAATCGCTGAGCCGCTCGACCAGCGCCTCGATTCCCGCCCGCGTAATCGCATACTGCTGCCGCTTCTGCCCGCGCTCACCCGGTACAGTCTTGCGTGTGACCCAGCCCGCCGCCGTGAACCGCCGCAACAGCGGATACACCAGGTTGTTGTGAATGGCCCGCTGGCCAAAGATCATCCCTGCTTGCTTTTTGAGCTGGTAACCGTGCCTGGGTCCGTCGAGCAAGGTCGCCAGCAGCACTAGGTCAGTCATGACACAGTCAGTATTGATCTAATAACCCGGGTTGTCAAGACACAACCCTGCCGTTCGTTCGCCGGATGAACGCGGAATTCATTGGGAGAACGATCAGACCGGGCCCCACGCCAGGCAGACTTAGCAAGGCAGACTTAGCAGGCCGACTCACATTGACAGGTAGTCATCGCATCCGCAATCCCCGCCATGGAGAGACGGGCCTTCCTCGCCCAATCAACACGATGCAGAGACGGGCGTCCTCGCCCAATCAACACGATGGAGAGACGGGCGTCCTCGCCCGTCCCACCGCGAACTCAGCAGCAGTTGCGGCTTTCCCCGGCCCCTCGGATCCCGGATCCATGCGTCGGCAAGGCATGCCAACCGCCTTTGCTATCAATTGCTTCCCCGTTGCCGAATCCTTTCCCCCTCTTGTACAATCAAAAGATTCGCATTGAGGTTCAACCGAACATGAAGGCAGCGATTCATCCCGTTTACAACGAAGTGCGCGTGCAGTGCGCGTGCGGCAATCATTTCACTACCCGTTCGACCCACAAGGGCGACATCCACGTCGAAATCTGCTCGCAGTGCCACCCGTTCTTCACCGGCAAGCAGAAGCTGATGGACACGGCGGGCCGAGTAGAGCGCTTCCGCCGCAAGTACGCGAAAAGCGACGCCAAGACCGGCGCCTCGAAGAATTAACTTTCTTCAGGAATTTCCAGAGGATCGTCCACACGGCGATCCTCTTTTAGTTTTTAGGCGAGTGCTGATCCTTCGGTGCGCGCTCTTTGGAGAAGCTTGGGGCTGAAGGCGATTCTCCCGGCAGCGACGCATCAGAGTTTCCCAAAAATCCGCGGAAAATCCGCGTAAATCCGTGGCCGGCGCTAGTCGTCGGACTCGATGGGCTCGCCCACGCTGTTGTAGTACACAGTCTTCGGCTTCTTGCTCTTCGCCTTGACCGGGACGGGCGCAGGTTTGGGCGGCGCCGCCTGGGTGGCGGGCGGAACCGGTGCCGCGACAGGCACGCTCGCGCTCTCCGCCGCAACTTTCCACTCGGCCGTCTCTACCACAGCCTGGGGTGTCGCCGGCACGCGCACCGGCTCCACGGGCAGCTCGACCCGCGCCGCGCTCACGACTGGCGCGGTGTCCATGGGCATCGCTGCCTGAGGAACGGCTGCCACTACCACCGGAGTCGCCGCCGCTGCGGAAACCCTCGCAGCCTGAGGCACAGGGGACGGCACCGTCGGCGTATAACCGGCTCCCACCCGGCCGATCGCACCCTCGGGTGTCGTGGTCAAAGCCGGGCTGGTTGCTCGCGAGTCTACGATTACGCGCACCCTGCGCGCCCCGCGCCCCGACCACGCCATCAGCAGGACCAGAAAGATCCCGGCCAGGCAGGCCTCGATGAAGGCGACGAACAAGGGCTGGGGCAGGAAGGCATTCTGATTCTGGGTAGGCCCTTGGCCGAACGCGTTCATCAGCGCAGGCATGGCCCAGTCGCGGATCAGCAGTTGCAGCAGCGACCACAGCGCTTCGCCCAGCACCACGCCACCCACGATGGCTGCGATCCACCGGCGAGGATCAGTGCCCGTCAGCGCCGGTATTTTCGGAGTGTCACTCACAGCTGGCCTCCGTTTCCTATGATGCGATTCTGGCACACCACGCGGGTCCGGGAAAGTCCGGGTCGCTTGGCTGGGGCAGGCGAGGGCGCCGCCGCTACACAAGCCCGGCCCATCCTCCTACCGGGTGCTCTCCGCGTCCTTCGCGCTCCTGGCGGTTCAGAGCTTTTTGGGGCCTCCCAAACGCAGGTAAAATAGCCCTCGTGCGCAAGCGCTGGGAGAACCCGGATCCCGCCACCCCGCCCCTCGCGGCGCAGGTGCCCGTCCCCTCGCGCCTGATGATCGGCAATGTCCCGATCGCCCCGGCCACGGTCCTCGCCCCAATGGCGGGCGTCACCGACACGGTCTTCCGGCGATTCATCCGCAACCTGGGCGGCTGCGGCCTCATCATGACCGAGTTCACCTCGGCCGACGGCGTGCTCCGCGCCAAGGACCAGAAGGCCAAGCGCTACCTGCACTTCTACGAGGACGAGCATCCCATCTCCGCGCAGCTTTTCGGCAGCAATCCGCAGGTCATGGCCGACGCCGCCCGCATGGTCGAGGATCTCGGCTTCGACCTCGTCGATTTGAACCTCGGCTGTCCCGCCAAGAAAGTCGTCAAATGCAACGGCGGCTCCGGCTTGCTGCGCGATCTTCCGCTCATCCGCGAAATCTTCGAATCGGTCCGCAAGGCCGTGAGCATTCCCTTCACGGTGAAATTCCGCGCCGGCTGGAACGACGACGATATTATCTGCGTGGAACTCGCGAAGATGGCCGAGGACTGCGGCCTCGCCGCAGTGGCCCTGCACGCCCGTACCCGCGAACAAGGCTACAGCGGCAACGCGCGCTGGGAATGGATCGCCGCCGTCAAGCAGGCGGTCAGGATTCCGGTGATCGGCAACGGCGACATCCGCTCGCCCGAAGATGCCTGCGCCATGATTGCCCAAACCGGCTGCGACGCCGTCATGATCGGCCGCACCGCCCCCGCCAACCCCTGGATCTTCCGCCAGATCGAGCAATACAACGAATGGCTCGGGTCTCATGTAGGGACAGGCGCCTCGCCTGTCCAGGCCGAGCAAAGCTCGGCGGCTTGTGCCAACGACCAACGACCAACGACCAACGACCGCCCCTACGATTCCCCCACCGAAGCCGACCGCTACTCCATGATCCGCACCTATTTCCGCATGCTGATCGAGGAAGGCTTCCGCGACGCCGAAGGCAAGATGAAGCAATTCGCCTCCTGGTTCACCCACGGCGTCCCCGGCGGCGCCCACCTGCGCAAGGAAATTTACGAATCGAAAAGCGCGCCCGAGATCCTGGCTCGCGTAGAAGACTTCTTCGAAGCCCGCCTAACCCCGTGTGGCGCGGGCACTCTTGCCCGCGAACTCTGAACTTCGCGAAGCAATCCGCGCCTTCGCCAACCACCCTCCGCGTCCTTCGCGAATCCTTCGCGTTCTTAGCGCTTTAAGAGTTTGCCCGGCTTCACGCCGCTATCGCCCGCAGCTTGTTCCCCTCCCGCTCCACATACGCCCACGGCACCGCATCATCATGCGTGAACACGGTCAACCAGCGCTCCGGCAGCGCCCGCTCGTAATACCGCTTCTTACTGGCGACCGTCTCCAGCGGATAAAGATCAAATGCCATCCCCCAGGTCAAATCGAGATGCGCGCTGGTGGGAATCAAATCCGAGATGTAGCACGCCGTCTTGCCTCCGCTCTCCACCACCACCGCCTGCATGTGCTTCGTGTGCCCGGGAAACACCCGCACCGAAATCCCCGGCACGATCTCCCGATCCCCTTCAAGCAACTCCATCTGCCCGCTCTCCACCAGCGGGTCGTAGTTCTCGCTGATGTAGCTGATGGCATCGCGCTCGAGTTGCTGGTGCCCGTGCTCCACCTCGCCCCGCGGCGCGTAATACTTGGCCCGCGGAAACGTGGCTACAATTCTGTCGCCGCGCCGCACCGTATTCCATCCGCAGTGATCGAAGTGCAGATGCGTATTGATCACGATATCGATGTCATCCGGCGCGCCGCCCCCCGCCGCCAGGTTCTCGAGCAGCTTGGCCGGTTGCCCGTAAATCTTCACCATCTTCTCCGACAGCTTGCTCCCGATCCCGGTCTCGACCAGCACATTCTGCTTTCCCGTACGGATAAGCAGCGAATTCAATCCCGCCCGCACAAAATTCTGCGCATCGGCCTGCACCTTGCGCGACCACATCACCTTGGGTACGACCCCAAAAAACGCCCCGCCATCGAGCGGATACGTTCCATCAGAGAAGACACTCAACTCAAAATCCCCAAGATTGACTTTCGCCCCCATTCTCCTCCTATAGAGACGGGGCTTGCCCCGTCTCCCCCCGCTTGCGCCGCAACCCTACTTCAGTTCGTGCTCCCAGAACTCCTCCATCATCGTGAACAGGTGCGTGCGCGCTGCAGTCCCGGCAATGCCATGGGTCTTGTTGGGATACGCCATGAAGCGAAACTGCTTGCCCGCCTTGATGAGCGCGTCGATCATCTGAATGCTGTTCTGAAAGTGCACGTTGTCATCGCTCGTCCCGTGCACCAGCAGCAGCGAGCCATGCAGTTGGCTGGCGACCTTGGGCATGTTTGAATCCTCGTAGCCCTTCTCGTCCTCCTTGGGCAGGCCCATGTAGCGCTCGGTGTAGATCGAGTCGTAGTTGTGCCAATCGGTTACGGGTGCGACCGAGATGCCTGCCTTGAAAACGTCGGAGTGGGTGAGTGCATAGAGCGTCATCGATCCGCCGTTCGACCAGCCCCAGATGCCAACGTGCTCGCGATCAAGCTGCGGATACTGCGCCAGCAGCTGGTTCAGCGCGGCCAGCTGGTCCTTCAATTCAATCGCGCCGAACTCGTGCCGGATCGCAGTATTGAACTTCAACCCGCGATTGGGTGAACCGCGATTGTCGACGGTGAAGATGGCGAACCCCTTCTGCAGCAGAATCTGGTGGAAGAGCGCGGTCGTCCCACCCCAGTCATCGCGTACCAGCTGTCCAGCCGGGCCGCCATACAGGTGGACGATTAGAGGAATCTTGCCCGAAGTGTTGGCCGGCAGCAGCAGCTGCCCGTAGAGCGGGGTGCCATCGTCGGCTTTGAACTCGAGGTACTTCTCCGGAGCGAGATCGTAGTCGGCAACGCTGCGCGAATCCCAGATCGGAGTGCACGTCCCGCCCACCGTGCACAGCGACTGGCGCGGCGGAGTCGTGTCGGTCGAGTAGCGATCGACCCAGTGCTTGGCATCATCGGCGAAGTTGGCCGCATGCACGCCGGCGCCGTCGCTCAGCTTATGGAAATTGCTACCGTCGAAATTCACCGCATAAACCTGTTCCTGGCGGTAGTCGCCTTGGTTGGCCGTGAAGTAGACCGCGTTCTCGTCGACCCCTTCCACCCCCAGCACCTCGTAGTCGCCCTTCTCCAGCTGGCGTTCGAGATGTGCATCACCAGAGAGTGGATCGCTTTTTTCGAAACTGTACAGGTAGAGATGGGTGTGCCCGTCGCGCCAGCTCGACCAGATGAAGCGGTCGCCGGTGTTCAGCAGGTGGAAGTCGTCGTTCACGTTCACCCAGGCATTGGGCATCGATTCGGTGAGCATCTTGCGCGAGTGCCCGGTCCTGGTGTCGATGAAATAGAGGTCCAGCGTGTCCTGCTCGCGGTTCAGCACCTGGGCCCACGCGATGCCGTCGCGCACCCAGCCAAAGCGCGGCACGTAGTTGTCGGTGTCCTTAGTGAGGGTGAGCCACTTTACCTTGCCACTCTTCGCGTTGACGACGCCGAGGCGCACAACCGGATTCGGATCCCCCGCCTTCGGATATTTCTCCTGGTCGACCTTGGGGTGGGTGGGCATCCAGTCCGTGATCGGATAGGTGGGGACGAGCTTCTCATTCATCTGCAGGAAGACGATCTCTTCGCTGTTGGGCGACCAGAAGTAGTTGCTGCGCACGCTCAACTCTTCCGCGTAGACCCAATCGACTTCGCCGTTGAGAATGTTCTCGTCGGTGTCTTTGGTGAGCTGGCGGGGAGCGCCTTGATCGATGGGCTGCACGTAGAGGTTGTGCTTCAGCACGTAGGCAATGTGGCTGCCGTCGGGCGAGAACTTGGGATCCTGGGTGGGATCGGGCGACGAGGTGAACTGCACCGCGGTGCCATTCTCCACAGTGTAGAGCCAGAGCTGGCCGTTCGAATCGAACAGCATGCGCTTCGAGTCGGGCGACCAGAGATAGGCGGCCACGTGATAGCGCAGCACACGCTCTTTCTCGCGCTCATTCTTGATCTTGGTCGCGTCGGGGGCAAGGCTGGAAAGCTTGGACTCGTTGACCAGCACTTTCTTCTCGCCGGTGGCGGCGTCGACATACCAGAGTTCGCCGTGCTCGCCCGAGTCGTCACGCTGCACATACGTGAGACGCTTGCCGTCAGGGCTCCACTGCATGTTTTCCGGACCGCGCCCGGTGATGCCGCCCTCGGTGAAGATACTTTCGAGCGTGAGCGGCTTGCGAGTCTGGCTGAGAACCGGAAGGGCGAAGAGCAGGACAAAGAGAGCGATCGATCGTTTCACGGGCAAGCTCCGGAATGGAATCGGGCCATGAGAGAAAACCTTGCAGTTTACAGCTTTTTTCTCAGCGAGACACGGAGGGAGGAAGAATTCGGGTTCGCTGTCAGCTCTCAGCTGTCGGCTCTCAGGGTGAGAATTGATCGGGATCAAGAACTCGTTCGAGCCGGGGCCACGTGAGGGCACCCGCCCCCTACGCGGTTCTTGATGACTCTCCCGCCCCGGGAAATGCAAGCAACATTAGGCTACGACCGAGTGGATTCCCGGCAGCAAGTGCAGCCCGGCCTTCACGGCTTCGCGTTCGGCGAAGGCGAGCAGCGCGTGTTCTCGGCCAGGCGCGAGCGCGGGGCGCTGGTAGCTGGCGATCAGTTCTTCGACGCGGGTGTGGGCGCGGGCGAAAAGATCGGGAGCCTCGGCACTACCGGAGCCATTCTCGCCGAGTGCTCCACCGCGATCGATCACTGCCGACGGGAAGTGCTGCTCTTGGCGGAACAGCGCGCGGGTTTCTTTCAGCTTGAGGAAGTCGCCGGAAAGGCCGATCTGGGCGAACATGGCGGTGGCGAGCGAGTCGCCGCGCGGCTCAATGCCGGCGATCAGGCGCTTCGCGGAGGCAATGGCCTCGGCATCGACCACCAGCTTTTCCAGGCTGTGGCAGGCGACGAAATCGAGCATACCGGCACCCGAAATCATGTTGATGCCCGCCAGTGCACCCAGCACCGCCGAGGCGCCGCTTTCCATGCCGGCTTGCGCGTCGAGATCCTTGCCATCGCTGTTCACGAGATAGCCGTGGGTCGGCAGGCCGAAATACTTGCCGACCTGTGCGCAGGCCAGATCAAGCATGGCGGTTTCGATCGAGCCCATCGAGGTGACGCCGGTGCGCATATCAAAAATCGCGGGCGCTCCGCCCCAGACGATGGGCGCGCCGGGGCAAGCCAGTTGATGGATCACGATGCCGCTGATGCATTCGGCGGCATGCTGCACCACCGAGCCAATCAGCGTGACCGGTGCGGTGGCTCCAGCCAGCGGCATGGAGACGATCTCGGCGGGAACTCCGGCCCGCGCCAGGCCGACCAGGTTCTGCGAGGCGAAGTCGGACCAGTTGAGCGGCGGCGAGGGACAAACATCAAAGACGGCGCGAGGCTTCTGCCGCAGCGCATCGGCCCCCCCGCTTTCAAGAGCGAGCAGCTCAAGCATGGTCGCGAGGCTCGGGCCGGAAAACGCGCCGGTAACGACCGGCTTTGACGAGTAGTAGAGAACAAGAAACAGACGGTACCAGTCGCCGGCATCCTGCGGAACGTCATTGCAGACCATGGCGGTCGACTGTGCCGCGTACTCGGGCAGCGTCTCGGCGAGCTGAACCATGCGCACCAGATCCGCCGCCTGCGCGGGCCGTGGCCGGCGCGTCTCCGAATCCAGAATATTCAGGCAGGAGGAGCCGGGATCGAAATGGACGTCGTCGCCACCGTAATGCACCGCGGGCGAGCCATCGCGCGAGTAGAGATAAAACTCGCGCGGCACGCTGTCGAGCGCTTTGTGCGCCAGCGGCTCAGGCATATGGGCGATGCCCTTGTCGATGCGCACACCGGCTGCGCGCAACAGGTCGACCACATGCGCCGACACCCGCACCCCGGGTTGCTCGATGAGCTGGAGGGCCTCGGCGATAACACGCTCGAGCAGCGGGCGATCGAGTAGTTCGAGGCGAGGTCTCATGCAGTCTCCGCGGGCGCGAGCTGGCTCGCGTTTTCCATCAGGCGGCGGGCGAGCGTGACCGCGCTGGCCGCGTCTTTGCCGTAGCCATCGGCCCCGATCTCGTCGGCCCACTGCCGCGTAACCGGCGCCCCACCCACCATGATCTTCACCCGCGAGCGCAGGCCTTCCCGCTCCAGAACTTCGACGATGGTGCGCTGCTGCTTCATGGTCGTGGTGAGCAGCGCAGACATGCCGATCAGGTCGGCATTGCATTCGCGGATGGCAGCGGCGAATTTTTCGCCGGAGACGTCCACCCCAAGATCGTGAACCTCGAAGCCGTGCGCGGTGAGCAGCGTGCCGACCAGGCACTTTCCGATCTCGTGAATGTCACCCTTCACGGTGCCGAGCACTACCACCCCGGCCCGCGGGCGCTCGGCGCCGAGCTTGCGCAATTCGGGATCGAGCACGTCCATGGCGGCGCGCATGGCTTCGGCCGAGGCCATCATGTCGGGCAGGAACAGGCGGCGCTGCGCGAACTCCTCGCCCACGAACTGCATGCCGGGCACGTAGCCGCGATTCACAGCTTCGAGGGGCAAGAGGCCGGAGACCACGGACTGCTGCGCGAGTTCGGCGGCGATCTCAGGCGCGCCGTCGATGATGCTCTGCCGCATGGCGGCGAAGGTGGCGTCGGACACGGGAATCTCCCGGAATGATTGGAGCTTGCCGAATGAACGTGTGTCTGTGATCGGGGTCACTGGAGGGGTGTGACGAGGGAGAAGGGCGTTTCACCACCGAGGCACGGACAAACAGAGGAATTCGGGGCGGAGGGGTCGCCGGGCGACGCCCGGCTGCGCAGGCCGGGACGCCTGCGCCTGCACGGGCAAAAGAAATCATTAAGATTTTCTCTGTGACTCTGTGACTCTGTGACTCTGTGACTCTGTGACTCTGTGACTCTGTGTCCCTGTGGTGAATGAAGAGTTCGAGGTGCGCGGCCGAGGACGCCGCCGCTCCATTCACCTGGTTGTTGGCGTCTCTTGACGGAGGCGGGCCTGCACTTCTAGGCTGGAGTGCAATGGCGCTTGCGCGAGCCGCGGTATTGGCTGTGCTGACCGCCGCCTTGGCGGCGTATGGGTTGGACTGTGCCGGGCTGACCACGCCTGAGCAGGCGATGCAGTGCTGCAATTCAATGCAGTGCGCTTCGCATGGTCATCGCGGGCAGGGTTGCTGCAAGACCATGCCATCGATGCGCGCGGTCCTCGGGCAGCCATCCTCGGCACAAGGCATATCGCCGGCCCCAGCGGCACTGGGCGCGGTTCAGCCGTGTGTTGATCCTGAACATGGCATATCGTCGAGCTGCATGATCGCGGAGCGTTCGCACGACCCGCCTCTGCGCTCACCCGACGTGCTGCCTCTCCGCATTTAATCCGAACTCCAGCTTTGAGCGATAGGCCTTCATCTGCCCAGCGGGCGAGGACGCCCGCCGCTCCGTCGAGGCGGCGTCTGTATGCACGCTTGCGCACGCCCGCATGTTCTCCGAGTCTCCACTGGAGGAAGAATCCGTGAAGTTACGATCAACTTCCCGCGCCAACTGCGGGAGGTGGGCCCTGTGGTGGGCATTGGCGCTGCTGCTGGCGCCGATGGCCCATGGGCAGGGAGCAGCGCCCGAAACTGCGCCGCCTTTGTTTCCCGGGGGCGGGCTCCTTTCCTATAACTCAGTCTTCACCACCCGTGGCCTGCTTCCGTCGTCGAGCACCATTCCGGCCACCGCGCGGCCGACCTTTGCACACGAAGGTGACTTCAACTTTACCTGGGGCTTCTACCCGAATTTTGATTTAACCGTGCTGGTACCGATCGTCACCAACCGGTTCGCGATGGTGAACACGCCGACGATGGGAGGAACCGGGCTGGGCGACGCCATGGTGCTGGTGAAGTACCGCTTCTACCGGCGCGACTCCGCGCGGGGGACAACCCAGGCATCGCTGACCGCCGGCCCGAAAATTCCTACCGGGCGCACTGATTTGAAAGGCGCAAGCGGAAACCGCCTGCCTGCCACCTTGCAGCCGGGATCGGGGTCAACGGATCTGTTCGTGGCGGCCAACTGGACCTACACCGGCTTATTCAACTTGCGCCGGCTGGTGGCGGACGAAGACTTCCATGCGGTCATTCGCTCGCAAGGAACGCAGGAGACACGGCTGGGCGACGACCTGGAATCGCGCTTCTGGCTGTCGTACCGCCCATACGAATCGAAGAACGTGGCTCGCGAGTGGTTTATCGGGCCGGCCCTGACCTGGCTGCACTCGCAGGACGACCGCATCGGCGGACTCACGCAAAGCGGCAGCGGCGGCGACGTATTGCAACTCGGGGCGGCGACCTACGTGGGCTTGCGTCCGGGCATGCACGTCTGGCTCGGCATGGATTGGGATGTGGCGCACTCCACGGGCCCGCTGTTCATGCCAGTGCGGCGCCATATCAGCTTCGGAATTACCCAGCAGTTCCGTCTTCATCTGTGAGAAAGGAGAAACGATGCGAAAGCAAACTTTTGCGCTGGTGTTGCTGCTCGGCTGCGTGTTTGCCGCGCCCGTCGCGGCGCAGATCAAGCACATCGAGATGCGGGTCGAAGGCATGACCTGAAACTTTTGAGCCTACGGGGTGAAACAACACCTCGGACGCCAGTCTGGCGTTCAAAATGTCGATGTCAGCTTGCGTGATGGAAAAGTCGAAGTCACGCCGAAGGAAGATGAGCAGATCGATCCGGCCCAGCTTCTGAAGGCGACGTACGACAGCGGCGTTACTGTCGCCGAACTGGATATGACTGCGCGCGGGAAGATCGTGAAGGACGCTTCGGGGGAGCTTGCCTTGCAGGCTGCGCCAGACCGGGCGTATGCGCTGGTTCCCAATGAACTGTCGAAGAGCCTGCAGTCGCTAGCCGGTTCGCCGGCCGAAGTCACTTTGCGGGGGCAGCTGTACAAGAAGTCGGGGAAGAAGAAGCCCAGCCCTTCGACACCGCTGAAGCTGGTTGTTCTTGAGGTAGAGAAGGAATAGATCGTGAAACGATGCTTATTTGTGGTGCTCCTGGTGGGCGGGCTTGCCGGATGCGGCCAGCATCCGGCAAGTGCGGCTCCGCCGAAGAAGCCCGTGATCGCGGCCGGGGAGATCGGGTCCATGCTGCCGGAATTTTCCGTGCGCGATTTGCGCGGCCGGCCGTTGTCGTCGGCGGATCTTCGGGGCAAGGTGGTGCTGGTCGATTTCTGGGCAACCTGGTGCCAGCCCTGCAAGAAGGAGATGCCCGGCTATCAGAAACTGCTCGATGACTACGGGTCGCGCGGGTTGGTGGTGATTGGATTCAAGTTCGACACCATGCGCGACACGGAGGATCCGCTTCGATTTGCGGGGCGCATCGGGGTGCGGTATCCGCTGGCGGTGGCCGGCGACCCGCTAAAGCAGAAATTCGGCGGCATCGAGGGATTGCCGACGACGATGCTGTACGACCGGCAGGGAGTGCTCCGGATGAAAGTGATCGGGTTCGAATACACGGAGAAGATTGAGGCGGCGGTGAAGCCGTTGCTGTAGAGGCTTCACGACAGAGACACAGAGGCGCAAGTCTCAACTGGCCGGGCGAGAGCGCGGGCCTGAGCTGGTCGCAGGGGCCCCCGCCCCACGTCGGAAGCATTCGTTCGAATTTCTCTGTGGCTCTGTGGCTCTGTGCCTCTGTGGTGAATCAGTTCCTGCCTGAACATTTGTGGAGGGCGGGCGGGGACGCCCGCCGCTCCGTGACGACTGGCTCGCTTCGATCGCACTGGTGGTTTGTCGGTTTCACTTATGTCATCACTTCAGGTTCTCACTCATTGCGGCTTTCCGGTTGGGGCAGGGACTTCAGGAACTCGACCAGGTCGGTTTTGTCCTGTCCCGACAGCCCCAGGCTGAAGCAGCTGTCATAGTGATTCACGACGTCGAGCAAAGTGGGGAAGCGGCCGTCGTGGTAGAACCCGCCGGTAGTGTGTGTCCACAGACCCTTGAGCGGGGACGTGCGGTAGCGGCGGTCGGGGGCGCGGTTCGCCTGGAAGCTGTCGACGCAGACTTCGCTGGGAGTGTGCATGTTCCAGCCGGGCTCGGTGTAGAGCGGGGGAACGTGACAGCTGGAACACTTGCCGCTCCCGTTGAAGATCGCCTGGCCGCGCTTTGCCGCCTCTTCATCAAAGCTGCCTTTGGGCGGAACCGGCGCGGGGATCGCCAGCTGGTAGAAGTGGAGTGCGGCGAGCTGTGGAGTGATGAGGTCGGGAGAATTGCTTACGTGGCCGAAGCCGGCTTTGGCCGCGACCGGGAAGCGTGCCGCATTGTCGAGGCGAGGATCGAAGAACGTTCCTTGTCCGTGCATTTCGAGATTGGCCACGAAAGCATTCCAGTACGTCACCGAGCCCCAGCCGGTCCAGGTGTGCAAATTCACGCCTGCGAGTCCGAAGGCGGGCGGAATCAGCACCGCGGAGGTCTTGCCGTCCGGCCGGAAAGCCTTTCCGTCCAGGGCGAGTTCGGCATCGAAATGACCCGGGCCCCAGCTCTGGAGAACTTTGCGCACGGTGGCTTGATTGACGCCGAGCAACTGGGCGAAGGGTTGGAGGTTGGGCGCGAGCGAGACGATTTCGCCGACGTTGAGATCGCGATTCGCCCAGCCATCGAGGCGATGGCCAATTCCGGGCGCCAGCGAGTTGTCGACCGTGGAGTGGCAGAGTGCGCACTGAATGCCAACGGATTTCAGGCTGCCATCGGAATTGAAGATGCCCGTGACGCCCAGCACCGAATTCAGCTTGAGCAGCGCCAGCGTGACCGCCGGGTCATTCAGGTTGACTTGGCCATGCCTCAACTGCGCGATGAGCGTCGCAGGAAGCGCGTCGACGTCAACCTTCAGGCCCACGGCCAGCGCGGTCGCGGGGCTCACGCCCGGACCGACGCCGCCGAACTTCGAGCCTTCGATTGCCTGGTGGAGTTTGAGAGCGTCGCCCCAGAAAGCCTGGTCGTTGAAGGTCGCGAAACGGAAGACCTGACGGCCTTGGGTGAACATCTGAAATGCATTCTTGAGGTTGGATTGGTCGGAAGAAGAGAGCGAAGCCAGGGTCTGCGCCTGCCGCTCGCTCGCAAGGAGCACAAGGCAGGTGGCCGTCAGTACAAGGAGTACGAGCAGTTTGCGATGTTGCATGGAATCGACCTCCGGGGCGAGGCATCGAGGAGTCGCTGAGCGCTGTCGATCGAATGGAGAGCGAATTTGCCAGCTTCTTCTGTTGCCGTGTTGTTGTTCCGCGGTACTGGGGTTCGCCCTACTGGAGCGGCATCCGGCGTGGAAGGTTACACATTGCGGAAGAAATAAATGTTCGCGAACAGCTGTAACTTTTCGCGGGCGGCGCGCTCAGTTATTGCGGAGGTGCGCCACGCAGAATGTCAGCAAGTTGTCACTGTTTTGTCTCGCAAATTAGACCGCACCGTTGAGGCTTGGAGGTTCGTCCAAGCAATGCGGTCGATGACGAACCGGTGGTTGATCGTAACCTTTGTTTCGCTCGGGGCTCAATGAGTATAGAGGGGGATGCAATGGCGAGTGCATCGCTGCTGGAACAGGCGAGGCAAGAAGCTTGGGATGACGAACAGGTGGTGGACCGGGTCCTGGCCGGGGAGACGGCGCTGTACGAGCTCGTCATGCGCCGCTACAACCAGCGGCTGTATCGCGTGGCGCGGGCCATTTTGCGGGATGATTCGGAGGCCGAAGACGTGATGCAGGATGCATTCGTCCGCGCCTATCAACACTTGTCCGATTTTGAAGGGCGGGCCAAGTTTTCTACGTGGCTGACGCGTATTGCGGTTCATGAAGCGTTGGCACGCGCTCGCCGTCACCTGCGGTTCCAGTCGCTTGATCATTCGGAGGACTCCAGGGGAGGCGTTATGAAGGTGCTCGCGTCCGCTGGCCGCAATCCAGAGGAAGCGGCCTATGACCGGGAACTTGGGGGTGTATTGGAGGAGGCAGTATTGGGTTTGCCGGAAGACTACCGTTTGGTTTTTATGCTGCGGGACATTGAGGAGATGACGACGGAGGAGACCGCGGAGTGCCTGAATCTGACCGAGGAGAACGTCAAGGTGCGGCTGCACCGGGCACGTGCCGGATTGCGCCGGGAGCTGGAGGCGCGGGCGGGGGCGACCACCATGCAGGCATTCCAGTTTCACGCTCCGCGCTGCGATCGCATCGTCAGGAACGTCTTCAAGAAGCTGGGTCTGCCCGGGTAAGCCGCGGGAGAGCGTCGGCGTCTTCGCCGGTCCTGTCCAGGCGTGGAGCAAGCTTTTTGGCCTGCCTGGGTGGGGATGGGCGGGGGCGCGTGCTAAAATCACATATCGCAGTCTGATGCTCTCTGACCTGAAAAACCTGATGGAACTGCAGGTGGCCGATCGCGAGATCCGGCGCCTGAAGGACGAAGTCGCGGCCCTGCCCAAACGGGTCACGGCGATCGAAGCCAAGCTGGCCAACACCAAAGCCCAGCTGGAAAAAGCCAAGGCGGCGGTCAAGGCTGACGAGGCTGCCAGGAAGAAGTACGAGACCTCCATCGTCGATCTGCAAGGCAAAATCTCCAAGTACCGGGACCAGTCGCTCGACGTCAAAACCAACGACCAGTACAAAGCCTTGCTGCACGAAATCGAATTCGCGCAGCTGGAGATCCGGGCCAACGAAGACAAGATTCTCGAGCTCATGGTCAATGCGGAGAGTCGCGAGAAGCAGGTGAAAGCTGCCGAGGCGGAACTGAAAGAAGAGACCGCGGAGATCGAGAAAGAGAAGGCGGAGGCGCGCCAGCGCACCGCCGAAGACGAAAAGCAGCTGACCGAGTGGAACGGGAAGCGCGACGGACTGCGCTCGGGCGTGGATGCGGACCTTCTGCGGCATTACGACCGGGTGCTCAAGTTTCGCGGATCGGGCATCTCCGAGGTTCGCGACCAGAAATGCAGTGCCTGCCAGGTGATGCTGCGCCCCCAGACCTTCAATGAAGTGCGCACGGGAGAGAAGCTGATTTTCTGCGAGTCCTGCCAGCGGATCCTGTATTACGACGCGTCGCACGACGCGCCTGTCGACAAGCCCGCGACCACACGAAAACATCGGGCGCGTCCCAAAGTGGATGCGGCGCAGGCCTGGTTCTATCACCCCAGCTATGGCGAGGTAGGCGAGGCGTACCTGGTATTCGCCAACGAAGCGGGCGGCGCCACTCGCCGGGTGTTTGACTTCCATACCGGGCGGCAAATCGGCGACACCCTGATTCGCGAAGGCAACTACCGGCTGGCCTTTCCTGAAGATCTCAATGGAGTGACTCGGCTCAACGGCAGCTGGGACGAAGAAGAGATCGAGAGTTGGGGAAGCGAGTTGCCGATGGTTGTATTGGATGGTTTGCAAGCCGACCTGGACGCGGCTCGCACCGAGAGCGAGCAGCGCTCCCATGTCGGAGAACCGGCGCCGGAACAGGCCGCCAGCTGAGTCCTACCCGCGGTTCCCATCACAGAGACACAGGCTCACAGAGGCGCTCCACAAACACAACTCCGCGCTGGAGTCCGCACCTGGATCCGCCGTGGGTGGTCCCTCGGCACGCTTGAGGCGCTGCCCGCCGTGTCAGCATTCCCGAACTGGAGCGCTCCGGGCCGAATCTCGGAGTTCCCAGTCAAATTTTCATCCCAACAATAACAATGAACGGGTGTAGAATCGCGCCGCATTCGACCGCGCGACGCGTTGGGTTCGGCCTCGGCGACGGGTATCTCGTTCCGCTGCAAGCCTGAATCCCCCCACGATGCGTAGAGGCCGCGCCGCCCCGTGTCGGACGGATGACCTGGGAGGGCCTATGCTCCGCCGTCTCCGCGTGCTCCTGGTTCTGCTTCCCGTTCTTACATCGAGTGCAATCGCGCAACACCTCGGAGTGGGTGGCGGCGACCTGCGGGTGCACGTGGTCAGCACCAATGACCGGCCGCTCGGGGAAAACATGCGCGTACGCCTGGTGAGCAACGGGAGCGGGAGTTCTTTGGTGGAAGGCTATACCGACGGCGCTGGAGAAGTGACGTTCAACGCGGTCGCCCCCGGGATGTACCACGTGCTGGTATCGGGCCAGGGTTACGACGAGGCCGACAGCGGCCAGTTTGAGGTGGACCAGCGCAAGATGACCCAGACCTTGTACGTTCGTGTGCGGCCGGCGGCCGCCAATGATGGCGATGGCGAGGTCGTGCTCGGCGCTAAAGGTCCGATGGTGGACGCGTCGATGCTGAATGCGCCAAAGAAAGCTGTCCAGGAACTGCGCAAAGGCAATGACCTGATGAAGGACCGGGAATGGGCGAAGGCAGCCGAGCACTTGCAGAAGGCGGTGGCCATCGATCCGCAGTTTGCGGCCGCGTATAACAACCTCGGCGTCGCCTATGCCCGCATGGGGGACCCGGAGCGTGAGCGCGAAGCCCTGGACCAGTCCTTGAAATTGAATGATCACAATGCTGCCGCACTGGTCAATCGGGCACACCTCGCCCTGAAGGAGCACGACCTGGCGGGAGCTGAAGGATACCTGTCGCGGGCCACCGCGTCGGATCCGCAAAATGTGCAGACGCTCATGGTCCTGGCTAAGGTGCAATTGCTCTCCGGGCACTATGAGGCCGCGCTGGTCTCTGCCAGGCGGGTCCACACCCTTCCACACCAGCAGTATGCGATGGTGCACTACTTGGCGGCGCGCGCCTGCGAAGGCCGGAGCCAGTTACAGGACGCTGCCGCCGAGTTGCGCTTGTTCCTGCAGGAAGAGCCGCGCGGGCAGTGGTCCGACGCCGCGCGCAAAGAGTTGGGACTGCTGGAGGCGGGGAGCATCCCGCGCACAACCCCGAGCCACGAGGAGCAGGCGGCGCGCGTAAGATGAAGCATGCCCGCCCGGCGCGAACCACCTGAAGGGACGAAGCTCGCTCCTCGAATTCCCCGAAAACGAATTCCCACAAAAGCGGTTGCTGCGCCTGCCGCCGCCCCCGCCGGGGCCGTGGTGGTTTCCAGTCGTGGCGCGGCCAGGCTGAAGGCCGGCCACGTCTGGGTCTACCGGTCCGACATCCTGTCGGCGGCAGACGTGGGCCCGGGAGCGCTGGTTCCGGTGCGCGACGAGCGCGGCCGGGTCCTGGGGACGGCGCTGTACTCGAGCAGCTCGCAGATCGCCATTCGAATGATTTCCCGCCGGCCGGTGACCGATTTTCTGGCGCTGTTGCGCGAGCGGATCGCGGCGGCCATCGCGTACCGCCAGCGCGTGGTGCGCGACAGCGATGCCTGGCGCGTCGTGTTCAGCGAGGGAGATGGCCTGCCGGGCTTGATCGTGGACCGTTATCACGATGTGCTGTCGTTGCAGATCCTTACCCAGGCAATGGATGCGGAGCCCGTGCGGACCATCGTGATGGAGGAACTGCGCGAGCGCCTGCAGCCGGCAGCGATGGTGGAGCGCGTGGATGCGCGGGTGCGCGATCTGGAACAGTTACCTCAGCGACCATCGGGCCTGATCTACGGGGAAAAACCGAACACGGTGTTCACCATGAACGGGCTGCGGTTTCACTTCGATGCCCTCGAAGGTCAGAAGACCGGGGCCTTCCTCGATCAGAGGGAAAACTATGCGGCAGCCGCCCAGTACGCTCACGGCGAAGCGCTCGACGTTTTTTGCTACCAGGGCGGGTTCGCCTTGCATCTGGCAAAGAAGGCGGCCCGGGTGACCGCTGTCGACAGCTCGCGCCCGGCGCTTGAGGTCGCCGACAAGAACGGACTCCTCAATCAACTGGATGTGGAGTGGATCGAAGCGAACGCCTTTGACCTGCTCCGCGACTACGCGGCCGCCGGGAGGCAGTACGACACCATCGTGCTCGATCCGCCAGCCTTCGCCAAGAGCCGAAAGAATCTGGAGACCGCCCTGCGCGGCTACAAGGAGTTGAACCTGCGCGCGCTGAAAATGCTCAGGCCGGGAGGAATCCTGGTGACTTGCTCCTGCTCCTACCACGTCGGCCCGGCCGAGTTCGCCCAAGTGGTGGCGGAGGCCGCCGCCGACACCCATCGCGGGCTCCGCTTGATCGAGAGCCGTGGGCAGGCCAGGGATCACCCAATCCTGCTGACAGTCCCGGAAACCAGCTACCTGAAGTGCCTGGTCCTGTCGGTAACCGATTGAATATAATGCTTATTGCTTTGTTGACAATAATACACTCAAATTTTATGATTTGTTTGCGCTAACCAAGACATCAAATCATTTGGACGAACCCAAGCAATACCCAAGTTTAGAAATCCGAAGGAGGTTTTTTCCGTCATGACCGTGATTACCCGTTGGGATCCTTTCCGTGAGTTTTCCACCCTGCAGGACCGCATGAACCGTCTGTTCCGCGATTCCTTCAGCGAGGGCCGGGAAGAGTCACTCACCACCTCGAGCTTTGCTCCCCCCGTCGACGTCTATGAAGACGAGCACAACGTGACCTTGAAGATTGAAGTCCCGGGCATCGAAGAGAAGGACATCGATGTGCGAATCGAGAACAATGTGCTGACCGTGCACGGCGAGCGCAAGTTCGAAAAGGAAGAGAAGGAAGAGAACTACCGTCGCGTGGAGCGGCAATACGGCAGCTTCACCCGCACCTTCACCCTGCCCAATACCGTGGATGCGGAGAAGGTTTCCGCCGACTACGACAAGGGCGTTCTGAAGATCGCCCTGCCCAAGAAAGCCGAAGCCAAGCCGAAGCAGATCAAGGTAAACGTGGGCGGCCAGAAGACGCTGGAAGGCAAGGGCCCAGGCAAGGCTGCCTGAGCGGTGACCATAGGAATTTTCCTGGCAGAATGCGCGGGAGGCGGCAGAGGTGACCGTCTCCCATTTTTTTAGATTTCAGCTGTCAGCTTTCGCTCTCAGCACACGACCACGAAAGAGTCTATCCTTTACAACACAGGTGTTAGTCGGATACACGCGGCCGATCCGGTTACGACTCAACCAGTGGTCCTCGCTGAAATTCTGAGAGCTGATAGCTGATAGCTGATAGCTGAAAGCTCTCCTCAGGAGTTTGCCGTGGCAATTCGTTGGGACAAATTGACGGTAAAGGCGCAGGAGGCGGTGCAGCGCGCGAGTGAGCTCGCGTCCGAGCATGGCAATCCGGAGTTGTTGCCCGTTCACCTGCTGGCGGCGCTGATCGAGGACAAGGACGGCATCGTGCCGCCGGTGCTGGAGAAGATTGGTGTGGGACCGCAGGCCGTGCTGAGCGACGTGTACCGCGACCTCGAGCGCTTGCCCAAGGTATCGGGCAGCGGCGCGACGCAACCCAACCTGTCGGATGCGCTGAACAAGCTGCTGGACGGCGCTTTCAAAGAGGCATCGAATTTCAAGGACGAGTACGTCTCGACCGAGCACATGCTGCTGGCGGCTGCGCAGCAGAAAAAGGATCCTGCCCAGGAAATCCTGGCGCGGCACGGCGCAACCTATGACGCGATCCTGAAGGCGCTGACCGCGGTGCGCGGATCGCAGAAAGTCACCGACCAGAATCCGGAGGCGAAGTACCAGGCGCTGGAGCGTTATGCGCGCGACCTGACCGAACAGGCGCGGCGCGGCAAGCTCGATCCGGTGATCGGGCGCGATGAAGAGATTCGCCGCGTCGTCCAGGTGCTCTCAAGGCGCACCAAGAACAACCCGGTCCTGATCGGCGAGCCCGGCGTTGGCAAGACCGCCATCGTGGAAGGCCTGGCGCAGCGCATCGTTTCCGGCGACGTGCCGGAGATTCTCAAGAACAAGCGCGTGGTAGCGCTCGACCTGGGCGCCATGCTGGCGGGCGCAAAGTACCGCGGCGAGTTCGAAGACCGCCTGAAAGCGGTGCTGAAAGAAATCGAAGACTCGAACGGCCAGATCGTCCTGTTCATCGACGAGCTGCACACGCTGGTTGGCGCGGGCGCGGCCGAAGGGGCGATTGACGCCTCGAACATGCTGAAGCCGGCGCTGGCCCGCGGCGAGTTGCGCGCGATCGGCGCGACCACCCTGAACGAGTACCGCAAGCACATCGAAAAAGATGCGGCGCTCGAGCGGCGCTTCCAGATCGTCTTCGTGGGCGAGCCCAATGTCGAGGACACCATCGCCATCCTGCGCGGGCTGAAGGAGAAGTACGAAGTCCACCACGGCGTGCGCATCAAGGACTCGGCGATTGTGGCGGCGGCCACGCTCTCGCATCGCTACATCTCCGATCGCTTCCTGCCCGATAAGGCCATCGACCTGATCGACGAGGCAGCCTCCTCGCTGCGCATCCAGATCGATTCCCTGCCGACCGACATCGACCAGCTGGATCGCCGGGCGACGCAACTGGAAATCGAAAAGCAGGCGCTTAAGAAAGAGGACGACCCCAACTCGCGCGAGCGGCTGGCCGCCATCGAGAAAGAGCTGGCCGGGATCCGCGAGCGGTCGAATGCGCTCAAGGCGAAGTGGAAGCAGGAAAAAGAGCTGATCTCGAAGCAGCGCGCCCTGAAAGAGCGGCTCGACCAGCTGAAGACCGAAGAGCAGGCGGAGGAGCGCAAGGGCAACCTGCAGCGCGTCGCCGAAATCCGCTACGGGCTGATTCGCCAGACCGAAGAAGAGTTGAAGAAGCTGACCGCGCAGATGGAGAAGTCGGGTGCGCAGCGCATGCTCAAGGAAGAAGTGGACGAGGAAGACGTCGCCCGCATCGTTTCCAAATGGACCGGCATTCCGGTCTCGAAGATGCTCGAAGGCGAAGTGAAGAAGCTGGTCAACATGGAGGACCGGCTGCGCCATCGCGTCGTCGGGCAGGATGCGGCGCTGGAGCGGGTATCGAATGCAATTCGCCGTTCGCGCGCCGGGCTCAGCGATCCCAAGCGGCCGATCGGCTCTTTCATCTTCCTGGGTCCGACCGGCGTGGGCAAGACCGAGCTGGCCCGGGCGCTGGCCGAGTTCATGTTCGACGACGAGCGCGCCATGGTGCGCATCGACATGTCGGAGTACATGGAGAAGCACGCCGTGGCCCGGCTGATCGGCGCGCCTCCGGGATATGTAGGCTACGACGAAGGCGGGCAGCTGACCGAAGCCATTCGCCGCCGGCCTTACGCGGTGGTGCTGTTCGACGAGATCGAGAAGGCGCATCCCGACGTGTTCAACATCATGCTGCAGATTCTCGACGACGGGCGGCTCACCGACGGCAAAGGCCGCCACGTTGACTTCAAGAACACGGTCATCATCATGACCTCGAACCTGGGGTCGTCGTACCTGGTGGCCGAAAACCTCACCACCAACGAGGCGTTCGAGCGCGCCAGCGAGCAGGTGATGGAGACCCTGCACGGGCACTTCCGTCCGGAGTTCCTGAACCGCGTGGATGACATCATCGTGTTCCGGCCGCTGGGCAAAGAGCAGCTGGTGAAGATCATCGAGCTGCGCCTCGAAGACCTGCGCCGGCTGCTGGCCGAACGCAAGATTTCGCTGGAGCTCACCGACGGCGCCAAGGACCTGCTGTTCACCGAAGGCTACGATCCAAACTTCGGAGCCCGGCCGCTGAAGCGCGCCATCCAGAAGCTGATCCAGGATCCGCTGGCCATGAAGATCCTCGACGGCGAGGTGCTGCACGGCGATCACGTGATCGTCGATACCGACAAGAAAGCTGGCAAGCTGACCTTCAAAGTCAGCAAGCGCGTAGGCGAACGCGAGCCGGTGAGGGCGCGGTAAGGTTTCCGGGCGGGATTGTGGTCCGCCCGGTGTTTTTCACCACAGAGACACGGAGTCACAGGGAGCTGCAAATCAAGGGAATTCTTAGTTGTTCCTCTGTGACCGTGTGCCTCCGTGGAAATCGCTCGTGTAGGGGCAGGCGCCCTCGCCTGCCCAGCGGAGCGCCAGCTCCGCAGCTTAGTCGCAGCCACGTCTTCCTGCCGGGCTGTGCCCGGCAGCCCAGGCGGGGGCGCCTGGGCCTACACTGAGTTGCCGGCCTGGCACAACTCCCTCTGAAAATCGTGGTAGATTCGCTGCTCTGCGGAGGGAAGCCTTGAAGAAGATTCTCAGCCGGTGCGTAGGCGCATTCGCGTGTCTCATACTTTTGTTTAGCGTTTCCCGTACGAACGCAACTGCAGTCCCGCCCAACGACGCTCGCGCCGCCATCGAGCAGCTGCATCAGCAGGATGTTGCCGCCACGCTGACGCAGGATCCCAAGGCCTTGGCCGATTTGTTTACCGAAAACGCGGTCCTGCTGGAGCCGGACAATGTACCGGTGATCGGCAGGAAGGCGATCCTGGCGGGGAACGAGCAGGACCGGGCCGCGCATCCCGAAATGAAGTTTCTCAGCTATAAGCCTGAGATCAAAGACCTCCAGATCCGCGGCAACTGGGCCTTCGAATGGGACACGTTTGACGCCAGCTACAAGGAATCCGAGAAGGGCGAGGTAAAGAATTTCCGAGCGAAGGCACTGCGGGTTCTGGAGCGACAGCCCGACGGCTCGTGGAAATTCTCCCGGGTGATGTGGAACATGGATAAAGGGCAGTAAGGGGTGATGACAGGCATGCCTACACACAACACCACCCCGCGCAAGCTGAAGTCGCCGCCATCCAGAGCGACCCTGGTGGGTGCGGAGCCGCAACTGCTCGTTGCGGATATCAAAAGATCATGCAGGTTTTTTTGTGAAAAGCTGGGCTTCTTGCTGGTATTCAGTTACGGCAACCCTCCGCACTATGCGCAAGTACGTCGCGATGCGGCACGCCTCAATCTCCGGCATGTCGAGGGGCCCGTCATCGAGCTGTCGCTCCGCGGGCGCGAAGAACTCTTGTCCGTCTCAATGACCGTCGCCACCGCCGACGAGATCCAGCGACTGTTTCTTGAGTTCCAGTCCGCTGGCGTTGCCTTTCACCAGAAATTGAAGACGCAGCCTTGGGGCGCCCAAAATTTCGTGGTCCAGGATCCGGACGGGAATCTGCTGCTGTTCGCGGGGCCCGCAAAATAGCACTCAAGTCTGCTCGAAGAGATCAATCACCGGCCGCTGGTAGAGATACCAGGCGATCATCACGCGCACGATGACGCCGATCCCGCCCCAGGCCAGCGCCGATCCGTGAAAGCTGATCACGGCGGCTGAGACGCTGGGAACCAGCATCGCAACCCCGAGAATGGCCACCAGCGCCGCCGCCCGGCGAGCCCAGTTGTTGAGCCGAAGCAGCCCCCATCCCAAGAAAGCGGCCACCGTTCCGCTGAGCAGGAACATATAAGGCCCGGCAAGTTCCAGTCCGCCGAGCAGCGGCGCCCCCCAGCGCATACCCACGCTGCCTGGTGAGACGAGCATCGCGCCGCCGATGAGAACGAGATAAGCAGCGACCGCGAACAACAAGAAAGCGATCGCGGTGACGCCAGTGGGACGCTGCATGCGCATTGGATGTTGTTTTTCGGCTCCAGGTGACAGCGCGCAATCGCCGCTTTGTTTGTCAAGCCATTACTAAATGATCACTCTTGCCAATAGCGTTCACTCGGCGCGCTAATGTGGCTAGCGCAACCAGCGCCACGAGTGACCGATGAAAGTCCGAAAAATGACGAGGAAAGAACTGGAATTCAACATCGAAAATAGCCCACCCGATACCCCTTTATGGATCCTGTCGGATCGAGAATTGCGGCGACGGGACGAACGGAACCGCTGGTGGCTAGATTGGCTGAAGTTCTGGTGAACACGAACGCCGCGCATGTGCCAAGACGATGAACTAATCGGGGCACGCGGCGCTGAGTGACGACTGCCATACGCGATCCGAGGATGCCCGCCGTTTCATCGGCTCGTGTAGGGGCAGGCGCCCTCGCCTGCCCGGCGGAGCGCCAGCTCCGCGGTTCTAAATGCAGAGCGAGGCATCGCGCCGGGCTCTACCCGGCAGCCCAGGCGAGGGCGCCTGGGCCTACACGAGCCAGATCAGGCCAGGTCGAACAGCAGTACCTCGCTGTCAGCCGCGCCCTTGATCTTCACGCTTTCTTCCTCGCTGATGGCCGCGCCATCGCCCGCCGAGAGTTTCTGACCGTTCAACTCCACCGCGCCTTGGGCCACTTGCAGCCAGCCATGGCGCGTCTTGCCGAATTGGTGCGCGACTTCCTCGCCCGGCTTGAGCAGCGAGACGTAGAGCTGCGCATCCTGGTTGATCTTCACCGAGCCGTCTTTGCCGTCGTTCGACGCGATCAGCCGCAGCTTGCCGCGTTTCTCTTCGGCAGAAAAATTCTTCTGCTCGTAGCTGGGCTCGTAGCCTTTCTTGTCGGGCAGAATCCAGATCTGGTACAGGTGCACTGGATTCTTGCGCGACGGATTGAACTCGCTGTGCCGGATGCCGCGGCCGGCGGTCATGCGCTGGCCATCCCCTGGCCGGATGACCTCGCCCGTGCCCAGGCTGTCCTTGTGTTCCAGCTCGCCTTCCAGCACATAGGTGATGATCTCCATGTCCGCGTGTGGGTGGGTGGGAAATCCGCCGCCCGGCGCGACCCAATCTTCGTTGATCACGCGCAGGGAGCGGAAGCCCATCCAGCGCGGATCCCAGTAATCGCTGAAGCTGAAGGTGTGGCGCGTGTTGAGCCAGCCGTGGTCGCCTCCGCCTCGCTCGTTGCTGCGCCGTAGAGTGATCATGTTTCCTCCGATATGCGTTATCACGATTATTAAACAGTCAGGCATTTAGATGAAGCACCTCGTGAAACGATTCACGGCCTGGAAACGCTGCATAACTTGATGATGTCATTGCGTTTACCAAAGTTGAGCCCGATCCACCGCAGAGGGGCGGGGCCTTGGCGGTTTCGACAGCCCTCAGATACGCTCCCAGGGCTCGGCCCGCAGGGCCTAAGCCTTCCGTAACCCTTTTATTTACCGCTAATTACAAGCGAGCGGCGTTAGAATCGCCATGTTGGATTTGGGCTCGCCCACCTGGGCCGAGGCCAGTCTGCGCCCTTTTGGAGGTCATGATGCGCCACATTCAGCTCGGGCTGCTGCCCCTGACTTTACTCGGGTTGCTTTTTCTCGCCGCGTGCGGAGGCACCGGTCCGGCGAAGTTCTCGGGCGGCGGTAACGGCAACCTGAGTGTGGCGGTGAGCGCGACCAATACCTGTGGCGCGTTGGCAGGTGGTGTGGCGGGGCCCTACAGCCACGTTTACCTTACGATCAGCGACGTGCAGGCGAGCCCGAACGCGAATGCGACGCCGGGCGACGGTAGCTTCGTCGACGTGACGCCTTCTTTGAAGTCGGCGCCGAAGCTCGTCGACCTGCTTGGAACTCCCAATCAATGCGCGGTCGCGACCCTGGCCAGCAACTTGGCGCTCGCTACCGGCACCTACCAGCAGTTCCGCGTTGTGCTGGCGGCCGATGGCACGGCTGCCGCCGGCAGTCCGTGCGGCACCTTTGCCAATTGCGTGATTTTGTCGAACGACGCCACCAACACTCCGTATGACTTGCAGGTCGGAACCGAGACCACGCAAGGCATCGCGATCGGCGCCGCCCAGATCGCCGGCGGATCATTCTCCCCGACCGGCCAGGCACAGATCCTGAATCTCGCTTTCAACTCTTGCGCTTCGGTCATCGCACTCAGCTCCACCCAGTTCCGGCTGAAGCCGGTGGTGATGGCGGGAGACGCCACGGGTGCCCCGGCCGTCAGCGGGCAGCTGGTGGATAGCGCGACCACGCAAGCGGTGCCTTCCGGGCAATTCCTGGTTGCGCTGGAAGCGCCCGACTCGCTCCTGGTGGACCGCGTCTGGATGGACACTCGCGCGGACGCCAATGGGAATTTCAATTTATGCCCTGTGATGGGCGGGCCCTATGACGTGGTGGCCAGCGGCTTCCGCACCGACAACGGCACGAGCTACGCAGCGACGGCCACACTCGGGGTCACGGCCGGCGCGCAACTCGGCATGGTGCCGATGCTCGCCGTGAGCGGATCCCCCGCAACCGCGACCAGCATCATGGGCAGCGTGAACACTTCCGCAACCGCCGGCCAGCCGACCTCCGGCGACGTGTCGGTATCGGCTTTGCAGGCGAACGGAAGTGGATCTTCAGTCATGACCGTGCCGCCGCTGAATGCCTTCGCCAGCACCACCAGCGTGGCGACCCAACCCGGCTCCTCCTGCCCGAGTGGAACCGATTGCGCCAGCTTCTCGCTGTTGCTGCCCGCAGCCAGTCCGGTCGTGGGAACGTTCTCGGCCAGCGGCACGCAGTATCTGCAGAATGCCGGCGTGCCCAGTTTCCGCTTGGCCGGAGACGCGTTTGCGCCGCTTTCCGGCGCCACCCCATTCTGCTCCCCGAGCACCCAGTCGGTGACCGTAAATGGACTGACGCCGGGAGGGGTGATCGATCTCACGCCCACGCCCCTGAGCTTTTTGACCTGCCAGTAAGCAGGCAGCGCGCCGCTGCGAAACCGAATCTCGGGCTCCCCAAGGCTGACAATTTTGGTGCGAACTTCGCGCGGACAGGAGTGTCCGCGCCACACAAGGCAGTTTCGCTTTTACTGTAAGCAACCTGGGTGGCGCAGTGCTTCAGCGCCTTAGGGTGGCGCAGCGGTTTACCGCTGCGATGGTACATTCCGGCAATCTGGCGGCTTTAGCCCGCCGAGGTGCCCTACAGAATTTCCCGCCGCTAGCTCTTCTTCTCGCTCTTCTTCGCCGTGGTTTCCTTGGCGCCGCTTTCGCTCTTCCCCGACTCCGACTTGGTTTCCTTCTTGCCGCCCGAGTCCCCATTCGACGACGATGACCCGGCCGACGACTTCTTTGCGTAGTCAGTGACGTACCAGCCCGACCCTTTAAACTGCACCGCCGGCGCCGACAGCACCTGCTCGACCGCTCCGCCGCACTCGGGACACTTCTTCACGTGGGGGTCGGAGAACTTCTGAATGCGCTCAAATGTGTGATGGCACTTCTTACACCGGTACTCGTAGATGGGCATGGAACTCCGAAACTTCAGGAAACGCGGGGCCGGGCGCAGGTAACGCTTGGCTGGCCCTTCGACTCTCTAGATTCTAGAGAATGCCTGAAGGGTGCGTCAATTTCACGCGGAACCGCCGGTTCGCGGCGATCATCGAAACAGGGTAATGTTCCAAACGGCAGTTGAGCCAAAATACACGGAGGACGTGTCATGGAACGCGTTCGTGCAGCCGATCCCAGCCGGCAAGGTCTGTTTGCCGGTTTGTTTACCCGCCTGGTTTATGCGCTGACCCGGCGCAAGCTCGGCCATGTCGCCGTGCCGGTGCAGGTCACCGCGCATCACACTGGCATTTTGTGGGGCTACGGGCAGATGGAGCAGTCCATGGCCTCGGCGTCGCGAGTGGAACCCACCCTCAACCATCTCGGCGAACTGCGCGTGGCTACCCTGGTCGGCTGCCCGTTTTGAATCGACATCGGCTCTGCGTTCAGCAGAGAACACGGTGTGTCGGTGGAGAAGATTGAGAACCTGTCCAGCTACCGGACCAGCGGGTTGTTCTCGGAGCTGGAGAGGCTTGTGCTCGAGTATGCCGATGCCATGTCCCAGACTCCGGTCGAGGTCTCCGATGCCTTGTTTGAGCGCCTGCGCGCGCAGTTCTCGCCCGCGCAACTGGTCGAGTTGACGGCCGGCATCGCCTGGGAGAATTACCGCGCCCGGTTCAATCACGCCTTTGGCATCGAGTCCGAGAATTTCTCGCAAGGTGCCTGCTGCGCGTTACCGGCACGATTGAGCCAGGGACCGCGCGAACCGGTAGCGAAGACCGGCGACTGAAACCCCGCCATCGACTGGTAGAGACGCGGCTTGCCGCGTCTCCCGGGCGCTCGGCCCTACGCGGACTCCCCGGTGCTATGCTTTCCGCGATGCCGCCCGCCAAGCCGCAATCTACCGAACCCAACCCTGACCCCGACCTGCCCGCGCAGCACGCTGCGCTCGATTCCGGCCCCGCCTTGTACCTGGTCGCAACCCCGATCGGCAATCTTGAAGACATCACTCTGCGTGCCCTGCGCGTGCTGAAAGGCGTCGACGTCATCGCCTGCGAAGACACCCGCCAGACCCAAAAGCTGCTCCAGCACTACGGCATCCCCACCCGCACCATCAGTTACCACGAACACAACGAGCGCCAGCGCGCCGAACAATTGGCTGGAGACTTCGCCAAGGGCGTGCGCATCGCCATCGTCACCGACGCCGGCATGCCGGGCATCTCCGACCCCGGCTTCCGCCTGGTAAACGAGGCCATTGCCCGCAGGGTGCCGGTCATCCCGATCCCCGGGGCATCCGCATTCCTGTCGGCGCTGGCGGCCAGCGGCTTGCCCACCGATGCCTTCGAATTCCGTGGATTCCTTCCCGCCAAGCGCGGCGAGCGCCGATCCGCGCTGGAAAAAATTAGTGCTTCCGAAGTTACGCAGGTGTTCTACGAAGCCCCGCACCGCCTGGTTGAGTCGCTTTCCGATATGGTCGCGGTGCTGGGGGAGAGCCGCCCCGTGGTGGTCGCCCGCGAAGTCACCAAGCTCCACGAGGAATTTCTGCGGGGCACAGCGGGCGAAGTCTTGCGCACGCTCGAAGCCCGCGGCGATGTCAAAGGCGAGATCACCTTATTGGTGGGGAAAGCTGCAAGCTCCGAGCTGCGAGCCCCGCGCCCAAACCTGACCATCACGCAACGCGTGCAGCAGATCATGTCGGAAGAGCAGGTGGACGAAAAAGCCGCCCTGAAGAAAGTAGCCAAAGAACTGGGAGTGTCGAAAAGCGAAGCCTACCGGCAGTGGCAGCGGGAAAAATGAACCATGTAGGCGCAGGCGCCCCTTCGACTCGGCTCAGGGCAAGCTCTCGCCTGCGTGGCCGCGCAAAGCGCGGCGGTCGTTAGCCACCGGTGAAACGCCAATCACAGCGTCGTCGAGCCGCCCCCGGGCAGGCGAGTGCTCCCGCCCCCTGCATGACCTCAAAAAATCCGTGAAATCCGGGGCCGCTCTCACTTCCCCGCCAGCTCCTTCTTCACCGCCTCGCTCACCACTTTCCCATCCACCCGCATGCCCGCGCCCGCAAAGCGCGCCATGGCTGCCTTCATGACGCTGCCCATGTCCTTCATCGTGGGGACCGTTCCCATCTCGGCAATCACCGCCTTCACCCCCGCGACGATTTCGGCCTCTCCCGCCGCTTTGGGCAAATACGTTTCGATCAGCGTGATCTCGGCAGCTTCCTTGTCAGCCATCTCCTGGCGGCCACCCTTGGTGAACTGCTCGATCGACTCCTTGCGCTGCTTGATCAGCGTCGAAAGCACCTGCTGCGATTCCTTGTCATCGAGCGGCGCCATCTTCTCGATCTCCCGGTTCTTGAGCGCAGTCTTGACCATGCGCAGGGTAGACAGGCGCTGCTCGTCGCGCGCCTTCATGGCGGCCGTGATGTCCTTCTGAATCTGATCGAGGAGGCTCATGGCTGGAAATTATAGACGGCGTGCCGATTCTGGGTATGGCCGCCGGCTTTCTACAGTAAATCTGGTAATTTCGGCCGCTTGAAATCGACCCTATAATGCTCGGAGCAATGATCTTGAGCGGGTGGAAAGAGATTGCTCAGTACATGCGCTGCGGTATCCGGACGGCGCAACGCTGGCAGTCCAGGGGACTTCCCGTGAGGCATATGTACCCTGGGCGTAGGGCCCCCGTGTTGGCGAACTCCGAAGAGCTCGACGCGTGGATGGCTGGAGGCTCTTTCTGGCGGAAGAAAGACACGGACACCCAGGCGAACGTCCAACGTAGCCGGGAATTACGCGCTCAAGTGCGCCGTTCCAGGGAGAGGCTTCAGGCTACACTCGATGAAATAAAGAAATCGTGGGAACCGATTCGGGCTAAGAAAACTTAGGCGCCATCCGCCGGTGCCATCTTTGGCATCATGAACATCGCCGATGCAAAAACACGAAAAAACGAAGGGTACCGTCGACTTTCTGCGCACCGAACTGCAAACCGCCAGGACATTTATTGCTATCGCCCGGCAGGGCAAGTTTGAGGAGAAGGTTCTCCACAACCTGGTCAATGCGCGAAAAGCCTGCACATCGACCCGCCACTTTCTGGACCACGTGCAACTGACTGAAGACGAAGTTGCCGAAATTAAGGGCCAGCTGGAAAGTATCGAGAACGAGTTGGCGGCGCTGGAAGCCTCTGTCCGGCTGACCGACCACTCCTCGAACAAGTCCTCGAGTCAGGCCTCCTCATAACATTTTTCCTAAGCGTTGAAACATCGCATCGCACAAGCGACCCCGATTCCCTGGGAAATCGCTGGTTCTCCTTAACCACTGCGTTTGTCACAGGCCGGCGCCTGCATCGATTCGCCCTTTGGCGTGATCGGCGATCTGCACTTCCAGCTTTGATCCCTGCATGTCGCCCTCGCAATCCAGCAACACTGGCATTCCTTACAGTTGTGCAAGACCGGCGCCCCCGGTAGATTCCCACCCAGTCGGGGCCGCGCACCGATTTTCTGGTGATGAGAGTTTCGAGCATTTTCGTGATCGTCCTGGCCTTGTGGACTCCGACGCTCGTCGCGCAAGAGCAACCCAGCGCCAGCCCCAGGCAGCCGGGCTCCCGCCTCATTGACGAGATCTTTAACCTCCTCAATATGGCCGGCACCAAGAAGTCGCAGGAATTTCGGCCCATGACCCAGGCGGAACGCAACCGCCTTTACTTCAAAACCATGGTGAATCCCCTCGGTTTCGTGAAGGTCGCCTTTTCCGCCGGCATCGATCAGGCCAACGACAAGCCCGGGGAGTGGGAGCAGGGGGCGTCGGGCTATGGCAAGCGGTTCGCCAACATCTTGGGCCAGTACTCGATTCAGCGCACGGTGACCTACGGGCTGGGGAGCCTGTTGCACGAGGATAATCGCTACTTCAACTCCGGCAAGCAGGGGTTTTGGCCGCGCGCCGGATATGCGCTCGGCAGCGGCATTCTGGCGCGTCACGATGATGGCAGCCTGCACTTTTCGATCTCCCAGGTCGGCGGGGTGGCGGCCGGGGCATTTCTGGCCCGGACCTGGCTTCCTCCAAGCCAGAGTTCTGCCAGCTCGGGCGCCATCAGCTTCGGCATCACCATGGCAAGCAATATGGGATTCAGCGTGGTGAAGGAATTTCTCCCCGATGTAGGCCGCGCCCTGGCAAAGAAGCGCAGGAAGCCGGCAAGCGGGCCGAGTGACCCCGCGCCGCACAATCTCATGAGTTCGCCGCCGAAGGCCGCGGAGCCGCGCTAAGCGGGCAATGTTCGATGTATTCCATTTTGTAGGCGCAGGCGCCCTCGCCTGCGCAGCCGGGCGCCAGCCCGGCAGACTGGGGCGCGGTGCGTGGAGGCGATTTATAAACGCTTTCCCGACATGCCGGTTGCCAGAATGGATTCGAAGTCATCATTCGATAAGCGCTTCACCACTCTAGATATTTAAGCCGCCGACAGTGACGGTAGTTGTCGGGAGTCGCCGGCGTCTCCCGTCACTCCCCTACAGGCTCTCGCAAAACCGGTGCAGCCGCTCATTGAAACCGGCTGCATCATCCCAGAACACCGCGTGGCCCACATTTGGCGCTAACTGCACTTGCGCATGATGCATCGCCGCCCGTCCACCCCCAATTCCCATGCGCTAAACTATTTCTGATCCCAATTCCCAAGGACTCACCCATGCTGCGCAAGAATCGCCTCTTCACTCCCGGTCCGACTCCGCTGTTGCCTGCTGCCCAGTTTGCCGAGGCCGCGTTTACCGCCCACCATCGCACGGCCGACTTCCGCGCGCTGTTTACCCGCGTGCTGGCCGATATGAAAGATTTCATCGGCACCCAGAACGACGTGCTGGTGCCGGCCTGTTCGGGCACCGGCGTGATGGAGGCGAGCGTCGCGAACCTGACCTCGCCCGGCGACAAAATCCTGGTGCTAACCGCGGGCAAGTTTGGCGAGCGCTGGACCGCGCTGGGCAAGGCCTACGGCTGCAATGTGGACGTCCTCAGCAAGCCCTACGGCGAGACCTTTGCACTCGACGAAGTGCGAGCCCGGCTCACTCCCGACGTGCGCGCCGTCTACGTGCAGGCGACCGAGACCTCCACCGGCGCGCGCCACGACGTGAAGGGCATTGCGAAGCTGGTGCACGCCGCTGGCGACGATGTGTTGTTCGTGGTCGATGCCATCACCGGCCTCGGTACCACTCAGCTCGACGTGGACGGCTGGGGCATCGACATCATCATCGGCGGATCGCAGAAGGCCCTGATGATCCCGCCGGGCCTCGCCTACTGCGCAGTCAGCGACCGCGCCTGGCAGCGCATGGAGACGACGAAGAATCCGCGCTTCTACTTCGATCTGCGCAAGGAGCGCAAGTCGGCGGCCAAGGGCGAGTCGGCCTACACGCCGGCGACTTCCCTGTTCGCGGCGCTGGGAGCGGCGCTCGACTACATCCGCCAGATGGGCAACGGCAGCGTGGCGGCCGGACGCGAAGACCTCATCCAGAATGCCGAACTCGTCGCCGAAATGACCCGCGCCGGCGCCCAGGCGCTCGGCCTGAAGCTCTTCTCTCCGACCTCGCCGGCCGCCGCCGTCACCGCCATCCAGGCCCCGGCCGGCGTCGACTCGAGCGCCATCGTCAAAGAATTTCGCGAGTCCTTCAACGCAGTCGTCGCCAACGGCCAGGGCGAGATGAAGGGCAAGCTGTTCCGCATGGCCCACCTCGGCTACTACGATTACCTCGATACGATTGGCGCCCTCGCCGCACTAGAACATGTGGTGGCGCACGTCACCGGGAAGCCGGTGGAGTTTGGCTCGGCCGTTCGGGCTGCCCAGGAAGTCTTTGCCCGGCAAACTGAAGCGGTCACGCGGTAGGAAACGCCCTTCACCACAGAGACACAGAGAAGACCGTACAAGAAATTTTCTTATCTTTTTCTCTGTGGCTCTGTGGCTCTGTGGCTCTGTGACTCTGTGGTAAGTCCG